>Ga0102854_1000120_pt1 | contig 27124 bp, 22 predicted proteins | sample Colrivmet1370A02_FD_84502 | JGI IMG/M metagenome (GOLD analysis project Ga0102854, IMG submission 84502) | Estuarine microbial communities from the Columbia River estuary - metaG 1370A-02 | ecosystem: Environmental > Aquatic > Marine > Intertidal zone > Estuary | place: USA: Columbia River... | reverse complement strand
CTGCAAATGGCAAAGAACGTATTTATATGATGCCCTTCACGACAGACTCGGTTATGTGGCAACTTAGCTTTCCTTTGTCAGAAACAGAGGCTAAGACCCTAAGTAATAAAGGTCCTACAGAATTAAAAAATGAGGCAAGTAGAAGAACCCAATGGCACAATCCGATCCCTCAAATTTTAAAAGCGACATCAGAAGCTAATATTTCGGGATATCCAGTATACGATCGTGAAATATTAAAGTCCGAAGCTTTGGATAACTTAGGAGAGATTTCCTTAATTGGAGATGCAGCTCACCCCATGAGCCCATTTAAAGGTCAAGGTGCAAATCAAGCCTTGTTAGATGCACTTGCACTGGCCCGAGGAATATCACGTGGCTGTCAACCTTCTTCTGAGTGGAGAAAAGTTGGAATCAGGAAAAGTGTTTTAACTGAATTTGAAGCAGAAATGATTCATCGAACTACTCCCAAAGTAAAAGATTCTGCAGCAGCAGCAAAGTTTTTACATTCCAAGCAAATATTGCAGGTTCACAATAAGCCCAGAGGTCGCCTTTTTAAGATTTAACTGCATATTGAATTAATAATTCTAACGAAGCATAGTCCAATGTTTTTTCATGGGTTGCTTCTAAAAAAATAGGTGGAGCTTTTCCTGCTTTTTCAGCTTGTAGCCAACGTGAAATACATAAACACCAGGTATCTCCAGGTTTTAAACCTGGAAATTGCCATTGTGTAATTGGAGTAATTAGGTCATTGCCTTTAGCTGCAGAAAAGTCTAAAAACTCCTGCGTAACTTTCGCGCATACTGTATGCGTTCCAGTATCTTCTGAAATAGTCCTACAGAAACCATCTCTAAAGTAACCCGTAATCGGATCAGTGCAGCATGAAATAAGAGTAGTCCCAAAAATATTTTTTTCCATAGATTAAAAATATTAAAAAGTAATATAAAGATGCTCAATTTTGATAAAAAATACTTTATTGAATATTCTAAATTTAATTAATGAAAATGATTTATTTGACTCTTATCAATTGAAGCAGAATAATTTTTGTAACTTAATGATTATGAAAAATTCAATAGAGCTAAAATGTAAATGTGATTGTGCGCCATGTAAGGCCGCTATGTGTTACAGATGTACTTGTAAGCCTTGTGATTGCGTAAACTGTGATTGTGATTAATTTTTTCTATTAAAAAAAGCAGTGATTTTATCAAACGAGATTTCACTGAAATTTGTGATGATTAGATCTGCGCCATCATAAGATTGATTTTTTGAATGAACACTATTGTATCCTACACAATAAATACCAGCTGATTTTGCTGCAGTAATACCATTTGTAGAGTCTTCAATAACGATACATTCTGAAGGTAAGAAACCAGAAGCTTTAGCAGCATTTTTAAAAATTTCAGGATGAGGTTTTGATGCTTTGAGATCGGCACCACTATGTTTTGAAATAAAATAAGAGTCTAAATCGAATCGTTTAAAAATTCGATTGATATTTATCATGGAAGCAGAGGAGGCCAGCACAAGGGTGAGCGCTTTTTCATGATATTCTTGTATTAATTCTAAAACACCGTCCATAAGCATAAAGGAAGTGTCTTGATCAAATAATTGACTAAAATATTTACGCTTGCAAGCAACTAATATTTCAGGAGAAATTTTTAAATTAAATGAAGAACAAATATGTTCACAAATTGGAAGAGTAGCTTTCCCGGTGAATGAAGTATAAAGTTCCGGTGAAACCTCAATTTCAAACTCATTAAACGTTTTTTGGTAAGCCGCATGATGAATAGGTTCACTATCAACAATAACCCCATCCATATCAAATATTACTGCTTTGAGCATTTTTTTTTAAACTAAATATTTTTTTAATAAGATATCCTCAAAGATAGCAAATACTTAATTTTTAAGTTTTTAGTAATTAAAAATCACTAAATTCATATAATTATTACAACTACTTGTATGTCATCAATTTTAATTCAATTTGTTTTATTTTTTGTAATGACTGGGTCAGATTCAGATTGGTCTGTCTATTTTGAAAATGATAAAGTGAAAATTTCATTTAAAACATCTATTTGTAACGAAAATAAAGTAATAGTTAAAGCTGAATATTTTGTTATTAGAATTGAAAATAAAACTTCAGAAACTTATGTTTTAAATTTTCACAAGGGAGAACATAATGAATATGATTCAGAAGATAAACTCGCAATTATTTTAAAACCATTTCAAGAAATAAAAGGAGGTTGTAGCAACGACTCCGTGGAACTGAGGATGTTTAAACGAAGATTAAATACCAATCAAAAAAAAACTACTTCGAATAATTTTAAACTAACTAATTTAAAGGTAATTGAGATTTATTAAAACAATCTTTTTTTTACCACTTTTTGTCTTGAGTCAAGAGGTGAAATTTTCTACAACTGTTTCCTCAACAACATGCAGTGGGACTTTAGTTGAGTTTAATATCGAAAATATACCTAATCAAATTAGTCAAACAGAGTTTAATTTTGAAGGTGATGATTTACCTAATAATTGGATTGCCACAGAATACGACTTAGGAACAGCATGTGACCCAGCTACTGGCGGAAGAGCTGATGGTTCTTCATATTTTTGGGCTAAATCCAGAACGGGAGGCCAGCGCTATGTAGTTACTTCTCCAGAAGATGTCTCAAACGGCGGTAGTGTTCAATTTTATTTTCGTTATGGTAATGATGATCCTCAGCCTGGTTGTGAACAACCAGAAGCAAATGGTGAAGAAGTTCTTCTTTTTTATAATACTGACGGAACAAATAGCTTCTCTCAGCTAATGTATGATCAATGGGTAATAGATACTCAAGCTGCTTCTAGACCTGGAGGGGGAATATTTCCATATTATAAAAATAATAATCCTGATTGGGCTTTTTTTAATTTAGAAATTCCCGAGGGAGCCAAATCAAATCAAACAAAATTTGCATGGGTTCAATTATCAAGCAGTGGGAATATTTATGATAATTGGGGTATAGATGACGTAGTTGTATATGCTAATCCAGCTGCAACTGCGACATGGACTATTGACTTTGGCGAACTAAGTAATGAAGGGACGCAATCTTCACCTACGATTATTACAGCCACATCATCAAATCTTTTGATCAATAAACTGTATCCTAAAAGTAATATATCTAAGATTTACTCTGCAACAGTTACTGTTGTATTATCTGATAATTCATTCTATTCTATTACGCAATCTGTCACAGTAGACCCAAGTGATCCGATACCTCCAACAGTTATCCCTCCATCTAATATTCAAGTAGATAATGATACTGGAAGTTGCCAAGCTGTTTTGACTCTTTCAGATACAGGAACACCTACAACTTCAGATAACTGCTCAGTAGCTTCTGTTGAAAATAACAATCCCACATTGACTTTTTTAAATGGAGTCAACACTTTAATATGGGTAGTTACAGATAATGTGAGCAATACTACTACTGTGACTCAGACTATTACTGTCAATGACACTGAAAATCCAGTATTGACAATTCCCGCGGATATTGTGAGTTCAAATTGTAGCATTACAATTGGCGTGGCCTCAGCCACAGATAATTGTGGTGTTGGAACGCTAGTAAACAATGCCCCAGCCTCATTTTCTCCTGGAACAATAGCGGTAGTTTGGCAGGTTACTGATAGTCAGGGTAATACTGTTTCTGCAACACAATTAGTTACAGTTTCAGATACCATAGCCCCTTTAAATACTCCACCAGTCAATCTTACTATCGCTACAGACTCTGATTCTTGTGTTGCTACGGGTGTTTCTTTAGGGAGTCCAACATCTAGTGATAATTGCGGCGTGGCTTCTATAACGCATAATGCCCCTGAAAGCTTTCCTGTTGGAACTACTACCGTTACGTGGAGTGTAGTGGATGCTTCAGGAAATGAAACTCTTTCTTACCAGACTGTTAATGTATCAGATACCACCGCACCGATTATTATACCTCCAGCAGATATTAATTCTCAATCCTGTGTTATTGTTTTAGAAGTTCCAACAGTTTCAGACAACTGCAATGTTACCTATTCCAATAATGCTCCCAATATCTTTCCATCTGGAGTAACAATTATTACTTGGACCGCGAGTGATACTGCTGGAAATATTACAACAGTAACTCAAACAGTAACTTTTTCAGATAACACAAACCCTACTTTAGTATTGCAAGGTGATGTTGTAGTTAATACTGACACAGGTTCTTGTTTAGCCACAGGAATTGACTTAGGGACAGTAATTGTTAATGACGATTGTGGCGTGGATTCCTATGGAAATGATGCTCCAATTGGGAATGTATTTCCAATTGGTGTAACCTCCGTAACATGGACTGTGACCGATACTTTTGGAAATGCAATTTCAGCCGTTCAGCTTGTAACTGTAAATGATGTTGAAGCCCCAGTTGCCAGAGCTCAAGACCTTGTTATTTCATTAGATCAGCTTTCTACTATGAATATTTCGTGGGAACTTTTTGATAATGGGAGTACTGATAATTGTACAATTGAGAGTTATGTAATAAAAGGCTCAAAAATAGAGACAATTAATTCAGTTGTAAAGACTATAGATTTTAATGACAAGCCTCCGATGAGTAATTTAAATGGGGATGCGAAAATTGGTGATGGGGTCTTAAGTCTAACCAATCTAACAGAAGAATCATGGGGTATATTCAAATTCAACCCAGAAACACCAAATTCAGATAATTTTAAAATTCAATTCAACCACAAACAATATGGAGGAAGTGGAGCTGACGGTATGCTCTTTAATTTTGGTCCTTCAATAGATTTTGAACAATATTCTGATTTTGAAGATAAACCTTTGGACACAGGGCTATCAATTACTTTTGACGAATATCAAAATGCTGAAAAAGTTTTTTGGAATGGAAATCTGATTGCATCCAATAATACTGAAAGTTTTTCAAGAAATAATTTAATAACAATTAACTACGATAAAAATGGGCTTGATTTCTCTGGTTTTGGTTTAAGCTTTAGTAATAAAAAATTATCTGGATTTGATTCATCTGAGTTATCTAAATGGTACATGCATTTTGCAGCTAGATCCGGAAATTTGACAAATTATCACGTTGTAGATGATTTAAAATATTCTTATAAACTTACTCAAAACTCATCAACTACAAATAAATCTTTATTTAACAGAAAATCAAAAACACTAAAAAATTCAACCCTAGATTGTACTAGTGTTGGTACACAGCAAATTACCTTTTCGGTGTCTGATCCATCTGGAAATACAACTTCAGTGACTGTTAACTTAACTGTTACTGATGATTTAAATTCATGTGTCACAGCTTCAGGTTCTTCGCCTGCAGTTTCTGATAGTGATGGAGACGGGGTAGAGGATTCAATTGATGCATTTCCCAATGATCCAACTGAATGGGTAGACACTGATCTTGACGGTATTGGTAATAATAGTGATACTGATGATGATAATGATGGTTTTCTTGATACAATAGAAATCTTAGCTGGAAGTGATCCTATAGATAGTAACAGTATTCCCCTAGATACTGATTCAGACGGTATTATTGATTTAGATGATGATGATGATGATGGAGATGGTTTTTTAGATACATTAGAAATTATAGTTGGGACGGATCCTTTGGATAATTCTAATTATCCCTTAGATACTGATCTTGATTTAGAGATAGATTTTTATGATACTGATGATGATAACGATGGTCAAAGTGATCTTGTTGAGATTGAATGCGGTTCCGATCCTTTGAACAATCTTTCAAGAGCAAATGATACTGATTTTGATGGTATACCTGATTGTTTAGATATTGATGATGATAACGATGGCTTTAATGATGAAGCAGAAATTGCTGCTGAAACAGATCCCTTAAATATTAATGAATTCCCAGGTTATTTAGATTCAGATGGAGATGGTTATATAGGGACTGGCGATAATTGTCCAGAGATACCAAATCCTAATCAATTAGATTTTGATAATGATGGTAGGGGAGATGCATGTGATAATTGTATTTCAATTGATAATTTTAATCAGCTAGATGAAGATCTAGATGCAATAGGTGATGTATGTGATAATTGTTTAGGTCTAGCAAATCCTCTCCAAAATGATTTTGATCAAGACGGACAAGGAGATTTATGTGATCTCGATGATGATAATGATGGGCAAACTGATGAAGATGAAATTAGTTGCGGTTCTAACCCTAAAGATTCAAATTCATTGAGTCCAGATTTCGATAATGATGGTATTATAGATTGTTTGGATTTAGATAAAGACAATGATGGAATTGAAGATTCGATTGATCCAAATCCAGCAAGCTATGATGATTTTTTGATCAACGAGTTTGTTTCAGATAATGGTGATGGAATTAATGACACATGGAAAGTTATTAAAATAGATTCTTACCCAAACAACCAAGTTTTCATATATACAAGAACTGGCGCATTGATTTATTCTTCAAAACGTTATCAAAATAATTGGCCTTCTGGAAATCAAAAAAATGAGATTCCATCAGGGAGTTATTTCTATAAAATAGATTTAGAATCAGACGGAATTTCGGATAAAGAGGGTTGGATATACCTTACTAGATAACAAACGGATTAAATCTTAAATAACTTTTTCAATTAGTTCTTTAGTCCGAATAGAGCCTTCTTTTCTTGAAATTTTATTTCCAAAAAATTCAACGCCAATAAATTCTAACTGTGGAGCTTTTTTAAGCACTTCAAACATACGTTTATAATCGATTGTGATTTCCTCTCCTTCAGATGTAAATTCAGATGATTTCGCACTGACAGCACGGATATAAGGAGTAAGTAATTCGATCCCTTTATAAGGGTCTGGATAAAAGGTATCTGGGTTGCGCTTAAGAGTCCAGTTAGTGAAGTCCCCTAAAACACCAACATTTTTAAGATTCACGGCTTCCATCAAAGAGATCATCCATTCTGGACTTGAAGAATATCCATTATGATTTTCTATCAATAAAGAAATATTCTTTGTTGCGGCATAATTTCCTAATTCAGATACTCCTTCTATTGCATAATTTAGTTTTTCATCAAATGGTATGTTGATATTCTCACCACATACATTACGCATGCTTTTGCAGCCGAGTTCAGAGGCGATGTCTACCCAATATTTATAGGTTTTTAATGCTTTTTTTCTTTTTGTGAGGTTTTTATCTCCAATATCTCCAACACCCCCAGTTAGAAATACTCCGCTTTTCACTCCTGCAGCTTTCATATTAGCATTCATTGTTGCTAAATGTTTCTTATTAAGGTTTGGGGGAAAATGAAACATTTCATGATCTATGAATTCAAAACCTAATGACTTTGCAACTGCTGGATAGTCAAAAACATTAATGCCTAAAGGGTCATTATCACCATATCCAGTTCGCATTAACGACCAGGGTGTGATAGATATTTTTAAGTTTGTGGGATTATTATTTGATAAAGCAGTTAAGCTTGATAAGCTTGTTACGCCAATTGAGCCCGCTAGACCAGTAAATATAAATTGTCTTCTTTTCATAATCTTAATAGTATAATGTATAAAGGTAAATTAATGAAGTAAATTGACGCTAAATTAGAGATCAATTAAAGTTCATTTATATTTTGATCTAGCCAATTAAAACGCTCACTAATCCATTCTTCTAGATAATTAATTTCACTATCATAGCTATCTCCAATAAATTTATTGGGCCAAATATATTTACCTAGTATAAGCCATTTACCAAAATTTTTATCAATGGCACTAGACCCTTTCAAATTCTCTTGAAGTTCCCTCAATCTGCTTGAAACTGTATCTGAGGACAAAATCTCTGATCGCAGAATTGCCCATCTTTCTTTTAATAAGCCTACATATTCAGGATCATCTAAAAAACGATTCCACCAAAAAGGCACTTGCCAGTTATCACCAGAGCAAATATCATTAAATCGATGCGCCCATCCATATGGTGAGTCTCCGTCACAATAATTCACATTTCCAAAAGCAAGATTAAAATCCCAAATAGGCCCCATTTTTAATTTTCCTCCTTTTTCTTTGTGGAGATAAGTACTGAGTCTAAAACCGTCTGGATTTTTAGAAAATTCGTTTAAAATAAAAAAGTCGATAAAACTATCTAAGTCAATAAATTGGCGGTATCCATTTTCAATTGATTTAAAGCCTTCTGAAATAAGAGCAGTTTCAAAAAGATGAATGTAATCCTGAATGTATTTTTTTTGCTCTTCAGAAATATCATCAGCTTTAGGGTATTCATATAAGAAATTTACATTCCCTGTATCCACTAAAACACCTGTTGTGTTATATTGCGAGCTAAAGGCAATATTTTCATTATACCAATCCCCATCTCCTGTTGGTTTATCAATTTTAATGATGTATCCACCACTTATATCTTCAATCTTATTTTTACTAATGTCAACCCTATTTTTATCTCGTTTTATTTTTTCCATTAACACATAGGTTCCCTGAAAAACTTCATTAATTTCTAGTTCATAAAATTTAGTTTTACTGGCATACTGTCCCAAATTATTTGAGAGCTCATAGATTAATACATTTCGCACCAGAGATTTATCGCTATAAGGGCCATATAAAATCCAATCTTCTTCTTCCGGAAATCCACCTAAAGAAGCATTGAGATCCTCTCCCATTTCATCCCAAGTTTCAAAACCATAAGATTTCTTATCAAACATTTGAGAACTAGAACCTCTAATTTCAATTCCAATTAAATGTTCTTCTATCACCAACTCATCTTGAAAAATCTGTAGACTTCCAGGAATTTTAGGTTCATCTACTATATTCTGATTTCCCGTTTGGATTTTCATTAATGGAAGGGGGGGGCCTAATATGATATCTGGAGTTATTAACTCACTTCCAATTTTAGTGCCTTCTTTATTACAGCTAAAGCAAAGAAAAAATAGAAAGCTGACAAGAATTATTTGATATAAAGTATGTTTCATTAGTTATTACTTAACAGTAAAATTACATAAATCATAAGAGTTATTTAATTATATGTAAATCTTACTATCTTATATTTTTTAAAAATCTAATATGATTAACCTATTCTCTTTTTTTTCAGTTTCTCTTTTTTGTTACAGCTATATGTTTCCCTTTTTTTTGAGCATGAATCTTTCCTTAAAAAAGGAACTAATAGTTTTATCCTATAATATTAGATATGATAATCCAAATGATGGCGAGAATCAATGGAAATATAGAAAAGAAATAATAGCAAATTATATTAAAGAAATAAGGCCAGACATTATTGGCATGCAAGAAGTATTAGACCCTCAACTAGTTTTCTTAGATATATCACTAACAGAATTTTCCTTCGTAGGAGTTGGTAGAGAAGACGGAAAAACAAAAGGGGAGTACAGTCCAATTTTATATAATTCTAATCGTTTAACTCTCTTGCAAACAGATACTTTTTGGCTTTCTGAAACGCCGAAAGTTATTTCTGTTGGTTGGGATGCTGCATTAGAAAGAATTTGTACGTATGCTCAATTTGAGCATAAGGAAACAGGACAGAAATTCTGGGTTTTCAATACTCATTTTGATCACATTGGGGAGCTGGCTAGAATTCAATCGGCTAAACTTATACTTCAAAAGATTAAAATGTTAAACATTAATAATTTTCCTGTAATAATTACCGGTGATTTTAATCTAACCCCCGATACAGCTCCCATAAAAATGTTACAAAATTCTTATATAGATGTAATGCAAAAGATACCCGAGGATGCTAAAAATCATGGTACTTTTACGGGTTTTGATAAGCTTTCAAATGGAGAGGATAGAATTGATTATATTTTTCAAAAAGATTTAAAAATACATAATTCATCTCATATTTGGCTTAAAACAAGTTCCGGACACTGGGCTTCGGATCATCATCCTGTCCAAGCTATTTTTTCATTTAATTATTAATTATGATATTATTTTTACCAACATCTTTGGTATATTAGTTAAATAATTTTAAAAAACGATTTTATGAAAAATTTATTTCTTCTACTGTTAATGTGTTCAGTTTCTTTGAATTTGCTCCAAGCCCAAAAATTTAGAGGAATAGATAAAAGCCCTTTAGATATGATTGAATTTCCTTCAAGTAACGGTGAAACCAATAAATTAATACGTGTTTTATATAGCCGTCCTCAGCTAAATGGACGTGATATAACTAAAATAGTTCCTGATGGAAAGTTATGGCGTGTAGGGGCAAACGAAGCAACTGAGCTCACCCTTTATGCACCTATGCAAGTTGGGGGTAAAGTTTTAGATGCAGGTTCATACACTATTTATGCTATTCCAAATTTAGACAAAATGACCATTATTATAAATAAAGCTACTCATGTTTGGGGGTCTTATTCTTATAACGAATCTTTAGATGTTGTAAGGGTAGATGTCCCTATCTCTGAAAGTTTAGATAGTCTTGAAGCTTTTTCTATGGCTTTTGAAGAATCGGGTTCAGATATAAATCTTTATGCAGGCTGGGAAATTTATCGAGTTATGGTGAAGTTTAAAAAATCATAAAGTAATTGGGTTTCAATAGGAAAACCGTTAAATTTTTGGTAACCAAATTGAATAGTACAATCAGACTTTTTTTTCAAGACTTCTTTATTACTTTCGGATGTTTCATATAGGTGCATTTAATTCTAAATTAAATTTCGAGGGAAAATATAAATTCTTCTATTTAACTAATTTTTAATACAATTATCATGAGAGAAAAAAATAAAATAACTGGAGCTATAATCTTATTTTTTACTATTTTATTTTCAATGTCTTTATCTTCTCAGGAATACGTTCCTAGTAAAGAAAATCTTGAGGCAAGAAAGTGGTTTCAGGAGGCAAAATTTGGACTTTTCGTTCATTGGGGAGTATATAGCATTTTAGGTGATGGAGAATGGGTTATGAATAATCAGAATATTGCTATTGATGAATATGAAATTCTCCCCAGTTTTTTTAATCCTATAGATTTTGATGCTGAAGCTTGGGTAACAATGGCTAAGAAAGCAGGAATGAAATACATAACAATTACAAGTCGTCATCATGATGGGTTTTCTATGTTTGATTCTAAAGCTACCGATTACGATATTGTAGAGGCAACACCCTACGGTAAAGATGTTCTTAAGGCATTGGCTGAAGAATGTCGCAAACAAGACATCAAACTTTTCTTTTATTATTCATTGTTAGACTGGAATCGAGACGATTATTTTCCGAGAGGAAGAACAGGTAATGAAATACCAGGAAGGGGAAGTGGATCATGGGAAGATTATATAGCATTCATGAAAATTCAACTTACAGAATTATTGACAAATTATGGAGATATTGGAGGAATATGGTTTGATGGACATTGGGACCAAAAAGAATGGGATGGTGAAAAATTCGGTAAACTAAAAGTAGATTGGCATTATGATGAAATTTATAGCTTAATACATGAGCTTCAGCCCCAAGCACTAATTGGTAATAATCATCATATTGGAGTAATTAATGGTGAAGATTTTCAAATGTTTGAAAAAGATTTACCGGGAAAAAATACAACAGGATGGGGAACTGCTTCTGATCAAATTGGTTCGGTTCCCCTAGAAGTATGCGAAACGATTAACGGTTCTTGGGGATTTAATCTTCAAGATCGAAAGCATAAATCAGATAAAGAGTTGATTCACTATTTAATTAAAGCTGCAGGATATGGAAGTAATATGCTTTTAAACGTTGGTCCTATGCCAAACGGAAAAATTCAACCCAAGCATCAGAATTCTTTAGAAGCTATTGGAAAATGGCTTTCTTCAAATGCTAAATCAATTTATGGGACTCAAAGAGGTCCGATTGAACCTACTGATGATTTTGTATCAACACAAAAAGGTAAAACGGTTTACTTACATCTTTTAAATCCTGAGTTGAATATTATTCACATGGGTTCAGTACCCGTAAAAATTAAAAATATTCGCTCGTTGAAAACGCAAAATTCAGTACCCTTTAGAAATGATAAGTTCGGATTGGTGATAGATGTTTCAAAACTTGCTAAAGACGATATTGATACCGTGATTCAAATTGAATTAAAATAAATCAAGAAGTATTACTAAGATGAACTCAGATACTTCAAGATTAAGGAATACAATTACAAATTTCTATATTTAGGAATTGTGAGAAAAAATAAAGTCTCCCCAATGTTGTGATGCTGACATGAATTGTTCAGTCTAGTTCTTTTTTTGGTAATTAAACTATGATATCATTAACCCATTAATGATTGGACTTTCATGGCTAATCCCATGTCACCTGTTATTTTTATTTGTCCGCCCATCACAGCCATCATTGGATTGATGTCCCCGTCACGAAGTTTTTGAAGCACTTCAGCTGTTAAGCTTATAGTACAATCTGCTTCACCATCACTTGCCTCAACTGTATTTTTGTCACCGGAGCCATTAATTAGGATGCCTGTACCATCAACTTCAAATTTTAAAGTACCTCCAATTGGAGCAGCACTTTCAGCTCTTTTTTCAAACTGAGAAATCATATTTTCAAGACTCATAAATTCTATTTTCTTTCAAAACTAATAAAATAAATGACACCGTGTCATTTATTTTATTAGTTTAGTCTAATAAAATAATAATTCATGAAGTATCGTCTTAAAAAAGTTGCTGTTTTAGGCTCAGGAGTAATGGGTTCTGGAATTGCATGTCATTTAGCAAATATTGGATTAGAGGTCCTTATGTTAGATATAATACCCAGAGATTTAAAGGGTGATAAACTCAAAGATCCAACACTTAGAAATAGTATTGTTAATTCAGCATTACAAAATTCAATTCGCTCGAAACCAGCTCCTTTATATCACAAATCCTTTGCTTCAAGAATTTCTACAGGAAATTTTGAAGATGATTTTGAGAAAATCTCTGATGCTGATTGGATTATAGAAGTTGTTGTTGAGCGTCTAGATATCAAACAACAGATTTTTGAAAAAGTAGATAACAATAGAAAAAATAACAGTCTTGTAACCTCGAATACTTCTAGTATTCCAATGCATTTATTGTCTAAAGGACGTTCAGATAATTTTAAAGCACATTTTTGTGGAACTCACTTTTTTAATCCACCAAGATACCTTCGCTTATTAGAAGTTATTCCAACCACAGACACTCTAGAGTCGGTTATAAATTTCTTCATGGAGTTTGGTAAAGTCAATTTAGGAAAAGAAACGGTTTTATGTAAAGATACTCCTGCTTTTATTGGAAATAGAATTGGAGTTATGTCTGCTACTGAGATGACAATTCTTACAAAAAAATACAGTTTCACAGTTGAAGAAGTTGACGTTTTAACAGGCTCTCTAATTGGAAGACCTCCAACAGCAACCTTTAGGCTCCAAGATCTAGTTGGTCTTGATACTGGTGATAATGTAAGTCGATTTGTAATGGATAATGTGGAGAATGACACTTATATTAATAAAATAAAAAAACTGCCAGAGCCCAAGTTCATGCGCTTTCTATTGGATAATAAGTTTTTAGGGAACAAAAGTGGAAAAGGGTTTTATGAGAAAACAAAAAAGAAGGATGCGAATGGTAAAACAATCATTAACGTTTTAAATTTAGAAACATTAGAATATAAACCGGCAGTTAAGCCAAGATTGGAAATTATTAAAACTGCAAAAGGTATGGAGCTTTTGGATAAAAGATTGCAGTTTTTAGTTGATGGAGACAGTAAAGAACATCAATTTTTTAAAGATTATTTTGGAGCTTTATTCTCTTACTCTGCAGCTCGTATTCCTGAAATATCAGATCAATATTTTCCCTTAGATGATGCCATGCGAACAGGATATGTTTGGGAATATGGGCCTTTCGAATACTGGGACTTAATAGGTTTTGAAAAAGGTATTGCCCTTGTTGAAGCCCTTGGTGAATCTCTCCCAAAGTGGGTACATGATCTGAAAGCCTCTGGAGCACAATCTTTTTATAAATATGAAAATGGTAAAAAGTATTATTTCAATATTCAAACAAAAAAGTTTGAAGTTCTGCCAGGGAAAGACGCCTTTATTATTTTAGATAGTTACCGTGCACAGAAATCCATAATTAAAAACAGTGAATGTACAGTTCACGATATTGGTGATGGTGTGCTCTGCCTAGAATTTACAAGTAAAAGTAATTCTATTGGAGAAGGAATAGGTAGAGGGATAGACGAGGCAATTCGTCTTGCTGAAGAAGGTGATTGGAAAGGTATAGTTATTGGAAATAATGCAAAACAATTTTCAGTAGGTGCCAATTTGATGAATGTGGGAATGATGGCAATGCAAAAGCAGTTTGAACCTTTAGATAAGATGGTAGATGATTTTCAACAAATTAACATGCGAATCAGAACCTCTAAAATACCTGTAGTAGTTGCCACTCAAGGCTATGTTTTTGGAGGAGGTTGTGAAATCGCTATGCATTGTGATGCTGGGGTTTATGCTGCAGAATCCTACATAGGTCTTGTAGAAGTTGGAGTCGGACTTTTACCAGGAGGAGGAGGTACAAAAGAATTTGCTGTTCGCGCTAGTGATGATTTCTTTGAGGGAGACGTTCAATCTCCAACACTTGTTAATTATTTTAAAACAATTGCAACTGCAGCGGTATCTACTTCTGCTTATCAAGCTTTTGACTTAAACTATCTAAAAGAGGGACGTGATATTGTATCGGTCAATACACCAATGAATATTGGAAAAGCAAAAGATAAAGTATTACTATTAGCTAAAAACTACATAGCACCATCTGTCAGAGAAGATATTGAAGTTCTAGGAAGAGGAGGTATGAGTGTTTTATATTCTGCAATTAATGAATTCCGTTTGGGTGAGTATATGTCTGATTACGACGTTGAAATTGCTCGTAAAATTGCTTATGTAATTTGTGGAGGGGATTTAACCAGTTCACAAAAAGTTAGCGAACAATATTTATTGGATATCGAGCGTGAGAACTTTATGAGCCTTTTAGGAAATCAAAAAACACTAGACCGAATTCAATATCTTTTAATGAATAATAAACCGTTAAGAAATTAAATCATGGAAGCATACATAATAAAAGGCTATAGATCTGCCGTTGGTAAAGCAAAAAAAGGAGGTTTTAAAAACTATCGTTCTGATGATTTATCTGTAGAAGTTATTAAATATTTGATGGCTTCTGTTCCTGAAATAGATCCTAAATCAGTTGATGATGTAATTGTAGGTTGTGCAAATCCAGAGGGTGAACAAGGTCTTCAAGTAGGAAGATTAATTTCAGCACGTGCCCTAGGAAAGGAAGTGCCTGGTATAACTATAAACCGTTATTGTGCCTCTGGTTTAGAAGCAATCTCTCAAGCAGTTTCAAAAATCAATGCAGGCTTTGGGCATGTTTATATTGCAGGTGGAGCAGAAAGTATGAGTATGATACCTTTTGCAGGCTATAAATTGGCTCCTAGTTATAAAGCTAACTTAGAGAACTTAAATTATCATGTAGGCATGGGTGCAACTGCTGAGGCAGTTGCTGGGAAATATAACATCAGTCGGGAAGCAGCTGATAAATTTTCTTATGATTCGCACATGAAAGCTGCTTCTGCTATTGACGGAGGAAAGTTTAAGGATCAAATTGTTCCTATTGAAATAGAAGAGGTTTTTGTAGCAGATGGCAAACGAAAGACGAAAACACATTCGGTTTCTGTAGATGAGGGTGTTCGTCGTGAAACAAGTCTGGAAGGTCTTGCTAAACTACGTCCTGCATTTAAAATAGGCGGTACTGTTACTGCTGGCAATGCTTCTCAAACTTCTGATGGTGCAGCATTTACTCTAGTGGTAAGTGAAGAAATGGTAAAACAACTCAATCTAAAACCAATAGCACGAATGGCAGGGTGTGCTGTTGGAGGAGTAGAACCCCTTTATATGGGAATTGGCCCTTGTATTGCCATTCCAAAAGTTTTAAAGCAAGCAGGATTATTATTAAAAGATATTCAACAAACTGAACTTAACGAAGCTTTTGGTGCTCAAGCTTTGGCAGTTATTCAAGAAGCTGGCTTAGATCCAGAAACTGTTAATGTAAATGGAGGGGCAATTGCTTTAGGACATCCTTTAGGATGTACAGGAGCAAAATTAACGATACAATTACTCGATGAAATGCAACGTCGTAAACAACGATATGGTATGGTAACGGCCTGTGTAGGTGGAGGGCAGGGTATTGCTGGAGTTTTTGAGCGATTATAATTTATAGTGTGAAGGCAGAAATAATAAATAGCAAGCGTGAAGCTCATAAACAAGAGTTACGAGAGCAACTATTAGAACAAGGATTTCTGCTTTTTTCTGAGAAAGGATTAGAGCAAACTACCGTAGCTGATATTGTGGAGAAATGCAATATTGCTAGAGGCACTTTTTATAATTATTTTTCAGATATAAATGCCCTTTTTGATGCTTTGATTGAATCGTTAAATTCACGTATTCGTGAGGGAGTTAAAAAAACAAGAAAAGAAACTCATTCGGTTTACGACTACTTATATGGTACTTTTAAAAGTTACTATAGCATAATAAGTACTCCCGAAATGATTCAGTTTCACATAATTAATCAGGCGCATATTAGACAAAGCACTTATCAAAGTGATATGATCAAGACCATTGTTAAAAATTTAATAAGGGATTTAAAGTCTTCTAAAAAAATAAAAGCTTTTAACAAAAAACATGAATTTCTACTCTTAAGTTTCATGTTAGTTGGCGCTCCTCCAGAATTGTTTATTGCTACTCATACGTCAGATATAAATTTAACAAGTGAACAATTAGCAACTTTTCTTGCAAAGCTTTTTCATAAAGTTTTGATGGAATAAGACCACTCATTAAATCAACATGAAATATCTGATTATGATGAAAGCTGTATTTTGGTAACTTTTAACTTCCTAAAAGTATATAGATTAAAATCGTAATTACACAAAGAGAAATTGAAAACGGCTTGGTATACCTCCACGTTTTTAAGTCCATCAATGGAGGTTGTGCCTCCCATTCTATTTGTGACTGTGGATAAAAATAAGAAATCCCAAACATTACAGTTACATTTAACAGAAATTCGATTCCCCATATATGAACAAAATGGATGTCAATAGGAAAAATAAATGTAGTAAGTATATAGAATGTTAATCCAATCAAAAGAGCAGTTTTAGCTGCTGTGGCTGAGATAGTTTTAGTAAAAAAGCCTGCTAGCATAATGGAAGCAATGGGAATAAAGAAAATTCCATTTAATTGTTGTAAAAGTTGATAGAGACCGTCAGGAGCATTAGCTACAAAAGGCGCAACAAGAATTGCGAAAAAAGCCAAAATAGTAGAGGTTATTTTTCCTACTCGTACTAATTTTTTATCCTCACAATCTTTTTCAAAGATGCCTTTATAAATATCTATACTAAAAATAGTAGCAGCACTATTCAAAACACTATTAAAAGTACTTAATACCGCCCCAATTACAATGGCTGCAAATAAACCAATAAGCCCGACAGGAAAAACTTTTTTGATCAGTTCTGGATAAATCATATCCTGATTTTCATAGAGCGAATCTCCATAGTAATAAAAACCTATCACTCCGGGCAAGATAATTATCAAAGGGACAAATATTTTTAAGACTCCTGTATATAATAATCCTTTTTGGGCTTCAATCAAACTTTTAGCACCTAAAGCACGTTGAATAATTGTTTGGTTCATGCTCCAAAAATAAAGTTGGTTAATAATTAAACCAGTGAATAGAACACTAAAAGGCATAATAGAGTCTGAGGCACCCACTACATTAAACTTTTCTGGTGCATGCTCATAAACTTTGATTAATCCGGTCAAAAGATTTCCATCACCAATACTTACTAAAGCAATACAAGGTACTGCTAGACCTCCAATTAATAAACCATACCCATTTATAGTGTCGGAAACAGCTACAGCTTTTAGGCCTCCGAAAATAGCATATAAAGAGCCTAATAAACCAATACCAATAACAGTTATAATAATTCCTTGTTGTTGAGAAATATCAAGGACTTCTGAGACATTAAAAATACTTTCGAGATTAATGGCTCCAGTGTACAACACAATAGGCAATAAGGTAATCACAAAAGAAATCATTAAGAAAAAGGCGACAAGAGTTCGAGTAGTTTTATCAAAACGTTTTTCTAAATATTGGGGAATGGTGGTCAATCCCATTTTTAAATATTTAGGTACAAAGTAAATTGCAGCAATAATTAGTGCTAGGGCAGAGGTTACTTCCCAAGCAATAATAATAAATCCATTTTTATAAGATGAACCATTCATGCCTATCAAGTGTTCTGTAGAGATATTGGTCAACAACATAGAGCCTGCAATGACAACTCCAGTTAAACTCCTCCCCCCCAAAAAATAACCATCTTGTGAATTTAAATTTTCTTTACGCAATTTATACCAAGAATACAGAGCAACAAAAGCGGTATAAGCAATAAAAGTTAGGAGGGTCATCATGGGTACTTGTTATTTAATCTATTATTTCTGAAAGGCTAACCACCCGTTTTTCTGTGACCGACTTTTCAGCAGCTATGCATATTGCCATACTATTCAGGCCTTCTTTCGCACTAATTGGCGTAGGGTTTCGCTGTTCTAAACTACTAATAAATTCCTGCATTTCAAGTCGATAAGAATCTGCATAACGTTCTAGGAAAAAATCTAGAGGTAAAGCCGAATGAAAGCCATTTGCATCAACACTATAATTATCATCTAGCGTTTTATTTTTTGCTCCAGTCATTCCTTTATCTCCAAAAACTTCAATTCGTTGGTCATAACCATAGGTTGAATTTCGACTATTATTGATACTTGCCATTCCACCTTTTTTAAATGTAAGAGTAGTTAGGGCGGTATCTATATCTCCCAATTCTTTAATCTTAGGATCCCCATAAACGGTAGCACTTGCATACACACTTTCTACCTTATCATCCATTAGATAACTCGCTATATCAAAGTCATGTATGGCCATATCTAGAAATAATCCGCCAGAGGTTTTTAGGTAGTTTAGCGAGGGAGGTCCCGGATCTCGACTTGTAATATTAATGAGTTGTGGAGTGCCAATAATTCCTTTTTCAATACGTTTTTTTATTTTTAAAAAATTGGGATCATATCTTCTGTTAAAACCTACCATAAAATGTACTTGGGTTGTTTCTACAAGCGTAACAACTTCTTGAACCACAGCTAATGACAAATCCATAGGTTTTTCACAAAAAATTGCTTTTCCAGCATGAGTTACAAGTTTAATTTGCTCTGCATGAAATGAAGTAGGAGAGGTAATTATTACAGCATCAACGTCTACTCCTAGTAATAAAGATTCAATGTTTTTATAAAATTGTGAAACGCCAAATTGCTTGGCATAGATTTGTGCCTCCGAATTGGCATGTGCAACAGCAACAACCTCTGCTTGGGAGATATATCGCGTAATGTTAGCAAGGTGTATTTTACCTATACGACCTAGACCCACAACACCAATTCGAACTTTATTCATAATTAACTATTCTGACAAAATCAAATATAAAAAAAGACAATTTTAAATTACAGTTTTTTTTAATACTTAATTATGCGTTTTTTTTCAGATTATAATTTCTTAACTACATAGGTAACCACTCCCCATATAATTAATTCGTTTTCTTCAGTTACTTTTATGGATTGATATTTCGGATTTTCAGGTATTAATAACACTTCATCTTTGGTTACCTTAAGACGTTTTACAGTAAATTCTCCATCAATAAAACAAACCGCAATTTTATTATCTATGGGTTCTAAACTTCGGTCAATCACTAACAAATCTCCATCGTCTAAACCTGCGCCTTGCATTGATTCGCCAGAAACACGAGCATAAAAAGTAGCCTCTTCGTTACTCACAACTTCTTGGTCAATACTGATTCTTAATTCTTTAAAATCATCCGCAGGAGAAGGAAAACCTGCAGAAATACCTTCTTGTACCCAGTGCATTTTTTTATGATACTCTCGGTTTGGACGATAGAATACTAATTTTTCTGATTTCATATCCTTTTATTTTATAGTAATAATTTCATTGAGTTCGGTCGTGAATCGTTGTGATAAGTGTTCTTGTTTCATTTTCCAGGTACGATTTAAATCCTGGTTTGCTAATTTTATACGATGCGGTCCAAAACGTTTGTGAATACGATCCACACTTTGCATGAGAGTTAAATGCTTGTTGTTATTATTTTGGAAAATACTTAGCTGCCGCTTTTCTGTGGGGATAAGTCCCATAATCATCACTCCAGCTTTTTTATAATGAACTCCTTTTTTAAATATTTTTTGTAGCCCCGTAACAGCATGTTTACTTAAAAGAATACTCGAATTGGTAGCATAGGGAAGGGGTAGTACGCAACTATTTTGATAAGGAAAGCCTCCTTTTTTGTGAGGATCACTACGCACAAAAACCAATAATGCATTGCAGCTGCTGCGTTGCTTGCGCATTTTTTCTGCACAGCTTGTGGCAAATGTTGAAATGCGTTCTTCTAAATCTGAAAATTGTGTTATCGTTCCTTCAAAGCTTCGGGTGGTAGCAATTCCTTTTTTCATAGGAATAATTTCTTCAAGTTGTATGGAAGAAACACCTGATAAATCTTTTTTTAGTCGCAAGCCTAATACACTCATGTGTTTTCGAACCCAGGCATCAGGAAGTTGAGTGAATTGTAAGGCATTACAAACTCCAATCGCTTCGAGGCGTATTTTATGTTTTCTGCCCACACCCCAAACATCACCTATTTTGGTCCACTGTAAAGCCTTGATTCTTTTTTTTTCTGTATCAATAGCATAAACACCTTGCGTGCGATTCACGAATTTTTTAGCAATTTTATTAGCAATTTTTGCGAGTGCTTTGGTGGGAGCTATACCAACGGAAACTGGAATACCGGTCCATTTGCGTACTTGCTTTCGCATCCTTTGTCCTTCTTGCTCTAGGTTAAACAAATCGAAACCTTTGAACTGTAAGAAGGCTTCGTCAATACTGTAAATCTCTAAGTTTGGGGTGTATTTTTCAAGAATTGTCATAACCCTATTACTCATATCGCCATAGAGTGGATAGTTAGAAGAAAAAACTTTCACACCCTGTTGTTTAAATTGTTGTTTGTATTTAAAGGCAGGAGCACCCATAGGAATATTTAATGCTTTTGCTTCGTTACTTCGCGCAATAACACAACCGTCGTTATTGGAAAGAATGACCACGGGTTTGCTTTCCCACTTTGGTTGGAATACTCGCTCGCAAGAAGCATAAAAATTATTACAATCTACTAGTACAAACATGTGGAAAAAGATATTAAAATGTTGTTTAATAAATCAATGTTTTCTTAAAAGTTTTTTAATGATTTAAAGGGCAGTTATTAAGAAGTATCTGTAAAAATAAAAACGCCTTTTTTTATTAAAATAAAGAACCGCTTAAGGCAAAAGTTGTAATTTTGATATTAGGATTTTAGCATGAACCTAATACATGGATAATTATTCGTTTTTAAACGCCGCTCATACTGCATATTTTGCAGAATTATATGATCAATATCTGCAACAACCAGACACTATAGAGCCTAGCTGGAGAGCCTTTTTTCAAGGATTTGATTTTGGGTTAGAAAATAACACTTTTTCCGATGGTACCACCTCACTAGAGGTTCCGGAACAAGTTCAAAAAGAATTTAGAGTAGTAAAACTTATAGATGGATACCGCAATAGAGGACACTTGTTTACTAAAACCAATCCTGTTCGAGATCGAAGAAAGTACGAGCCTACCTTAGACTTGGAAAATTTTGGTTTAGCGCAAGGAGATTTGCTAACGATTTTTAATGCAGGAGAAATTATGGGGATTGGCCCAAGTTCGTTAGAAATAATTGTTAAGCATCTGAAGCTTATATATTGCGACTCTATCGGAATTGAATATATGTACATTCGAAAACCAGAAAAGGTTAATTGGATACAAAACTGGTTAAATATTAATGATAACCACCCACAGTTTTCAATTGATCAAAAAAAACATATTCTCAAAAAATTGAACCAGGCAGTTAGCTTTGAAAGTTTTTTACACACAAAATATGTAGGGCAAAAACGTTTTTCTTTGGAAGGTGGAGAATCCTTAATACCTGCTTTAGACGCTATAGTTGAGGCAGCGGCTAATCAAGGTGTAGAAGAATTTGTAATGGGAATGGCCCATAGAGGACGTCTGAATACCCTAACCAATATTTTCGGAAAATCAACTAAAGATATTTTTAGTGAATTTGACGGGAAGGATTATGAAGAAGTTGTTTTTGATGGCGATGTCAAATATCACTTAGGATGGACTTCTCAGAGAGTTACTGACAATGGCAAGCAAATTAACATGAACATTGCGCCTAACCCCTCACACCTGGAAACGGTAGGTGCAGTTGTTGAAGGAATTACACGAGCTAAATTAGAAAATAAGTTCGATGGGAATACAAATAAAGTATTGCCTATTATTGTTCATGGAGATGCTGCAATAGCAGGTCAAGGATTGTCTTATGAAATTGTTCAAATGGCAGGATTAAAGGGTTATGGAACGGGAGGAACAGTCCATATTGTGGTTAATAATCAAATTGGGTTTACAACGAATTATTTAGATGCACGAACCAGTACCTATTGCACTGATGTTGCTAAAGTGACACTTTCACCGGTAATACATGTAAATTCAGATGATGCCGAGGCAGTAGTTCACGCCACATTATTCGCATTAGACTATAGAATGCGATTTAAAGGAGATGTTTTTATTGATCTTTTAGGCTATCGAAAATATGGCCACAATGAAGGAGATGAACCACGTTTCACTCAGCCTCAACTTTATAAAGCCATTGCGAAGCATCAAAATCCTAGAGATATTTATGCAGACGGATTAAAAGCTGCAGGCGCTATAGACGATGAATACGTGAAGTTATTAGAAAAAGAATATAAAGATTCTTTAGAGTATGATCTTATGGATTCAAGGAAAATTGAAACTACTGTCATCACACCTTTCATGGCTGATGAATGGAAAACCTTTGTTCGTGTTGATGAAGGTGAAATGGTAAAAAGAGTAGTGACAGGTATTTCTAATAAACTTTTAGATACTGTTGCTGAAGCAATTACTACATTACCAACTGAGCATAGTTTTTTACGAAAAATCGAACGATTAATAGCTGATCGTAAAGTAATGTATTTCGAAAAAGATCAATTGGATTGGGCTATGGGAGAATTACTTGCCTATGGAACCTTACTTCACGAAGGATATAATGTTAGACTTTCTGGGCAAGATGTTGAACGAGGAACTTTCTCTCACCGTCACGCTGTTTTGAAAACAGAGAATTCTGAAAATGAAATTATTTTACTCAATGCAATAAGCCCTGAAAATCAGGGACATTTTAGTGCTTATAATTCGCTTCTTTCAGAGTATGGGGTAATGGGCTTTGATTACGGATATTCAATGGCAAGTCCTAACACCTTGACTATATGGGAAGCTCAGTTTGGAGACTTCTCAAATGGTGCACAAATTATGTTGGATCAATATATTTCATCTGCAGAAGATAAGTGGAAACTTCAGAATGGAATTGTATTATTACTTCCACATGGATATGAAGGACAAGGAGCAGAGCACTCTTCTGCACGAATAGAACGCTACCTTCAATTATGTGCAAAAGACAATATGTTTGTAGCTAATTGTTCTACTCCAGCAAACATGTTTCATATTCTGAGAAGACAGATGAAAACAAACTACCGAAAACCATTAATAATATTTACCCCTAAAAGTTTATTGAGACATCCACAAGCAGTTTCGTCTAAAAATGAATTGATAAAAGGAGAGTTTAGGCCATTGATTCCTGACGAGGTTGTAAATAAAAAAAATGTAACTTCTATTGTATTTTGTTCAGGCAAATTTTATTATGACCTATTTATGGCTCGAGAAGAGAAAGACCGAATGGATGTTGCAATAGTTAGACTAGAACAACTCTTTCCACTTCCTGTAACAGAAATTGAGACTATAATTTCACAGTTTAAAAATGCAACTGATATTGTTTGGGCTCAAGAAGAGCCAAGAAATATGGGTGCCTGGAGTTTTTTATTATTACATCTTCCTAACTCGCAACGTTTTCGACCTGCAACAAGAAGATATTATGGAGCTCCAGCAGCAGGAAGTGCAATACGATACAAACGTCGTCATCAACAAGTAATTAATTATGTTTTTGACCCGACACAAGATAATTTTATAAGAAAACCAAAGAAATAGATCATGATTTTAGAAATGAAAGTTCCTTCTCCAGGAGAGTCTATCACTGAAGTTGAAATCGCTCAATGGCTAGTCGCTGATGGGGAATATGTTGAAAAAGATCAGGCAATTGCTGAAGTAGACTCAGACAAAGCTACATTAGAATTACCGGCAGAAGTAAGTGGAATTATAACCTTTAAGGCAGAAGAAGGAGACGCTGTAGAGGTAGGAGCTGTGGTTTGTTTAATAGATACCAAAGGTCAAGTTCCTGTTAGTGGTTCTGCTCTGAAAGAATCGGCTTCCAAATTAGTAGCCGATAAACCAATTAAAGCAACAGAATTTCACGAAAAAAATTATGCAAGCAATACACCTTCTCCTTCTGCTAAAAAAATCATGAGTGAAAAAGGAATTGACCCAAAATCTATTCAAGGAACCGGAAGAGCAGGTAGAATAACAAAAGACGATGCTCTTCAGGCGAATACCGCAATGGGAACCAAACCTGACTGGGGTGATCGTGGTCAAACTAAGAGTAAGCTTTCGATGTTACGGCGAAAAGTAGCTGAACGGCTGGTACAGGCCAAAAATGAAACAGCTATGTTGACAACCTTTAACGAGGCAGATATGGCTCCTATTTTTGAGCTTCGCAAACAATATAAAGATGCTTTTCTTGAGAAGCATGAAGTTAAACTTGGTTTTATGAGTTTTTTCACTAGAGCTGTAGTAAGAGCTTTAAAACTTTTTCCTGATGTTAATTCTATGATGGAAGGTGATTATAAAATTTCATACGACTATTGTGATATTAGTGTTGCGGTTTCAGGTCCTAAAGGTTTAATGGTTCCTGTAGTTCGTAATGCCGAAGTGTTATCTTTTAGTGATATTGAAAAAGAAATTGGTCGTTTGGCTATTCGTGCTCGAGATGGTAAAATTACTGTTGATGACATGACAGGGGGTACTTTTACTATTTCTAATGGTGGAGTATTTGGATCAATGCTTTCAACACCAATAATCAATCCGCCTCAATCAGGTATTTTAGGAATGCATAATATTATTGAACGCCCGGTGGCAATTAATGGAAAAGTTGAAGTACGTCCAATGATGTATTTGGCATTATCTTATGATCACAGAATTATTGACGGAAGAGAATCAGTCGGATTTTTAGTAGCTGTAAAAGAAGCATTAGAAGATCCTTTAAACTTTTTGATGGACGGGGAAGTTAAAAAAGCACTTGAGTTATAGCCATAATTTTTTAGTACGGTAATCAATAATCGCTTTTCTCTTTTTTAAAAAATCTGCTCCCAGAATCCCCTCTATAGGTTGAGCTCCTTGTGATATTAAGGTTTTATTAATGTGTGATAGGTCTAATAGAACAAAAGCAAGTTTTCCAACATCATGATGTCCTAATTTTAAAGTCGCTTTACGAGTTAAAAATGCTTGCATTTTTCCTTTATTAGCTCCTGCAGCATCAAAAGAATCTCCTTTACTTCGGAGATGAAATTTTTCTTCAAGTATAGAATGAACACAACTGCTTGAAGCTCCAGTGTCAATTAAAAGTTGTGCAGTAACTCCATTTATGTGAGCTTTACATATAATATGACGCGTTTTGGTATTTTTTAAAGAAACGGAAAGCCGGGATTTCATATGAATTATTATATGTAACAAAATGTTTTAACTCTTTCAAAAGTAATTATTCCAATTAAATTCAAAAGTCTTTTTTGTTAGTTAAGTACATTTGTGATTGTTATTTGTCAAGACAAAAATATTAATATGAAATTCATCGATACCCATACACATTTATACGTTGAAGCTTTTGACGAAGATCAGCAATTAGTAATTGAAGAAGCAATTGCATCCGGAGTGGATTATTTTTTAATTCCAGCCATCGACAGTACTTATGTGCAAAGAATGTATGCTTTAGAAACAGCATATCCAAAAAATATTCATTTAATGGCAGGTTTGCACCCTACCCATGTAAAAGATAATTTTTTAGAAGAGTTGGAGAAAGTAGCGGAACAATTAAAACTTCGAAATTTTTGTGCTATCGGTGAAATAGGAATAGATCTGTATTGGGATAAGAAGTTTATTAAAGAACAAAAGCTTGCTTTTAGCCAACAAATCATATGGGCAAAACAATATGCACTTCCAATAGTGATTCATTGTAGGGATGCTTTTGACGAGGTTTTTGAAATCTTAGAAGCCCATAAAGGAAAAGACTTATATGGTATTTTCCATTGTTTTACTGGCACCCTGAAACAGGCTAAGCAAGCAATAAGCTTAAATTTTAAATTGGGGATTGGGGGTGTGATTACTTTTAAAAATGGGAAAATCGATCAGTTCTTATTTGAAATTTCAATAGAAAATATTGTATTAGAAACAGACTCCCCCTATCTAGCTCCTGTTCCGCACAGAGGGAAAAGAAATGAGAGTAAATATTTGACCCTAATTGCAAATAAAGTTGCAAAATGTTATGGGATAACATTGGAAGAAGTAGCCCTTGAAACCTCAAAAAATGCAATGACAATATTTAAAAATCAAAAAATTGATTTTAAAAAGTAAGAATATTTTTTTTAAAAGATATTTTTCGCTTTATTTGAAACTAGATTAAGAGAGGTGGCCGAGTGGTCGAAGGCGCACGCTTGGAAAGCGTGTATTCCAATTGCATTGGAATCGAGGGTTCGAATCCCTTCCTCTCTGCAAAAATTAATATCGTGAATATTTTTTTTTATCTTTAACCGCATTTAATTAAAAAGAACAAACAATTATTTAAAATGAAAAAATTATTTTTTGCCCTTACTATGTTAGGTTTTATGGCTACTGCCAACGCAACCACTCTTACTGCTAATTCATCTGCAGCGGTTGTGACAACTAACTCACAAGATATTGATGATGAAACACAAGTTGAATCAGCGTCTTTTACTCAAGAATTAAAAATACGTTTTATTGAAGGTGGTCCCGGATTTATGGGGATTGTTTTAATTTGTCTAATCTTAGGATT
>Ga0102854_1000115_pt1 | contig 27940 bp, 27 predicted proteins | sample Colrivmet1370A02_FD_84502 | JGI IMG/M metagenome (GOLD analysis project Ga0102854, IMG submission 84502) | Estuarine microbial communities from the Columbia River estuary - metaG 1370A-02 | ecosystem: Environmental > Aquatic > Marine > Intertidal zone > Estuary | place: USA: Columbia River... | reverse complement strand
TTCTTTGAGAATAGGTTGTGGTTTGGTTTGGTTTGGGTCATAATTTCTATCACCACTCTTATCCTAAACTACAAGGGTAAAGTTTTCTCAAACCCTTCCAAATAAGTACTTTTCATCATTTAACTTTTACATATGAATTTCATTGTGGTACACAATGTGTACCATGTTTTTTGTAACTAAATGATTGTCAGTAAAATATCTAATGGTTTTATTTCTGGAGGTACCACATTTTAACCCTATAACTCATTGATTTATAGGGTTTTTTTGTATATGTTTTAGTAAATACATCTTATTCATTTTCTATTTGAGGTTTATCTACAATGTCTATTTGAAAATCAATTTTAGAATCGCCTGACGAAATTTTGACTACATCTTTATCTATTTTTTTAAATTCTTTAGAGCTATCATTATAGTGATTTACAACTGTACCGAGTGTATTTCCTAATTTTTCATGATAAGTTTTATATGCATTTAAATGATTTGATAATTTTTCAACATTCTTCAAAACATCTTTTATTGAATCTTCAATTTTCATATTATTTAGTGCTTTATTTGTTACTTGAAGCATAGGAAATAAACTCATTGGAGAAACAATCATGACTTTCTTTTGATATGCATAAGAAACCAAATCTTGTTGATTAATTTTTAATGCCCCCACTCGACTGTTTAATATATCTTGGTATAAACCGTCAGCAGGAATAAACATATATGCATAGTCGACTGTTCCCTCATTTGGTCTTATATATTTAGCGGTTTCATCGATTCTATTTTTAATGTCTGCTTTAAACTTTTTTTCAAGACTTTCTAATTCCTCTTTATCTAATGATTCTACCATTTTATTGTAATTATCTAAAGAAAATTTTGCGTCAATAGGTATTATAAAATTATTGACTTTTACTATTGCATCAACAACTTCATTGTTTTTAAAAGAATATTGCATTTGGAAAAGTTGTGGAGGAAGGACGTTAGAAAGAAGGTTTTCTAATTGAATTTCACCAAAAATTCCTCTTTGTTTTTGATTTCCAAGAATTTTTTCAAGAGTTTTCATTTGATTTGCAAAACTCAGGACTCTTTCATTAGTCCCCTTTATTTTTTCAAGTTCAGAGGTTACATCCTTCATAACTTGATCAGATTGTTTGAATCGATTAGACATGTTTTCAGAGGATGATTTAGTGAAATCATTCATTTGTTTATTAATTTCGCTTAATCTAGACTCTATGTCAATTCTGCTGTCTTTTGAATTTTTATCAATTTCTTTTCTAACTTTTTGAATTTGATTAATTAATGATTCTGAAAAATGAATTAAATCACCTGTTCCAATTTTGTTTGAATTACTTTTTAAACTATAAACTAAGTAAGCTATAGCCAATATTAATAAGACCAATAAGACTGAAATTACTTCCACAATAATTTTTTCTTTTAATTATTTAAAAACTTTTAAATTTAAAAAACTATAATGGTTTAGAGTATTATTGAAAAGGAATTTTTTGAGTAAACTGTGATATTCCGTCAACATTTATAATTTGAATTTGAAGTTCAAATGTTTTCCAATTTATTTCAATTTTTCCAAAATTTAACATCGTCAATAAGGGACTTATTCTGTATTGATTGGGTTCGTCCTCAAGGGAGTCATAGGAGTGCGTTAATCCACTCGAGGTAATATCATAAATCCAATAATTTGGCTTAATTTCTTGAGAAGATACTTCAGCAATATGACGATCACCACTTAAATAAATTGGTGTCTGAATTGAATATTTAACAAGTAAATCAAAAAATCTTTTTTGAGCTAATGGAAAATTTGCCCATTTTTCATAAGGATGCTCAGAAGATAGTAGTTGTATTCCACCTGCAAATAAATTAATAGTTGCATCATTGGCAGAAAGTTCCTTTTCTAACCAGTTCCATTGATCGGTTCCCAAAAGCAATCCTTTATTTTTCTTGTATCGCTGGTTTGGACTAGGGTCTTTTTCGTAATCTTCTTTAAAATAACGGACATCTAATAGGTATAAACAAACCCTTTGGGCACCTCTGCCAAAACAATAACTTTGATACGCACCATCCCTTTCTTGAGCAGGATGGTTTTTTGGAATCTTAAGAAAATCAAAAAGCAGCTTCCTACTTTCTTTCTTTTTTGAAAAGCTAACTCCAGCATCATTTTCTCCAAAATCATGATCGTCCCAAACGCCAAAAATAGTTGTGTTTTCTGCTAGTTCTTTGTAAGCAGGGAGTTGCTTTTGTAGTGCATATTTTTCGGACAAATCTTTCATATTACCATTTTCGGAATATACTATATCTCCCAACCATACCCATACTTCTGGATCTTGATCTGTGATAGTATCCCAAATTTTGGGATCTAAATCTGTTCGGTTACATGATCCGAAATATAAAGAATTAAGAATCTTTGAACTGGAAACATCTTGTGCCGAAAGAGTGTTTTGTAATCCTATTAAAAGAAGTATAAGACCCAAGCCCAACGGAGGATTGATTTTTAAATTTATCATTTGATTTTTAATACTTTGTTACAAAAACTTATTTTTAAAACACTTTTAATCTATTAATTCAGGAATTAACAAGGCAGGTACCTCCATCGATTTAAATAATATTTCAAAAGCACTAAATTCATCCTCAATTAAAACTGTTAATTTATTCTGATGAATTTTCCATTTAGCCAATAAATCCTTGAATCTGTCTTTTGCTCCCTGTGTTACTTTTGGATATTCTGAATCAACAAAACCTTTTAGATACATCCATTCAGCATTTAACTTATTATTAAAATTAATTACATCTTGAAAAGTTTTTTGATTTGGCTGAATTAAATTAGTCTCCCAATCTATCAGCTGTTTATCTATAGCTTCTGCTTTTTCAATCAATTGTGCGTATGTCTGATTACCTTTTAGAGTTTTAATATAAAATTGCAATTGAGACTGAACATTTCGCATAAGATTTACAGAGGAGTGAATATTACTCAATGCTGAATCTATCTTAATTAATAATTTTTGTTGTGCATCAAAATCTGCAGTGGTTGCTTCAATATTGGGATTTGGTAAGAGCGTTATTTGGGTTTCTTTTTGAACTTCACCATAGCTCAATCTTATCTTAAATTTCCCAGGAGCAACTCTACTTCCTGCATAACTTCCATAAACAAATACTTTATCTACTGCAGGGATCGAAGCTCTTCTAAAATCCCAATGCACCCTGTTGTGTCCCCTTTTATTTGGTAAAATAATTTCTGGTGAGGGTCCTCCGGGCCAAGAGACAAAATCTTTTGGCTTGTCAGAAGTATAAGTTCTAATAACCGCATCATTTTCTAAAATTTCTATTTTTAACATCAGTGAATCTACTTTCTTAGGAAGATAATAATCTAAGTAAATTCCACTTACCGGATTAGTCCCTTGAGCACTTCCCTTTACTGTTTTTCCTGAAAACAAACGGTAAGCGTTTTTAGGTTTAACAATATGAAGTCCTTTAATGTTGAGGGCTTCTTGAAGAGGACTTAAATCATCTAAAATCCAAAAAGAACGCCCAGCAGTTGCAGCAATAAGATCATTGTCTTGAATATGTAAATCATTAATTGGCACAATGGGTAAATTACTTTTAAAAACATCCCACTGCATCCCATCATCATATGAAATATAGACTCCTGTCTCAGTTCCTGCATATAATAATCCCGATATTTTTTTATCTTCTCGCACCACTCTAGTAAAAGTATGTGCTCCTTCAATTCCTCCAGTAATTAATTCCCAATGCCTGCCATAATCTTTCGTTTTATATATGTAAGATTTGAGGTCCATGAACTTATATCGCATCAATACAGCATATGCTTTTGCTGGATTGTGTGGAGAAACTTCAATACTGTTTACAATACCCTCTTCCATTTTTTTTGGAGTGACATTTGTCCATGTAGAACCTCCATCTTGAGTAATATGAATCAAACCATCATCACTTCCTGTCCATAGCACCTTTGGGTCGTGAGGCGACGCCACAAGACTCATTAAAGTATTATAATTTTCTCCCCCAGCTGCTTCGTTTGTAAAAGGTATACCACCTTGAACTTGCTGAGCAGGGTTATTTCTAGTTAAATCTGGGCTTATTACCTCCCAGTCAATTCCACCATTTTGAGTTTTAAAAACTACATTCCCTGCGTGATAAATTGTATTGGAATCAGATGGAGCACTAATAATTGGAGCATTCCAGTTAAACCTAAATTTAAAATCTTTTGGAACATTCCCCAGAGCCAATTCTGGGTATTCTTTAATTTCTTTTCCAGAATCTGTTTTTCGTTGCCAACGTTCAATAATCCCTTGATAACAACCCCCATAAACTTGATCGGGATTCTCTGGATCAAAAGCCAAAAAGGCACTTTCACAGCCAGCTACTGAATACCAATCTTTCCAATCTATTCCTCGATCATTAGTTCTACTTTTTATCCCAATAGCTGAATTATCTTGTTGCCCGCCATATATATGATAAGGGACTTGATTATCTGCAATTACACGATAAAACTGCGCTGTAGGCTGGTTTTGCTGGGTGCTCCAACTTTTTCCTCCATTAGTTGAAACATTTGCACCTCCATCATTCGAATTAATCATGATTTGATTGTTTTTGGGATGGATCCATAATTCATGATTGTCCCCATGCGGTGTTCCCATGGGTTGAAATGTTTTTCCTTTATCTATAGATTTCAATGCAGGCGCATTAAGAACATATACAATATTTTCATTTTGAGGGTCAGCAAATACTTCCATATAATACCATGATCTTGCAACAGCTATTCTGTTTTTATTGACTTGTTTCCAAAGTAATCCTCCATTATCTGAACGATATACCCCTGATGCTTGTCCCTCAGCTTCAACATTGATATAAACTATGGCTGAATTGGCTCTGGATACTGAAATTCCTGCTTTTCCAATAACTCGAGGAAGGCCCTTTTCTAATTTATCCCAATGAGTCCCACCATTTGTAGATTTATATATTCCAGAGCCTGGACCACCAGATCTCATTTGCCAGGGGGACCTTGCATGATCCCAAAGTGCAGCATAAATAATGCGAGGATTATTCATGTCCATGCTTAAAGAGGCTACTCCTACAGTATCATTAACATAAAGTACTTTACTCCAAGTTTCACCTCCGTTTAAAGTTCTGTATATCCCACGGTCTTCACTTGGCCCATATTGTGCTCCTTGTACAGCAACAAAAATAATATCAGGTTGTGTTGGATGAATTTGAATATTCGAAATATGTCTTGATTTATCTAATCCAATATGTTTCCATGTTGTACCGGCATCATCAGATTTATAAACCCCATCTCCCATTGAGCTCATAACCCCTCGGGCCGCATGCTCGCCCATTCCGACAACAACGATGTTAGGATCACTTTCTGAAACCGCTATTGCTCCTACAGTTCCTGTTTTTAAAAAACCATCTGATATGTTTTTCCAATGTATACCGTTGTCTTCAGTTTTCCATACACCTCCACCTGTAGTACCCATGTAAAAGGTAGCTGGAGCATTATAAACTCCTGTAGAAGTGACACTTCTTCCACCTCTAAAAGGACCAATATTCCGCCATTTAAAATTATTGAATTTCACAGATGATGCATCTTTTTTTTGATCAGATTTCTTCTTTTTCTGACTGAAAGAACTAGAGGTACTAAGCAACAGTATGATGAGGAAATTAGAAATTATTTTCATAAAAGTGTCTGATAGGGAATCGTTAAAATTTGTTTTACCAAATTAATAAAAAAAATGGTTGAATTTTTACTAACCTAGCTATAGTTAACCAATAAGAATGTTATAGTATTTTTATTGGGTAACTTTCAAATCTATGAGTCTTGCAAAACCATTTTTTTCTCCCTCCGATGTAAGTAAAAAATTTGAGATATCTTGAATTTTTACAGCTTCAATTTGTGCCTTTTCAATAGGAATTAAATACTTTTTAAGAGCAATCGCATTCCATCCATTTTTTATGAAATTTGAAACTATATAAAAAAATTGATCCCCTTTAAAATTATATCCAGTAAGGGCTAGCAAATCAAGTGTTTGATTATAATCAGCAGCAGTGATTAATGATTCTACTTTTAGTATGGCAGAGGGACTTAAAACATAATCTCCTGCCTTTTTAGGAAAAGTATAAAGTTCAGATTTTTGTGTAAGTCTATTTTTTGAAAATAATACTAAAGAATCACCCACAACTGTTAATGCCTCTGCATCAAAACTATTCAAAGCTCTTTTAGTAAAGTCTTTTTGAGCACTATAACTAACCGATATTTCTCCTTTAACGATTAACTCTTTAGTAATAATATAGATTTTTAAGTTTTTCCTATTTGCATAATTATTCCCTGTATCTGCAATATAATAATGATCATCATCTGCAGCAATATCTTCCCAATCTTTATTTTTAATATCGTGAAAACGAACACTTTTAATTAATCTTCCTTTAGGGTTAAATACATATAGATTTGCTTTATCACCAGAATCATTGTGGGTGATAAGATTTTCTCCATATATTTCTAAACCTGAGGTTTCGACTAAATCTTTATCTAGTTTAATGGTGGTAAAGGTTATTTGTGAAAAACATAAAAGGGGAAGTATTAAAAATATAATTATTCGCATATTAAATTAGAATTTTAAAAAAGTTAAAAATAACTAAAGAGATTGAATTTTAATAACTTCGTTTTTTGAGATATTTTAAATAAATTTATGTCTTTTTCTGATTGAAAATTAGATCTTATGAAATATATATGTCGTTTTGGGATTTGTTTTCTTTTTTTAATCTTTTTAGGCTGTGGGGAAAAAAATTCTCTACAAAGTTATTTGGCCTTAGGTGATAGCTATACTATTGGTGAAAGTGTTTCCGAATTCGAACGATGGCCTGTTCAGCTCGTTGCTTCTTTAGCCGAGGAAAATGTTTTTTTAAATTCTCCTGAAATTATAGCTAAAACAGGTTGGACGACTGATGAACTCCAAGAGGGGATTAATCAGGCACCGTTAAATTATCCATATGATTGGGTCTCTTTATTAATTGGTGTTAATAATCAATATCGCGGAAAAAGTATTAAAGAATTTGAAAACGAATTTTATAATCTTTTAAGTCAAGCAATTATGTTTAGTGGCAATAGAAAAGAGCGCGTTTTTGTGTTGTCAATTCCTGATTGGGGAGCAATGCCATATGCCTTAGATAACGACATTCAAAAAATAGCTGAAGAAATTGATGCTTTTAATCAAGTTATTTATCAACTGTGTGCTAAAGAAAATGTTCGATTTATTGATATTACACACCTTTCAAGAAAAGTTTCCGATTATGCGAATTGGATTGCTAAAGACGGACTTCATCCCAGTGGAACTCAATATTCTAAATGGGTATTGGAAATACTTCCCTTCTTTTTAAATACTAAAAATGATTGATTTATCAAACGCTAAATTACTTGATAAAAAAGATGTGCTTTCTAAATTCCGCTCTCTTTTTTACCATCAGGAAAATGAACTTTATTTTGATGGTAATTCTCTTGGAAAACTTCCATTACAGGCCAAAAAAACCATTGAAGAAGCAGTTCATAAACAATGGGGAGAAGGATTGATTAGAAGTTGGAATCAACATTGGCTTTCATTACCTTCAAGGATTTCAGATAAGTACAGTGAATTACTAGGGGTTGAAACTGGTGAAATAATTATTGCCGAATCAACCTCAGTTAGTTTATATCAAGTAATTTATGCTCTTTTAAAAGAAGGGAGCTTTTCGAAATATCTTAGCACAGATATTCTTAATTTTCCCACAGACATATATATTCTTCAAGGTTTAGAAAAATCTTTCAAAATTCCTCCACTTAAAATTATTTCTTATAAAGATGAAGTTGAAGCAGAAATAGAAATACTAAAGGATTCTATTAAAAATAGTCCGGGTATTGTTTGCTTAAGTTTAGTTAGCTATAAAAGTGCTTATTTGTATCCCATGAAGCAATTGAATCGTTGGGCTTCTAAACATCAAAGTATTATTGTTTGGGATTTAAGTCATGCAGTAGGAGCAGTAGCTGTAGATCTTAAAGAAACAGAAACCTTAATTGCATTGGGGTGTACTTATAAATACATGAATGGTGGTCCTGGCGCACCAGCATTTCTTTACATAAATGAAGAATGGCATTCAAAGCTATTAAATCCTATTCAAGGGTGGTTTGGTCATCAACACCCATTTGGTTTTAGCAAAAAATACGAGGCTGCTAATTCTATAAAACGTTTTGCATCGGGTACCCCTGCTATTTTATCTCTTTTAGGAATGGAAGCTGGAATTGATATTACACTTGAAGCTGGAATTAAACTTCTTCAAGAAAAAAGTATTCAACAGTCCGAAGTATTTATAAAAGATGTGATCCAAGAATTAGTACCTTTAGGATTTTCAATAGAAAGTCCATTAGATCATCGTAAAAGGGGATCTCATGTTACTATTTCACATCCTGCTTCATGGCAAATATGCCAGGCACTTATTGCAGGGAATGGTGAGCATCCAAAAATTATTCCTGATTTTAGACCACCCCATTTCATCCGTTTTGGTATTACCCCACTTTATACTCGTTTTGAAGAAATTAAAATAGTTATTGAAGTTTTGAAAGAAATTGTAGAGAGAAAACTATTCCTAGAATTCCCTCTGGAAAAATTAGAGGTAACCTAATAAAGTGTCTTTTTTTAGAGTAATTTCCCAGAAACTTGGCATAAAAAAAGCCTTTAGGAATTATTCCTAAAGGCTATAACCATAAACCAATTCATCAATGAAGAATTGATAAAACAAATTTATAACAAAAAAATAGTTTTAATACGTTTTTTTATCAAAAGATATTTAAAATAAATATTTATATGTTGAATATACATACCATTAATCTGCGTAATTAATAAGTTTAGCTAATAATATCCAGAAAAAAATTGAAGAAAAAGTGTGTTACTGTGTCACCTCGTATTCTTTTTCCCAATTGGGATTCTCTAATTTATTAATAATGTACTTTACCGTGATTTCGGTCCCTTCAGCAAGATCTATAAGGGTTACAATCCTTATGTGCTTTAAAGGTCCAGTAATGGGGTCATTTTCAGATAAAATTGCATTACAATTTGGAATTTCGTGGTGATTTATAAAAGCTCCAAGAGGAAGTCGAATGTATCCGTCTTGAAAACGAGTATCATAAATGTGGGTAATTCCAAGATCTGTTCCGGCAGGGAGTTTCGAGGTAGTAAACAAGCCAAGACCTTCGATTGTACTCTCTTTAATGGTTAAAAAAGCAGGAAGGGGGCGCCAATTACTATCTTGAATCATGTTTATTTTTTTTTATTAAATTTTCAATATTCAAAGTTCACTGTTTTACATATTATTTAGCAATAAAACTTAATTCTAGGTATTCTTTAGGTGCTACTATTGCATTTAATACCCTAAAAGGAAGCCTGATTTCGTTTTTCTTCACAACTGTTTTCACATTTAATATAATAGTTGAATTTGCTGGAATTGAAAAAAAAGTTGGGCGTTTATGAAATGTGTATTCTCCTAAATATTCCAACTGAATTGGGGCAGCACCATAGTTCGTTATTTCTATATTAGCTATGGTTTTATCTTCTGGATATTTAAAACTGTTTATAATTATATTTTCACTGATTAAAGCCCTAACATTTTCCTCTTTACCGACCAATAAGTCTTTAAACCATATTACCGTTTTTCCTTCAAATAAACCTTTTTTTAGCGATTCTGGTGTTTTACTCGCAACCTTCACAAAGGTCATTGGACGATGCCCTCCTTTTGAAATCTCATACTTCCAATTCGTTAAACCATGAATGTCTGAAGTTCCCAAAATTGTTAGGTTATTGTCCAATGCAATTTTTAATGCCTCAGCAGAATACGTATCCTCATTTACTACTTCAATTCCGTGTAAAAGATGTTTATCAATTAAAAATTTATGAAAAGGATCTAATCTAGCAATACCATCTTTTCTTTGTGAATCCCAGTTAGGATGATTCCAGAAAACAAAACCTCCTTGTTTGTTTGCTTCTATAATCCCGGAAAGAGAATCAGCATGAAGTAGTTTATTCCCGTCTTTAATGAAAACAGCATTAATATGTCCGGGCGCCATTTCACGAGTAATTTCTGAACCATTAATCACCTGTAATTGCTCCCCAGCTTGAATCATTCCATTTGCAATTGTAAAAGAACGGTTTCTGTTAGGGTGTGGAATATCATCTGAATGTGGTTGGTACTCTAGGTGCTCTGTCATTGCAATTAAATCAAGACCTTCTCTTCTTGCTTCTTCAACCCGAATACTTGGCCATACAGCACCATCTGAAAAAACGGTGTGGATATGTAAATCTGAACTAACCCAGTGTGCCCCTGGAACTGATTTAAAGAAAGGTCTTTGAGCTGAAATTTTATTAACAGACAAAAGAAAAATAAATAAAAAAGGAAATAATCGTTGATTCATATTCTTTATTTTATTAGGAAAGCTACAAAATTAATGTCATTTATTTATAATTTATAGACTAAGGTATTAGTCCAAAGTCTATTTTTAAAGTAGTCGTTATCACTCCTTTTAAATGTAATTTTCTGATAGCCAGCCGATAATACTAATTTTTTATTAAACTGAATTTTAAATCCTAAAAAGGTCCAATTTTGATTAAATCCATACGGAGTTCCATTCGGATTTAAAAATATAAATACTTCATCGAAAATTACCAGGTTAATGGGTACTTTTACGTCTGACTGGGTCAATAAATATTGGTAAGTAAAACGATATCTAATGCGACTTGAAAAAGTGAATTTTCTTAGCGATCGATTTGCTTGTAAAGGAAGCTTCTCTTGAAAGCGGTGTTCTAATCTTAAACGAGAACTTATAAGTCCCTTTTTTAATGGTGTATTATATACCAGCTGCTCCCAAAAGTTATTTTCTCTTCTTACTCTTGGAATGATAGACACATCGCTATTAAAATTTTTTATAAAGCTGTATCCTGCAGTCCATTTTAAATTTTTTGATTGACTATATGTAATTGAAGGTCTTAAAATTTGTTGATCCCATACGTCAAAAAAAGAAACTGTTCTGAGATGAAATTCTGAGCGAAAGCTAAGTTTTTTATTTAAACCATAATCAAAAAAAACAGCGTTCCATGCTCCATTAATTTTTTCATACTCTTGAGCAGAAATAATTGTTGTAAATAATAATACCCCAAAATAGGGAGAAAATTTAATTCGCATTATTTATATTTTCGCATTAATCCTTCTTGTGTAACAGAAGCAATCAGTGAGCCATCGCTATTAAAAATACTTCCTCTGGCAAATCCTCTTGCATTAGAAGCGCTTGGACTTTCAATGGAATAAAGTAACCAATCATCAATTTTAAAGTCTCTATGAAACCACAAGGCGTGATCTAAACTAGCGTAATACATTCTTTCATGATCAAGATTTTTTCTATGTGGTAAGGTTGCTGATAACAACAAACTATAATCAGAAGCAAAAGCTAATAATTGATGCTGTAATGCAATATCTACTTTTATTTTTTCTTTGGTTTTAAACCATATATGTGAAAGAGGTGGTGCATTTCGGTTTTGTAAATAAATTGCTTTTCCAACAGGTCTAAATTCAAATATTTTTGGATGTGCCTTCATTAAGTATTGATATCGAATTGGATCTTGCTTTTGTAGCGATTCTGCTTGTTGAATATCAGTAAGCAGCAATTCTGGCGTTAGAACATTAGGCATTATAATTTGATGGTCTACACCCTCTTCAGCTAAATGGAAAGATGCTGCCATATTGAAAATAGCTTTTCCATTTTGAAAAGCAACAACTCTTCGAGTAGTAAAACTTTTACCATCTCTAATGGCATCAACGTGATAATCAATAGGAATATCAATATCTCCTCCCAAAATAAAATAGCCATGCATAGAATGTACCTTTCGATCTTCTGGCACTGTTTGATATGCAGCATGCAACGATTGCCCTAATACTTGACCACCAAAAACTCGCCCCCATGCTGTTTTATAATTTTGACCTACAAAATGATGGGTATCTTTTTTTTCAAGCGTAAGTATATCTAGTAAAGATTTAAGATCAATCATAAATTATTTTATTCATTTTCATGCCCTACCCGTATGCTCCATATTTCATGTATTGGATCGCCTTTACTACTAAAACCTTGGTGATGCCATTCTATTCCAGAGATAGAGTATTCAAAAGGCAAAACTCTCCCTACACTTGTATTGTTTCTTGAAAAATATTCAATATGTTCAGTGTAACGTTCTTTTTTTGCAGAATAATAGCCCCCTCCTGCTCCAAAAAACTGAAATGTTTCTGTGTTAAAAGCTATCCATTGAAAAAAACCATCTTTTAAAAACTTCATTGTTTTTCTTGATCGGGTAATATCTCTTCTCTGTTCTTTATTGTCTCGTATCCTTCCAGCCATTAACCACTTTCCGTCTAACTCAAGTTGTGGTTTTGAAATTTTATCCCATGTTTTAACTGAGGATTCAATGTTCATTTGTTTCATACCGTCCTGTTCAAACTTAGAATTAAACTCTAAATTTACCATAAACTGGCTACCCTTTGGCTTATAAAATCCGCCTCGGGTAAGAACAAATTGAGGGGGCTCTTCAATATATTGAGTCTCAATAAGATACTCATCATCCATCAAAATTCTATGGGTAATTATAGTACCATTATCTTCACTTTTAAATGTATAAACTTGGGAGTAGCTTATGCCAAAACAAAAAAATATAAGTAAAAATTGAATTTGTTTCATTTATTTAATTTCTATAATTTAATGCCGGTTTACGGTCACCTAACATAGGGGTGTATATAAAATCTACTCCTCTTTTTTTAATAAATTCTTCTTTCGCTGCTTTTATAGTTTTAGGATTATCTAAAAGTTGCATTCCCGTTAATGCAAGTGTCTTCGCTGCAACCATCATTCCTTTGTTTCCAATATCAGTCCCGCCTGCAGCAACTGCTTGCCAACTGTGAGCTGGTGTGCCTGGAACCCATGTAGCTGCTCTTAATCCAACGGTAGGAACTGCAAAACTTACATCACCAACATCTGTTGATCCTCCTGCTTTTCCTTTATCACTGTATGGTTCGACACCTTCTGTAAATTTTGTGTCTAAAACAAGCCCTAGACTTTCTGATATTTTTGTTGCAAATACTTTTTCTGCAGAAGTATAAGAATAACCCCCAACGGTTTCCAAATTTTTATGAACAATTTTCTGAAGAATTTCATTGTGTAAAAGTTCATGAGTGCCTCCGATCATTTCGTATTCCATAGAAGTTCCAGTTCCTAATGCAGCGCCTTTAGCAGCATTAACAATACGATCAAAAACATTAACTACTTCTTTTCTAGTAGAGTGACGTGCATAATAATAAACCTCTGCAAAGTCTGGTACAACATTAGGTGCTTCACCTCCTTTTGTAATTACATAATGAATGCGTGTACTTTCCGTAGTATGTTCACGCATCATATTTACCATATTATTCATAGCTTCAACAGCATCAAGGGAGGAGCGCCCTTTTTCAGGAGCACCAGCAGCATGTGCAGAGACTCCATAAAAACGAAATTTAGCTGACTTGTTAGCTAAGGCAGGTCTGATTCCGGCAGAATTCTTACTATCTGCATGCCAATGAAGTGCTATGTCAACATCATCAAAAAGGCCCGCGCGTGTCATATACACTTTTCCTGAACCCCCTTCTTCTGCGGGACATCCATAAAACCTAATAGTACCTGAGATATTTTGTCCAATTAAATATTTTTTTAAGGCTATTGCAGCCGCAGCTGAGGCAGTTCCAAACAAATGATGGCCGCAAGCATGCCCCGCTTTTGCATCATTAGAAACTTTATATGGAAGTGCTTTTTGGGATAAACCCGGCAATGCATCAAATTCACCTAAGAGCGCAATAACCGGTTCTCCTGAGCCATAGCTTGCAACAAAAGCAGTAGGAATTTCAGCGACCCCTGTGGTTATATCAAAGCCCTCTGACTTCAATGTTTTTTGAAGTAAAGCGCTACTCTGTTCTTCCTGATAACCCATTTCTGCGTAAGACCAAATTTGATGAGCAACAGTTGTATAAACTGATTTGTTTTCTTGAATTGATTTTAAAATTTTTGTGTACTTCGCCTGACCAAAAATTAAATTTATTGTTAGAAATAATAAACTTGTAAATAAATAGCGCATAGCTTAAATGTTATAGTTATCCTCAAATATATTAAATAAGAAAGGGGTTTCCTAAATTTGATATTCTTTATAGATATAGGAAATAATTTTTAAAACTTTGTTTAACGAACATATAAATTACTTTTATTTTCTAATTTTTTTCGGTTACTAAATAAACTCCCAATAGAATAAAACCACATCCAACCCACTGAATTAGACTAAAAGTTTCACCGTCTAAAATTCCCCATCCAATGGCTACAATTGGTAAAAGATAGGTAGTGGATATTGAGAAAACAGGCGTAGAAATGGACACCAATGTATTAAACATCACTTTTGCTAAAGCGGTTCCAAAAAGAGCAAGAATAAAAACATAACTGATGGAAACTGTTACTTCATTGTTTTTTGCGAGTTGATCAAATGGAAAGTCTGAAAACAAAAGTACTATAGCTGCAGGAATTGAAATTGATATGAAATTCCCTAAGGCAATTCCTAAGGCTGAAACACCTTGAAGTTTATACTTAATTACATTTACATTTATGGAGTAACATAAGGCTGCTAAAACTACAAGAAGTGCATACCAACTTTCAGCTCCAGTTTTAATGGTAAATTGATTTGAAACTAAAATTAATGTTCCTCCAAAACCAATTAAGACCCCTAATATTTTAGCTAATTTTGACTTAGAATCAAATATAAAAATTCCTATGAGTATCGTGAAAAGTGGTGTCATCCCATTTAAAACTGCAGCAACAGAACTATCAATTACTGTTTCTGCAAAGGCAAAAAGATAACTTGGAAAAAAAGTGCCAAAAAATCCTGTAAATACCACCCAACTCCATGCTGATTTAGGAATTTTCTTGAGTTGTTTCCATCCAAAAACTGAGAGTATAATAGTCGTCATTAAAATACGAACACTCCCCAATTGAAGTGGAGTTAAGCCAATCAATCCTTTTTTAATCAAAATGTATGAGCTCCCCCATATAATTGATAATAAAATAAGAAAAGTCCATTTTTTAATCGTGTTACTCATATAACTACAAAAATCAATATTTTTAATAAATATGTGTTGATCAAAATTGTATTTTTATAAAAAATCAGTATGAAAAATTCACTTTCCTTTTTTATAGTTTTAGGCATTGTTTTTTTAGGGAGTTGTCAAAATAAATTGGCCTCAAAAGTTATAGAAATTACAAAATCTCAAGAGAATATAAAAAAAATTAAAACTCCTGAAAAAGAAGCATTTGCCAAATTAAGTATCAAAGGAATGGCCTGCGCCATTAGCTGTGCAGTAATCATTGAAAAGGAATTAAAAAAAACCTCAGGTATTGTTAGTGCAAAAGTAGATTTTGAAACTAATACTGGATGGGTAACCTATGATGCTAATGTGCTAAATCTAGATGAAATAAGCTCTATTGTAAAATCAACGGGGACTACTTATTCAGTTTCAGAAATTATTAGTTTAGACAGAACTATTCATTAAATTTTATTTCCATTTCAATGTTTCCATTAAATGGACAATATCCTTTTCAAGATAAACTTCCGCGGGGTAAATAGATTCATAATTTGGCCGGGCATAAAAATATAAAGAACCCACTAAAAAATGATCTAAACTGTCTGTCAAAAAAAACTGATATTGTGATGCAGCATTTCCAACGACAGAAAATAAAGTTCCATAAACTTTATTTCTTTTATTAATAAAAATCTTTTCAGGTATCGATTCTGCTTTTGAAATATGTTTATATGGAAGTTTGTAAGCATCATTTAACAAGGAATCTAGATTATTATCCACCGTTGCATAGTTCAAGTAAAGAGTTGCTTTCATCCCAGGATATACAATTCTTGAAATGTCCTCATTTATATATTTCAACTCTGACAGTGAATTATATTCTATTGAAAAATTAATGAGTGAAGTGAAAGGAACATAGGAAGGTGTAGGATATTCTAAACGTAAGTATCCATTTGGTTTAGGCTGACTTTCTGATGCACACCCTAGCATTAAAAATACTGCTATAATATATGCTAATCTCATTATTTCTTTTGTTTAGGCAACATTACTTTTACTTGTGTGATCCGCATTTCATCAATTTCTTCAATACTAAAAGAATAATTAGAATAACTAATAACCTGCTTCTTTTTGGGAAATTTTTTAGCAATTTCAAGTAATAACCCTGCTAATGTCTCAGCATCTCCTTTTACAGATTCAAAATCTTCTGATTCTTCGAGATTAACTATCTTAAAAAAATCTTTTAAATTGATTTTTGCATCAAACACATAAGTATGATCATCTAGTTTTGAATAACTTAAATCTTCTTCATCAAATTCATCGCTAATGTCACCAACTATTTCTTCCATAATGTCTTCCAAAGTAATAAGCCCAGAAGTTCCACCATACTCATCTACTACAATGGCTAAATGAATTTTCTTTTGCTGGAATTCTTTTAACAAATCATCTAACTTTTTATTTTCAGGAACATAAATTGGAGGTTTTAATAATTTTTGCCATTTATATTTTTTTTCATGAATATTGGGAAGTAAGTCTTTAACATATAAAATTCCTTTAATAACATCTTTTTTTTCAGTAAAGACAGGAATCCTTGAAAATCCTTGATCTAATATTATTGGAATAATTTCTTCAACAGTAAGAGTATCTGATAAAGCGAACATATCCATACGAGGACACATAACTTCTCTAGTATCTGTATTTCCAAAGTTTACTATTCCTTCTAAAATTCGCTGCTCATCTGAGGTAGTTTCATCATTATTTGTAAGTTCTAAAGCCTGAGAAAGCTTATCTACAGAAAATTGATTTCCAGATTCTCCAAGACGCCGTTCTAAAAAAGAAGTTATTTTACTCATTGGATAAGTAATCCAAAATAGTAGATAAGAATCTAAAACAACAATCAAAGGTGCTATTTTTTTTGAAAATGCTAACGCATTTCTATTTGCATATACTTTAGGTAAAATTTCTCCAAAAATCAAAATAAGTGATGTGATAATACCCACCTCAACCAAAAGTAATACAGCTGAATTTTCTATAGTTGATAAAAAAGTATTGCTCAGGATTGAAAAAAGCAAAACAATGGCTATGTTAATAAAATTATTAGCAACTAAAATGGTAGCTAATAAACGTTTCGGCTTTTTCAATAATTTAATTACTCTGGTAACTTCTATTTTATTTTCTGTTTCATTAGACTCTTCCAAAGACTTTAGTTGTAAAGAAAAAAAAGCGACTTCTGCACCTGAAACAAGAGCTGAACAAATTAGTAAAAAAACTACCAATCCAAATTGAACCCATATTATGTTAGAAAGGATTAATGGTAAACTCAACAAGGGTAGAGGGTCAGGATCCAAAAAAATAATTGTTAAAAAGGTAAATCATCTGGTGTGGGAGGAGTTTCTTCTGTAGAAGTGGTTTTTAATGGCGGTGAAGCTGGAACTTGCTCAGCCTCTTTTTTAGTTGAAAGGAAGGTAAATTCATTCACATTGATTTCAGTTGAGTAACGGTCGTTCCCGTCTTCTCCTGTCCATTTTCGATTTTTAATACGTCCTTCAATATAAATCTTATCTCCTTTAGATAGGTATTTTTCACATACCTCAGCAGCTTTATTTCTTACAACTATGTTGTGCCAGTCAGTATTTGTAACTCTTTCTCCACTTGTTTTATTAATATAAGATTCATTTGTGGCTAAGGGAAAGCGACCAATGGCTCCTCCTCCATCAAAATAATGCATTTTCACATCATCGCCTAAATGTCCAATTAACATTACTTTATTTAATGTGCCGCTCATAGTTTTAATAATTTAAGTTGGTTTTAATAGTAAATTTAATCAATCAAGGAGCAAATGAAAAAAAATTCTTCATAAAGTTTTGAATTATAACTGGAACTGGGAGAGATTCCAGTTGTTTTAATGAGAGCCCCTCTTTCAAGGGCTCATTTGTTGGTAAGATCCAGAAATTTACCAATAAAATTTGATGACTCAATTTATGTAGAATAGGTTCAGAATTCCAAAGTGTTATTTCACTTTCTGACAAGCCTTGTATTAAAGGAAAATCATGATGATTAATCAATGAATTTATATTGTTTATTTCTTGATCACTCTCTAATAATGGAAATTGATATAGTTGCTTCCAGATTCCTTTCTGGGTTCGTTGTTCTATCAAATATCTATTCTTTTTATCTGAAATTAACAAATAGTTAAAATGGCGCTTTTTTATTTTAGCCTTTTTAATTTTAACAGGAAGAGCTGTTAATTTGTCTTGATTAAATGCAACACACTTTATAGAAAACGGGCAAACTTGACAATTTGGGTTTTGAGGAGTACATTGAATAGCCCCAAATTCCATTAAGGCCTGATTAAAATCCCCCGGTTTCTGCTTATCGATTAAATCCATTGCCTTAGCCTTAAATAATTTATGTGCCAGACTAGAATTTATAGGAGTATCTATACCGAAATAACGAGCTAAAAAGCGATATACATTCCCATCTACAACCGCCTCAGGAATGTCAAAGCAGATAGAGGAAATTGCACTTGCAGTGTAGTCACCTATGCCCTTAAGTTTAATTAAATCATCAAAAGACGAAGGGAAAATGCCTCCGCATTCAAAATGAATGTATTTAGCAGTTGCATGAAGATTTCGTGCTCTAGAATAATAACCTAATCCTTGCCAAAGTTTTAAAACTTCGTTTTCATCTGCAGTTGCTAAGTCAGAAATTAATGGAAAGGTTTTTAAAAAATTTTTGTAATAAGGAAGCCCCTGTGATGTTCTTGTTTGTTGGAGAATAATTTCAGATATCCAAATATGATAAGGCTCCTTGGTGGAGCGCCACACAAAGGATCTTTTGTTTTCTGAATACCATAAAAGAAGTTTTTCTGTCCAATTCAAAGTTAAATAACTTGATTTTATAATTATTAAATAAAGTCGGACAAGTATAATATAAAAACTTTACACAGAGCATTTTATAATTTAAATTTATATATTTGCGAGCCTTAAATTATTTAGAAATAAAATAAAAATATGACAAAAGCAGATATCGTATCCAATATTTCTGACAAATTAGGGATTGACCGTGCTGATGTTCAGTCTACCGTAGAAAAATTCATGAAAGAAGTTAAAGTTTCTCTTGAGAAAGGTGAAAACGTTTACCTGAGAGGATTTGGTAGTTTTATTATCAAAACACGTGCGGAAAAAACTGGACGTAACATTTCACAAAATACAGCTCTTAAAATTCCTGCACACAATATACCCTCGTTCAAGCCTGCAAAAATTTTCGTTCAAGGGGTTAAGTCTAAAGTCCCAGTTTCAAAATAAATTAGTAACATTTTAATTCACAATCTCATATGCCAAGTGGTAAAAAACGTAAACGACACAAGGTAGCAACTCACAAACGTAAGAAACGTAGTAGAGCTAACCGCCACAAAACTAAAAAATAGTGTTAGGCTAAACACTCAAAAAATTACCTAAAAGTTCATTGAAACGCAGCTATCAAAAAGTTTGAAAGCTGCTACAGGAAAATCCTGAAAATATTGTTTAATCCGTTATTGCAAGCCTAGCTTGAAATGACATAAAAATAATTCAGAGTGAATAAAGAATTAATTATACGTTCGCATTCCTCTGCTGTTGATTTTGCGCTGCTCAAGGATGGAAAGTTAATTGAGCTAAATAAAGAAGTAGAAGACAATAAATTTTCTGTAGGCGACATATTCGTCGGTAAAATCAGAAAAGCTATACCTGGGTTAAATGCCGCATTTATTGATGTTGGCCACGAGAAAGATGGTTTTTTACACTATCATGATCTCGGTCCCAAACTTCCTTCACTAGTTAAATATATTAAACAGATAAGCACAGGTAAAAACAAAGATTATCTTTTAAAACAATTTCGTTACGAAAATGATATAGATAAAGACGGAAATATTGGTGATATTTTATCACCAAAACAAACCGTTTTGGTTCAAGTAGTTAAAGAGCCTATATCTACAAAAGGTCCTCGATTAAGTTCAGAGATATCATTAGCTGGCCGTTACATGGTCCTAATGCCTTTTTCTGATCGAGTATCTATTTCACAAAAAATTGAAGATAGAGCAGAGAAAAATCGCCTCAAGAAACTAGTACAAAGTATACGTCCAAAAGGTTTTGGATTAATTATTCGTACTGTAGCTGAAGGGCAAAAAGTAGCTGGTCTTGATGCTGACATTCAACAACTTCTAACTCGTTGGAAAAACTTATCTGCCAAATTAAAGCAGATTGATAAATATCCAGCAAAAGTATTGAGTGAAATCAATCGTTCTTCAAGTATTCTACGTGACATTTTTGATGACAACTTCACAGGTATCCATGTGGACGACGCTGAAATGCAAATCGAAATTCAAGACTATATTGAAATCATAGCCCCTGATAAAAAATCGATTGTAAAATTGTACGATAACCACCTCCCCATTTTTGAAAAATTTGGGATTGAAAGGCAAATTAAATCTGCATTTGGAACGACAGTTTCAATGTCAAAAGGTGCCTATTTAGTTATCGAACATACAGAAGCGCTTCATGTAATTGATGTTAATAGTGGAAACCGATCAAATCGTTCTAAAAGTCAAGAACAAACTGCCTTAGAAGTCAACATGATTTCTGCAACAGAAATTGCTAGACAATTGCGATTGCGAGACATGGGGGGAATTATTGTAGTAGACTTTATTGACTTGAATTCTAACGAGAATCGGAAGAAACTTTTTGAACATCTCAGTGAGGAAATGAGTACTGACAGAACTAAACACAAGATTCTGCCACCTAGTAGATTTGGACTCATTCAGATCACTCGACAACGTGTGAGACCTGAAATGAATATCAAAACTAAAGAGCCTAACCCGAACCAAAATGGTGAAGTAGAGGCTCCTATTATTTTAATTGACAAGATCAACACAGAGCTTAGTAAAATTACTATGAACAAGCGCAACCAAAAGGAAAAAATACATTTACATGTACATCCTTTTATTGCTGCTTACCTTTTAAGCGGGATTCCATCCAAGCGTTTAAAATGGTATTTTGAATATAAAAAGTGGATTCGTATTGTTCCACGCCATGCTTATCAATATTTGGAGTTTCGTTTCTTGAATAAAGAGCGAAGAAGACTCCGTAATTAATACCCAAAAACCGTCTAGTCAATTGATTAGGCGGTTTTTTTATTTCATAATTTTTATGAATAATGATTTTGATCCTAAAGCAGGCACATCAATAAACTAAAAATTCTATATTTATAGAGATGAAAAAAGTAATTACTTTTGGAGAAATCATGCTGAGATTAGCACCTGCTGATTTTTTACGATTTTCCCAAGCCAATAGCTTTGATATAGTATATGGTGGAGGAGAATCTAATGTTGCTATTTCTTTAGCAAACTATAATATACCCGTTGAATTTGTGACACGATTACCCATAAATGACATTGGTCGATGTGCGCTTATGGAGCTTCGAAAAAGAGGAGTTGGTACTCGATATATTATTGAAGGAGGGGATCGTCTAGGGGTTTATTTCTTAGAAACTGGAGCAGTGAGTAGAGCAAGCAAAGTAGTGTATGATCGTGCTTATTCTGCAATGTCTGAAATAGCTCCAGGCATGATTGACTGGAAAGAGGTATTTAAAGACGCTCAATGGTTTCACTGGACAGGTATCACTCCTGCTATTTCTCAAAGTGCAGCAGACGCTTGCCTTGAAGCTGTTAAAGTTGCAAGTGAATTGGGGATAACTATTTCTACAGATTTAAACTATAGAGCTAAATTGTGGAATTATGGAGGGAATCGAGAAAAAATAATGACCCAACTAACTTCCTATTGCGATATTATTTTAGGAAATGAAGAAGATGCTGAAATGCATTTTGGTATTAAACCTGAAGACCTTAATATTACTACTCAGGCAGAACATGTAAAAGCAAAAGCTTTCCTCTCAGTTTGCCAACAAATGCAGCGTAAATTTCCACGTGCGAAAAAGGTGATTACGACCTTACGAGGATCTATTTCAGCTTCTCATAATACTTGGGCAGGTGTTCTTTATGATGGGAAAAAACTATACGAAAGTACCGAATATCAAATCACGCATATTGTTGACCGAGTTGGTGGTGGTGACTCATTTATGGGAGCTCTTATTTATGGTCTAATTCATTATTCAAATAACAATCAAAAGGCCTTGGATTATGCAGTAGCTGCATCATGTTTAAAACATACCATAAAAGGAGATGCTAATTTGGTAACTATTGAGGAAATTGAAAAACTAATGGGAGGAGACGCCTCTGGGCGTGTCTCTAGATAATTTTTTATGGCACAATACACAAGATTATACGTTGTTAAGAAAATGGAAGAATCAGGAATGGTTCCTCTATTTTATCATCATGATGCTGATGTAGCAAAAGCAGTAATAAAAGCCTGTTATGACGGTGGCGCACGATTAATTGAATTCACAAGCCGTGGAGACTTTGCGTTAGAAATATTTAATCAGTTAATTAAATACGCAATCGCTGAACTACCTGGGATGATACTTGGAGTAGGTTCTGTTACCGATGCCGCAGCTGCTTCACAGTATATGCTCTCTGGAGCAAATTTTGTTGTTACTCCAGTATTTAGAGAAGACATTGCGGTAGTTTGTAATCGAAGAAAAGTATTATGGTCTGCTGGCTGTGGTTCTCTAACTGAAATTGCAAAAGCAGAAGAAATGGGATGCGAAATTATTAAATTATTTCCTGGTAGCATTTATGGTCCTGAGTTTGTAAAAGACGTTAAAGGTCCTCATCCTTGGACCTCAATAATGCCTACTGGAGGTGTGTCCACCGAAAAAGAAAACCTTAAAGGTTGGTTTGATTCTGGTGTAACCTGCGTTGGTATCGGATCTAAACTTATTTCAAAAGAAATTCTTTCCGCTAAATCATATGATAGGTTAACCTTAAAAGTGAAAGAAACCTTGTCGCTGATTAAACAAATAAGGGAAATCTAAAGTAGATCTGCCATTTTTAAGCTTACGAGCTTAGGACTAAGAAAATAGACATACTCAACATTAGTGTATTTTCAATTAAAGTTGCTTCAGTCATTGGTAATTTTAAAGCTGTCCCTAAACAAGCACATTGAATTTTTTTCTTATTCATGAGAGTTTTAATTACACCAACCGTTGTAATTCCTAATATAATAATTGTTATAACTACTGCGCTAAATAGTTTGATTCGCATTAAAAAAAATAGCCCAAGCAGTGTCTCAATAAAAGGATATATCCAGCCATAAAAACGTATTTTTTTGGCCAAAGGATCATACATACTAAAAGATGTTGGAAAATTCTTTAAATCAAGCATCTTGAAAAAACTAAATACAATAAAAAATAAACCCATAAAATCAAACATCATTCGCCTGAGGTCCCAATCTTTATAATTTAAAAAAATAACGACTGTAGTTAGGTAAAAAAAAATAATAAATAGAGGTTGGAGCTGTTTAGCTTTTGAGACCCCTTGTCCCTTTTCAAAAATTGAAGTGATCTTATGAGTACTGTTATTATTGGGTTTTTCAAACAGGTTGAATTTTTTAGGTAATACCTTCTTAAAGACATCAATTGAAACTGGATGTTCAAGAGTAATCGTAACTTCTTCCATTTCAGATGAAACCTCAACATTTGTAACTAATTCAATACTCCCTAAATGCTTTTCAACAGAAGTTTTACAGCCTCCACAGGTCATCCCTTTAATTGTATATATCTGTTTCATTTTATTGTAAATTGAATGGGTATTAGCTATTAAACTAAAAGTGGATTTTAATTCAAATGTAGTGTAAATTGTTTTTATTAATCATAAAAAAATCTGTTCCAAAGTCTAGATCAATATATACTAGATTTTTTATCTTAGAGGGTGCTTAAAAAAAACTCGTTTACACTTGAAGAAGCTCAAAAAAGGCTTGAACACTTCTGTGCCTATCAGGAACGTTGTCATTATGAAGTAGAGCAAAAATTAAGAGAATTAAATATGATTTCTTCGGCACAAGAAATTATTATAACTAAACTTTTAGAAGAAAATTATTTAAATGAAACTCGTTTTTCTCAGAGTTTTGCTCGTGGGAAGTTTCGAATAAAAAAATGGGGGAAAGAGAGAATAATTCGAGAATTAAAAGCCAGAAAAATTTCTGATTATAATATCAAAAAAGGCCTGAAAGAAATCTCCAATGAAGACTATACTGAAACTTTTTATACACTTTTCGAAAAAAGAAAAGCAAGTGTAGATCACTATCCGCTTTATGAAAGAAAAAAAAAGATTCTAGATTACATGATTTATAGAGGTTGGGAAAAAGAAAAAATTTATGCAAGCCTGAATGACTTAAAAACATAAAATGAATCGTATTAGATATAAAAAATCTAATCCGTTAATAAAATCACTTTATTATCTTTCATCTCTAATACGCCTGATTTAATATCAAAATAAGTAGTTGACCCTTCTTGTTTAAACAAAGATTCTTGATCCTTTTCAATGGCTATATTACCTTCAATTTTAACTTTTCCGGTAGTTAATGTAGATACAATTGGAGCATGATTGTTTAATACTTGAAAAGACCCAGAGACACCTGGTACTGTAAGGCTTTCTATTTCACCACTAAATAATTTGGCTTCGGGAGATACAATTTCGAGATGCATAGACTTAAACTTCAGCTAACATTTTTTCTCCTGCTTCAATAGCTTCTTCAATCGTTCCTTTTAAGTTGAACGCTGCTTCTGGCAGGTGATCTAACTCACCGTCCATAATCATATTAAAGCCTTTAATAGTTTCTTTAATATCCACTAAAACTCCTGGAATTCCAGTAAACTGTTCTGCAACATGGAAAGGTTGAGACAAGAATCGTTGAACACGTCTTGCACGAGATACTGCTAATTTATCTTCCTCAGATAATTCATCCATTCCTAAAATGGCAATAATATCCTGTAATTCTTTGTAGCGTTGTAACAATTCTTTTACATCTTGAGCACACTTGTAATGTTCTTCCCCTAAAATATCTGCTGTTAAAATTCTAGAAGTTGAGTCTAATGGATCTACTGCAGGATAAATTCCTAGCTCAGCAATTTTACGCGAAAGAACTGTAGTTGCATCTAAGTGAGCAAAGGTAGTCGCCGGTGCAGGATCCGTAAGATCATCTGCAGGTACATAAACCGCTTGAACCGATGTAATTGATCCTTTTTTGGTAGATGTAATTCGCTCTTGCATGGCTCCCATTTCAGTGGCTAGAGTAGGTTGATATCCCACTGCAGAGGGCATTCGACCTAAAAGGGCAGAAACCTCTGAACCAGCTTGAGTGAAACGGAAAATATTGTCTACAAAAAATAATACGTCTTTACCTTGACCATCTCCAGAGCCATCTCTAAAATATTCAGCGATGGTAAGTCCCGAAAGTGCCACACGAGCACGTGCTCCGGGAGGTTCGTTCATTTGACCAAATACGAAAGTGGCCTTGGATTCTTTCATTGCGGCTTTATCCACCTTTGTTAGATCCCATCCGCCTTCTTCCATAGATTGTAAGAAATCATCTCCATATTTGATAATCCCTGATTCTAGCATCTCACGAAGTAAGTCATTCCCCTCTCGAGTACGTTCTCCAACTCCAGCAAATACTGAAAGTCCACCGTGACCTTTTGCGATGTTATTAATCAATTCTTGAATCAATACTGTCTTACCTACACCAGCTCCTCCAAAAAGTCCAATTTTTCCTCCTTTGGCATAAGGCTCGATTAAATCAATTACTTTAATTCCTGTAAATAGTACTTCTGTTGAAGTCGAAAGATCTTCAAACGCGGGAGCGTCTCGATGAATCGGAAGACCATGTTCGTTTTCTTTTGGAAGGTTTTCCATTCCATCAATGGCATCACCAATAACATTAAATAAGCGTCCATAAACATCTTCACCAACGGGCATCTGAATCGGACTTCCTTTTGCCTTTACTTCTGTTCCCCTACTTAATCCATCTGTAGAGTCCATAGAGATCGTACGAACAGTTTCTTCACCAATATGAGATTGAACTTCTAAGATAAGCTTAGAACCATTGGAATTTGTTATTTCTAAAGCGTCAAAAATTCTTGGAAGTGGATTATTTTCTCCAATAAATTGAACATCTACAACGGGTCCAATAATTTGTGAAACGGTACCTATACTTTGAGCCATTTTAATATACTTTAACGTTTATTTTAAGCTGCAAATATATGTGGTTCCTGCTAAATACAGAGTAGTTTTTAAAGCTTTTTTAAAAGAAAATTATATTGTTTTAATACCCTTTAAGCTTTGCTAATTTGTCTAAATGGTAATTATAATCTCCAAAAAGTTGTTGCGCAACTCTTGCCCGTTTTAGATAAAATCCAATATCTGCATCATCAGTAACTCCGATTCCACCATGTAATTGTATCGCTTCATTGGTTACTAATTTCACCGTTTTACCCAATTTTGCCTTTGCTAAATGAGCATATTTTACGGCCTTAGGGTCATTATTATCTATGGCTTGTAGTGCTTTTAGAACAATTGACTTACATAATTCAATTTCAGAAAAAAGAATTGCAGCCCGATGTTGGAGGGCTTGGTATGTTCCAATAACTACTCCAAATTGTTGGCGTTCTTTTAAGTACTGAATAGTAACATCAAATGCCTGTTTACAAATTCCTAGAAGTTCCGCCGAAATTCCAACATAAGCAATTGTCATGAGACGATCTAAAAGTAGGCGACCATCTAATTTAATATTAAGTTGATTTTCAGCAGGAACTTTAACATTTTTAAAAGTTATGTCTGCATAGGTTCCTGCATCCATCAATATTTTTTTTGAAATTGTAATTCCTTCCGAATTAGCATCTACAATAAATAAATTAAGATTCGCATCAACTTGGCATACAACAATAAGTTGGCTGGCTGTTGAACCATCGATCACTATTGTTTTTGACCCATTTATAATGTAGTTTTCACCTTCTAGAACTGCTTGAGTTTTAAATGAAGTTGTTTGATGGTGTTTCCCCTCTTGAATCGCAAAAGCTAACTGAGAGGTCCCTTCCATTACTCCGGGAAATGATCTTACCTTTAAAGCTTCATTATCTGACAATCTGAGAGCAGAAGCACCTAGTAGTATCGAAGAAATCAATGGTGATTTTGAAAGATTTTTCCCTGCTTCTTCTAAAATCTGCCCCAATCCTACAAATCCAAAATCCAATCCATTATAATTCTCTGGAACGGTTAATGCAGTCCATCCCATTGCAACCATTTCTTCCCATAAGGATTGATCAAATGGAGTATATTGGGTGTCTCTTAGTTTTCGCATCTGAATTACAGTTGCTTTTGCCATAAAAAGTTCTGAGGCAGAATCCTTAAGCATTTTTTGTTCTTCTGTTATAATTAATGCCATAATAATGTTATTTAGTGGGCAAGCCCAATATGAGTTTAGAAATAATATTTAATTGGATTTCTGAGGTTCCTCCTTCAATTGAGTTTCCTTTGGAACGACAAAATTTTCGAGCTAAATCCCCATCTGATTTTTCATTTTCACCCCAAAAAAGAGCTTCTGATCCGCCAATAGCCATCAATAATTCATGTCGTGATATATTTAGCTCAGTTGCATAAAATTTAAAAAAAGAGGAAAGTGCCCCCGAGTTATTTCCTGTTTTAGCCTCATCGGTAACTCGCTGAATTGTTAAATCAAAAATCTCTTCATTCATCTCAAAATCGGTAATTTGATTTCTTAAAATGCCATCTGTGATTACTCCATTATTAATAGGAAGGTTATCTATTGCTACAGAATGCACCTCTTTTTTTACATCT
>Ga0102854_1000109_pt1 | contig 28182 bp, 26 predicted proteins | sample Colrivmet1370A02_FD_84502 | JGI IMG/M metagenome (GOLD analysis project Ga0102854, IMG submission 84502) | Estuarine microbial communities from the Columbia River estuary - metaG 1370A-02 | ecosystem: Environmental > Aquatic > Marine > Intertidal zone > Estuary | place: USA: Columbia River... | reverse complement strand
TACTCTTTAGACTAAGAGTAGTTTTTTTGTTCCGTTTCTAATCATATTTAATAGTTTTCTCATTTTTTGAAGAGTATCGATTTCATTAGCAGATAAAATTAGATTTTGTCCTAAATTGTTAATTATTCTTTTAAATGTATGACTCTCCTCAATTTTTTATGAATATTAGTATTGTAATTTCAAACAGTCTAATTTGATAATATAATTCCTGCGAATTTCTTAAAAGTATTCATTTTCATAAAACAATATGAATAATTATGATTCACAAAGATATAAAAAACCCACAATCATACTTCCCAAACCTCACCCCATAAAAAAACCCATAAACAATATGTTTATGGGTTTGTGTATGATAAAAGGAAAGCGTTCTTTCTTATCTCGCAAACTGCGTTACTGAAGAAATTTTCCCATCCAAGTCAAAATAAAAGGTTTCCATTAGTTCTTTTTCCCAGATTCTTCCAGATTTTAAAACTCTGCGTTCATTTGAAAACATCATCACTCCAGAAGCAGCATCTGTATTGGCTATTTTAATAGGCACAATTGAGTACGGAGTCCAAGTAACCGATTTGTAAGTGTCAAATAAGCCTGCAAGCTCTTTGTTGCTTAGTTTTACTTGTTTTCCATCATAACCATTAATGGTTACTTGGTCTGCAAAATAGCTACTTACTGCTTTGATGTCCATTTTGTTATAATGACCCACCATGGTTTCTAACATTTCCGTTTCATTTCTATTCGAAAATTGAAAAGGACGTCCCGTATATTCCCCTGGCTTTTTACCAAAATATTTCCCTCCAACAGCTCTTCCAAAATTCACAGAATCAATGGATTTCCATTGTTTAAACCCTGCGACTTTGCCTTCTTTGTTTAGATAAAACATTTCCATTAGATCCAAACGTTCATAGGAACCGTTTTTATAATCACGCTCTTCTTTAGACCATAACAATACTTGTTGACCTTCTCCACCATTCATAGACAAGGGTACTATTTTGTAGGGTTTCATACTAATTGAATTCATAGAAGACAACCATGTATCTGAACCCGCTTCTCCGTTTTCGCCAAGAAACGTAGGCTCATAGTATTTACTCATTTGTGCTGCATCTTGGTTGGTATATGCTTCTGCAATTGCTAAGATCGTTTTTGTAGCAGCTGCATCTCCAAAAGAATATGATTTTCCTTTATTTTCTCCTTCTCCAAGGTACGAACCTCCACTGCTATTACAGTTGAAAAAAGTAAGTGCTAAGACCGATAAAATGATAATTTTAAATTTCATAAATAGGATATTTTTTAAGTTAAAGTTACACAAACATAAGAAAATACTTTTTATTTATTTTTTTTGAAAGTAATTATAAATAGTCTGACGCTTGTGTAATATTATTAAATTAAATAAATTGCATAAAAAATTTAACCCCTACCTATGAAAACATTTGAACCTAGTTGTGCAATCGCTTATTCGGCAAATTTATTTGGAGACAAATGGTCTCTTTTAATTTTAAGAGATTTTATTTTACACAAAAAAACCCGATTCAAAGAACTGATAAGTTCCAAAGAAAAAATTTCAACAAACATTCTTACCAATCGTTTAAAATCGCTACTAAATGAAGATTTAATCCGAATTTTAGACCCTAAGGGGACTAAAAAAAGTAGGCAATATTTTGTAACTGAGAAAGGCTTGTTGGCATTGCCAATTATCATTGAATTTTATTTATTTTCTGTTCATTATATCGAGGAATCTAAACTAAATGAATCTCAAATGATGATTAAAAAGGAATTGTTACAAGATCGTATACTTTTTGAGGAGCAACGAATAAAGAGCTATCTTCATTTTGTAAATAAGTTGCATTCAAAACAAGCCGCCTAAAAAAAATATTGATTACTATTTTTTTGAGACCATAAAAAACACCTCAGCAAATTCTTGCTGAGGTGTTTTTAGTTATTTTATTTAAGACTAATTTTCTCTACGTCTTCTTCCAAATCCGCTAGAGGATTTTCTTTCTCCTCCAGAATTTCTTTCAGATCTATCGGGTCTGTCTGTTCTTCTACTGCTACTGCTGTCGCTTCTTCTTCTTGAAGAAGATCCCTCAGCGCTTCGTCTACGTCCAAAACCACCATCTTTCTTACCAAAGGGTTTTTTAGATCCCCCTCTTCTTTTTCCTCCAGAACGTTCCTTCTTAGTAACTTCTATATTTACAGAGCGTCCATCAAAATCCGGTTGGTTGCTAGAAAATGCATCCAAAGCCTTGTCTTCGAAATTTTTGTCTAATTCGAAGAAAGAAAAAGTATCTAGAATATCTATGGCACCTATTTCTATTTTATCTCCAATATTTTGGTCATTGATTAAACCAATTAATTTCGCAGGATTCAAACTGTCTTTTCTACCGATATTGATAAAGAAGCGCGTCATGTTTTCATTAGTAGATCTTGCTCTAGAGTTATCTCTAGAAGACAAATCGTTCAAGTCTTTTGCGTTTTCATAGTAGGCTAACATGGTATTGAACTCTAAAGAAACAAATTTTTGAATCAGTTCTTCGCGTTCAAGGTCTTTTAGCTTTTCGTAAATACTCGGTAAAAACTCATTAATTTGAGTTTCGTTTACTTCAATTGCCTGTACCTTGTCAATTAGGTTCATTAATTGATTCTGACAGATTTCTTTCCCTGACGGTACCTTAGCTTGTATGAATTTCTTTTGAATAATTTTTTCGATAGGACGTAATTTTCCTTTTTCTTTTCCATTGACTAAAACAATAGAGATTCCTTTGTTTCCAGCTCGACCTGTTCTACCACTTCTGTGTGTGTAGTTCTCTATTTGGTCCGGTAATTTATGATTGATTACGTGAGTCAGTTCACTTACATCCAATCCACGTGCAGCGACATCGGTAGCGACTAATATTTGAATAGTTTTTTTACGAAATTTTCCCATTACAGAATCTCTTTGTGCTTGAGATAAATCTCCATGCAAAGAATCTGCACTGTAACCATCTTTTATTAAATTATCTGCAACTTCTTGGGTTTCCCTTCGAGTTCTACAAAAGATAATGGCGTAGATATTTGGATTCAAATCCGCAATTCTTTTTAAAGCAGGGTAACGAGTTCTTTCTGTAACCGAATAATATTCATGACTTACATTATCTGAACCCTGATTTTTTTGTCCTGAAGTAATTTCTACAGGCTTGGTCATATAGTTTCTAGCGATAGACTCTACTTCTCTTGGAAAAGTTGCAGAAAATAATAAGGTTTGTTTGGTTTCTGGAGTAGCCTCTAGCACTTTGTCTAATTCGTCTTTAAAACCCATGTTTAACATTTCATCAGCTTCGTCTAAGACTAACCATTGAACGTTTCCTAATTTTAAAGCTCTCCTATTGATTAAATCCACGGTTCTACCAGGAGTTCCAACTACAATTTGAGATCCTTTCTTTAAAGACCTAATTTGGTCTTCGATACTGGATCCTCCATAGACAGTAGTGACTCTGATGTCTTTGATGTATTTGCAAAAATCTTTGATATTATTTCCAATCTGAACAGCAAGTTCTCTTGTAGGAGACAAAATAATGGCTTGTACATTATTGTTGCTAGCCTCTAAAAGCTCTATGATTGGTAAACTAAAAGCAGCCGTTTTACCGGTACCTGTTTGCGCAAATGCTTTTAAATCGTCTGTTGATGAAATAATTTGTGGGATTGCTTTTTCTTGAATAACCGTTGGTTTTTCATATCCTAAATCTGTTAAAGCTTTGATGATAGGTTCTTTCAAACCCAATTCTAAAAATGTTGACATTACTGTGTTTTTGTGGATTCACAGAACGCTCACCTGTAAACCCGATTATAAATTCGACCTGATTTTTAATGAGTTAGCCTCAAAAATAAAATCGTGCAAATGTACGTTATTATTATAGATTGAAGAAAGAAAACTTGATTTACTTAAGTTTTTTCAAGTCTTTACGTGTTTTCTTGGAGGAAATAGAAGCGAAGCCATTGGTAATAATTCCTTTTTTATTCAAGATGATTACTCTCGGCATTTTACTGGTTAAGAAATCATTCGCATTACTTTTGGGAGTAATAAAGAATTGATTTTTTGGATTTAATTGAGGAATGGGCTCGTGTTGCTTGCCATTTATTCGTATTTGAATAAATTCTACCTGCGGAAACATTTCAGTTAGATAATTAATTCTTGAACGTATGAATTTTTGGGAAACGTAAATAGGATTCCAAAAAAGGAGCAATGTATTTTTATTTTTGGTAAGTTTTTTAATAGAGTGCCTACGGTTGTTAAAATTAGTGATCATAAAATCATCTAGGGACTGGCCTTTTGTCAATAACTTAGAATCCGACAAAAGCTGTTGTACCAGTTTTTTGTCGGTGTCATCTGTACTTAATTTAAAGAAAGTATCAAAGGTTTCTTGGTGAATGTTACAACTAGATCTTCTGTAGAAATGACCAATAACCGTTTGCTTTAAAAAAGCATTTTTAAACTCTTTGGAGGTTAAATTTTGATCTATGGTGTTTAATAAGTCTACCGTAAAATCTGAAGTATATTCCTTATCGCTTAGCGAATGGCCTAGCTCGAAAGTGATATTGTATAAGAAGTTGCCCACATACTTTGAATGCGGTGGGAAATACATGAGGGTATCGTTATTAATACGAACAGATTTTCTATGGTTGTAAAAACTTTGATCAATATTTTTAAACATTACTTGGTTTGACACTTTTGAGTGAGCAACCGGATACCTTTCTTTCTTTGCATATATAGGATAGGTAAGTGCTGTTTTTAAAATATGTTTAAAACCAGGAGTTTCGTTTGGATTTTTGGCAATGTATTCATCAAACGTTTTTAGTTTTGTATCTAATAAAGAATCTGCTTTTACCTGAAATTCATCTGGTTCTAAAAGATTTAGTTTGTAGAACGTTCGATTGTCTTTTTCATCCTCTAAAAAACAATCGATTAACATGTTGTTTCTTTCGGCACCTTTTCCTGCAAAAACGATGGACTCATCAAAATACCATGTATTCAAGCGCAACATTAAGCTGTCTTTGGGTTCTAGATAGATGTATTGGTTTTCGTTTCCGTGTGTAAAATAATAAAGTCCTTCATTGGCATTTTGTAAGTTTCCTAAGAAGGTATTGTCTTTTTCTAGAAATAACGTATCAATAACTTTTTCCATGGAATACAACACTACATACTTAGATTTTGGATTCAGAATTTTACCTCCAAAATAGGTGTCAGATGGAGTAGATTCAGTACTACAGCTAATAAAAGCTGAAGCTATCAATACTAAAATTAAATAAGGTAAATGTTTAACCATAGGTTATATTAATCGCTAATACTTGCAAATTTAGGGATAGAATAAAGTCATTGTTGTTAATTGATTGTTAAAATAGTTTTTTTAAAATGTTGAATTGGTCATCATTATTTAGTTAAAACCATTAAAATCGAGTGTGAAAAGATAAATCTAATTTGTACTTTTGCACAAAAATTAAAAAATAGCATATGTTATCAGTTTCTAATTTATCTGTACAATTTGGAAAACGCGTCTTGTTTGATGATGTAAACACAAAATTTCAAACAGGAAATTGTTATGGAATTATTGGTGCAAACGGAGCAGGGAAATCAACGTTCTTAAAGATACTTTCGGGTGTGCAAGAACCAACCTCTGGACAGGTTCATCTTGAGAAAGGAAAGCGAATGTCTGTGTTGACCCAAGATCATTATGCTTTTGACGAGCATCCAGTTCTAGAAACGGTGGTAATGGGTAATAAAGAACTGTTCAAAATAAAAAAGCAAATTGACGATTTGTATGCTGATTATACTGATGAAAATGCAGAAAAAATTGGCGAACTTCAAATAGTTTTTGAAGAAATGAATGGATGGAATGCAGATTCTGATGCAGCTGCCATGCTATCTAATTTAGGAATTTCTGAAAACTTACATTATACTTTATTGAAAGATTTAGATGGTAAGCAAAAAGTTCGTGTACTAATTGCACAGGCATTGTTTGGTAATCCTGATGTACTAATCATGGATGAGCCTACCAATGATTTAGATTTTGAAACGATTGCTTGGTTAGAAAATTTTATTGCAAATTTTGACAACTGTGTAATTGTTGTTTCACACGATAGACACTTTTTAGATGCCGTTTGTACACATATTTCTGATATCGATTATGGAAAGATCAATCATTTTTCTGGGAACTATACTTTTTGGTATGAGTCCAGCCAGTTAGCAACGAGACAGAGAGCGCAGCAAAATAAAAAGGCAGAAGATAAAAAGAAAGAATTGGAAGAATTTATTCGACGTTTTTCTGCAAATATGGCAAAATCGAAACAAGCAACTTCTCGTAAAAAAATGATAGAGAAATTAAATGTTGATGAAATTAAGCCGTCAAGTAGAAGGTACCCTGCGATCATTTACAAAAGCGATCGTGAAGCTGGTGACCAGATTTTAAATGTAGAGGGGCTGTCTAAAGACTTTGAAGGTGAACAACTATTTGCCAAAGTAGACATCAATTTAAACAAAGGAGATAAAATTGCGATTATTTCTAAAAATTCTAGAGCAGTAACTGCTTTTTATCAAATTATAACAGCGAATCAAGAAGCAGATTCAGGGAAACACAATTGGGGTGTGACTACGACTCAGTCCTATTTGCCCCTGGACAATTCTTCCTTTTTTCAAAATGGGGATTTAAATTTAGTTGATTGGTTGCGACAATATGCACAAACAGAAGAAGAACGTGAGGAAGTTTTTTTAAGAGGTTTTTTAGGAAAAATGATTTTTTCTGGAGAAGAAGCTTTAAAGAAAAGTAATGTGCTTTCAGGAGGGGAAAAAGTACGTTGTATGTTGTCTAGAATGATGATGAAAAGAGCTAATATCTTAGTATTAGATGAACCAACGAATCACTTAGACTTAGAATCTATACAAGCATTAAATAATTCTTTAATAAATTTTAAAGGGACAGTATTGTTTACAACTCATGATCATGAATTTGCACAAACTGTTGCAAACAGAGTGATCGAATTAACTCCAAAAGGAGTGATAGACAGACATACCTCCTTTGATGATTATCTATCAGATCCAAAAATTAAGGAATTACGAGATAAAATGTATGCATAAAAAAAGGAAGCTATTGAGCTTCCTTTTTTTATGTTCGCTTTCAGTTATCTCTTCGCCAGGGGGCTTACAATTTTTACATCTGAAAAAGAGATCGCACCCCTTATGATTCCATCTATTGTTTTCTTTAAAGCTTCAATGAGTTGCATTTTTAGTTGCGATTTGTGATAAATTAAACTCACTTCTCTAGCTGGAGGTGGGTTGGTGAAATCTCGTAAATTAGCTTTGTCTTCCTCATTTAAATCTAAGGTATGTAAATAAGGCAACAGCGTCATGCCCAAACCTTCTTTAGAGAGTTTAATTAGTGTGTCAAAACTTCCACTAGCTAATTGAAAGCCCTTCGTATTGTCAATTTTATGCGTACTACATAAATTGATTACGCTGTCTTTAAAACAATGTCCATCTTCTAATAATAAAATGTCTTGTATTTCCAATGCTTCAGACGTAATTTTTTGTTGATTGTAAAGTCTGTGGTTTTTTGGAATCAAACCTACAAAAGGTTCGTAATATAAGGGGTTTTCAATGATCGAATCATTTTCTAACGGAGTTGCTGCAAGTCCTGCGTCGATGTGGCCATCAGATAATTTACGGATGATTTCATCTGTGGTCAATTCTTCAATGATTAAGGTTACTTTTGGATATTTTTTTGTAAAATTTTGTAAAAACATAGGGAGTAAAGTAGGCATCACCGTGGGGATGATTCCCACTCTAAACTCACCTCCAATAAATCCTTTTTGCTGATCTACAATGTCTGAAATTCGATTGCTTTCATTGACAATGACCTTTGCTTGCGCTACGATTTTTTTTCCGATCTCTGTGAGTTCAATTGGTTTTTTAGAACGATTAAAAATCTGAATATTCAGTGCCTCTTCAAGTTTTTGTATTTGCATACTCAAGGTAGGTTGCGTTACAAAACTATGCTCAGCAGCGATTGTAAAGTTTTGATATTCTGCAACAGATAGTACATATTTTAATTGGGTAATGGTCATGGAGTATCATAATTTTCGATAAAATTATAAAAAACCATCAATTAAAACTATAGTTGTATGCTTAAATTTTTCTTAAATTTTAAAGAGGTATGGACAAAGTCCCTATTGTAATTGATATGAAAACCCAATATCATATCCCAAAACATTGTATCCGCTGTTTGGAGATTTAAAATTCAAATTAGAAATGTGACCAATGGAACTACCTAGGTATAAAAAGGTTGTATTTGAGGTTTGAAATGAAATGCCTAGAGCTCCATTTTCGATAAACGTAAACCCTTTGGCGAGACGTTCTGTTCTCTCAGTTATTGTTGCAATTCCCAACCCAATAGTGGCCAGAATGTCTACTTTTTTTAAAAGTTTCTTTTTCAGTGCAACTCCAAATTCTATCGCATACAAATGCATGTTTTTGGGAGTTGTAAATTCGATCCTTTTTTCTAGATAGTTTTCCTCAGAGGGCAGTACAAATTGTTCATTGATTAATTGATGCTGTATGGAGTGTATCTGAGGCTGCACAATCAATTCAAAATCAATATTTTTCCAACGTCCTAAGTCGTGAAATGTTTGAATTTTATAAGTTTTTGTCTGATAAGAATAGTCTTTATCGTTTATTATAAAATTATTTTGCTTTGCGTTGCTATACATGAATCCAATTCTTTTAATCTGAAAGATTCTCGTATTATCTTTTTGCGCTTTTGCAATATAAACCGACAGAAACAGGACTAAAAGCAGTAATTTTTTTTTATTCATCTGTTTCAAATGACGGCCATTTCAAAGTTTCTAAGAAAACATTTTAGCGACTTTCTCTGCTTTTTTATTTTGTGAATAATCGTAAAATCCTTCCCCAGATTTTACACCTAATTTTCCTGCTCTTACCATATTTACTAAAAGGGGACAAGGAGCGTATTTGGGATTTTTAAAACCATCATAAAGCACTTCTAAAATAGACAAGCAAACATCCAACCCAATAAAATCTGCTAATTGCAAGGGTCCCATAGGGTGCGCCATTCCTAATTTTAGCACCTGGTCTATTTCATTGACACCTGCAACTCCATTGTACAGCGTTTCTATCGACTCATTAATCATTGGCATTAAAATTCTGTTTGCTACAAAACCAGGATAATCATTGACTTCTACGGGAGTCTTATTTATTTTTTTAGACAAAGCTACGATCGTCTCCATTACTTCATGAGAGGTATTGTATCCTCTAATAATTTCGACCAATTTCATGATGGGTACTGGGTTCATAAAATGCATTCCGATTACTTTATCAGGTCTGTTCGTTGCCGCTGCAATTTGAGTAATGGAGATGGAAGAGGTATTGCTTGCTAAAATAGTCTCTTCACTACAAACTGCATCTAATTCTTTAAAAATACCTGTTTTTAAAACTGCATTTTCAGTAGCAGCTTCTATGACAAGGTCGGCAATTTTAGCGCCTTCTTTAATCGATGTAAATGTTTTAATCTGTTGTAATGTCTTTTTTTTGTCAGCTTCAGAAATCTTTTCTTTAGCAACCATCCGGTCTAAATTTTTGACAATGGTCTTCATTCCTCTCTCCAGAGATTCTTCTGAGATATCAATTAAATGTACATTGTAATTGAATTGTGCAAAAGTATGAGCAATCCCATTTCCCATGGTTCCCGCTCCTATAACTGCGATGTTTTTCATATTATTAGGGTGTATTAAAAAATAGTTACTAGGTTTTACAAAAGAATTTTAAATCTTAAGTATTAAATTTTCAATGATTTTCTATATTAGAAACAATCGATAATCATTTGAGCAACCCTTAATGCTTCTGCACCTTGACTTAAAGTAACAACAGGAGTGCTATTGGTTTGAATAGCATCTGCAAATGACTCCAATTCATCTAAAATGGCATTGTTATTTTCTATTGCTGGATTTTCAAAGTAAATTTGTTTTTTTACGCCTTCTGCATTTTGTAAAATCATTGCAAATTCATCCGGATTTTCAGGAACCTCTTTCATTTTAACAACTTCCGATTCTTTGCTTAAAAAATTGACAGAGATATATGCGTCCTTTTGAAAAAATCTAGTTTTTCGCATATTTTTCATCGAGATTCTGCTTGCTGTCAGGTTGGCAACACATCCATTTTCAAATTCTATTCTAGCATTGGCAATATCAGGTGTGTCAGAAATAACAGCAACTCCACTTGCATGCACAGTTTTTACTTTAGAATTAATAACAGAAAGGATGATATCGATATCATGAATCATTAAATCTAATACGACTGGCACATCTGTTCCTCGTGGATTGAATTCTGCTAATCGATGAGATTCTATGAACATTGGATTATCAATCATTTCTTTTACAGCGGTAAAACTTGGATTAAAACGTTCGACATGACCTACCTGTCCTTGAACGTGATATTGACTTGCCAGTGTTTTGATAGCTTCTGCTTCTAAAACTGTTTTTGTAATTGGTTTTTCAATAAATATATGACGCCCTTTTTCTATAGATTGTTTCGCGCAATCAAAATGCGAGAGCGTTGGGGTGACAATATCAACAACATCAACAGCCTCTATTAAAGATGCAATAGATGAAAAAGAAGTATACCCAAACTCAAGAGCTACTTTTTTTGCATTCTCTTCAGAAGGATCATAAAAACCTATCAATTCATACTTTTTAGATTCTTGTAACAGACGTAAATGAATTTTACCAAGGTGTCCTGCACCTAAAACTCCAACTTTCAGCATATCCTATATTTTAAGTCTTTGAAAGTAAAATAAAATTGATTTTTATCGATGCTTGAGCACTTCAAGATGAGATGAAAAAATCACTTTTGATTTTGTAAAGACATTGATTTCGTGTTTTCTGATTTTAAAATCAGCTAAAAACAAAGATACAATTTTATGACTATTTATAGGGATTAATTACTATTTTTAGAATTCAAAAAATTGATAAAATTGAAAGACACTTCCAAACATCAAGGGCTTCGTAATCAGCTAGCTAAGGTATTACAACAAAAAGGCATTGTTGATGAAAATGTGTTGAATGCAGTTCGTAAAATTCCTCGTCATTTATTTATAGACAGTAGTTTTGAGTCTCATGCCTATCAAGACAAAGCATTTCCCATTGCTGCAGATCAAACTATTTCTCAACCGTATACTGTAGCGTTCCAATCGCAAACCTTAGCCGTTAAAAATTTTCATAAGGTTTTGGAGATAGGTACGGGTTCTGGCTATCAAACAGCAGTCTTATTAGAACTAAATGCAGAAGTATATACCATAGAAAGACAACGAGAGTTGTTTAAAAAAACGTCATTATTTCTCCCTAAATTAGGATATAAACCCAAGAAATTTATTTTTGGTGATGGGTACAAAGGCCTTCCTGAACAAGCGCCTTTTGATAAAATTATCGTTACAGCAGGTGCTCCTTTTGTTCCTAAAGCGCTTTTGGGACAATTAAAAGTAGGAGGAAGTTTATTGATACCTGTAGGAGATAAAACGCAAATAATGACCCTTTTTACTCGAACCTCTCCCAAAGAGTTTGAAAAACAGGAGTTAGGCGATTTTGCATTTGTTCCGATGTTAGAAGAAAAAAACTAACTCACAAAAAACTACTTCTACATTTCTGGATGAAGATACAACGAGTACCAATTTAAAATAGTTATTTACATCTGCTGCTTTAAGACTATAAGCTGGCATCAAAGTTTTGAGACCATTTTCCTTGAACACGTAGCACTTGTTCAATCACATCCCGTACACATCCCTCGCCACCTTTTTTATCGGAAATATATGTTGACACTTCTTGAATTTCTCTTACTGCATCGTTAGGGCAAGCGGCCAATCCAACGAGCTTCATTACAGGGTAATCAGGTACATCATCTCCCATATACAATATGTTTTCTGATCTTAAATTGTATTTTTTTAAGAGGGTTTCGTATTGTTTAATTTTATCATGAGCTCCTAAGTAAATATCTTCAATTCCTAAAGCTGATAATCGATCTCTCACACCTTCGTTGGTTCCTCCAGAAATGATGCAAATTCGATATCCTTTATTCAAGGCATTTTTCATTGCATACCCGTCTTTCACATTCATGTGTCTGACCAATTCACCATCTGGCATAATTGTTAACATTCCATTGGTTAAGACTCCGTCAACATCAAAAATAAATGTATTTATGTTAGGTAATAATTGTTTGTAGCTAATGTCCATCTTGGATAGATTTTGTAAGGATTGTATAAATTTGTTGTTGTTGTATATTTAGCAAATCTAAATGATTTTTAATTGTTTTCAAATCGTTTCGAATGGCTGGTCCTGTTTGGGCTTTTTCGGGAGATAAAGAAGTTACTTTAGAGGCAGTTTCTTTGATTAAGGGGTGCAATATTTCAAAAGGAACTCCCTGTTTTTTGCAAATCTCATTTCCAGTTGAATATAAATGATTCGTAAAGTTATTTACAAATACAGCAGCCACATGCAAGGCTTTACGTTGTGTAGAATTTACTGAGTAGGTATTCTTCCCAATGACCTTAGCCAATTTCTCTAATAATTCTTGTTTTTCGGTATTTTCTGCTTCCAGGCAAAAAGGGACTTCATTAAAATTGACTTCTTTATTTTTAGTAAAGGTTTGTAACATATAAAAGACTCCCTTGTGTGTGGTGTTTTTCAATTCGCCGATCTCACAGGCTCCAGAAGTATGAACCACAAAAGGATTCTTTATTTGTGAGGAAACTTCGGCTATTGCATCATCTGAAACGGCAATAATTGTGATCTCTGCATAGGGAACATGTTCTAAGTTTCTCGAACTTATTTTTGTAACTGCAATGTGATCAGCAGTTAAAAAAGCAGCATGTAAATGAGAAGCTATATTTCCATTTCCAATAAGTAACACTGTTATCATAAAACGAAGATATTCATTTTTTTAATCGATCGCACAATGAATTATGAATTTAGTACGTATTCTGTCAACAATAAATAGATACAATAAATTAGGAATACTCAGGGATGTTTGTTGTTCCAAATATAGTTGAAGGAGCTTCATTTTTTAAAGAGTTACGGAAGTACTTGATGTTTATTTTTTTGTTAAAAATCTAATTATTAACTTGCTGTTTTCTATTTTTGAATTTGAGATCAAAGAGGAAATAATTTTTTATTTCTTTTACTGTACAGTTTAAACAAGTGAACAATATACAATACATATGAAATTAGATATTTTAGTATTCGGTGCTCATCCTGACGATGTTGAGTTGGGTTGTGGGGCAACGATTGCAAAGGAGGTTTCTTTAGGAAAGAAGGTTGGGGCTGTTGATCTAACTCGAGGAGAACTCGGTAGTCGTGGTTCTGCAGAAATAAGAGATCAAGAAGCACTAAAAGCTGCTGAAATTTTAGGACTCTCCGTTCGTGAAAATTTGAATTTCGATGATGCTTTTTTTGTTAATGACAAAACACATCAATTAGAAATTGTAAAAATGATCCGTAAATATCAACCCGATATTGTATTGTGTAACGCCAAAGATGATCGGCACATAGACCATCCAAAAGGGAGTAAGTTAGTTTCTGACGCCTGTTTCTTGAGTGGTTTATCTAAGATTGAAACAGAACAAGATGGGAAACAGCAAGTTCATTGGAGGCCAAAGCAAGTGCATCATTACATCCAATGGAAAAATAGTACTCCAGATTTTGTAGTGAATGTATCTGGTTTTATGGAGGTTAAAATAAGAGCAGTCATGGCGTATCGTTCTCAATTTTATGATCCGACAAGTAAGGAGCCAGAAACACCTATCAGTAGCAAAAATTTTACAGATAGTGTTCAGTATAGAGCCAGAGATCTAGGACGCTTAATTGGTGTAGAATTTGCAGAAGGCTATACGTCAGAACGTTCTGTTGCCATAGAAGATTTAGATAAATTAATTTAATTTTTTCTTTCTATAGAAAAGAAAAAATATTTATATTTGCAGCCGCAATTATATGGTGGTTGTAGCTCAGTTGGTTAGAGTATCGGTTTGTGGTACCGAGTGTCGCGGGTTCGAGTCCCGTCTTCCACCCAAAAATAGAATCCTTCTCTTATGAGAAGGATTTTTTTGTTAGGGAGGTTTGAAAATTAGTATTTGTTTTTTGAATTATTTAAGATGTTTGTGTAGTTGTTTGTTATTCAGCTCATTGAAATACTTTGACATGTAAGGGATAGGGTAGGGGTATTTATTTTATAGCTTCAGTTTTTCAGCCAGATATGCAGCCGTATATGACTTTTTATTCTTTATTAATGCCTCTGGAGTTCCCTGAAAAATAAGATTTCCTCCATTTTTTCCACCTTCTAAGCCCAAGTCAATAATATAATCTGCGCATTTTATAAGCTCAATATTGTGTTCAATTACAATGATTGAATGTCCTTTTTCAATCAATGCATTGAAAGAAGCCAATAGTTTTTTGATGTCATGAAAATGCAATCCGGTTGTAGGTTCATCAAAAATAAACAAGGCTTTGTCTTTTGTATTTCCTTTGACTAAAAAGGAAGCTAGTTTAATTCTTTGCGCTTCTCCTCCAGAGAGTGTTGAGGAAGATTGACCCAGTTGAACATAGCCCAAACCAACATCTTGTAGCGGTTTCAGTTTGTTCGCAATTTTTGGAACTAAATTTTCTGAGAAAAACTCAATAGCATCATCAATGGTTAGATTTAAAATATCATCAATTGATTTTCCATCGAATTTGACCTCTAATACCTCTTTTTTAAAACGCTTTCCGTTGCATACGTCACATTCTAAATGAACATCAGCCATGAATTGCATTTCAATCGTAACTTCTCCTTCTCCTTTACAGACCTCACAGCGACCGCCTTCTACATTAAAAGAAAAATGTTTCGGTTTAAAATTTCTAATTTTTGAAATTTTCTGATTCGCATATAGCATTCTAATATCGTCATATGCTTTTATATAGGTAACCGGGTTTGAACGAGAAGAACGTCCAATAGGGTTCTGATTTATAAACTCTACGTGTTTTATCGTTTCGAAACTACCTTTTACCTCTGTATGTTGTCCGATTTTATCTCCATATCCAATCAATTTTTTTTGCATTGATGGATACAATATGTTTTTTACCAATGTACTTTTTCCAGATCCAGAAACACCCGTAATTACCGTCAAACAATTCAGAGGAAATGTGACATTGATATTTTGTAAATTATGCTCTCTTGCTCCAACGATTTGAATGGAATTTTTTGAGCTTCTCCGCTTAAGAGGAACTTCAATACGCAGTTCTTTATTTAAATATTTTGCAGTTAAGGAGTCGGATTTTAAAATGTCATCAAAATTTCCTTCTGCAACAACATCCCCTCCAAATGAACCTGCTTCTGGACCAATATCTATAATATAGTCTGCTTCTTTCATGATGTCTTCATCATGTTCTACCACAATAACCGTATTGCCTAGATTTCGAAGATCCTTTAAAACTTTAATCAATCTTTCTGTATCTTTTGGATGCAAACCAATACTGGGTTCGTCTAAAATATACATGGAACCAACTAGCGAACTTCCTAAAGAAGTTGCCAGGTTTATTCGCTGACTTTCACCTCCTGATAGGGTGTTAGAGGTTCGATTGATTGTTAAGTAAGACAAACCAACATCCGTTAAAAATTGGAGCCTGTTAGTGATTTCTGTCAACAAACGTTTTCCAATTTGTGCTTCGTAAGGATTCAGTTGTATATTTTTAAAAAATACCGATAATTCATCTAGAGGAAGCGTAACTAAATCTGAAATTGTTTTTTCATTAATTTTAACATAATCAGTTTCTTTTCGCAAACGTTTACCGTTACAAGTCGTACATTTTGTTTTTCCTCGATAACGAGAAAGCATTACTCTGTTCTGAATTTTATAACTTTTTTCTTCTAAGGTAGAAAAGAAATGATGGATTCCGTTGAAAGACGAATTACCATTCCAAACGATTTCTTTCTGTTTTTCAGACAGTTCAAACCAGGGTTTATGAATCGGAATATCAAATTGATACGCAACAGCAATTAAGTCGTCTTTATAATGAATATAGGAGGGAGTTTTAAATGGAAAAATGCAATCTTCAAAAATTGATAATCCAGTATTTGGGATGACTAATTCTTCGTCAATTCCAATAACATTCCCATAACCTTCACAAGTTGGGCAAGCTCCGTAGGGATTATTAAAACTAAATAAATGTGAATTAGGCACAAGAAAAGACATGCCGTCTAAATCAAACTTATTGCTAAAGTTAGTTACTTTGTGATCTTTTAAATTTTCAATAAAACAACTTCCTTTTCCTTCAAAAAAGGCCGTTTGAATCGCATCTGCTACTCGGTTGTAAAAGTCTTCATCATCTTTGGTAATGATTCTATCTACTACTAAATATAGACCTTCATTTTTAAAACTCTCCTGCGGGAAATCTGAAATTCTATATATTTCTTCATTCCATTTTAAACGTGCATAACCTTGTTGTTCTAGGACTTGTAAAAGTGTTTTTAAATCTCGATTTTCATTGATTGAAATTGGCGCTAATAAAAGTAGTTTTGTTTGTTCCTCGAACTCTTTTATGAAATTCACAACATCAGAAACAGTATCTTTTTTTACTTTTTTACCAGAGATAGGAGAGTAGGTTGTCCCAATTCGGGCATATAAAAGTTTGATGTAATCGTAAATTTCTGTAGAGGTACCAACAGTAGATCGGGGGTTCGTCGCATTTACTTTTTGTTCAATTGCAATTGCTGGAGCAATTCCTTTGATGAAATCTACTTTTGGTTTGTGTAATTTTCCTAAGAACTGACGAGCATAAGAACTTAAACTTTCTACATAGCGTCTTTGTCCTTCTGCATACAAGGTATCAAAGGCTAACGAAGACTTTCCAGACCCAGAAAGTCCCGTGATTACAATCAGTTTGTTTCTCGGTAAAACAACGTCAATATTCTTTAAATTGTGGAGTTTAGCCCCTTTAATAACAATGTTATTTTTAGGACTTACTTCAGAAATATCCATCTTCATGTAGCTATAATATATCTGCTATAAAAATACTGTTTTTTTAAACTATTGTATTAAAAAAAAGAGATGAATATGTTAAATTATTTGCTGTTTAAAAAAATATTATTGATATTTGATGTATCTATAACCAGTTAAATATACTTCATATACAAAAAAACTACTTTTAAATTATTCAATTAATTAACATGAACAATTATTTGTTCAATAAAAAGAGTAGTAATGGTTAGTAAAGAATTAGTGTTAGACAGTACTCTAGTCAGTCAATATATTCAAGGTAAAGAATCTTCTCTAGAAATTTTAATCAAAAGACATCAACAAAGATTGTATCGCTTTATTTATAGTAAAGTTCAAGATAAAGATGTCACAGAGGACGTTTTTCAGGATACGTTTATCAAAGTAATTAGAACCTTGAAAAAAGGAAGTTATAACGAAGAGGGTAAGTTCTTACCTTGGGTGATGCGAATAGCGCATAATTTGGTTATTGATTATTTTAGAAAATCTAAAAGAATGCCTTCTTTCAAAAATTCAGATGATTTCGATATTTTTTCTATTATAGGTGATGGTAGCTTAAATGTAGAAAAAAAAATGATACAAGAACAAATTTACAGTGATGTAAGAGAACTTGTTTATGAATTGCCAGAAGAACAAAAAGAGGTATTGATCATGCGCATGTATAGAGACATGAGTTTTAAAGAAATAAGTGAAAATACCGGTGTTAGTATCAATACTGCTCTCGGTAGAATGCGCTATGCTTTGATTAACTTGAGAAAATTAATAGAGAAACATAAAATTGTTTTAGTCAATTAACAATAAATTAAAAAAGGCTTCGTTATTCTAATATAAATCAAGTGATTAAATAGAATATATGATGCAACTTTACTCAAAAAAGTCACCTGAGATTCAGGTGCAACCAAAAAAAGAAACAGTTCAATTTTTGATTAATTTTTCCAAATCGTTAACTTTTGTGAAAACTAAAACAAAAAACTACATTGAATTGAATTTGAATTAAGTAAGGAAAAAGCTTCAACCCAGGTTGAAGCTTTTTTTAGTTCTTGTTTTTCTTGTAATATTCTTTCAAAACAGATTTTCTACCAATTGTTTTTGTAATACTGTCTTTTTCTAAATCCCATCCTCTTGCAGGAGAATACTCTCTACCATACCAAATAATTTGGAGGTGCAACTCATTCCACAGTTCCATTGGAAATAATCTTTTTGCATCTTTTTCTGTTTGTTGTACATTTTTTCCGTTTGTCAAATTCCAACGCCAGAGCAACCTGTGAATATGCGTATCTACAGGAAAAGCTGGAACGCCAAAAGCTTGGCTCATCACAACACTTGCTGTTTTATGACCTACAGCAGGCAAGGCTTCTAAACCCTCAAAACTTTGAGGAACTTCTCCGTTGTAGGTATCTATTAAAATTTTTGACAATCCATGAATCCCTTTACTTTTCATAGGGGATAAACCACAGGGTCTGATAATGGCTTTAATTTCTTCAACAGTCATTTTTATCATGTCAAAAGGATTGTCTGCTTTAGCAAACAAAATAGGGGTAATTTTATTTACTCTGACATCTGTACACTGAGCGGAGAGTAAAACAGCAATTAACAGCGTATAAGGATCTTTGTGATCCAAGGGAATAGGAATTTCCGGATAGAGTTTTTGAAGTGTATCAATTATAAATTGAACGGTTTCTTTTTTATTCATAGGATCAGTTTGTTATAACAAAGGTACAAAGTTGAAAAGTAATTTTTAATAGATGTTGTAGGGATTTGTTTGAAGACTTTGTAACTTGCCTACTTAATAACTTTCAAATTAATACACATGACATCATTAAAAATAGGAGATGCTTCTCCTCAATTTGAAGCCAAAGACAATGTTGGAAATACGATCAGGTTATCTGACTATACAGGTAAAAAGTTGGTATTGTTTTTCTATCCAAAAGCAAGTACACCAGGATGTACAGCGGAAGCTTGCAACTTAAGAGATCATTATCAAGCCTTTTTAGCCAAAGGATATGATGTGTTAGGTGTGAGTGCTGATTCTGCAAAAAGACAGCAAAATTGGGTTTTAAAACATGAACTTCCATTTCCATTACTAGCCGATGAAGATAAAGTGGTAATCAATGCATTTGGTGTTTGGGGACCAAAAAAGTTTATGGGTAAAGAATATGATGGAATTCACAGAACTACTTTTGTAATTGACGAAAATGGGAGTATAGAGAATATAATAACCAAAGTAAAAACAAAAGCACACACTGCACAGATTTTAGTCTAGACTTAAAAGAGTATATGAACAATATGAACAAGAGCGAGTGAATGAAAGTTAGCTCGCTTTTTTGTTTGCTATAATTTCATGGCTAACTTAAAATTCAAAACTCTTCCTGTCATAAAATTTGGAATCCCAAATTGATTTTTAGAATACACATCTCTTACCCAAGTATTGGTAATTGAATTTTGAATGTCAAACATGTTAAAAAGCTCTAAACCGGTACTTAATTCTTTAAATTTTGACAACCAGCCAGTTTTGAATTGCTTATTAGCGTCTGTAAATACATAAGAAACCCCGAGGTCTGCTCTTTTGTAATCTCTTAAGCGTTCTTGAAATTGATATACATCTGCATAGGAGGGAGAGCCCCCTGGCACTCCAGTATTATAAACTAGATTTAAATATACTTTTAAGTTGGGAAGACTAGGGACGTAATCTTGAAATAAAATTCCAAACTTTATACGCTGATCAGAGGGTCTTGCTATGGCGCCTTTGTTGTCTATATTTTCTTCTGTTTTTAAATACCCTAAACTTACCCAGCTATCGCTTCCTGGTACAAATTCTCCATTTAATCTCACGTCCAATCCGTGTGCATAGGCAGTCGCATTATTATCTGCACGGTATCTAATTCTTACATTATCTAATGTGTACGAGTTTACATTTGTTAAGTTTTTATAATAGAACTCTGTTGTGAGCTTAAATGGTCTTCTCCATAGGTTAAAACTGTACTCTAAACCAGTAACGAAATGAATTGAATTTTGAGCTTTTAAAGCAAGGTTTATATTTCCGCTTGCATCTCGTAATTCTCTGTAAGAGGGTGGTTGAGAGTACCACCCAAAAGAAGCTCTATAAAGTAGGTCTTTTTCTGAATTTGGTTTTATTGAAAATTGTGCACGAGGACTGATAATTGTCTGTTTTTTGGAACGAATTCCATTTCCTGTTACCTTCCAAGTATGAGCTCTTACACCGATGTTATACCAGATCTTATTTTCATTCCAAAACAAACGTTTATTATATTGAAGATATCCAGAAACACGGTTAATTTGGACCTCATTTTCTACCCTTATATTTTTGAATGGAATTATGGGCCCCTCAAAAGGTTCATAGGGTTGATTGTTCGCAATATGGTTTGGAGGTCTGATAGAAAAGCCTAATGAATCTATCACTTCCCATTCTCTTATTCGATCTCTAATGTCTTCTTTTTGTAGTTTTATTCCAAAATCTAATTGACTCTTATCAATTTTGTACTTTCCTTTAATTTGTATGTTTGTAATCAACGCGTCTAAATCGTTTCTCGCATGATTTAATTGGGAACCAATTCCTTCAGAGAAGTCTACATTTCCAAAGTTTTCAGAACCAATATTTGTATCAACCTCTCCCAAACGGTAGGCAGCTGCAATATCATAGTGTTCCTCCTCTTGTGTATTGTATCTTGAGGCTGTAGCAGTAAGTGTTAAAAAATCTGTTGCTTTATATTCTGAAGATAAAGCACCGAAAAGCGTTAGATAATTGTCTTGCTCTTGCCCATTATAAAAAACATTCAATTCTAGAGGAGCTGCGATTGTTCCAAAACGAGTTCTTCTTGAAATAGGGGTGTAGTTGTAATTATTGATTGAAAAGTTTCCTAAAAAGTTGACTTTTACATATTTTGAAGCTTCGTAGGATACATACGTTTGAAAATCGAGAAACTTGGGGTTGAAATTAGTTTCAATCTGTTTACTATTTACAAAAAGACTATTATCTCTGTATCTGAAACTGCTAATAGAAGTCAACTTTTCTTTTATTATAGGTGCTTCAAATGTTGCACTGGCTCCAAGAAGGCTGATATCTAGTGTTGTAGAAAGTTCTGTAGGTTTCCGATACGTAATATCCAGAACAGAAGATAATTTATCGCCATATTTTGCTTGAAAGCCTCCTGCTGAAAAGTTGATATTTTGGACCATGTTTGGATTTATAAAACTCAAACCTTCTTGTTGTCCAGATCTAATTAAAAAAGGCCTGTATACCTCTATTCCATTAACATATACCAAATTTTCGTCAAAATTACCACCTCTAACATTGTATTGTGTGCTCAATTCATTGTTATTGTTAACTCCAGGTAAAGTCATTAAGACATTTTCTACTCCTGCATTAGCACCGATAACATTTTTAACAATTGCGACATCTATCTTCTTTAAACCTGAAACGCTTTGTTTATTTTCTCTAATTATAATTTCTTTTAATTCTTCTGTTTTTGAACCAAGAATTATTGATAAACGACCTCCATTTCTATTCTTTGCTGTGTATTTTTTTATGAAAGTTTTATGAGAAATGTGATTAAAAGTTATTGTAATTTCTTTTTTGTAAGGAACTCTGATTTGATATTTTCCTCTCTTATCTGTGGAGGTCCCCACGTTACCATATGAAATTGAGACCCCTTCTATGGGCTGCTCATTGACATTTTTAACAGTACCTTTCAAAATGGTCATATTTTGGGCCAAACCAAAAAGTGGAATAAAGTATATGAAGAAAATGACTTTTTTCACGTTTGTTAATTTAGTTGTTTTTTATAGAACGTTGCAGAAAGTGTATTCGTATTTCCAACATTGTCTGAGACTACAATTTTAAAGATATGTTTACTACCTGACAACTTTTTATCATTAAAATTATAAGTTGCTATTTTTTTTCTATGGTTGTACTCCATTAAAATCCATTCCCCATCAATTGTAGCTCTATAATCCTTAATACCCGAACCTTTATCTGAGATTTTTACTTTTAGAGTATTGAGTCTAGAGATCCATTGTTTGTCTTTAAAGTGTACTAAACTAACTGAGGGTTTGAGTGTATCAGATCGTAATGCGTATTTTCCCAAAATTTTTGTTGTGGTGAAAAAACTGCTGTCTTTTTTTCTTGTAAATTGATACATTGGATAGGTTGGTTTTTCCACATTCGCAATGTATAGTTGTTTTTTTTCTTCTTCAGAATAGTCGGAAACATCAAATGTTAACGTAAAGCTTTTATCTAAAGGTAGCGTTGGGGTATGTATTTTTGCAACCCCTTTTTCAACCTTAAAATCTAAAAAAAGATCTTTATAAAAGGTATTTTTTGGAAAAGCAATGGTGATATTCTCTTTTTTAAATTTGTGAAAATTACCTGCAATGATTTTAAATTCTGTGGTGTCTGTTGGTTGATAGAATAGTTTATTGGAGTGCTCACCTACGATTGGTATTTTTATAGAACTTGAATTGCCATTATAATCTTTTGCAATAATTTCTATCGAGTAATTTAGTCCTTTTTTAATCTCTATTTTTCCGTTTTCAGTCAGATCTTTGTAGGTAGATAATTTGTTTGCATTTTCTTTGAAAGTTTTTTGATAGCGTCTTTTGTATTTTTTATAATACGGATAATCAATGTGTAAATTTATAAACTTACTCTCTGCAAATGAAAATTTTTCTATATGATGATAATACACCCGTTTACCATTAACTAACATTTCTAAACTATTGATTCCATTTTTGTTTAAGGCCTTGTTCAAACGATCAAAAACACGTACCCCAAAACCAATTGTACCAGTCGCATAAATTTTATCTGAAGTATAATGACCCTTTTTGATTTTTTTCAAAGAGATAATGGTGTTTTTATGATGGTTATTAATTCTTGAATGGGGGGCGAGAGCGTATACCATTAAGGATTGAAATACAGGTGATAGAGTGTCTTCAGGATACAAACCAAAAATTAAAGGATTGAGAATGTGTTCTGTTTTTGTATTTCGTATTTCATAATGTAAATGAGGTCCTCCGGAGCTACCTGTATTTCCACTGTAAGCAATAATATCACCTTTTTGTACTGGAAATTTACCGTCTTTAAAAAATAGATTTCCAGTTTGGTAATTTTCTTTTTTGTATTGAATCGATTTTACATATTTTTCAATTTTGTCTGCATATTTACTTAAATGAGCATATACTGTTGTATATCCATTTGGATGTGAAATATAAATAGTTTTTCCATATCCAAATTGAGCTACTTTTATTCTTGAAATAAAACCATTTGCAGTCGCAAAAACTTTTAACCCCTCTTTTCCTTGGGTTTTAAGATCTATTCCAGCATGAAAATGATTGCTTCTCAATTCTCCAAAAGTACCCGCTACAACGCTTGGGATGTTCAGTGGGTTTCTAAAATAGTTTTTGGATTCTTTTTCTTGACCGAAACTTATAAAAGTTATCAAAATGATAAATACTAAAAAGGGCTGTTTCAAAGTTTACTAATTTTTATGTAAAAATAGTAAAAATCATTTTTTAACTAATTCATTATATTTCAATAGATTAGTAAAAAAGCAATAAAATGTTGTAAAATATGAAAGAGAATGTTAACTTTGTTGAGATAGTTTTATTCTTATAATAAAGATGAGTAATACAACAGAAGCAATTCATTTACTAGAAGATAAGTTACAAATCTTACTTTCAAATTATGAATTTTTAAAGAATGAAAATGAAATATTGCTTCAAAGTACTACAAAATTACAACATCAATTATTAAAAAGAGACCAATTACTAGTAGAACAGAAAGAACAATATGATCTGCTAAAAATTGCCAAAACTATTGATGGCAGTAGTACAAATACAAGAGATACGAAACTTAAAATAAATACCTTAATTCGAGAAATTGATAAGTGTATCATTGAGTTACAAGAATAACGTTCTTTAAATTGTGGAAAAACTTAAAATTAATATAATCATAGCTGGTAGAACCTATCCTCTTAGTGTAAGCAACACCAAAGAAGAAGAAGGTATGAGAAAAGCTGCAAATGCGATTAATAAATTAATTTCGATGTATGAAGAAAATTATGCAGTCAGTGATAAACAAGATGTTTTAGCGATGTGTGCATTACAATTTGCTTCAAAAGTAGAAATATCATCTATAGAAGAGGATTCCACAAGTAAAGAAGTAGTAAATAAAATAAAAGAGTTAACCAGTTTGGTTGATTCTCATTTAAAATAAGTTCTTTAAAATACATACATTAACAACACACTGCCTACGTTAGTAAATTGTTTATTAAACTCAACACGAATAAATTATGAAGGATGAGTCTTAATTGTAAAAGTGAGCCATAGGGACTGTTTTTCAGTTTCAAGTGGATTCTTGACCAATTAGTTAGTCCTATAAATACCATAATGGAGTTTAAAAAAACCAAACTGATGTAGGCTTTTTTATATATTAAATTTAAATTATGGACAATATAATTCTTCCCATTTTAGTATGCCTTCTAGTAGGATCTTCAATTGGTTTTTTGATAGCAAAAGCTATGGAGAAATCAAGAGAAAAAAAATTACTTAATGGAACCAGAAAAGAAGCCGCAACAATTTTAAAAGAAGCTAAAATAGATGCCGATTCTATAAAAAAAGATAAAATACTACAAGCGAAGGAAAAGTTTATAGAACTTAAATCTGAACACGAAAAAGTAATTCTTAGTAGAGAAAAAAAGATTTCTGATGTCGAAAAGCGCATCAGAGATAGAGAGTCTCAAGTAGCTTCTGAGGTAGATAAAAATAAGCGTCTTAATTCCTCATTAGAGCAGAAAGAGAACGACTATAATAAGAAGTTAGATTTTTTAGAAAAAAAAGAATCTGATCTAGATAAAACTCACAAACGCCATGTAGATATGCTAGAACAGATTTGAGGTTTATCTGCAGAGGAAGCAAAAGTTGAATTGCTAACTTCTTTAAAAGATGAGGCTAAAACTGAAGCGATGGCTTTTATCCAAACCTCCATAGAGGAGGCTAAAATGACCGCAGAACAAGAAGCTAGAAAAGTTGTTTTAGGAACCATACAAAGAGTAGGTGTAGAGCAGGCAGTAGAAAACTGTGTTTCTGTATTTAATTTAGAATCTGACGATGTTAAGGGCCGAATAATTGGTAGAGAAGGACGTAACATTAGAGCACTAGAAGCTGCAACAGGAGTAGAAATTATTGTAGATGATACTCCCGAAGCGATCATTCTTTCATGTTTTGACTCAGTTCGAAGAGAAATTGCACGTTTATCGATGCATAAATTAGTTACCGACGGTAGAATTCACCCAGCTAGAATTGAAGAAGTTGTTAAAAAGACAGAAAAGCAAATTACACAAGAAATAATTGAAGTTGGAAAGAGAACAGTGATTGATTTAGGAATTCACGGTTTACATCCAGAGTTAATCAAAACAGTAGGAAGAATGAAATACCGTTCCTCTTACGGACAAAATTTATTACAACACTCTCGTGAAGTCGCAAATCTTTGTGGTATTATGGCTGCAGAAATGGGCTTAAATTCAAAAGTTGCAAAACGTGCTGGATTATTACATGACATAGGTAAAGTACCAGATACAGAGAGCGAACTTCCCCATGCTTTATTAGGAATGGAATGGGCAGAAAAATATGGTGAAAAACCAGATGTTTGTAATGCCATTGGAGCTCACCACGATGAAATTGAAATGAAAAGTTTAATAGCGCCTATCGTACAAGTTTGTGATGCTATTTCTGGTGCAAGACCTGGTGCAAGACGTCAAGTTTTAGATTCGTACATTCAACGTCTAAAGGATTTGGAGAACATTGCTTTCGGATTTACAGGAGTTCAAAAAGCATATGCGATTCAGGCAGGCCGAGAGCTGCGTGTAATGGTAGAAAGTACGAAGGTAAACGATACCAAAGCAGCAGAGTTATCTTTTAATATTTCTCAGAAAATACAAAATGACATGACTTACCCGGGTCAAGTAAAAGTTACTGTAATTCGAGAAACAAGGGCAGTCAATGTTGCAAAATAAAAAGTCCAATTTATCATTCTATAAAATCTCGCTTTTGCGGGATTTTTTATTTTCTAGGATGAAAAGTTTCAACAACTTCTTTTAAATAGCTTTTATCTAAATGGACATAGATTTCTGTGGTCGTGATGCTTTCATGACCTAACATTTGTTGAATAGCACTCAAATCTGCTCCATTTTTTAATAAGTGTGTAGCGAATGAATGTCTTAAAGTGTGTGGGCTAATTTTTTTGGACAACGTTATTTTAATAGCTAGTTCCTTTAGAATTATAAATATCATTTGTCTGGTGAGTTTTTTTCCACGTCTGTTTAAAAACACAATATCTTCAGACCCTTTTTGTGGTTTTAACTTATTCCTGTATAGCTTACAGTAGGATACTATATATTCTTGTGAAGTTATATGAATCGGAACAAAGCGTTGCTTATCTCCTTTCCCAATTACCCTTATAAAGCCCTCTTCAAAAAATAAATCAGAAATTTTTAGGGAAACAATTTCACTAACACGTAGACCACAGCTATACATAGTTTCTATGATCGCTCTGTTTCTTTCTCCCTGGGATTGACTTAAATCGATGGAGTTAATGAGTTGGTTAATTTCACTTTCGGAAAGAGTGTCCGGTAACTTTCTTCCAATTTTAGGAGCTTCTATCAAATCTGTAGGATTTGTTTTTCGATACTCTTCAAAGATCAAGTAATCGAAAAAACTACGTAATCCAGAAATAATTCTTGCTTGACTTCTTGGAGTTACTTTTTTTGCGACTTGATAAATAAATTGTTGAATGGTTTTTTCGTTAATAGATATCGGAGAGAAATTTATATTATTTTCTTCTAAAAAAAGTGAAAGTTTCTTTAAATCTCTTGAATAACTATCGATGGTGTTTTGAGATAAACCTCTTTCAATTTTTAAAAAAAACTGAAAATCTGTAATTGATTTTTTCCATTTCATTATCACAAGGTATTAAATTAAAAGTATTACAGAGTCCAAAATCATATATTTTCTACAAAATGAAATATTAATTTGTTTTAAAAATAATTTACATAGATATATAAGAAAAATCATGTTAAATTTTCATTATTTATAGCTGTTATAGGAATTTTAGGATTGCAATATATACATACTCAAGAAGTTTCATGTATAGTTACTCAAGGGAATCTATCTACTAGTGTTAAACTTTCACTATAAGGCCAGAGTAATACTGTAGAAGATGCAGAGGGGGTTTTTATAGGTTTGTTTGCTGAATTTTACTTTCAGAAAATGTTAGTTTAGAACTGGAGTTTCATTATTCATGTAGAACTGATAATGAAAAACCTATTGTGAATTTAATGCTACCGGTGTTTCTTAATTATATCTTTCACTACTATTACGATCACATTCGACGCGTTGTTTTTTTAAAAATAAACCAATTACTTTTTCGTTTAATGTAAAAATAACCTAGTACATCTAAAAATAATAGTAATTAATAAAAAGGATTTTTGTAAACGCTAGATTTGTTCTGTATGTAAATACATTAACAACAATTTAAAAAAAAAATGTTATGAAAAAATTATTATTTATTGCTGTTATAGCAATTTTAAGTTCATTAAATGTAAGTGCTCAAGAAACTCCCTCAAGTACTAAAGAAACTTCTTATGGAGTCACAGCAGGATTTCAATCTACTAATTTTAAACTTTCACTAAAAAACCTTATTGAAAATGAAGTCGATGCAGAGGGGTTTTTTATAGGTTTGTTTGCTGAATTTCCACTTTCAGAAAAATTTAGTATTCAGCCCGAGTTTCATTATTCAAGTGTAACAAAAGATGGAGAATCTATAGATAATTTGATACTCCCTGTATTTCTTAAATACTACATTACTGAAAAATTTAATGTAATGTCAGGTCTACAATTTGATTATGTGACGAATAAAGACTTTAAAATTTATACGAGGTCTGGTTTAGGTCTTAGTATTGGTTTAGGAGTTGACATTACTGATTCTATTCTGATTTCTTCAAGATATTCGTTTGGAATCACTGATAGAATAGATTCACTAGAGATTATTGATGATTCTATTGATTCAAGTGATCTTTCTGCCAAAACTAATATTTTTCAGATTGGTCTAGGGTATCGTTTC
>Ga0102854_1000107_pt1 | contig 28473 bp, 40 predicted proteins | sample Colrivmet1370A02_FD_84502 | JGI IMG/M metagenome (GOLD analysis project Ga0102854, IMG submission 84502) | Estuarine microbial communities from the Columbia River estuary - metaG 1370A-02 | ecosystem: Environmental > Aquatic > Marine > Intertidal zone > Estuary | place: USA: Columbia River... | reverse complement strand
TTGAAGTCATATGCCCAACTGTTTTGAAAGTATTATCTTCAAGTAATTCCATCATTTTTCTATATTCTTTTGTTCTTGTTGGGTTTTTACATTCTTTAATGAAGTATATTGTTTTTACTGATAAATCAAAGTTAGTTCCTCCGTAAAATACCCATGTTTGTTTTGTTTTCATATTAGTACATTTCTTGTTGCCATTGTGGAATATTTGCATTGTATTTTTCCCAATATTCTTGCTCAATAACTTTTATTTTTTCTTGTGTTAGCTTTGCTATTGTTTTTCTTGTATTCTTTTTATTCCGTTTCATTAAATACTTGGTTTCTTATTACTGTTGCTAATGTTAAAGCATCCTCGTTTGTTTCTGTTATCAATCTTGATTCAAATAAATCTTCTATTATCATATCAAATACTTTTTCTTCTAATTGCTTTCTTATAAAGTTTGCAATACCTACTACTTCTTGTTTATGCATAATTTTTACATTTTGTACATTCACACGGAATCCATACTGAATACTTACACATTTCATCTTTTTCAGGAGTTACTATTGCTAAGTTGTATTTAATTTCGTATTTCATGTTTTTTATTATATATTTTTAATTCTTTTAAACTTTCGTTTAGACTTATTGTGTTTAAGTTGTAACCTTTTTTTATTAGATATAGTTCAAACTTTTGGTCGTATGGGTTATTTGTTTTCATCATTTATATTATCACTTGTTTATTTGCTTTGCAACGTATTTTATAAGATATTTTGCTTAATTCTTGGCAAATTATTGTGAGTCCATAAATTGCCTTTAGAGTGACTTCTTCTAGTTGTTGAGGTCTTACGCTTTATTTGTTTCACGGACTCATTAAACTCTCTCTGTGTGAATCCTTGGATAGTGTCGTAGCCATCTACGTTCATCCATTTTAAAGCGTTAGCTTTTTTCTTAGCTTCCATATATTCTTTTAATTCCTTCATATTATTTATTTTTTAATTCTTCTTGCATTTCTAGTACTAACCATATTAAGTCACCACTACTCCATTCATTTAAGCTTTCAAAAGTATATTCTGTTTTCATATTTTTATTTATTTAAGTTTAACAATTCTACTTCACAGATTTCTATTTCTTTTTTTAATTTATTAGAATGTTCTATTTTATTTAGTTTAGAAAATTTATTAAACTGTTTAGTCATTTCTTTTTTTCTTTGTGTGTAAAAAGTTATTTTGTTTTCTGTAGTAAAGTTAGATGGAAATCTCATAGTATTTATATTTTTAATTCATATATATTATCACAATCTTAGTTGGTTTGCAACGTATTTTATTAGTTATTATTTTCTAATTCAATCCACTCTTCAACTATTTTTATATCTTTATAAGCACCTATTGCTTGCAATAATCTATCATTGTCTTGGAGGATATTCATCTCATCATATAATTTATCTCTTAACTCAGTGAGTGTAACTCCGTTTATTAACTCTTGGTTTAATCTTTTTTCTCTTAATATTCTCATAATTTTAATGCCTATTTCTAGGACTTTATTTAGTTATTCCCGGTTAAGGGTCAATGATTAATATTCAAGAGGCAATCACTTTTATAAAACTCCGTAAGACTGTTACTTTGTTACTTACATATATATTATCACATCATAATGTGATTTGTAACGTATTTTATTAAAGAAATAATACAAAAATATACCTTTTTAAACTTTTATGTAATATATACTATATAAGTAATAAACTTAAGTATTATTGAATATAATGTGATAAAACATATTAAACAATAATAATAATGCAAACAGATATAAGACAATTGTATTAACTGCGAATATAACTAGAATTATTCACTAATATAATAAGTACAATGTATATATGTTGCATTATATACAATGAATGTGTGCATTAACTGAGTATATTACAATGCGGTATACACAAATGTACAAATTAAGTAAGTACATTGACAATAATGCAGCAAATACATACAAACACTGCAAAGTATGTAACAATAGGGGGCATACGTTGCGAATATGGCTTTAAATATACGTTTTTATTGCTAATAACGTAACGTAACACATTACTTCTCTACAACTAATTAAAATAAATTGATATGCCGGATACGTTTATAAAGAACAATATGTCAGTGGTGTTATCGTTCTTGGTTGCTGTATTTACGGCTGGTGGTATCTTTGCGGAGTTTACTGCTATAAAGAATGAGTTAACTACTGTTCATGAGAGATTGGATAAGAAGATCCGTGTTATAAACGATCTGGAAGATCGCATATTAGATATGGAGAAGCAGTTAGAGTATGAGAGAGGATTCTTAGATGCTGCTAAAAAGAAGAAGAAATAATTACTACTATTAAATTTAATTAGAACATTGATAAACTAATTAATATGGCAAAGCAAAAACACACAGTATCACCTTTACTAAAGAAAGACTCGTGCTATTACAAGGTAAAGAGACAGTACAAGGTATTCCCTAGTGCTTACGCATCTGGTGCTATTGCTAAGTGCCGCAAAAAGAATAGATAAATGAAGTTACCTAAAAATGGAGTAGCTAAGGAGATCAGGCATTATGTTGGTTCCTTATTTATATTTTTACTTATAATGTCGATTATCTTTATACTGATGAAGTATCCAGTATTAGACACTAATAAGGAAGTAGTAATGATGCTTATCGGTACAATATCAGCATCGATAGGTTTAGTTGTGTCTACGATCACTGGAAGTAAACCAGATGATGTGAACGCGCTTAAATCAGACTTAGAGAAAAAGAACCATCAGATAGAACAGCTCATTGCTGCTAAGGACAACTTAGAGCATATGATCATCGATCTACAGAAAACTATTTTGGAGAACCAAGATAATGTAATGGATAAGATTATCCTTAAAGCAGCATTGGACTTTGATGACAGAGAAGCGGCTTATAAGGAATTAAAGAACAAATAAAATGGCATTAACAAAAGTAACAGCAGACGTACTCGAGGATAACTCAGTTGGATCTACACAATTAGTAGATAGTTCCATAGGACATACCCAGTTACATAACCGCTATAAGAATGCGGCTAGTATTACGAGTACCTCAGGTACTATAAATATAGACTGGTCTGCTGCTGCTGTATATAAAATGGAAGCATCGTTAACCAGTGCAGCTACATTAAACTTTACAGGATTTGTAACAGGGCAAGTATTAACTATATATGCTTTGCAAGGAGCTCAAACATTAACATTGACATCCAACGCTACTAGCAGCTCTACATTTCATAAAGTTGGCGGCGACTACGATGGATCTTCCGATCCTAACGTACTACAAGTAGAGTGTTTAGATGATAATAGCGTAAATGCAGTATTTGCATACACAATAGCTACATCAGCATCAGATACAACACCATAATATGAAAGCAAAAGATTATAACAGAACTATAAAAACGTTCCCAGCAGTTCCCAAATCATATGGAAACATAATTGGAGGATTCAATTTGCTATCAGACATCGAACTGCAAGAGTATGGATTCTATAATTTGGTTACGCCAGAATATAATGATTCAATACAGGAGCTAGGGGATATATCATTTGATTCAGATAACAATCAGTTTGTACACACTATTGTAGATATTACATGGGAAGAAACTCTTGCAGAGTTAAAAGCTCAGCAAATAGCATCAGCTAAATCAGATGCGGGGTCTATATTAAGGACTACTGATTGGATAATAGTAAGAGATACTGAACTAGGCAATACCACAGATCAAGCGACTCTAGATAGTAGAGCAGCGGTAAGAACAGCGTGTGATGCTCATGAAGCATCAATAAATAGTAAAACAACCAAAGCTTCAGTTATGTCATACTTAATAACTTATTAGTATGAGTGTAAACGGTAAAAAATTATTTGTACCAGCAGCGGCAGCCGCAGCCAGCTTAGATTTTTTTGGCGATGGAAGTGGTATAGCTTGGTATAAATTTCAAGGAAACTTAAATGATGAATCAGGCAATTATAATGCTACTGCACCTGCAGACGGTACACCCGCTGAAGGTTATACTACCAGTATTGTAAGATTCGGAACACAGAGCTTTGCTCCTACGGGATCAGGATCAACATCAAATAGTGGGGCTTTTACAACAAGTCTACCAACAACAAAAAGAACTGAATCTTTTTGGGTGTATCAAACTGCACGTCATGCAGATGACACGCTAATACTTTCTTTAGATATAGAAAGAGAATCTTATAATGGAGTTTGGTTGTTTGATGCAGTGGGTGCCACTTCTACAGGAATAGGAAATATGTCTACAGGTACATGGCATCATCTAGTAGTAAGTTATAACGGATCTAACCAAACTAAGGTTTATATAGATGGTAGCTTAGGTGGCACAATGACCAGAAATGGTGGAACTCTTAATATAACCAGTCTAGCTTCTTTTTCACAAGGGCAAGATGCTCCTAGAACTAAACTAGTTAATTTAAGAGTATTTAATAGAGCAGTTAGTGCCGCAGAAGTTACGGCATTATATCAAGAAACTTGGTAAAAAACATGGCAGTACGTAAAACAAAGAAAGGAGCAAATCTTAAACGGTGGTTTAAAGAAAAGTGGACCGACGAAAAAGGCAATCCTTGTGGTTCTGCTAAGAATAAGAAAACAAAGAAGTGTAGACCTTCGGTTAGAATATCATCGGGTACTCCAGTTACTTGGGGTCAAATGAGCTCAGCTGAGAAAAAGAAGGCTGTAGCTGAAAAGAAAAGAACTGGTATGGGTAAACGTACCTCAAGTATAAGAAAGAAACGTAAAAAGAAATAATCATGGGAAAGAAAGGAACAACTGTAATACCTGCTGTTATTAAAAAGATGGGTGGGCGCTCTACTGCAAAAAGTGGGCCAATTAAAAGAATGACTTATAAAACTAAGAAGTGATGCCAAACATAGATAGAAGAGACGACGAAATGCCATCACAAAGCATGGCTATGCGATTCCAATCACCTTATCCAAGGAAGTCTGCTTATGCTAAGCCAGATAACTTTAAGCCTGCTCCAACAACGAGACCACTAAAAGGTGACCAAGATCAACTGCCAGAGCATCTACAGAAGGCAATTAAAAACGCCCCGCTAAGTAGATTCTGCGGAGGTATGTCAAAACCATATAAAAAATAATATTATGTCAGAAGATAAAAAAGTAAAAGAAATAAAAAAAGATAAACCAGCTCCAAAACCAGCTGCGCCTAAAGTAGCACCGGGAACAGATCTTACTCCAAGACCTTAATGCCACAAAAATTATCTCCTGCGGCTCGTAAGAAAAAAGCGGCCCGTGACCTTGCATATGCTAAAACTCCCCGGCGTAGAGCTATGAAGGCGGAGAATCAAAAGAAAAGACGCTCGGCACTTAAGAAGGGGATAAATATAAAAGGTAAAGATTGGGATCATAACAAGGGTAAGTTTGTCTCTGTTAAAATAAACAGGGGTGGTCACGGTAAAGGAACTAAAAAATACAATACAGCATAATGGGAACTAAAGGAACAACAGTGAAAACTGTATTTAATAAAACAAAACAAAGCTGTGGGTGCGAATCAAGCTGTGGTTGTGATGGCTCCCCGCTGAGTAGAAAAAAGCGTAAAGCTCCTTCTCGCAAAAAGTCAAAAGGCTATTATGCTAAAGTAAAGAAGGGAAGCGGGACTGGCGGCAAGGCTGGAGGTGGCATGACTGCTAAAGGTGTTGCTAAGTATCGCAAAGATAATCCAGGCTCTAAGCTAAAGACAGCAGTAACAACTCCGCCGTCTAAACTTAAGAAAGGAAGCAAAGCGGCTAAACGTCGTAAAGCATTTTGTGCCAGAAGTAAAAGCTGGACATCAGAGCGTGGTAGAGCAGCACGCCGTAAATGGAACTGCTAATATAAATTATATCAATTAAATTAAATTAAATGGCAATACAATTTGGAGGGCCGAAGATAGTTAAAGAATTAAGCTTTAAAGAAGAAGCTAAAGATAAACTAATCGCAGGCATAGATAAACTAGCAGAAGCTGTAGGTTCAACACTTGGGGCTTCAGGAAGAACAGTAGTTCTTGAAGATGACTTTGGTAACCCACACGTTACTAAAGATGGTGTTACCGTAGCAAATTATATTAACTTAGAAGATCCGGTTGAAAACCTAGGTGTTACTATGTTAAAGCAGGCTTCTCGACAAACAGCATCAAAAGCAGGAGATGGGACAACAACCTCTACGGTACTTGCTCAAGCGCTCATTCACAATTACTTCTTACAAAAAGGCGAAGACTATTCTTTTAGAGATATTAAAAGTGGTATTACGAATTTTAGCAAGCATGTGGTAAGCAGCCTTGATAAAAAAGGAATTGCAGTTGATGACAAAAGATTAAACCAAGTATCAAGAATATCTGCAAATAATGATGCAGAGCTTGGTGATTTTATAGCAGATGCTTTTATAGCAGCTGGAGATAACGGAGTTGTTACAATGGAAACTTCTCCGTCTAATGAAACATACATAGATGTAGTAGATGGTACACATATAAATTCTACATCGAAGAGTATACATTTCTATACTAATAGAGAAAAAGAATTGAGTGAGCTAGATAAGCCACTCGTTTTTTTATGTGCGTCTGAAGTAGCCAACGTTAGGCGTATACAAACAATACTAGAGTATGCGATTAAGTCCAATAAGTCGTTATTACTCATTGCCCCTTGCGATCAGCAGGTTGTATCAGCTCTTGCGATGAACCACGTAAAAGGCAATATTAAGTGCAATATCATTGATCCTCCTTCGTTCGGACTAAAGCGAAAGGATATACTTGATGACATTGCCCTTCTAACGGGTGCTACTGTTATTGATGAGAACTTAGGAGACTCGCTTGACAACATCACCCCAGAAGTGCTAGGATCAGCCGATAAGGCTATTATAGATAATGATGGTACTACTATTGCAATTAAAGAAGTACCAGCTGAAGTACAAGAAAGAGTTGATTACTTACGTGAACAACTTGAAAGTGAAGAGCATCATGTAATGCGACCGCATATTGAAAATAGACTAGCCATATTAAATGGCGGTGTATCTATTGTATATGTAGGTGGCGATACAGACGTTGAGGTTTCTGAAAAGAAAGATCGTGTTGATGATGCTATACATGCCGTGCGTGCCGCAAAGAAAGAAGGTATTTTACCAGGAGGCGGAAGTGCATTAGTGCACATAGCTAACTCCGATTGGGAAATGAATCTGAATGCAGGCGAGCTTAAAGGTGTAGAGATACTTAAGGCTGCGTTATACGCACCGTTTCTACGCATATTAAGTAATGCAGGTTTAAACCCTAAAGACTATTCTAAGATAGGTAAATGGGGTAATGGGGTTGATGTTATAGACGGTGAGATTAAAGATATGCGTAAAGCAGGTATTATCGATCCAGTATTAGTTACTAAGTCTGCACTTTTAAATGCAGTATCTGTAGCTACTACAATATTATCAACTGATTGTGTAATTTCAAACGTACGAGAAGGTGAAGGCAATAGGTAGATATATTATCATATCCGAAATTAAGGAAGATATTAAAAAGACAGATGGTGGCTTATTATTGGCTGAGAACCATCGAGAAGATATAAGATACCGTACCGCAGATGTAAAGTCTGTAGGTGCGGCTATCAAAGGTATAAATGAAAATGACAAGATATATTACGACAGACATGCTGGCCATAATATAGAAATTGGTAAAGATATATATAAAGTTATACAAGAGCAAGACGTTATAATTGTATTATAATGGATAGGGGCGATTTTTTAGAAAGAGGTGAATTAAAAGTTGACTTTCTTAAATATTATAGGCTCGTATCAAGATGGGCTTGCAAAGAAAACGATATAACTATATCAGATTTAGAATTGTTATTTTATTTAGATCCTATTAAATACTTTACTATAAAAGATTTTCAAAACGGTACTATGTATTATCATTGGGATCGGCAACGCTTTTATAGAATTCAACGAGAAGGTTGGGTAGAAAAAATACATAAAGGAAATGGACGCTTAGGCGATCATAATAAATATAAAGTATCTATGAAAGGCAAACGGCTAATCAATAGAATATATAAAATATTGATTGGTAAAGAAGATATGCCTATATCAGCTAAAAGAAGTAAGATTGGAAAACGATCTACTTATGTTGATAAAGTATATGCAAACGCAATAGATAAATTTAACAAAGAAAAATTATAAATGGCTAGAATATCATCATACGGTCAAGACGGCACTTTAAATAAGCTAGACAAGGTATTAGGTACAGACAGTGCTACTGGTGCTACTAAGAATTATTCTATTAATTCAATGATAGGCTTAGTCAATGAAGAGGACTTAGTTGACAGAGTTGACGGTGGGTCATTCGCATTTAAAAGTTATGAAGCTGGAAGTACAACTCCACAGGGTATAATTAATTTAAATGCAGGTTCTGCTACTCAAGCGGCTTTTAGCGCTGTAAATCAAATATACATATCTGTATTAGATAAATCAGGTTTAAGTATAGCTGAGTATTTAAATAACGCTAATGATGATTTTATTAAAATATCAAAAAGAGATAATATAAATCAATTTGGTATTTATGAAGTTACAGCTGTAGTAGATCATGACGGTGGTGCTTATAAAAAATTAACTGTAACACCCAGAGGTACTAACGGTAATTTAACACCTAATGATGAATTTTTTGTATCAAATTATTCAGCACTATACGATCAAGATTTTTCAGATGATTCTGTTACTGAGTTTAGCGACGTAACAAACGCTGGATCTGGTCAAATTATTACTGGAGCTGAAAGAACTAGCTTAACTAACTTTACTGATAATGGTTTAATACACGCAGATGTTGTTAATAACGTTACTTCAACAGCTGTAGATGTTCCTTTATCTGCAGCTCAAGGTAAAGTATTAAAAGATTTAATTGATGCAATAAATACGCTTTTAACAAGCGATAATACAAATCTTGATTCTTTACAAGAAGTTGTAGACTATATTGAAACTAACCGTACTGATTTAGATAACTTAGGTATATCTAATATAACTGGTCTACAAACAGCTTTAGACTCAAAACAAAACACAGAAGCTGGTAAAGGTTTATCCGCTAATGACTTTACTACTATACTTAAAAGTAAGTTAGCTGGTATTGCAGAAAATGCTGAAGTAAATGTTAATGCGGATTGGACAGCCTCTACGGGTGATAGTCAGATCCTAAACAAGCCAACAGATTTAACTAATTTAAGCACCCACGATGTAACCGAATTACGTGATGTTACAAGCGCAGGTTCTGGTGCTATTATAACGGGTGCTGAAAGAACTAAGTTAATTGGAATTGAAATCGGAGCGGAAGTTAACGTTCAAGCTAATTGGAATGAATCAGATTCAGCTAGTGATGCGTTTATACAAAATAAACCGTCTTTAGCGCCCAACAATGCAGAACAAAACGTTCAAGCCAACTGGAATGAATCAGACAATACATCTGATGCATTTATACAAAATAAACCAACAATACCTGTTGATACTAATACAACATATGATTTAACTGTACAAGATAGTGGCGATAACGCTATTATTAGACTAACAGATTCTTCATCAGCAAATGACGATGTAACTATTGTAGCGGGTAATAATGTTACTTTAACACCCAATTCGTCGAACCTAACGATAGACATAGATTTATCAACTGGTGCAGTTGCGGATGGTGTGACTACTTTAACAACAGGCGACCAAGTCTTTGATTACCTAGCCAATTTTGCTAGAACAGATGTAGAAGAAACGTTTAGTAACAATGTAATCATACAAGGTGACTTAACCGTGTCGGGAACAACAACTACTGTTAATACAACAGAGTTGAATATAGGTGATTCTCTTATAACATTAAATAGTGATTTAGATAGCTCGACTGCTCCTAGTGAAAACTCTGGAATAGAAATTAATAGAGGTTCAGCTAGTGATGCTGCCTTAATATGGAATGAATCAACAGATAAGTGGCAAATATCAAGTGATAGTTCTACTTATAATGATATATCTATTGTAGATACAGTGTCTGATCTTAGTGATACTAGTATTAGCGGTTTAGCTAATGACCAAATATTAAAATACAATAGTACTACTGCTAGGTGGGAAAATCAAGCTGACGCAGGTGGAATACAATTAACTAATTTATCTGTAGGAGCTGAAGAAACAGCCTCAGGCGATGGTGGTATAAACTATAGTAATACAACCGGTGTGTTTACTTATACACCTCCTGATTTAAGTACATATTTAACTTCAGCGATAGATGGTTCTGGAACCCCAGGTGTATTACCAAAAATGTCAGATTCTGATACTATAACTGATTCAGTAATATCTGAGTTAGGTCAAGTTGTAAATATTGATACCACGGGAGCTATTCGCGTTCCAGATGGAAACACAAGTGCTAGACCTACTGGTGTGAACGGTATGTTTAGATATAATACCGATGACAACCAATTTGAAGGTTATACTGATGGTGCATGGGGCGCAATTGCAGGATCTGGTGGTGGTTCTGGTGAAATAGTAAAACAAACGTTTAGTGCAACAGGTGCTGCGAGCTTTTCTTTATCGGATACTATAGTAGACATAGATAATGTAAATGTATATGTTAGCGGTGTATATCAATACCCATCTAATTATACAGTAAGCGGTAATACAGTTACTTTTAATCCTAGCTCAATACCAGCGTCAGGAACTAATAACGTTCATATAAGACATAATGTAACAGCTACAACTTTAACAGAGGGTGCTGCTTTTAGCACATCTGGAAGTTTAGTTGGCGATGGCTCAACAACAACCTTTGCTTTAGGTGGATCACCAAGATCATCAGATCACACAATGGTTTTCTTGGAAGGTGTATACCAGGAAAAAGAAAATTATTCTATCGCAGGTTCTAATATTACTTTTACTACAGCACCTCCAAATGGATATAGTGTTGAAGTAAAATATGTTACTGGTGTTTTAGATTTAACAAATGTAGGCGAAGTTATTTTAGATGAGCTTACGGGTGATGGTACAGCTTCTTATGCTTTATCTGCTACTCCACAATCTGAAAATTATACAAACGTATACATAGAAGGTGTATATCAAGAAAAAGGAACTTATACTGTTTCTGGAGCTAATATAACATTTAGTTCTAATGTACCTACTGGTTATAGCATTGAAGTTAGTACTATGCGTACTATTGCCTCTAGCAGTGTTACACAAACAACATTTGTTACAGATACATTTACAGCTAACGGAAGTACAAATAACTTTACCTTAGTCAATGGTTCGCCAAGTAGTAAGTCTCTTACTATGGTGTTTATTCAAGGTGTATACCAGGCTAAATCAAATTATAATTTAGTTTCTGGTGAAATACAATTTACAGCTGGAACACCTAGTATTAATGATATTATAGAGGTTATTTCCATAAGTGCTATTAATATGGCAGGTTCTCCAGTAACAAGTGTTAATGGTGAAGTTGGGGCTGTAACGGTTGCTTCTAAACATAACGTTTCTGTAATAAATGCAAGTGCAACAGCGGTTGCTAATACTTTATATGTTTTAACAGCTAATCTTAATTTAACGTTGCCAGCATCTCCAGCAATGGGTGATAGCATAAAAATATCAAATAGATCGGGTGTTGCAACTTGTCAGCTACTTAGAAATGGAAATAATATATTAGGTGCTGCAACAGATTTAACTTTAGATACAGCTTCAGCTAGTTTTGAATTAGTATACACTGACGCAACTAATGGCTGGATAATAATAGGACAATAATATGGGAAATTTAACAGATCACTTTTCAGGAGGTGGCGGTGGAAGTAATGTTCTAGAATATATAGAATATATGGCTGATGGTAGAACCATCACAACAACCAAAGGAGATGTTACAGTTCAAAGCGTAACTAATTATACGGATATGACTACCTCTTACCAAGATTTAACAGGGAGTGTAATTGAATATCAACCACCCGATGACACAAAATATGTACATTTTCAAGTTGAGTTTAAAACGCTTTACAAAGATGGTAATAATATTGGACATTTTTATGCATATATTGATGATTCGTATGGCACCGCTACAAAATACAATGAAAGCAGAGCTACTTTTTACGGCGCAAATCGCTATGACAGTTGGCAAATAATAAAATGTACGTATACTGTTGGTGAGGCTACCGAAGATATACCAAACGGAAAAATTGCAACTTGGGATAGTCCTAGAACAATGAAGTGGATGTGTAGAGAGTACAGCGCTTCTTATGAGTGGTATCTAAACAGAGTATACCATCTTGACGGATCAGGCTCTTATGATTATTCTAAGCCTATTGTAACAATAATAGCAACAAAATAATGGCAAACACATATACAAATAAAATTATTTCTTTAAAAAAAGAAAATGGAGTTTACCTTAATATGATTAAGAGCTTTGTAATTGAAGTAACAGTATCTGATGGGTCAAACCAAATTTCTGAAGAGTATAAAATTAATTTGCCAGATCCAGAAATGGATTTTACTGAATATCAAGATTTACAAGAATCAGATTTAATATCTTGGTATGAAAATGATATTATTCAAAAAGAATTCGTAACCATAGATATTGATAAAAAACTTCAAGAACATATACAAGATACAGTCGAATCAAACTTTCCTTGGTTATGATAGGTGTTACGCAATTGCTATCAACAGGACAAATAGCTTCTAATGCACCAGATGGAAGTGCGAGCGATCCGTTTACTGATTTTGCTCAAATAGCGGCATCAGGCTTATCGGATGGTAGGTACTATTTAAATGATGGTACTAGAACTAGGGAACATTATATATCTATAGATGGTACAGCTGCGGGCCAATCAACAGGCGGCTGGGCTAGAATAGATTCTACGTCTATGGGTTCTAATTATAGTGGCCAAGAATGTTATAGTGGAACAGGAACCATAGATTCTAATGGGTTAATGAAAGTTAGAGCTGTTTCTAACGGAGGGCTAGGATCATCATCTCATGGAGGCTGTGGCGTAGGATATAACAACACATATTTTAAAGCTCGCAAAATTTGTTTTTCTGACGTTAATGGAACAGGCGGCTCGTATAATTACTCTTTTTTTTATTTTTATTTTTCACCAACCACATTAAGAAGCGATTGGTATGGTAATCAAAGTGGTAATGGTGGTTATCATTATCCCGGCGCTTACGCTTTTCCAACAAACGGAGAAACTCTTGTATCACATATGTCAAATTCCACTAGTTACTCTTACCCTAATTCAAATGTTACTAGTTTAGCACAATCAGTTCAGTACGCTCATAATGGAAATAACCATTCTAGAATTGGGACGGGGTATATTTATGATTTTTTCACAACACAAGATATGATATTTCACCTTGGTCAGAGTAGCTACCCAGGAACTAACTCACAATTTAGCTGTAAAATGTGGTTTAAATTTTAAAATATGGCATTAACAAAAATAACATCAGGCGTTATTCATGATGAATTTCAGTCTACTCATAATATAAATGGGTCCACATCACCACAGACGATTGATTGGAATGCATCTCAAGTATTTAGAGTTACACCTAATACTCCAATAACATTAAACTTTACTGACTTTAAAATTGGTATGGTTAAAATAATTGTAGCAACAGGAGATGGTGTAGCGGCTAATGTTTTAACATTTCCATCTGAGGCTATTTTATTAGGGGGTGAAATGGATACAACTTCAGGAACAAAAAACTTTATACAAATAGTATGTACAGACGATGATGGTACGCCAGAGTTCTTTTATACTATATCACAACAAGCAACATAATTATGGCTAGAACAAAAGTAAAAAGCGAATTATTAGCAGATGAATTCTTTTCGTCTAGTGTAATTACAACTAACGTTGACTGGACAGCTTCATCTGTATTTACAAAAACATGTACTGCTGATACTACGCTTACGTTTTCTAATGTAAAAACCGGTATGGTAAAAACATTGGTTATCGATGGTAATTACGCATTAACATGGCCAGCTGGCGTTAAATGGTTAAATGGAACATATAGCGGAACAGCTACAAAAAATATTATTCAGTTATTATCAACAAATAATGATACTGAAATATTTGGAACAATATCAAATTACACTGCATAATGAAAGCACGTTTAGAAAGTGGAAAGGTTGTAAAGTACAATACTATTCCAAATATATTGTCTAACAGCAATAAAAGCATTACAAACGCAAATGTAGCTTCTGATGAAGTTTTAGAAGAGTTTGGTTTTTATAATATTGTTGTTCCAGAGTATGATATAGAAACACAAGCAATAAATAATTTACACTTTAGTCCTACAGGCAATTACTTTACGTATGATGTTGTAGAAAAAGAAACAGAATAATATGGCTATTAACGAACGTCTAGTACATACCGCATCAGCAGGAGGGGGCACAGGCACGGGTAATCAAGAAGAAGGGTTGGTGCTTCACTTAGATGCTAATGATGTTGACTCTTATGATGGAGATGGAGATGTTTGGTATGATGTACATAATCATGAATATGCCCCTGCCACAAACGTTTCAGAGCATTTTAATGCTGTCTTATATACAGGAACAAGTGCAATAAACGCAATAACTGGAGTTGGATTTGAACCTGATTTAGTTTGGCTGAAACAACGCAGTAATGCACAGAACCACGCACTTTTTGATACCGTAAGGGGGGCAAATAATTTCATAATGTCTAACAGTGCTAGTGTTAAAAACACTCGCACCACAGATACTTTATCCTCCTTTGATGATGACGGATTTACTTTAACAGCTTATAGTAGTGATGCTTTTATAAATTATACAGGCAGAACTATGGTTGCTTGGTGTTTTAAAGCAGGTGGTGCAGCATCGTTAAACCAAGGAGGTGGTATAGATTCTCAAGTTAGTGTTAATAATGATTTAGGTTTTAGTATTGCTACATATACTGCTACAGGAGTTACTGCAACAGTAGGACACGGATTAGATTCAGCTCCAGAAATGATTATAGCAAAAACAACAAATCAGGCTTATAACTGGATGGTATATCACAAGGATTTAGGAGCTTCAAATTATCTGATACTTAATAGCAGAAATGCCCCTGCATCTAGTTCGGCTTTTATGAACAACACTAGTCCAACAAGTAGCGTATTTACGGCAGGTGCAGGACAAAATCTAAACTACGCAAATAATGACGAAATAATAACATACAATTTCACATCCAAAAGAGGAGTATCAAAAGTAAGTAGTTATATCGGAAACGGGACTACAGATAATAAAATATATACTGGATTTGAACCTGCTTTTTTTATGATTAAAAACACAAGCAGAGACAATACTGGGTGGCTCATAAAAGATAATGCCAGAGGTGAAAACTCAAAAACTTTATTAGCAAATAGTGATGCTGCGGAATACAATACAACGGCTTACTGGACTTGTGACTTTGAGAGAGATGGAGTTAGATTAACCTATGGAGCGGATAACGAATTTAACAGAAGCGGAGATACTTATATTTACTACGCTGTAGCTAAAAACACTAATGCAGGTTCTTTAACACCTAGCACAGATGGAGTAGAAGTTGAAACAGACTTAATATTTGACCCTACTCAAGTAAATTATTATGGTACTTATGCTTTTGAACAAGATAATACTGTATGGAAAGCTAATAGCAATAAGAGCAATGGTCAGAATGAAGGAGAAGTTTATGCAAACAACTACTTTGAAAGTGGCAATACAGGTAAATACTACTTTGAGATTAAATGCTTAGATTCAAGTGGTCACGGGGGTTTAGGTTTTACAGACCCAACTAAATACACTGGCGGTAATGGAGCAAGTCAAAGTTCATTTAGAAATGGACAACTTTGGGGGTTATCTTCAGGTGGGATTCAAACAGGAGGTTATGCAAGTTCTACTACATTTGCTAATTCAACAAACACCACTGGTGAGGTTACTGCAGTAGCTATTGACGTTGCAACAAGAAAGGTGTGGATGGGAAGAGTAGTGTCAGGGAGTATTACTTGGTACAATAGCGGAGACCCTTCAGGAGGCACTAACCCCTTATTAACATTACCATCAAACTACAATGTTTATCAACCTTTAGTTTTTGACGGAAGTTGGAGTGGTAGTTCTGCAAGATACGCATTTTGGAAAATACATAGAGAAGCAGAAGCGAGTTATTTGCCAACTGGATTTAGCTATATGAAAGGTGCTATAAAGAACGCTGACTTAGAGTTACATTTAGATGCAAGTACATATACTTCAGGTTCAACTTGGACTGATTCAAGCGGTAATGGAAACAACGGAACTATTACAGGCACTACATTTGACTCTGAATTAGGCAACTACTTAAACATAGCATCAGACAGTGACTATGTTGATGTTTCAACTGCTAATATGTTAGATTCAGATTTCACTATTGAAATGTGGTACAATATAAGTAGCACTAGTTCTTCTTACAAAATGTTGTTAGGCGGCTCTGGGTATCAATCCCAAACCGGCTTAGGACATTATATTTATGGGGACACTTTAAAAACCTGGGTTAGCATATCATCATCAACAACAAATGTTTTAACTAGCCCAAGCGCGCTTATTGCTAATACGTGGCATCATATTGTATTAAGAAGAGAGGGTTCAACATGGACTCAATATGTTGACGGAAATGAAGTTGGAACCGCAACCGGGACCACAACTTCCTTATCTTCGGCTAATTCAAGAATAGGAAGGCATTATAATTCAACAGGGCTATTTGCAGCGGGTAAGTCTGGTCAAGTGAGAATATACTCATCTGCCCTCACCCAAAACCAAATACGTCAAAACTTTAACTACACTAAGCCTAAATATCCTAATGTGTTTCATGGGGATATAACTGGTGCTACTTGGAACGCTTCAGGATACTTTGATTTTGATGGTAGTAATGATAATGTTGATATTACAGGAAATCCGCTTAGCGTTAATAACTTTACTTATTCAGCTTGGTTCAATGCTGACACTGTTTCTGTGGCTAATCAAAATATTATAACTTCTAATGCAGGTCACGTAAATTATGGGCTACAAGTAACAGGTACAGGATTATCAATGTACTCTTTAAATTCTACAGGGGGTGCGGAATATCTTGTATCAAGCACAGGATTATTATCTGCAGGTACTTGGTATCACGTGGCTTATGTAAAAAGTTCTAGTTCAGGTCATTCTTTATACTTAAATGGTGCTGTTGTAGCTAGTGATTCATCATTCACAGGTAATTGCGATGAGGGAACACTATCTGAAACTACAATAGGTTCAGCAAACAATAATATACAGTGGTTTAATGGTAAAATAAGTAAAGTAAAGGCTTATAGCAAAGTACTAACTCAATCAGAAATAACTGCTTTATATAACGAAGGTTACTAATGGCTAAGAAAAAATTTAAAGACACCAACGTTGGGAAATTCTTATTACAAAAGATTCCCAGCGTTGTTGGAGCCATTGCAGGTGATACGCCCGTAGGTTCTGTAATACAAGCTATAATCGGTGGTAGTGATATGTCGCCAGAAGATAAAGAAGTTGCTCTTAAAAAATTAGATATTGAAAGAGCAGAAATTGATGGAACAACAAGAAGATGGGTTGCAGACGCTCGGTCAGGAAGCTGGCTTGCCGCTAATGTACGGCCATTAACGTTAGTTTTTTTAACATCATCATATGTTGCTGGTTGGTATATGGGTTATCCATTAGATGATATAACAGGACTATTAACAATAGTTATTGGGGGCTATTTCGGATCACGAGGAGTCGAGAAGGTGTTCGGAAATAATAAACATAAATGATAAATACAGATTTGAAAATATACGGTTTAAATATAACGGCATTATTTGCTAGTTCAGACATGGCACACAATGTTAACCCTACGCTGCAAACGCTTGTGTTAGTGCTTACAATAGTTTATACTTCAATCAATATATATAAAAAATTTAAATAATATGAAATTAAAATATTTTACAGACGAAGAAGATTTTAAAGGAAACATAGATAAAATGGACCCTAAGCTTTTAGGTATGCTAGATGCTCTTAGAAAAACCTATGGTTTTCCTATAACTATAAATTCTTCTTATAGATCACCAGATCATCCAATTGAAGCTAAAAAAGATAAACCTGGAGAGCATGCTCACGGCGCGGCTGTAGATATTAAATGTGTTGGAGGAGAAGCTACATACTTATTAGTTGCTGCTGCAATAAAATGCGGTTTTAAAAGAATAGGTATATCAAGAAAAAGTAATTTTGTACACGTAGGTATAGGTTATCCTGGAGCACCAAGCACAACTATTTGGACATACTAAAATAAATTCAATGAAATTAATTAGAAAGATAAGCATTGGTCAAGATTACAAAAACGAGGCAATGCATTACTCTGTAGGTCAAGAAGTTTACGGAGGTCACAAAATATGTGACATATTAGAAGAAGAGGGAAATTACAAGATATATATTCAAAAAGACGGGGCGCAGTTACCTTGGAAACATTTTAATGCTAACATGGCTGTATCAATAGAATATAACTTAGACTACTAAATGAAATCACTATACAATTATATTATATCAACAACCAATCGATACGATAATAAAGTGTCTATCGATAACAAAGAACTTATATTAAACACAGAGGTTACTGAACGTGATTATATGTTTGTTAACAGAATTGGAACTGTAGTTAATGTTCCTATTAATATAACTACCCCTATAAAACCAGGAGATGATGTTATTATACATCATAATGTGTTTAGAAGATGGTTTGATGTGAGAGGAGTTGAAAGAAACTCGGGTAGCTATATAGACGAAGATAAATATATAGTCGCACCAGATCAACTGTTTGCTTATAAACAAAATAGTAAGTGGCACTGCCCAAATATGTACTGTTTTGTAGAACCTTTAGAAAACGAAGACATATGGAGCACCGAGAGTGAACAAAAACTATTAGGAAAGCTTACATATACAAACGACTATTTGGAGTCCTTAGGATTGTCTTATGGCGATATAGTAGGGTTTACTCCAGATTCAGAATACGAATTTAACATAGATGATAAAAAATTATATAGAATTTTATCAACAGACATAACTATCAACTATGGACATAAAAAAGAAACGAGAACTTATTCTTAAAGCTACAGAAAATTCAATAAACGAATTAATAAAAGTTATGAATAAGAAAATGGATCCAGATGAATTAGATCCTGAAAAAGTTAAAATATCTGCTTCTGCATATAGATTAGCAATGGAAGACGCTATCACAATGTTAGATAGAGTTGAAGAGTTGTCTAATATAAAAGAAGAAGGAGAAAAAGAGAAAAGAGAATTTTTTGGTGTGGAGGGCCGCACTAATGTATAAGCAAATGCTATACACAACGACTACAGATCATTTAGATCTTAAGCACGTTAAGAAAACCAATAAAGCTAAGGCTTTTAAATATGGTTATAACGAAGATATTGATTGTGTTGTTATAAGTAAAACCGGTGTTATAGGTGAAATATATGAAGTTCAAGGATTACGAATTGCATTACCTCAAACACCAGATAAAATTGCTGGGCAAGAATTAAATAAAGAAGAACAAGTGTTTATAAAGACACCAAGACCATCTTCATTAAATAAAATTAAAACAATATATGATTTCAAAATACTTCCAGACGATTTTAAAGAGCAGTACTACGATTATATCGATAATGAGTTTAGTCGTAGGTCTGATGGCTATTGGTTCATGTGCAACAAAATCCCGTGTTACATTACGGGCTCACACTATGTCTACCTCAATTGGACAAAAATTGATGTGGGATCACCGGACTTTAGGCAGGCAAACAAGATATTCTACTATTTCTGGGAAGCGTGCAAAGCTGATTCAAGAAGTTATGGAATGTGCTACCTCAAGAACAGACGGTCTGGTTTTTCCTTTATGGGAAGCTCAGAGGTTGTTAATCAAGCTACAGTATCAAGGGATTCCAGATTCGGAATTTTATCTAAATCTGGATCAGATGCAAAGAAGATGTTCACAGATAAAGTTGTACCAATATCAGCAAATTATCCGTTTTTCTTTAAACCAATACAGGACGGAATGGAACGTCCCAAAACAGAATTATCATACAAGACCCCATCAAGAAGGCTCACCAGGAGTACCATTAACGAAGCCTCAACCGAAACCCAAAAAGGATTGGACACAACGATCGATTGGAAAAATACAGGGGACAACTCGTACGATGGGGAGAAACTCAGATTACTTGTTCATGACGAATCGGGAAAATGGGAGAAGCCGGACAACATACTCAACAACTGGAGGGTCACAAAAACGTGCCTCAGGCTTGGAGCAAAAGTAGTTGGTAAATGTATGATGGGTTCTACATCAAATGCTTTAGATAAAGGTGGTGAGAATTTTAAAAAATTATACTATGACTCAAACGTTACGAAGCGAAATCGCAATGGGCAGACTGCTAGTGGATTATACGCTTTGTTCATACCTATGGAATGGAACTACGAAGGATTCATTGATAAATATGGATACCCTGTATTTGATACTCCAAAAGCTCCAGTCGAAGGAGTCGATGGCGAGCTTATCAGTTACGGAGTTATCGAGCATTGGGAGAATGAAGCAGATGGGCTTAAAGGAAACAATGATGGGCTTAATGAGTTCTACAGACAGTTTCCTAGATATGAGAAACATGCCTTTAGAGATGAAATAGAAAAGTCTTTATTTAATTTAAATAAAATATACGAACAAATAGATTTCAACGAAGAAATGGTTATGCAGGGTTATGTAACCCGAGGATCATTTAGCTGGAAGAACGGAGTGAAAGATTCTGAAGTAGAGTTTCACCCAAATAAAACTGGAAGATTTAAATTATCTTGGATACCTCCAGTTAGTATGCAAAACAATATAATTGTTAAGAACGGTATAAAATATCCTGGTAATAAAGACATGGGAGCTTTTGGTTGCGATAGTTATGATATATCTGGAACAACCGACGGTAGTGGTTCAAATGGAGCATTGCATGGATTAACTACATTTAATATGTTATCTGAAGTGCCATCTAGTCAATTCTTTTTAGAATACGTAGCTAGGCCCCAAACTGCTGAAATATTTTTTGAAGACGTTCTTATGGCAATGATATTTTACGGAATGCCAATACTAGCGGAAAACAATAAACCTAGACTATTATATCATATTAAAAGAAGAGGCTATAGAGGTTATTCAATGAATAGGCCTGATAAGTCTAGAAATAAGCTTTCTGTAACAGAAAAAGAATTGGGTGGTATACCTAACTCTTCAGAAGATATAAGACAAGCTCATGCAGCTGCCATTGAAAGTTATATTGAAAACCACGTGGGCATCAAAGAAGATGGCACTTGTGGTAGAATGTATTTTCAAAGAACGCTTGAAGACTGGTCGAAGTTTGATATTAATAAAAGAACTAAGTTTGATGCATCTATAAGTTCTGGACTAGCTATTATGGCTTGTCAAAGACATTTATACGCATCTAAAAGTACACGCGAGATTAAAAAAATAGATTTTGGGTTTTCGAAATACAACAACGCAGGATCAAATAGTAAAATAATACAATAGAAAATGGCAGAAGCTACAGGACAAGTTACCCAATTTCCCAGCCAATCGGTTGACGATGCTACCAAAAATAGCAAATCATACGGAATGGAAGTGGCGCGAGGTATCCAAAACGAATGGTTTAGAAAAAACTCTGGATCGGGTAGGTTCACTCAGAATCAACGTGATTTTCACAAATTAAGATTGTATGCTAGAGGCGAGCAATCAACTCAAAAATACAAGGATGAATTTTCAATTAATGGGGATTTATCATATCTTAATTTAGATTGGAAACCAGTTCCAATTATACCTAAGTTTGTGGATATAGTTGTTAATGGAATGCAAGATAGATTATTTAAAATAAAAGCTTTTGCACAAGACCCTACCTCCACTAAAGAAAGAACAAGTTTTGTAGAAGCAATGCTTGAAGACATGAATACTCAAGATCTAATTGAACAAATAGACGAAAAGCTTGGTGTTAATGTTAGGAATTTTAAGAAAAGCGATTTACCTAGTAACACAGAAGAGTTAGAACTTCATATGCAAATAGGGTATAAGCAGTCTATTGAAATTGCTCATGAGCAGGCTATTGATAATGTTTTTAAGCATAATAATTATCCTGAGCTTAAAAAGAGATTAGATTACGATCAAACTGTTTTAGGAATAGCAGCAGCTAAACATTCTTTTAATAATACAGATGGTATAAAATTAGATTATGTTGATCCAGCTAATTTAGTTTATTCTTACACAGATGACCCTAATTTTGAAGATGTTTATTATTTTGGAGAAGTTAAACAAATTAAAAGTAATGAACTTAAAAAACAATTCCCAGGATTATCTGAAGAAGACTTTGAAGATGCGGTAAAAAAATCAAGTAATTATAATAATTATGATTACACTACTAATGATAGTGCTGATAGTTCAGATTCCAATACATTAACTGTACTATATTTTAACTGGAAGACTTGGGAAAAAAGTGTTTATAAAATAAAAGAAACATCTACTGGAGCTAAAAAAGCTATTAAAAAAGATGATACATTTGATCCGCCAAAAGATCAAAGAGCTAGATTTGAAAAAGTTGCTCAATCTCGAGAAGTGGTTTATGAAGGAGTTATGGTCCTTGGTGCTAACAAGCTGTTAAAATGGGAAAAAGCGTCTAATATGGTTCGTCCAGATTCTAACTTTAATAAAGTTATGATGAACTATTCAGTAAGCGCCCCTAGGTTGTATAAAGGTAAGATAGAAAGCTTAGTTAGTAGAATGGTAACCTACGCTGATTTAATACAGCTTACACATTTAAAGTTACAACAAACAATTCAAAGAATGACACCATCTGGTGTTTATTTAGACGCTGATGGTTTAGCTGAGATTGATTTAGGTAATGGCACCAACTATAACCCGCAGGAAGCACTTAATATGTATTTCCAAACAGGTTCTGTTATAGGTAGATCTATGACCGTAGATGGTGATATGAACCCCGGAAAAGTTCCTATTCAAGAATTACCTGGTGGCGGTGGTCAACAGACACAATTGTTAATACAAGCATATAATTATTATTTACAAATGATGCGTGATGTTACAGGCCTTAATGAGGCTCGGGATGGAAGTGATCCAGACCCATACGCATTAGTAGGTGTTCAAAAATTAGCGGCAGCTAATTCTAATACAGCAACAAGACATATATTACATAGTTCTTTATATATAACCACTCAGCTAGCAGAGGCTATTTCAATAAGAATAAAAGATGTTTTAGAGTTTCACCCACAAAGAGATGCTATGATAGGTAGTATCGGTAGGTTTAGTGTAGGTGCGTTAAAAGAAATTAGTAGGTTGTATATGCATGAGTTTGGACTATTTTTAGAATTAGATCCAGATGAAGAAGAGAAACAACTTGTTGAAAATAATATACAAGTAGCTTTATCAAGAGATCAAATACATTTAGAAGATGTTATTGATATAAGATTAGTAAAAAATACAAAATTAGCTAATCAATTATTAAAATATAGAAGAGCAAAGAAAGAAGCAACAGATCAACTCAAAGCAGAAAGAAATATTGCAGCACAGTCTGATGCTAATGCTCAAGCAGCGCAAGCAGCTGAAATGGCTAAAGCCCAAGCGGAAAATATTAAAGCAGAAGCAAAAGCTAACTTAGCACAGGTACAATCCGCTTTAGATATTAAGAAACTAGAAAACGAAGCAATAACTAAGAAAGAGTTAATGCAGTTTGAGTTTGATTTAAACATGAAACTAAAACAAATGGAGTTAGATTCAAAAAAAGATATTGAACTTCAAAAGCCACCATCTAATCCAGAACCTAAAAAAGGTTTTGAATCAAGTGGTAATGATGTTTTAGGTGGAATAGATTTAAGTAGATTTGAACCACGATAAAAATTATTAACTATTATATATTATTAAATTATGAGCGAATGGAAAATTAAAGGTGCTGTTGATGGTGAAGAAACTAAATCAGCACAAGAACAAGAACAAGCTGTACTTGATAAAGCTGTAGAAAAAGGTGATATTGCCCCAGAAGCTGCTGGACAAGAAACAGAAGACGTACCTAAAATTAATTTAGACGAACTAAATAAACCAAAAGATGCCGTTCAAGAGCGAAAAACAGAGGAGGTTTCTGTGGAAAATGAAACCGGAGATAGCGAAGAAGTGGTCGAAGAAGTACAAGAGCAAGCTAAAACCGAAGAAGCAGAAGAAAAAAACTCGCCGTTAGAGCTCGTTACTGAAGAAGAAGTTGAAGAAGTGAAATCAGAAAAACCTAAAGTTGATGAAAATGCAGCTAAGGTTAATGAGCAGCCTCAACAACCAAAAGTTGAATTACCAGAAAACGTTGATAAGCTTTTAACGTTTATGGAAGAAACCGGTGGTACTTTAGAAGACTACGTTAATTTAAACCGTGATATTTCGGCTTATGATGATGGTCAAGTATTACGTGAATATTATAAACAAGCAAAACCTTGGGATAGTCAAGATATAAACGAATACATGGAGGACCAGTTTTCGTTTGATGAAGATGATGACCCACGAGAAATACGCTCAAAGAAAAGAGCATTTAAAGAAGAATTATTTAATGCAAGAAAGTTCTTAGAAGGAAACAAAGAGAAATATTATGCTGATCTCAAGTTGAGAAAGCAACAAGATATTCCTCAGGAGTACCAAGAGGCTTTTACGTATTATAATGAATATCAACAGAGCGTTGAATTGAATAAACAACAAACTGAAACTTTTTTACAAAAAACAGATAATGTGTTTGGTGAAACTTTTAAAGGTTTTGATTTCCAAGTTGGAGACAATAAATACCGTTATAAAGTTAATAATGTTGCAGATACAAAAACGCAACAGTCAGACATTAACAATTTTGTTTCAAAGTTTATAGGTGAAGATGGACAACTTAGTGATGCTAAGGGATACCATAAAGCTTTATTTACAGCAAGAAATGCTGATAAATTAGCAGAACATTTTTATGAGCAAGGCCGTGCCGATGCTCTTCGCACATCCGCTAAGGAGGCTAAAAATATTAATATGGATCCTAGAAAAGAAGGCATTATTAAAACCAATACCGGACAAAAGTTTAAAGTTGTTACAGGAGATTCAAGTTCTAAGTTGAGAATGAAACTAAAACAATAACTTAAAAATTTATTACAATGGCTTTAACAACTGGCATTGAAAACTTACAACCCTCACAAACTAAAGGGTCTTTATTTCAAAACAATTACATTACAGACTTTGATTTTACAAAGCAATTTTTACCTGATGTATACGAAAAAGAAGCTGAGATTTATGGAAATCGTTCTATCTCTTCTTTCTTACGTATGGTATCAGCTGAAATGCCTTCTACATCTGACGAAATTCGTTGGGTAGAGCAAGGGCGTTTACATACTCGTTACGAAGATGTTGCTATTTCTAGTAACGTATTCACTGTTACTCTACCAGCTGGCGTAGACACAGCTTCTGCTCCTGCTATTCGTGTAGGGCAAACAATCATGGTACAAGGTGTTACAGCAGCTAACGCTCCTGTTGGACCAGTACTTAAAGGTGTTGTTACCGTGGCGGGCGCTAATACGTCTGCATCTACAGGAACTTTCACAGCTGTATGTTATACTGCTGCTGACTGGACTGGATTAACTCTAGGTAACGGAGCTACTGCTGTAGTTTACGGTTCTGAGTTTGCTAAAGGTTCTGCTGGAATGACTGGATCTATTGATGCTGACTACAGCTCTTACACTAACAAACCAATTATCTTAAAAGATAACTACCAAATCAACGGATCTGACACTGCTCAGATTGGATGGATTGAAGTAACTTCTGAGAACGGAGCTTCTGGATACCTATGGTACTTGAAGTCTGAGCACGAAACTCGCTTACGATTTGAGGACTACCTAGAAATGTCTATGGTTGAATCTGTTAAGAAAGGTGCTGGATCTACTTTAGGCGCTGGCTATACTGGTTCTGAAGGATTCTTTGCGGCTTTAGAAGCTCGTGGAAATGTATTTGAAGATTTATCTTCTGATGCTGATCTTTCTGACTTTGACGTTATCTTAAAGCAATTAGATAAAAATGGTTCAATTGAAGAGAACATGATTTACGCTAACCGCGCATTATCTCTATCTATTGATGATGGATTAGCTGCTAAAAATTCTTATGGTGCTGGTGGAACTTCTTACGGAGTATTCAACAACTCTGAGGATATGGCACTAAACTTAGGCTTCTCTGGTTTCCGTCGTGGATCTTATGACTTTTATAAGACTGACTGGAAATACTTAAACGACTTCGCTACAAGAGGTGGTTTTGGAGATGTTGAAGGGGCAATCATTCCTGCTGGTACTTCTACTGTGTACGATCAAGATCTTGGTAAAAACATCAAGCGTCCATTCTTACACGTACGTTACCGTTCGTCTGAAACAGATGATAGAAAAATGAAAACTTGGATTACTGGATCTGTTGGAGGAGCTTACACTTCTGACGTTGACGAAATGAAAGTTAATTTCTTATCTGAAAGATGTTTGATTACGCAAGGAGCTAATAACTTCTTCTTATTGAAAAAAGCTTAATAGCTTATAATTAATATAGCCCCTGTTTCGGCAGGGGTTATTTTATCTTATTAAATTATATTATGAAAAATTGGGAAATTAAAGACAGAACGTATGTCTTAAAAAACGGAATGTCTCCGTTAACTTATAAAATTAAAAGTTCAAACATTCTTTGGTTTGATGAAAAAGCAGGGGTTAATAAAGAAATTCGATATGCTACTAACCAAAGATCACTATTTGTAGAAGAGCAAGATGGGTTTGCTAAAATGGAACATATTATATTTTCGGATGGTTCTCTTTTTGTACCTAGAAATCAGCCTTTGTTACAACAACTTTTATCTATTTATCATCCAGGTAAAGATATTAAGTTTGAAGAAGTTGATTATGCTAAAGAAGCAGTGGATGACATTGATATGATTGAACTGGAACTGGAAGCTTTAAAGCTAGTTCAAGAGTTAGACATTGAGCATTTAGAAGCTATACTGAGAACAGAGATAGGTTCTGATGTTATTAACATGTCCTCAAAAGAAATTAAGCGTGATTGTTATTTGTTTGCTAGAAGCGAACCAAAACTATTTATAGATGTTGCTAATGATGAAGATATTAAACTTCGTAATTTAGCCAATCGATGCGTAGAAGCTAATATCGTTAAACTAACAGACGACAACACAGTATTTAAATGGGCAACTAATAGTAAGAAAATTATGACAGTGCCTTTTGATGAACACCCATATGCAGCGTTTGCACGATTCTTAAAAACAGATGAAGGCGTAGACGTTATGAAAGCTATTGAAAAGAAACTTTCATAAAACAATAGGTTATGATTATTCGGTTAATCATAACCAACTAATAAATAAATAAAACTAATGGTAAGCATAGACAACGTTTATAAAACAGTACTAAACATACTGAATAAAGAAAATAGAGGTTACATAGTACCAAGAGAGTTCAATACTCTGGCTACACAAGCTCAGAATGAAATTTTTGAGGGTTACTTTTCTTTTAGAAACTATGTTGTTTCTAATGATTCTGATTACTCAGATATAAAGAAAAACGTAGAAGAGAAAATAGCTTTATTTGAGAACGAGGAAACAATAAATGCGGGTACTTTTACCAACGCGGAAGGTAATACAACTTCTAGTTATTATGCTTACCCCGGTAATTTTTATAGGTTAGGCTCTGTAGCGGCGAATGCTATACACGTAGAAGAAATATCTAATAAAGATCTTTTATATGTTAATAGAGCCCCACTAACAAAGCCTACTATAAATAACCCAGTGCATGTAAGGCACGAAGGCGGAGTCGTAATTCATCCGACTACAGGCATATCTAGCATTAATATTAGTTATGTAAGAAAGCCAACAATACCTAATTGGGTTGGTGGAACAGCAGGCGGACAGATTATTCCTAACCCTAGTGATAATAACTATAAAAACTTTGAGCTTCATGCTTCTGAAGAGCATGAACTAGTAATTAAAATACTAGCCTACGCTGGGGTAATTATAAGAGCTGCAGATATTACACAGGTAGCTGCACAAAAAGATCAACAAATAACACAATCTGAACGATAATGGCAGAATCAAAAAAAATATATACTAATCAAGCGTATTTTGCACAATTTGAAAATGATGCAGCAAACACGCCTGCGGGTTTTAAAGGTTTAGGGTATTACCGTAGAACAAGCTTAGAAGATGTTATAAACAATTTTATTGTTGCTTATATAGGGGAAGACAAAGCTTTGGCTAAAGTACCAAGATATGAAGTTGATTTCTGGGCCCAGCGTGGCTTACAAGAATTTAGCTATGATATATTGCATTCTGAAAAAAGCGTTGAAATAGAACTTAACGATGCTTTAACATTTCCCCTTCCGCAAGACTACGTTAATATCACGAGTTTATCTACAGTAGATGCAAATGGAAAAAAACACACGTTGCTT
>Ga0102854_1000102_pt1 | contig 28940 bp, 24 predicted proteins | sample Colrivmet1370A02_FD_84502 | JGI IMG/M metagenome (GOLD analysis project Ga0102854, IMG submission 84502) | Estuarine microbial communities from the Columbia River estuary - metaG 1370A-02 | ecosystem: Environmental > Aquatic > Marine > Intertidal zone > Estuary | place: USA: Columbia River... | reverse complement strand
CGGAACTGTGCTCACAAAGTGCTTCGTACTGGGCATAATCTGGACTCTTCCCCCCTTCGAGGTAGTGCTGTAACAGGCGATGCACCATAACATCTGGATAGCGACGAATGGGTGAGGTAAAGTGTGAATAGTACTCAAAGGCCAATCCGTAATGCCCAATATTCTGAGTCGTATACTTCGCCTTGCTCATCGTTCGGATGGTCAGGGTCTCAATCATGTTTGCTGCCGGGGTGTTCTTCACTTCCGTCAACATTTTATTCAAACTTCGCGTAATGGCCGATTTATTCGTCATTCTAACCTCATGGCCAAACTGCTTCACAAAAACGCTCAAATCCTGCAGTTTCTGGGGGTCCGGATCATCGTGAATACGATAAACAAAGGTTTGTCCAGACGGCTGACCGCTTTTGGCTTGACCGATGAATGTCGCAACCGAACGGTTCGCAAGCAACATAAATTCTTCTATCAAATGATTGGCGTCCTTACCGACCTTAAAGTAAACGCCGGTTGGGGCGTTATTTTCGTCCAGTTTGAATTTCACCTCTTTCTTGTCAAAACTCAATGCGCCTTTAGCCATACGTGCCTCGCGCATGATTTTCGCCATTTTGTCTAGAGTTCGAATCTCCTCATAGAAATCTGCGTTATTTCCTTCCGGATGGGCGTCTTCGATAATCTGTTGCGCCTCTTCGTATGCAAACCTGCGATCACTGTGGATGGCTGTGCGGCCAAACCACTGGTTGTGAATCTTCGCATCTTCGTCCATTTCAAACACGGCCGAAAAAGTGTATTTATCCTCGTTTGGCCGCAGTGAACACGCACCGTTTGAGAGCACTTCCGGAAGCATCGGAACCACCCGATCCACCAGATACACACTAGTAGCGCGCGTAACCGCCTCGTCTTCTAAAATGGAGTCTGGCTTGACATAATGACTCACATCCGCGATATGCACTCCTACTTCCCAATGCCCGTTTTCCAATCGCTGTAAAGACAATGCATCGTCAAAATCCTTCGCGTCCGCCGGATCAATGGTGAACGTCGGCACTTTGCGGAAGTCACGGCGGTTTTTCGCGATCTCATCTTCTTTAATCGCGGTGTCTAATTCATCAGCTGCACGTTCTACTTCTTCTGGGAATTGGTTTGGTAATCCAAATTCAGCTAAAACGGCGTGGATCTCCGTAGTGTGTTCCCCAGCATTTCCTAGCACTTCAATAATCTCACCAAAGGGCGAGCTCGCTTTCTCTGGCCAATCTGTAATGCGAGCAATGGCTTTTTGACCGTGCTCCGCGCCACCAAGCTTATCCTTAGGGATGTAGATGTCGATCAACATCTTTCTGCTGGAAGGCACTAAAAATCCGTAACTCTTACCAATCTCAATAGTACCCACAAAATCGGTCTGCTTGCGCTCCACGATTTCTACAATCTCACCTTCGAGCTTTTTGCCTCCGCGGCGTGCGAATAAGCTTACTTTTACGCGGTCCCCGTGCAACGCATGCATGAGGTTCGGTGATCGTACCATAATGTCCGATTCCGTGTCCGGACTCACCACATACGCATTGCCGTTTGAGGCCATATCAACAACCCCCTCTGTGAAGACGGCAGTGTATTTCAGTTTGTATTTGAACCTGTCCACCATGATAATGGTGCCCTTGCGCTCTAGGTCAGACAGCGCCATTTCTATTTTGGCCTTTACCATCTGCGGCTTGTAGCCTAGTTGGCCTGCCAATTGTTTGTAGTTGAATTTTCGAGCAGGGTATTTACGAAAAACACCCTCGAGTTGTTGCGCGTAGGCTTTAATATCTACGCTTTGCGAACGTTTGTTGGCCCGCTTATTGTGCTTTCTTGCCATATGTTAGGTAAAGATATGCTTTCTGTTTTCAACCCATTCGAACCGGTGTATCTTTAAAACGTTACTTGTACACTATGAAAATCTTAACCATTACTTTCTCTCTAGGCCTGTCTTTATCTGTTTTCGGGACTTCGCTCATCAAAATAAACCCCTTTAACAACGACTCTTTACCGCCCATTACCGTTGTTGATCATACAGACACTACTCTTGCAGCACCAGCCGAAGAAGCCTGGGAGCTTAGCGACCTTGACTCCCTGTTTAAAGGAGCGCAAAAAACCTTCGTCTTTGAATGGCATATAGGGTCTAATAAACTGCTGAAAAACAATTTTAGTGATGCGTCCGCCATGGAGCATGTAAATGGCTGGCTTTCCGTTGAGAATAGGTTTCTCTTTAGCCAGAAACGTAGGTTGGGTAGTTACGCATCGCCGTTCCAGCTGCAACACGGCGTAGGGTTTTCTAGTACTGTTTTCAGCTTTAAGAATGAACGCACCATTTCAAAAGACATTCTTGGAGGAACCGGAACGGGTCTGTTCCCTATTTTTAACATGAATACGGTTTGGTCCAGTAACTGGCGTTATACACACCTGAATGCGCCCATCATGCTGCATCTCGACCTCAGTCCGAGGGGAACCTTTAACGACGGGTTAAATATTGGCGTTGGTTTAGAAGGCCGAATGCGTATCGCAAGTTCAGCCGCTTACAGCGGACGGGATCTAGACGGAGACTGGTTTACACGCACCACACAAAGTGGTTTTAACACCCGTATCTTAAATTATGCCGTTCTGGCACAAGCCGGGTATAAAAAGGTGAAGCTCACGGGTCGATTTGAGCGCATTCCATTGTTTAGAGAAGGTGCTTTCGAAGAAGATGTGTTCCTTGGGTCGTTGACCTTAGGGTTTTCTTTCAACTAATTATACCCTTTCAAGCAAGCTTGAGAACCGTCCGACTAGGATTGCGCACCTTGCTGCGCAACATGCGCGGACCTGGACGTCGGGAGATATTGTCCTCTCATAGAACGCCTCATGCGCCTGGGGCGCTTGGGTCCTTTTTCTTGCCCTGCCCTTTCAAGCAAGCTTGAGGGGTGGGCAAGAAAAAAGCCCCACACTTTCGTGCGAGGCTTTCTCTGAGTTATCCGACTAGGACTCGAACCTAGAATGACGGTACCAAAAACCGTAGTGTTGCCATTACACCATCGGACAATTCTCCCTTTTGGGTTGGCAAATATACTCCAAATGGCAAAACACAAAAAAGAGTTAGCTAAAAATTTCACGGTTTAACAATAGGTTTGCTCTGTGGGGGCGGGGATTTTCTTATTTTCGAATCGTTTAGAACGCTAGAACACCTAACATCTAGCAAAAAGCACGTTATCAGTGGATTACAAAAAACTAAATAACATCGTTGGCTGGACGGTTTTTGCCGTCGCCACCATTACGTATTTCATGACCATCGAACCGACGACCAGTTTCTGGGATTGTGGGGAATATATCGCAACTTCGGTGAAGCTTCAAGTAGGTCACCCTCCGGGTGCTCCGTTCTTTCAGCTAATGGGAAACCTCTTTGGCCAATTTGCTGGTGAAGCAGAAAACCAGGCGCTCATGGTCAACGCTTTAAGTGCCCTGAGTTCTTCTTTCAGTATTCTCTTCTTGTTCTGGACAATTACTGCGCTTGGAGTAAAACTTCTAGGCGGTAAGGATAAAATAGATGCTGCAGCTACGATCGCCGTTTTAGGGGCAGGCGCTGTTGGCGCATTAGCCTACACCTTCTCAGATAGTTTCTGGTTCTCTGCGGTAGAGGGCGAAGTATACGCCATGAGTTCATTCTTCACCGCCGCCGCTTTCTGGGCCGTTTTGAAATGGGAACAGGCAGTAGACGAAGATCCGCATGCTAATAAATGGCTTTTGCTCATCGCTTATTTGGTAGGTCTATCTATTGGCGTACACATCCTTGTGTTCTTGACCATTCCTGCGATTGGAATGATTTACTACTTCAAAAAATACCCTAACACCAACCGCAACGGATTCATTTTAGCGAACGGGGCAAGCATTCTTGTATTGGCTTTAGTTTTCGCCTTCATTATTCCTATGGTTTTGAAGTTGTTCGGAGCATTAGAAATCACGTTCGTAAACAGCTTGAATCTGCCGTTCCACTCTGGAACAGTTGCCGCTTCACTGATTCTTATAGCCGCTATGACCTTTGGTATTGTTTGGACCAAAAAGACCAACAAGCCACTGGCGCAACAAGCTGTGATTGCAGTCATGTTGATTGTTATGGGCTATTCGACGTTCATCATTTTAGCAGTGCGTTCGAATGCAAATACGCCCATTGACGAGAACAATCCAGAGGATGCCATGTCTTTGTTGGCGTACTACAATCGCGAACAATACGGAGACTGGCCGATTCTCTATGGAAAGAGCTTCAACGCCCCTTACGATAGAAATAAGCCTTTTGGTGATGGTAACCCAGTGTACCAGCGTGGGTTTGCTGTATTGAAAGGTAAAAAGCAGGTAGCCGCATTTAAATTAGAAAGCGAAGCATTGGCCTACGTAGAGGAAAAAGGGGGCAACCTTGAGGTTGACGGTAAATACCTACTTACCGACGAAAAGAAGTCAAGCGTTCCTAATTATGACCCTAAATATCAAGGGTTCTTCCCAAGAATATGGAATGATGATCCGCAATACAAGCAGAACTACATCAACATCATGAACATTAAAGATCCGGATGCGCCGATCACTTTTGCGCAGCATGTAGGATTCTTCTTTGAATACCAGATAGGTAAGATGTGGTGGCGTTATTTCATGTGGAATTATTCCGGTCGTCAAAACGATCAACAGCACCGTTATGAAATGACCAAGGGGAATTGGATTACGGGTATTTCTTTCCTCGATAAAATGCGTATTGGCGACCAAAGCAATCTACCGGATCATTGGAAAAACGATCCGTCACGCAACACGTATTTCATGTTGCCGTTCCTGTTGGGGATTTTTGGACTTTATTACCAGTACAAGAAAAACAAGAAAGACGCCTGGGTCGTTACACTGTTTTTCCTGCTTACGGGTATTGCGATTGTGGTCTATACTAACCACAAGCCGTTTGAGCCGCGTGAGCGTGATTATGCCTTTGTTGGTTCGTTCTATGCCTATGCGGTATGGATAGGTTTAGGAGCCCTCGGTTTATGGGATACACTCCGCACTAAACTAAGCCCCATGGTGGCTTCTTACCTGGTGATCGGTGTTACACTTGTTGCAGTACCTGTCCGCATGGCTGCTGAAAACTGGGATGACCACGACCGCAGTAACCGTTATACCGCTAGAGATATCGCAAAAGCCTACCTCGACAGCTGCGACCCTAATGCAATACTATTTACAAATGGAGATAACGACACGTTCCCGCTTTGGTATGTACAAGAGGTTGAAGGATATAGAACGGATGTTCGCATTGTAAACCTCAGCTTGTTGAACACGGACTGGTACATCGACCAGCAGCGCAGAAAGGCCTACGATGGCGAAGCCGTTCCGTTCAGCTTTAAATGGCACGAATACGTCCAGGGAACACGTGATGTTCTGTACTATCGTGATCTTGGTGTGAAAGGCCGTTGGGATGTTAAGGATTTCGTCCAATTCAGCAAACGTGATGATTCACAAGTTAAATTCAAGACAGGTGGTGGTAAAGAATTGCCATTGTTCCCTCAGAAAAACTTCAGAATCAACATTGATAAAGAAGCGGTCTATGCAAACGGTGTAATGGATATCGCAGACAGTGCAGATGTTTTAGATTACATCGATTGGGATTGGAAATCGAACGTGATGACTAAGCGCGATTTAATGGTCGTTGACCTAATTGCAAATAACAATTGGGAGCGCCCAATCTACTTCTCTATCACGGTAGGCAATAGTCCTAAGGCCTACTTCTGGCTGAACGACTATTTCCGTCTTGAAGGAATGGCCTACCGATTCGTACCTGTGAAATACGAAAGCGGAACCGGCATTGATTACGGTAAAGTAGATACTGAAATCATGTACGAAAACCTCATGTCGAAATTTAGTTACGGTAATATGGAGCTTCCAGAGGTGTACCTCGACGAAACCAACCGTCGTTTGAGCTATAACCTACGTACGATCTTCGGGCGCCTTGCTAATGAGTTAATCGTTGAAGGAGCAAACGAGAAAGCTGTTGAAGTGCTGGACTTTGCAATGGAAAAAATGCCTGCTGAAAAATTCGGCTACAACTACTTCGTCTTTGGTATTATTGACTCTTACTACAAAGCAGGAGCTACAGATAAAGCACGCGAATTGACCAATGCATTTGCAGATCATTTGGACGCAGAATTGGATTACTTCAGCGGCTTTGACAGAGAGAACCGTAAGCGTGCAGCCAACGAATGGCGTACCAACTTGCAGTTCTATCAAATGCTTTTACAAAACGTACAGGTGCACGATCAGGACAGTGTTCAGGATTTCTATCAACGCTTCCAGCTTGCGGCGCAGCCGTTTGGCAACGGCCGAGGATAACGCTGATAAACACTCTAAGTACAACGCCCTTCGCCTTACGGTGGGGGGCGTTTTTGTTTAACCAAAGTCCAATTGCATCCGCTTGATGCGCTGCGCCAAACTTTCATTACCCATCGTCTCACGAAGACGGTCAACTAAAATGGGGAAGCTTAGCGGCGACGGATGCGTCAGATGCTGCAACACTGTTTCCTGAGTGGAGATTCTATCCAGTGCCGCGCGCATGCGGGCCTCTTCGAGTTGAAACTCATGAACCTCTTCATACGCTTGGCGTAACAAAAGGTTGTTAGGTTCATAGTCCTTAAACACCTCGTACATGAGTTTGGTGGAACTAATCAGTTGTTTCGTCGTCATATTTTTGCCCGGATACCCTGTAAATATTAATCCGGAGACCTGCGCTATGTCGCGGAATCTACGCTGCATCATCTCGCTTTCGTTTAGACTACTGACTAAATCTTCACGTAGTGCGGTCGCGGAAAATATATCGCTGTCTATTGCGTCTTGAATAGGAATGGGCTGATCAGATAAAAGCTCAAAGCCGTAGTCATTCATTGCTAAAGAAAAGGTCTGTGGACCAAAAAGACCTAGTCGATAGGCTAATAAGGACGCCATGCCCTCGTGCACCAGCCGCCCCTCGAAAGGGTAAACAAACAAATGATGCCCTTCTTTATCTTCTAAATATTCAATCAGAAATTGGGTGTTCGTTGGCACAATGCTCCGCTCCTTCTGAAGCCTTATAATGGGTTGTATTAAGGCCAATTCTGGGTCCTCAAAAGTCTGCGCCGTGGCCGCTTCTTCTAGTTTATCGCGTAAAAAGTGGCCGAGTTCTGCACTCAATGGCATTCGCCCTCCCATGTAGCTGGGTACTGCTCCTGTAGTTGCCTTCGATAGGCGAACAGTGGCTTCTATACCACGGAATCGGACCAATTCTAAACAGCGCCCCGCAAACCAAAAACTATCTCCAGGCATCAATTTCGAAACAAAATACTCCTCTACGTGACCCAGGAAGCTTCCCTTCTGTAGCTTCACCTTCACCATCATCGAACTAACAATGGTGCCGATGTTGAACTTATGCCGCATCGCTACTTTTCTAGAAACCACTTTGTATACACCGTCTTCTTTCACCACCTTATGGTAGTCGTCGTAGGCTGCTAAACTCTGGCCTCCGCGGACAATAAAATCTAAACACCAGTGCCATTCCTCATCTGAAACACTAAAATAGCTGGTCGTTGAACGCACCTCTGACAACAACGCTTCAGATTCAAACCCGTCGCTTACGGCCAGGGTAACCATGTATTGTATGAGCACATCCAAGCTTCGTAAATACGGGATGCGGTCCTCGTTCGTATTGTGATCTATCGCCTTGCGTAATGCGGCACATTCAAGCAGCTCTAAGCTGTGTGTTGGCACAAAGTGAATCGTGCTCGTCGCTCCTGGGCGGTGACCCGAACGGCCAGCGCGCTGCACAAACCGACTGACCCCTTTTGGAGAACCTATCTGAACCACACAATCTACCGGACGAAAATCTACTCCTAAATCCAGAGACGAGGTACACACCACCGCCTTCAGGTTGCCATCGTACAACGCTTCCTCTACCCAATTACGCACATCCTTTGAAATCGCGCTGTGGTGCATCGCAATGATGCCTGCTAATGAAGGGTCGACCTCTAATATTTTTTGGTACCAAATCTCAGCCTGCGCACGGGTGTTGGTGAAAATAAGCGTACTCTGGTTCTCATGAATAAGCGGAACCACCTTTTCTAGCAGTCGAATACCCAGGTGACCTGCCCAAGGCAGGGTTTCGACTTCATCCGGCAATACCGGTTCTACGACAAGGGATTTTGTGAGGTTTGCTTTTATTAATCGGGCCGATTCCACAGCGTCTACACCCAAAAGCACCTCCATACTTTCGTCCATATTGCCTATGGTCGCGCTGATGCCCCAAGTCTTAAGAGCAGGACATAATTTTCTGAATTTTGAAAGGAATAGTTCGCACTGGACGGCACGTTTACTCCCCATAAGTTCGTGCCATTCGTCTATAACCACCGTGTCTAAATTGCGAAACAGCTTGGCATACCCCTTGTTTGAAAGCATTACATGAATGCTTTCCGGTGTAGTTATAAAAACCTGAGGAAGCTTTGTTTTTTGCGCTTGCTTTACTTTTTGAGAGGTATCACCAGTACGGGTTCCCACTTCCCAGCTCGAACCCATGCCTTCGATGGCTCTACGGGCGCTCTGCTCAATCTCCTTCGCTAAGGCTCGAATGGGTGTAATCCAAATCAACTGCACACCTTCCGCCTCGCGTCCGCTCCGCTGCATTCCAGCAGCAATAGCCGGAAGCAAAAGGGAGTACGTCTTCCCGCTTCCCGTGGGTGCGTTTACAATGCCGCACTCTCCTTTTAGAGCTGCAGACCACGCCTGAATTTGAAATGAAAAGGGCTTCCAGCCTTGGTCCTCAAACCAATTCCGGCATAGGTTTAGGGCCGTCGCTTGGCCCGACATTTACTTCGCTATTTTTTCAGTGAGCCAAATAAAATCGTCTAGGAACGTTGGATAGTTGAGGTTGAAATGCTCCTCAACCGGTACGCCCTGCTCGTTAAATAAATGACCTGCTTTACTCACCAAAAGCTTCGTTGGGCTAAGAATCCCACCAACATAATGCGCCCAGTCTCTAAAATCGTAAAGCGCATTAATACCCCCAAATGGTCCGGAACTTACAGTTGCTATAGCCATCGGTTTCTTTGCGTATTCTGGCTGAAAATAGTCTAGCGTATTTTTAAACGCCCCGGGAACACGACCGTTGTATTCTGGAACAACAAACAACAAACCATCAGACTCTATTATGCCTGTCTGAAACAACGCTAAATCTTCTTTAGACGGCTCGCCCATTCCCCAATTGGGAAAATTAAAAGACCTGATATCTAAAAATTGAGTAGCCGTAACGGCATTGTTTTGGGACAATTGCTCTTCAAAAAAACGAGCGACTTTATCGGTATTTGCGTGTTGGCGGGGACTGCCTTGAATTATAGTAATGCGCATGGTGTTGAGCTAGGTTGTGAAGTTAACATCCCCTCGCTTTCATTGTTTAGACCTTCTTTCCGAACTTCGAAACGCGGAAATAGTCACTGTTCGCATCTGGCGCATTTTTCAGTGCCTCTTCTTTCGTGATCATGTTAGCTGCCTCATCTTCGCGCATGACATTCACGCTCTTGCTCATTTGCGTAAGCGGTTCCACACCGTCTAGGTCGAGCTTTTCTACCTGAGCTACAAAATCTAAGATCTTTGACATATCACCATGCATCGTATCAATCTCTGAATCTGAGAGTTCTAAACGACTTAAATGTGCCAAATGTTTGATTTGCTCTTTACTGATTTCCATAGCTCTTAATTCTCCTCCAAAGGTAAAGCAACTTCGCCAGTATGGCCCCAGTTTTTCAAATCCGTAGCTAAAACTCTATACGACCGATCCATCAATTCTTGCACCGGGTTAGCTTCTTTAGGGTCTACCCAAAACTCCCCTAACACTTTGGTGTCCACGGGGCCAATACTTGAGGGTTCTCCCCAGTCGCCCAATCGAAATTTACTTTGATAAATGCTAAGCAATACTACAGGAGCATTGTTTTCTACAGCAAGTTTGAATGCTCCTGCTTTAAATCCCCGCATTAAATACTTCTGTGGTGGAATTCCCCCCTCCGGGAATATACAAACGCTAAATCCTTCTTTAATTTTCTGATCGGCATCAATCATGGCTTGTTTTCTACCGCTAAACGAAGATCGATCAACCGCTATGCTGGTCTGTTTAAAGAAATAACCGAACAACGGGAGCTTCAATAGTTCCGCTTTTCCCATGAAAACCACCGGTGTTGGTGAAGCTAAAAATGTAAGCGGAATATCTAAATCTGACCCGTGATTTGGACATAAAACAACCGGCCCATCATGCTTGATTTGATATTTGCCCGGGCGGGGCCAAACGCCCATACCCACTAAATACATCCAGGACCACACCTTTGCTACTTTGAAAAAATGATGGTAGTTACCGCCGGGACGCGCTGTCCACAAGAGCACAGGGAGTAATGCCAAAATGGTTACAAACGCAACCAAATAGTACCATAAATGATGAATGTAGCTCAAAACTTTCACGGCGCTAAAGTAGCAGTAACCCTATTGATAATGAAACAAATAGCGTTATTAAACAGATTTTTTACCTCTCGTTTAAAAACCTAGTTTTTTACGCACCCGGCTCAATGTCGCCTGAGCAATAGGACGCGCTTTATCTGCTCCTATTTTCAGCGCCTTGCTTACTTCATCCGGATGGGTCATGTAGTAGTCGAAACGCTCACGCGCTTCCGCAAATTCTTCTAGAATCAGCTCTAAAAGCGCGGTCTTCGCATGACCGTATCCAAAGTTTCCTCCACGATATTTCGCCGCCAACTCTTCTGTCTGCTCGGGTGAGGCTAAGAGCTTATATAAGGCATATACGTGGCACGCCTCCGGATCCTTGGGGTCTTCGAGTGGAGTGGAATCCGTAACGATCCCCATAACTTGCTTCTTCAGCTGTTTCTTTGGTAAAAACACATCAATCACGTTGCCGTAGCTCTTGCTCATCTTACGCCCATCTGTGCCTGGAATGGTCATTACTGATGTTGCAATACTGGCCTCAGGAGCTACGAAAGTATCCCCATAACGGTGATTAAAACTACTCGCTAAATCGCGCGTTATCTCCAAGTGTTGCTTCTGATCTTTCCCTACAGGGACTAATTCCGCATCGTACAATAAAATGTCCGATGCCATTAGAACTGGGTAGTCAAACAACCCGGCATTCACATCGCTGAGGTTATCGCTTTTATCTTTAAAGCTGTGTGCGTTGGCAAGCATCGGGTACGGCGTAAAGCAATTTAAATACCAGGTTAATTCCGTGCACTCTGGTAAATCGCTTTGCGCATAGAAAACCACTTTCTCTGGATCTAGCCCACAAGCGAACCATGCAGCAGCAGTAGCCAAAAGGTTCTCCTTGCGCAGTTCAGGATCCTTAACCGTAGTCAAGCTATGCAAGTCTGCTATGAATAAAAACGCTTCGTTTTTTGCGTCTTCGCTCATTTCTAACGCGGGACGGATTGCACCTAGAATGTTTCCTAGATGCTGACGCCCTGAACTTTGAATACCGGTGAGTACTCTTGCCATTCGTTTATTATTTAATCAAAGTCAATTCTAAGTCTATATCCGCCCAATAGCTGCTGTCAGCAGGAATTTGCATGAAAGACGTCTGCCAGATCTGCTGGGTGGGCAGTCCGCTAATCATCTTAAAAGCGTAGCTCACGCTATCGTTGTCAAGGACTAATGTACTGTCGTTGTTTTCTAGATACCACGAGCCTCCACTAATCAAGCTAACAGGAACCTGAATGGTGTTTAGATTGGCGACAAAGTCTACATGTAAGTTACCGGTATCCGGCATTTCGTAAATATTAATTTTACCGTACAACTGCGTTCCTATGCCGCTAAATTGCATGAGCGCTGATGGGTTAATTGGATTCGGCATTTCACCACTGTAGGCCACCTGGTTTACCGTCCATTCCCCAACCACATCTTCGCGATTAAAGGTTTCTGTAGCAACGGGGTCCGTCGTACAAGAGGCTGCCAATAAGGCGCCTGCGGCGATAAAGGTTAAAAGGGTCTTTTTCATACTGTATAGTTTGAGGTGCTAAAAATAACCGGAATTTCGTCTTTCCTGTCTATAACATGCAGCAACGATGTGGCTACCGTTTCAGGAAGAACAAGGCTCCCTGATTCATATTCTTCTACAAAATGTGCAACCCCTGGAAAATCTTCTTCAGTAGTTGCGCGAATCTCCGCCTGCATTGGCGTGTTCACTTTTCCTGGTCTGAAAGCATGAATTCTCAACTCAGGATGCTCTTTAGCTAATACCGAAGCGTACATGTGTACAGCTGCTTTTGAGGCACAATAAGCACTCCAACCTTCAATGGCAAATTCTGCAGCGCCGGAGCCTGTAAAATAAAGTTGTTTCTCTCCTGAAATTTCCGCTAAAAATTTGGCGCTCAATAGCATGGCGCCACTCGTGTTCAGGGTGATACAATGGTCGATTTCCTCCCAGCTTGCATTTTTTCCAGGCTTTACCGGGCCCAAAGTGCCGGCGTTATTCACTAATACGGTAAGTTCGCAGGACTGATCTTCCGCTAGTCTTAGCCCGCTTAAGGCTGTTCTGTCGCTTAAATCACAGGTGGTGAAAGAGCCACGAGGATGCGCTGTAAGTAACGCAGGTGCATTTCTTCCTATACCCTCAACATACCAACCTAAGCGCAAGGCTTCGGCCGAAATAGCCAGACCTATTCCCGAGCTAACACCGGTAATAATCATGCGCCTTCGGTCTGACATCAAGCGTTGATTTCAATAAACCTATTAATGTCTTTTATCTTACCGAAGACTAAAATGATGTCCCCGTTGTTAACGATACTGTCTGGCCCAGGAACGCCGTTGATGTGGTGACTGTCGCCTTCTTTACGCAAAACCGTTACTAGGTTAATGTTGTATTTCTTGCGCAGCCCAATGTCCTCTAATGTGCGGCCAATTATTTTCGTCGGCGCCTCAACCTCAATAATTTCATAGTTATCCGGTAGTTGAACACACATGAGTACTCCCGGGTTGGTCAATTGCTCAACAACGTTGTTTGCAACCTCCTGCTCCGGACTCAAAATGTGCTGAAGCCCCATTTTCTCAAGAATTTTACGCTGTACCGGTCCCTGAGCGCGCGCGATAATTTTCTTCACGCCCATCTCTTGTAGTTGGAAAACACATAAAAGCATCTCCTGGAAACTAGAACCAATACTTACCACAACGGCATCCATATCTTGGATGTTTTGTGCTTCCAGCGCTTGTTTATTTGTTGCATCAAGAGCTACGGCGAATGGAACGTCTTGCGCTATGCGCTGCACCTTTTCTTCGCTTTCATCAATGGCCATTACATCAGCGCCACGCTTCGCAAGTCTGCGCGCAATCGCTGATCCAAAAACACCAAGGCCTATTACGGCAAACTTGCTATTCATACGCTATTATTTTGCGAGTGCTTGCTCTAAATCGGCAAGCAAATCGTTTATGTTTTCTATTCCTACGGACAACCGAATTAGGTTGTCTGTTACCCCTACTTTTTCACGTTCTTCCTTAGGAATGGAGGCGTGTGTCATGGATGCTGGATGTCCCGCCAAGGATTCCACTCCACCCAAGCTTTCCGCAAGCGTAAAGACACGAAGTGCACTAACAACCTCAGCAGTTTTCTCGAAACCAGCATCTTTGATGGTAAAGCTTACCATTCCACCGAATTTCTTCATTTGTCGTTTCGCTACCTCATGACCATTATGACCCTTTAAGCCTGGCCAATACACATTTGCAACTGAAGGGTGTGCCTCAAGAAAATGTGCAACAGCCTCTCCGTTTTCACAATGACGATCCATGCGTACGTGCAGGGTTTTAATTCCACGCAACGCCAGAAAACTGTCCATTGGGCCACAAATGGCACCAGATGCGTTTTGATTGAAATATATTTTCTCAGCGATAGCATCGTTTTTGGTCGCTAGTAATCCTAACACAACATCACTATGCCCTCCCAAATACTTCGTGCCGCTATGCATTACCACATCTGCACCTAAATCTAATGGACGCTGAAGGTATGGCGTCGCAAAGGTGTTGTCCACGACTAAAATTAGATCGTGTTCTTTCGCGACTTTAGAGGCTGATTCGATATCAAAAACGTTGAGCATTGGGTTGGTAGGGGTCTCCATCCAAAGCATTTTTGTTGCTTCACTTACCAGATTGTGCCATCCATCGTTGCTCATGTCGACAAATTTGAATTTGACTCCATATTTGGAAAACATCTTAGTAAATAACCTGTATGTTCCGCCGTATAAGTCGTTACACGCGATGACTTCGTCTCCAGGACTCAAGAACTTCAACATACAGTCAATGGCTGCTAAACCTGAACCAAAAGCAGCTCCGTGTGTACCGCCTTCAATGCTTGCAATACCGTTTTCTAAGGCGGTCCGTGTTGGGTTTCCGCTACGGCTGTACTCATACCCCTTGTGCTTTCCTGGATATTCCTGGACATAGGTAGAGGTTTGATAAATAGGAGGCATTACGGCTCCTGTTGAAGGATCGTGCTGTTGTCCGCCGTGAATGGCTAGGGTTTCAATTTGTTGATTCTTATCGTCCATTGCTTGCTATAAAAGTTCTGTGTGTCTATTATTTGCAGTGCTCTTCAAAGGCAGAAAGCAGGTTGCCAGCGATCATTTCCGCCGTACGGCCTTCAATGTGGTGGCGTTCTACCATATGGACTAATTCACCGTTTTTAAATAATGCCATTGACGGTGACGACGGCGGGAACGGCTGCATCATGCCGCGCGCTTCGTTTACCGCTTCAACATCATTACCAGCAAAAACAGTGATCATTCGTGTAGGTTTCACCGCTGATTTTGACACTGCCATAGCCGCTGGACGCGCAGATCCTGCTGCACATCCACAAACAGAATTTACGACAACAAACGTTGTTCCATCTGCGTTAATCGCTGATTTTACTTCGTCTGCGGTCTTTGTTTCAGTATATCCGCTATTTGCTAGCTCTGCGCGCATGGGCGCGATCATCTCTTCTGGGTACATATTTTGATTGTGTTTTTATCTAAACAAAGTTAGTGTTTCCTAATGGTTTGCGCGATTGTACCTTTGCGCCAATTATAACGACATAAACATGAGCTCAAAAGTTCGCGTTCGATTCGCTCCTTCACCAACGGGGCCTTTGCATATAGGCGGTGTGCGTACCGCTTTATACAACTATTTATTCGCTAAAAAGCACGGCGGTGACTTCTTGCTTCGTATCGAAGATACGGACCAAACTCGATTTGTACAGGGTGCAGAGAAGTATATCATAGAGGCACTGGCGTGGTGCGGCATTTCGCCTGACGAAGGTATAGGTGGTGAAGACCGTGGAAACGGACCCTACCGTCAAAGCGAACGCAAACCAATGTATCGCGAATACGCAGAGCAGTTGTTGGCTGCAGATAAAGCCTATATAGCGTTTGATTCGGCTGAGGAATTAGACGCAATGCGTCAAATGGCAAAAGATGCCGGTGCATCGAATTGGCAATACAATTATATCACCCGCGGCAACATGAAGAACTCTTTGACTCTTCCAAAAGAAGAGGTTGACGCAAAGATTGCTGCAGGGGAGCCTTACGTGGTACGAATTAAACTTCCTCGTGATCATGAGGTGCGTTTGGAGGATACCATTCGCGGTTGGGTCAGCGTGAACACGAACAACATGGACGACAAGGTCTTGTTTAAGGCCGACGGAATGCCAACCTACCACCTTGCTAATATCGTAGACGACCATTTAATGGGAATCACTCATGTCATTCGTGGTGAGGAGTGGTTGCCGTCTGCGCCTTTACACGTAATGCTTTATGAAGCGTTCGGTTGGGATTGCCCAACTTTTGCGCACCTACCGCTTCTTCTTAAGCCTGACGGACCTGGAAAACTTAGCAAGCGAGATGGCGACCGTCTTGGGTTCCCGGTTTTCCCTATCGATTGGAAAAACGATGAGACCGGAGAAACCGCAAGCGGCTACCGTGAGTTTGGATTCTTTCCTGGAGCTTTTATCAACATGCTGGCCTTGTTGGGCTGGAACCCGGGTACAGAACAAGAGGTTTTCGACCTTCAAGGACTGGTTGATGCTTTCGACCTAAGCAAGGTTTCAAAGTCTGGTGCTAAGTTTGATTTTGAGAAAGGAAAGTGGTTCAACCAATTGTATTTACGTGATTTAAGCGAAGCAGAATTGGCACAGGATCTGAAAAATGTACTCGACAACGAAGGCCTCTCTTACAATGAGGCGCACCTTGGCACGATCGCTACGATGATGAGTGAACGCGCAACCTTCCCTCAGGATTTACTCGAAGAAGGTCGATTCCTTTTTGAAACACCATCTGTTTACGATGAAAAAACACGCAACAAAAAATGGAGCGACGCTAGCGCGCCTATGATGCAAGACATCGCCGACCGTTTCAATGCGCTGCCAGATTTTACTTCAGAAGCGATTGAAGCAAGTTTCAAGGGTTATTTGGCGGAAAAAGAATTGGGCTTCGGAAAAGTGGGCCCTTCCTTCCGTCTGGCAGTCACGGGAAGAGGCATGGGGCCAAGCATGTTTGTTATTTGCGCTGTGTTGGGCAAAGACGAGGTGCTCACTCGTATTTCTAAGGCAATTGAAGTGTTGGGTTAATGGCTGTTTTACATCAAATCGACGTTCACGGCATTCGCATTTACACGAACCACGGGTGCATGCAAGAAGAGGCGGTTATTGGCTCCAATTATGAAGTCAACATCAGTGTTTGGGCAGACCTTAGCGCATCGGTTGCCTCTGACGATTTGAACGACACAGTAGACTATGTCGCGCTCAATGCTATTGCAAAAGAAGAAATGGCCGTTCGTGCTAAACTTCTTGAAGTGGTTTGTCAGCGCATGATTGATCGCATTATGATTGAACACCCGTCCGTTCAAAAAGCCTGGGTAAACGTATCAAAACTCAACCCTCCCATCAACGGAGACGTAGAAAGGGTGGCACTTACGTTCACCGCCGAACGATAGAAAAAAATAAACTCGGGCCAAAACCAATTTTTCTACTATTTTTGGCCTCCCTAAGGTTCCGTGGCCGAGTGGCTAGGCACTGGTCTGCAAAACCAGCTACAGCGGTTCGAGTCCGCTCGGAACCTCAGAATGAGAAAAGCCCCGGTTCGCTATGCGAACTGGGGTTTTTTCTTTTAACGAATACGAAGCTTGCTTCAGTATTTGGGAAAAGAAAAAAGCGCAGCAGACCGCGAAGCGGAATGCAGGGGCGTTCTTACTGACCTTAGGTGGGCAGCGGTCCGCCGAGCGAAGCGAAGGCAATCCGCTAAGCCATCCGCTTCAAAGCAAATAAAAAACCCCGAACCAATGGCCCGGGGTTCTAGAGTTTAAGTCTTTTGCTTTTACAACAAATAATCGGTCGTCATCCAGGTGCTTTGACCGCCTGAGATCACATTTCCGACCAATTCTTTCTGATCTGTACCCGTCGCAACCAGTGTTCGAATAGAGAACGAGCGTAAGGCGTCATGCACGCTTAACGTAGCTACAGCACTATCCTTTCTTCCTGTAAACGGTAGATAATCCGGGCCGCGCTGACACGACGCGTTGATGTTCACACGGCACACCTGATTCACCATGTTGTCCACCGCATAGGCTATGGTCAATTCATTATCGCTAAACAAACTGCACTGTTGCCCGCAGTCGGATGCTGCAATAGAGGTCATCACCTCTTCTAAATCTTCATACTCAACAATAGGAACTACAGGTCCAAACTGTTCTTCATGGAAAATGTCCATTTGCTTCGTTACCGGATATAAAACAGCCGGGAAAAAGGCGGTGTCTGATACGCGTCCGGCGTTTTGGTTGATGACCGCCGCGCCTTTAGCAACAGCGTCATCCACATAAGCCTCCATTTGCTCGACTTTATTTCGTTCGGGCAGCGGGGTCAGGGTGCTGTCTGCTGCCGGATGACCCAGCGCTAAAGCGTCTACTGCTTTCGTAAATTTCGCGCGGAACTCCTCTGAAACAGATTTGTGAACGAAAATAAGCTTGAGTGCTGTACAGCGTTGACCGTTGTAACTCAATGCGCCATTAACACACTCTTTAACCGCTTTATCGACATTGGCATCATCAAAAACAATGGCTGGGTTTTTTGCTTCAAGACCTAAGACTTGACGCAAGCGGTTTGGCTTCGGGTGTTGCGCGACTAGTGCGTTCGAGCTTTTCGAGTTTCCAATCAACGCTAGAACATCCACGTCGCCTGTTTTCATGATAGGACCTGCCAATGTTCTTCCACGGCCGAACACAATGTTTACCGCTCCCGGAGGAAAGGCTTCTTTAAACGCGTCGATAAGCGGAGTCAACAATAAAACTCCATACTTCGCCGGTTTAAAAACAATAGTGTTCCCCATGATCAACGATGGAATGAGTAAACAAAAGGTCTCGTTCAACGGATAGTTGTACGGCCCCAAACAGAGGACGACGCCTAACGGTCCGCGACGAATTTGTGAGATAACGCCATCCTTACTTGCGACGTGTGAACCCCTGCGTTGCAGTTCCTTATATTCTTCAATAGTATCGTAGATGTAATCAACGGTACGGTCAAATTCCTTGTATGCTGCGCTTTTGTTCTTTGCGATTTCCCACATGAGCAGCTCACTCACTTCTTCACGCTTTTCCTTCATAATAGCAACGAATTTCTCCATCGCTGCGATACGTGCGGAAGCGCCTGCGGTAGGCCAATAACCGCGACCATTGTTGTATGCCGATTTTGCTGCTTGAAGTGCCTTTAAGCCGGGCGCCTCATCTAGTGTTGGTGATGATCCCAGGTACACTCTTTCTGTGGTGCCGTCCTTCGAAACTCTACCCATTGGGCTGTACACTTCTTCGAAATCCCCTTCCCAGGTTTCAACAGATCCATTGATCAGATACTGGTTCCATTTGAGCGGTTTTGGCGGTTCAAACTCTGCGATAGGTAATTGCTTAGAGCTTGCTTTCATTTTACTGTCCAATTAGTTAGTGTCTTTATAAGGGTTAAATTATAGATTTAGTTCATCCCACATAAAAGTAAATTAAACGACGACCCTGGATACATTGAGTGATATCTATTACAAGGCTGCTTTGTAACTTGCCAGAAATCCTATCCATATGACCCTTCATCCGATACACACAGGAAACTTTAAACTCGACGGTGGCGCCATGTTTGGCGTTGTGCCTAAAGGACTTTGGGAGCGCACAAATCCCGCAGACGAAAAGAACCTTTGTACTTGGGCAATGCGCTCCTTGCTCATTGAGGACGGGAACCGATTAATTTTGATCGATACTGGAATCGGCAACAAACAGAGTGAAAAGTTCTTTTCACATTATTACCTTCACGGTGACCACAGCCTTGACGCCTCCCTCGCTATAAAAGGCTTTAGTCGCGATCAGATCACTGACGTCTTCCTCACCCACCTGCACTTTGATCACGTAGGCGGTGCTGTTCAGTGGAACAAAGACCGAACGGGTTACGAACCGGCGTTTAAAAACGCAACGTATTGGACGAACGAGCGCCATTGGAATTGGGCCATAAAACCCAATGCTCGCGAACGCGCCAGCTTCCTTTCTGAAAACATCTTACCGCTTCAAGAAAGTGGTCAATTAAAATTCATAGTGGCTCCGGAAAACCAGCATCGCATCAGTACCGGCTTAGGTTTCGACGCGTTTGTAGTCAACGGCCATACCGACGCGCAAATGTGTCCTATTCTCGAATACAAAGGAAAAACGTTGGTCTTTATGGCCGACTTATTGCCATCCACTGGACACGTTCCGTTGCCTTATGTCATGGGGTACGATACGCGCCCGTTGCTTACGCTCGATGAGCGGAAAAGGATCTTTACCGAGGCGGCAGAAAACGGCTATCATTTGTTTTTAGAGCACGATGCCTACAACGAGGTTTGTACCCTGGAAATGACAGAAAAAGGACCGCGTCTTGCGGATAACGGTCGACTAGACCACTACTTCAGATAACCCTTATACCATGAAGAAAACTATACTCGCGTTATTTCTAACGTTTTCGGGAATTGCGCACGGACAATACTGGCAACAATCGGTCGACTACACCATGGACATTACCATGAATGTCGATGACCATCAATACGATGGCTACCAGAAGGTCCAGTACACCAACAACAGTCCTGATACCCTTCAAAAGGCGTATTTCCACCTGTACTTCAATGCGTTTCAGCCGGGCAGTATGATGGATGTGCGCTCGAGGACCATCAAGGATCCAGACCGTCGTGTAACGGACCGTATTTACGGGCTTAGTCCGGACGAAATTGGCTTTCAAGAAGTTCGTGAACTCACTCAAAACGGCATGCCGCTTGGTTGGGAGGTGACCGGAACTGTGCTGAAGTGTGCGCTTGCTGAACCGCTGCTTCCGGGTGAAAGCGCCACGTTTGAGATGCGCTGGAACGCACAGGTTCCAAAACAGATTCGCCGTTCGGGTTGGAACAATAAAGAAGGTGTTGAATTTACCATGACCCAATGGTATCCTAAACTCGCAGAATACGATAAAGACGGCTGGCACCCGGATCAATACGTTGGCCGTGAGTTTTACGGTGTTTGGGGAGCCTTTGATGTGACTGTTCACATTGATAAAAACTATGTGCTCGGTGGTACCGGTTACCTGCAAAACCCCGAAGACGTTGGTTATGGTTATGACGGAGTAAAAAAGGTTCGATTAGGGCGCAATGAGCTCCGAAAATGGCACTTCAAAGCAGATAGCGTACACGACTTTGCCTTCGCTGCTGATCCAGATTACAAACACGTGCAGCTCCAGGTTGAAAACGGTCCTTTAGTGCACCTCTTGTACGATCCTAAAACAGCAAACGAAGCGAATTGGATCAAAATTCAAGACGGCTACCTCCAGGGGTACTTTGATTTTATGGCGCAACATTTTGGTAAATATCCCTACAAACAATTCTCGCTGATTCAAGGCGGAGACGGCGGCATGGAATATCCCATGTGTACCATGATGCTTGGTGGTGGTGATGATTTCGAAGGTTTTACCGGTCTTTTTGTGCACGAAGGAACGCACAATTGGTATTACGGCGTGATCGGAACCAATGAAGCGGCCTATCCCTGGATGGATGAAGGCTTCACTTCTTATGCAGAGGAAGAGTGTATGAATGTTCTTTTCAGTCGCGGCGAAAGCAATCCACACCTTGGAGCCTACAGAGCCTATGTCTATTTAGACACTTCCGGACTGCGCGAACCGCTCAGCACACCTGCGGATCATTTTAATTACAACCGCACCTATGGTATCAATAGTTACAGTGCTGGAGCGCTGTTTTTAAACCAATTAGAATACATCATCGGCGAAGAACCTTTCGCTCGTGGCATGAAACGGTACTGGAACCAATGGCAATTCAAACACCCAAAACCCGAAGATTTTATACGCATCATGGAGCGCGAGTCGGACCTCGAATTGGACTGGTACCTCAGTTATTATGTCGATCAGGTAAAAAGCATAGATTACGCCGTGTCGTTGACGCGCAGCGATGCTCAGGGTGCAGAGATCCTCCTTGAACGAAAGGGCCTCTTCCCAATGCCTGTTGATTTACGTATTACCTATGCCAGCGGAAGAATAGAAATGCTAAATATTCCACTGGTGAGCATGTATGGAGCGAAGCTTATCGAGGGTTACGACGCTCAAGCGCCGTGGGGCTGGACACACCCTGAATACGTTCTAAAACACACCGCAACAGAGCCTATTATTTCCATAGAAGTAGATCCGTCGCAGCGTTTGCTCGATATCGACAGGTCGAACAACGTTTGGAACATAGACTAACATAAAGGGCCCGCAATAGCGGGCCCTTTATGTTATCTTTTCTTCGGGCCGCTCTTGTGCTTAGCCGCTTTTGTCATGCGCTTTTTAGCGCCTTTACCCAGGTTATACCCTTTAGCGTTCTTCGCTTTTTTGGGGTGCCTTGATGGGCCCGGTTCCTCTAATTCAGCTGCGGTTTTTCCGCTACGTGGGCTTACCTTACTCATCGAAACTAACAACTAATTCGTCGCTGGTGGCATGTGTCTGACAGGTCAAAACATAGCCGTCCTTCACCTCATCGTCTACCAACGCGTAATTCATAACCATCTCTGCTGTCCCTTTGAGAACCTTCGCCCTACATGTGCAACAAACAGCTCCTTTGCAGGCGTAAGGAACGTCTGCTCCAGCGTCTAGTGCAGCATCAAGAACATAGTCTTTAGGTCCCATTTCAAAATGGGTTTCTTCACCGTCTAATACCACGGTTACTTTCGCGTTTGCACTGGCCTTGGCAGATGATTTAGCTTTGGCCTCTTCGGTTGCTCCAGCGGTGTTGAACAACTCGAAATGTATTTTAGTTTTTGCCGTTCCCAGCGATTCTAAAACCCCACTCACCCCTTCAATCATGCCTAAAGGCCCACATAAAAAGTGTCCCGTTGTCGTAGCTACATCGAAGAACTTTCCGTTGTACGCGTTGACCTTGTCCGCATCTAGTCGACCAGAGGTATAATCACTTCCTTGGTCTTCACGGCTGAGCACATGGTGTACCTCGAAACGATCAACATAGGTGTTTTTCAGGTCTTCCAGTTCGTCCTTAAAAATAATACTGTTGCTGTTTTTGTTCCCATAAAAAAGGGTAAACGTACTCTCGTTGTCGCTATTCAAAACCGATTTAGCAATTGCGGCAATCGGCGTAATGCCCGAACCCGCTGCCCAACCCACTACATGTGCCGCGCCGCCTTCGTGTTTCCATGCAAAGTTTCCCATAGGCGCCATGCTCTCAAGAGTATCTCCTGCGTTTAGAGATCTATTCGCGTATGTAGAAAACTTACCGCCTTCTATTTCTTTGATCGCTACGCGCAGCTCTCCTTCGTGTGGCGCTGCACAAATAGAATACGAACGACGCACCTCTTCTCCATTAATGGTAGCACGAAGGGTTAAATATTGTCCTGGCGTATACTTGAAAACCGATTGTTGCTCCTTGCTTAATTCGAACGCCACGCTTACCGCGTCTTTTGTTTCTCGGCGCACCTCTTTTACGATTAGCGGATAAAAAGCACCTGTTGATGTGGTCGTGCCGTTGGACTGCAATGATGGTTTTTGTTCTTTATTCTTTTTGAAAAATTTAAGCATGCTTTCTGTTTTGTGGTGTAAAGGTAGAGTGGAATCTTAAACCATAACACACCTTACGCTGTTGTGTTTTAACTTTGTAAGCGACCTAATACACAGAATGATGGGAACAAATGTATCATTAGAAGAAAATTTTCAGACCTATGTCGATGGGGAAAACAAGATTGAACCCAAAGATTGGATGCCTGAAAAATACAGACGAACCCTAATCCGCCAAATATCACAACATGCTCATAGTGAGATAATTGGAATGCAGCCGGAGGCCAATTGGATCACCCGCGCGCCCTCCCTCAGAGCAAAACTTATCTTGCTCGCAAAGGTACAGGATGAAGCCGGTCATGGGCTCTATTTATACAGCGCCGCAGAGACTCTTGGTGAGTCTCGAGAAAAGATGATTTCTGACCTTCAAAGCGGAAAAGCGAAGTACAGCTCTATATTTAATTACCCAACTCCTTCGTGGGCAGACATGGGTACAATCGGCTGGTTAGTCGACGGAGCGGCCATTCAGAATCAGGTGATGCTTACGCGCACTTCCTATGGTCCATATGCACGAGCAATGGTTAAAATCTGTAAAGAAGAAAGTTTTCACCAACGCCAGGGCTATGAGGTGGTCATGAAATTAGCACAAGGCACTCCGGAGCAAAAAGCTATGGCGCAAGAAAGCTTAAACCGCTGGTGGTGGCCATCTTTGATGATGTTTGGTCCGTCTGATGACGAAAGCCCGAACAGCGCACAGAGCATGAAGTGGAAAATCAAACGTAAAAGTAACGATACGCTTCGCCAGGAGTTTGTAGACAAAACGGTGCCTCAAGTAGAATACCTAGGCTTAACTGTTCCCGATGCAGACTTGAAGTGGAACGAGGCTCGTGGACACTACGATTTCGGTACCATCAATTGGGACGAGTTTTACGACGTTATTCAAGGCAATGGTCCTTGTAACAAGGAGCGTATTGCACACCACGTAGAGGCGCACGAAGAAGGCGCTTGGGTACGTGAAGCCGCCAATGCTTTCGCTAAGAAACAAGCACAACGTAAAAAAAATACAGGCGCCGCCGCCTAAACCTTGTTCCACATGAATAAAGACCACTGGAAACTTTGGGAAGTGTTCCTCCGTTCAAAAAACGGACTTTCCCACAAACACGTTGGAAGCCTACATGCAGCAGATGCAGAAATGGCTATCCAAAATGCTCGTGACGTGTACACCCGTAGAAGTGAAGGAATAAGCATCTGGGTTGTTCCGTCCGAAGCAATCACAGCCAGTGCACCCGACGAGAAAGAGCCCTTGTTTGCGCCCAGCGATGACAAGGTTTATCGACACCCAACTTTCTACGACATCCCTGATGATGTCGAACACATGTAGGCTATGAATGGAGGTTGGTTATCAGGGAAAAAATCCCAATTCACAAAGGAGGAGGCGCTCAAAGAGTACTTTACGTTCCTCGCTGATGATGCCCTTATTTTAGGGCAACAGCTCAGCCGCTGGTGTTCAAAAGGCCCTGTATTAGAACAAGATATTGCTATTATTAACACTTCATTAGACCACATAGGCCGTGCACGGCTTTTGTACCAGGAGCTCGCTACACTAGAGGGTGGTGAGACCACAGAGGACTCTTTGGCTTATTTCCGGGACCACCAAGAGTTTCGCAACGCGCTTTTATTAGAGCAGCCTAACGGTCACTGGGGAGATAGCGTGGTAAGAAGTTTTTTTATTGACACCTTTAATTTTTTCTTGTACGACGGTCTTCACCATTGTGAAAACCAGGTATTAGCGGGTATTGCAGAGAAATCTGTAAAAGAGATCGCATACCAGGCACAATGGAGCGCGGAATGGGTCATTAGACTAGGCGACGGTACCCAAGAATCACATGAAAAAGTTCAAAAAAGCGTTAATGAATTGTGGGTGTGGACAGGAGAGTTGTTCGAAAAACACCCTGTATTTGAAAAATTAGGGTCAAGCTTTATCGATTTTTCTACACTAAAAACACAATGGTTAGAAAAAGTAACGCTCGTTCTAGAAACAGCTACATTACAAATGCCTGATCCTGAATCTTGGATGCAGACTGGCGGACGTTTAGGTGTACACACTTCGCATTTAGGCTTCATCCTTGCGGAAATGCAAAGCTTGCCTAGAACATACCCAGCCGCAAGTTGGTAAAATCTCATTTACCCCCGCTCAGCTAAAAAATCACAATACGTTAACATTAATTTTCTGCTGCCCTTCCGTTTCGGCATGAGGTTTGCATAGGGTTTAAAACACGAGTAGTATACGTGTTTTTGTGTTAAGCGAGTGAGGGCTAGAGTGGGGACTTTAGCCCTCTTTTTTTGCTCCATACAAAGGAGCCTGCGAACAAAACAAAACTTGCTACAGCCATAGACCCGCTAATCGACCCACCAACCCATTCTGAAAGAAAATAGCCAAACACTGCGCTCAGTAAGCCCTGGACTAAAATGTACAGTGTCATGCGTTTTAGATTATCGGTAATTAAGTACGCTGTTGCCGCGGGAACCACAAGAAAAGCAATCACCAAAATAGCCCCTACGCTTTCAAAGCTTACCACGGTTGCAACGCTCGTGGCGGCCATTAGGGTATAGTGCCAAACCGCTGTTTTGATACCTATACTCTTTGCGTATTCAGCGTTAAACGAGGTGAGCAGCCATCCTTTGTAGCCCAGCCAAAAAATCATTTGAATCAAACCTAATAGAATCAGCAGTGTCCAAACCGGTGCCGGCACGCCTAGGTTTAAAAAGGAACTGGTCTGAAGCGGAACAAAAGCAATCTCGCCGTGAAGCACACAATCTGCGTCGATGTCGGCCTGTCCGGCATACTTAGTAACTAAAATCACGCCAACCGCAAAAAGAAACGTAAACACGGTTCCCATTGCTGCATCTGCCTGCATCCTGCCTTTTGATGAAAAAAACTGAATAAGCAGTGTTGTAATAACCCCCATAATTATAGCCCCTAAAAATAGTGGTATGGACGCCCTAGATCCGCTTATTAAATACGCAATAACAATACCCGGTAGTACCGCGTGACTTAGCGCATCGCCCATCATACTCATTCTTCTCAGTAAGAGTAAATTCCCTAGCATTCCGGTGGAAGACGCTACTAAAAAGCCTGTTACGATGATCCAAAACGCATCCATATTATAGCGCGTTTATAGGGTTGTCTGGAACCAATTCGTGAATTTCTAACAAAGGGTTGAATCTTGAACATAGGCCTAATTCACCGAGTATTTCTGCTTCAATTTCTGGTGTTAAAAAGTGCTCCATCGTTTCTGCCTCGTCGTGTACGAGGTTGATGCTCATCTGCATTCGACGTTGAAGGTAAATCTCCCAAATCTTATGACGTCTATCTATTTCTGCACCATAAGATCGGCCATCTGTGGACAGTGTAAAGCCGGTGTGCACTTTCTTAATCAATCCCTTTCTACGCAACCTGCGTACCGTTCTATTCCAGAGTCGTTGCTCGAAAAATTGGCGCTGGCTTATGCTTTTTCTGTTAAAGAGCTTACCCAAGCCACGAACCTCGTTTTGTACCGCCGTCTTCAAAAGGTTTTCTTCATTAATTCTCCTTTTCAACAACAGTTTTGACCAGCGTTGGTAAATAACCCCTCGCTTTGGCGCAAACAACATAGAAACAAAGGCAATTAATGAAATAATTACAATGGTCCACGGACCTGTAGGCATAGCTGCCTGACGGTAGCTTACAAATGCCCCTAGCCATCCGGCTAAGGCCCCAAAAAATCCACTTAGAAGTAGTAAGCGCAGGAGGCTGTTCGTCCAAAACCGAGCCGCAGTAGGTGGTATAATAAGCAGTGCGCTCATCATAACAATACCCACAGCTTTAATACCTACAGAGATGCTCAAAATGGTAATGAAACTGATCAAGCCGTCGATAAATTTTACGTTAATACCTATGGCATCGGCATATTCGAGGTTAAATACAACTGATTTAATACTGTGATAAAAACTAAAAACCAAAATCAACACTAAGGCTGAAACCCAAGCAAAAGCAGTGCTGTCCCCGGGAGTCATTGCAGCTGCATTTCCAAAAATATAGTGGTCTAAGCCACTTTGTTCACCGCCGTAATTCGACTGTATCACGGTCAATAAAACAATACCAAAACCGAAAAAGCTTGAGAGCACGATAGCTAGGGCACTATCGCCTTTAATTTTACTTTGTTGCGTGATGTAATCCACAAGCAAAATGCTTAACCAACCACTTGTTGCGGCGCCTATGATCAGCACATATGGGTTTTTCACACCGCTTAAAAGAAAGGCAATAAGCACGCCTGGAAGCATACTGTGCGCTACGGTTTCTCCCACCAAGGTTTTCTTTCTTAAAAAATTAAAACTACCTACTGCTCCAGAAACACCGCCTAATAATAGCGCGGCCAATGCTACGTAGCGCACATTGGGTTCTTGAAGCGTTAGGTATTTAAAAAAGAGGTCCAAACTAGCGTGCTAAATACGTTTTTAAAAGTGTTGCGTTAAACAAAAGCATTTCAACGTATGTATCTTGATTTGCTTCTGGGCCTAAAGAATCGCTCAATAGTTCCGGGCCTAGAACCACATTAAACCCTTTGTCTTGACAGCCGCGCTGAACACTTTCCATGGCTTGAGGACTTACAATGTTCTCTAAAAAAATAGCCGGAACCTTATTATAGCAAATGAAATCAACTAATTCTGTGATTTCTCGTAAACCGAATTCACTCACTGTCGAGGCGCCCTGCAGGGTCCGTACCTGCATACCAAAAGTCCGTGCAAAATAACTTAAAGCATCGTGAGTCGTTATAACTAATCGTTGTTCAGGGGGAATAGTTTCTATGATTTTTTGTACTGAATCTGCGGCCGCTAAAATTTCTTGTTGATAGTTTACAGAAGCGCTCATAACTTCATCTACTGTTTCTGGATAAGCTGCTATAAGTTGTTGAGCAAGATCACCAACTATAAATTGGACCAACTCTGTGTCAAACCAATAGTGTGGATCCTTACTCGCTGGAAAGTTTGGGTCACTTATAATTATAGAGTCTGGAACATGTGCCGCTGCATCAATAATAAGCTTATCATCAATTTTCTCTAGAACATCAATGATTTTGCCTTCCAAATGAACACCGTGATAAACGATTACATCTGCAGCTCGAATCGCGTCTAAATCACGCTTGCTCGGCTTATAGGTGTGCGGATCAATTCCTTTATCAAGTAACGCTATAACCTCAAATGCATTCCCAGAAATATGAGTCAGCCAATCTGCCATTATACTGGTTGTACACAACACTTTTGGTTTCGAACTAGTGTGTGAAACAGCTTCGTTTTGAGGTGTTGAACACGATCCAAAAACAAATGCAAACACTAGAATAATAGGGGAAAAACGCATCTTATTTAAATTAATTCTAAATAACAAAGGTAAGGAACAGGAAGACTACTTAAAAAATCAGTAAAGCTATTTTTAGAATACAACAAAAGTCGTTCGTTATGTTTAATTTTATACGCTCACCTAAAACAAGAACATGGGAAATTTTACAGCGACCAGTATTTTAAAAAACCTAGGCTTAGAAGCAAAAAACGCGGGAACGTCTACAGGTAATCAATGGCATAATTCCAGTGAGTGGATAGCTTCATATTCACCTATTGACTCTGCGCATTTAGGTGATGTTAGTGTTACTACGGAAGAACAATACAATACAGCTATATCCGCTGCACAAAGCGCTTTTAAGGATTGGCGAAACGTTCCCGCTCCTCAACGTGGTGAATATATTAGACAGTTTGGAAATGAGCTGCGGAACCAAAAAGAGATGCTAGGTGCACTTGTTTCATTAGAAAT
>Ga0102854_1000077_pt1 | contig 33134 bp, 26 predicted proteins | sample Colrivmet1370A02_FD_84502 | JGI IMG/M metagenome (GOLD analysis project Ga0102854, IMG submission 84502) | Estuarine microbial communities from the Columbia River estuary - metaG 1370A-02 | ecosystem: Environmental > Aquatic > Marine > Intertidal zone > Estuary | place: USA: Columbia River... | reverse complement strand
TCAAATAAGCTCCATCTTCTTCAATCACTATACTGCCTCCAACAGCTGCATCTGATTTATATGCCCAGCTTTTCATCCACTTAATGGTTGTTCCGTCCATTGATTCAGCTACGGTATTTGGATTCATAGTAAAGCCAGAAGTAAACATTTCCGGTAATAATACTATGTCTGTGTCATGAAGCTTAGTTAATTTTTCATCAATACTTTTTCTATTTAGGTCAGGTGTCTCCCAAAATAGTGGGATTTGAAGAGCGGTAATGTGAAGTTTTATTTGCATACCATTAATTTAAAAGTGATGAAACTTGAACAAGTTTCTAAATTACTTATCTTTATTTTAGAGCTGTAATTTAACTAGATTTTCATTATGAGGCCAATAATAAAATGTTTACTATTTGTTGTTTTTTGTTACCCTTCGCTATATGGTCAATACTATTTTCCTCCTGCTCATGGAACATGGCAACAAAAGAATCCTGGTGAATACTCTATTGACTCGGGAAAAATAGCTGAAGCGATTGACTTTGCAAAAAAAAATGAATACAGTGGTTCCAAAGATTTGCGCATTGCGATCTTACGCGGATTTTCTAAAGAACCTTACCACAAAATTTTGGGCCCAACAAAAAAAAGAGGGGGCCCCGCGGGGATGATTTTAAAAAATGGATATCAAATCGCTTCTTGGGGATCTGTTGAACGTGTGGATATGACCTTTAGCGTTACTAAAAGCTATCTCTCCACAGTTGCAGGATTGGCAGTAGATCGGAACCTAATTTCACCAAAAGAAAAAGTAAGTAAAATAATTTGGGATACCACTTTTGATGGAAATCACAATAGCCAGATTACCTGGGAACATTTACTTAACCAATCATCAGACTGGTCTGGAACACTTTGGGGAGGGCATGATTGGGCAGACAGGCCACCTAATAAAGGAAGTATTGACGATTGGAAAAATAGAGCTTTTTCCATTCCTGGAACTCAATTTGAATACAATGATGTGAGAGTTAATCTTTTGGCGTATTCTCTACTAAATGTGTGGCGAAAACCTTTACCTCAGGTGTTGAAAGAATATATTATGGACCCTATTGGAGCTAGTAGTTCTTGGAGATGGTATGGTTATAATAATTCTTGGATTGAACTAGATGGCCAACGTGCACAATCGGTTTCGGGTGGAGGACATTCTGGAGGGGGCCTGTTTGTTAACACACTAGATCATGCACGCTTTGGACTTCTTTTCCTAAATGACGGGGCTTGGAATGGTAATCAATTGATAAGTAAAAACTGGATTAAAGATGCCACTACTCCCTCTCCAGCACAGATAAGCTATGGCTATATGTGGTGGTTAAATAAAAAAGGAACCAATCGTTTTTGGGAAGGTGTTCCTCAAAATGTATTTTATGCGTCTGGATTTGGCGGAAATTATATTGTCATTATTCCGGATGAAGATATTGTTATTGTTACTCGTTGGTTAGAGCCTAGTCAAATCGGCCTTTTCGTTAAAAAAGTAATTGATGCATTATAAAGCACTAATTTTTGATATGGATGGTACTCTTATGGATAACATGTCATATCATAAAAAATCTTGGATCGAGTTATTTAAACACCATAAATTAGATTTAGACTATAATACTTTTGATAAAAAATTTCATAAAGGGTCTTTAGTCGAAATTATGGCTCGGCTTTTTCCTGAAATTTCAGATATAGAAACACTAAGGAAAATCGGAAGTTATAAAGAAGAACTCTACCGAGAATTATACCGTCCTCATGTGAAATCAATTTCTGGTTTGATATTGTTTTTAGAAAAAATGTTTCAAAAAAATATTCCAATGGGATTAGCAACAATGGGCGATCAACATAATATTGATTTTACTTTTGAAGCATTGAATTTGACGAATTTTTTTCACTCCACAACTGGTGGACATGAAGTAAAAAAAGGCAAACCACATCCTGAAATTTTTTTGACAGCCGCTGAAAAAATTGATGTTAATCCCAGCGATTGTCTTGCATTTGAGGATACGTTATCTGGAATACTTTCAGCTAAAGCGGCAGGAATGGATGTAATTGGTATAACAACTATGTTTGATGAAAAAACTCTGCTGAAGATGGGGTGTAAAAGAATAATTAATAATTATGACGAAATTAAGGTTTAGTCTAGTTAAAAATTATCGCTTTAAGAAAGTTTATTTAACGATCAAAAAATACTTAGCCTTTCAAGCTCGCAAATAAATATTCTCGATTCATCCGTGCTATGTTTTCTAAAGAAATCCCTTTTGGACACTCTACTTCACAAGCGCCAGTGTTAGTACAGTTACCAAAACCTTCTTCATCCATTTGTTTTACCATATTCATTACACGATCAGTTGCCTCAACTTTACCTTGAGGGAGTAAAGCATATTGGGACACTTTTGCAGACACAAATAACATTGCAGAAGCATTTTTACAACTAGCTACACAAGCACCACAACCAATGCAGGCAGCGGCGTCAAAAGCTTTATCTGCAAAGTCTTTTCCAATTGGAATTGCGTTTGCATCTTGAGTATTTCCAGATGTATTTACACTTACAAATCCCCCAGCCTGTTGGACACGATCAAATGCTGAACGGTCTACGGTTAAATCTTTAATGACAGGAAATGCTTGGGCACGAAACGGCTCAATGGTTATTGTATCGCCATCTTTAAATTTACGCATGTGTAATTGACATGTAGTAACTAAACGGTCTGGACCATGAGCTTCTCCGTTAATAAACATAGAACACATTCCACAAATTCCTTCACGACAATCATGATCAAAAGCAATTGGATCAATTCCCTGTCCTATTAATTGTTCATTTAAAACATCCATCATTTCTAAAAAGGACATATCAGGGGAAACGTCCGAAATTGAATAGTTTTCCATGTTCCCTTTTGCTTTCGCATTTGCTTGTCTCCAAACTTTTAATGTCAAATTCATAATCTAAATTATCTAATGCCTATTTATAAGATCTTGTTTTTACTTCAATCTCTTCATATTTTAATTCCTCTTTATGCAATTTCGCTTTAGAAGGTTCTCCTTTATATTCCCATGCAGAAACAAAGGTGAAATCTTTATCATTTCTCAGCGCTTCTCCTTCAGGAGTCTGAGATTCTTCTCTAAAGTGACCACCACAAGATTCATTTCGTTCCAATGCATCTTTTGCAAACAATTCGCCCAATTCTAAAAAATCAGCAACACGTCCTGCTTTAGCAAGTTGCTCGTTAAACTCTTTGGTTGTTCCAGGGACATTTACATTTTTGTAAAAATCTTTACGTAATGCGCTAATTTCAGTAATAGCCTCTGTTAATCCTTTTTTATTTCGAGACATACCACATTTGTCCCACATAATTTTACCTAATTTCTTATGGTAATAATCAACTGAGTTTTTTCCATTATTATTTACAAAGCTTTCCAACTGTACTTTCACAGCCGCTTCTGCTTTTTCAAACTCAGGAAGGCTGATGTCTATCTTTCCCGTTCTAATATCATCTGCTAAATAATCCCCAATAGTGTATGGCAGAACAAAGTATCCATCGGCTAAACCTTGCATTAATGCTGAGGCTCCTAACCTATTGGCTCCATGGTCAGAGAAATTTGCTTCTCCTATAGCGTAGCATCCGGGAATAGAGGTCATTAAATTATAATCTACCCATACCCCTCCCATAGTATAATGAACTGCAGGATAAATCATCATTGGCATTTCATATGGATCTTGATCAACAATTTTTTCATACATCTGAAAAAGATTTCCATATTTAGAGCGAACGACGTCTTGTCCTAATTTTTTAACTAATGTAGAATCATTTTCATCAAGTCCTTTTACATGAGCTTGTTCTTTACCGTAGCGAGTAATTGCCGCTGCAAAATCAAGATAAACTGCCTCACCTGTTTTATTTACACCATACCCAGCATCACAACGTTCTTTAGCTGCGCGAGACGCAACATCTCTAGGTACTAGATTTCCAAAAGCAGGGTATCTTCTCTCCAGGTAATAATCCCTGTTCTCTTCTTTAATTTCTGTGGCCTTTAATTTGCCTTCACGAATTAATTTAACATCTTCAATGTTTTTTGGTACCCAGATTCTACCGTCATTTCTTAAAGATTCTGACATTAAAGTCAATTTTGACTGATGATCACCAGAAACTGGAATACAGGTAGGATGAATTTGCGTGAAACATGGATTAGCAAAATGAGCTCCTTTTTTATGAATTTTCCATCCTGCGGAAACATTACTTCCCATTGCGTTTGTAGATAAAAAGAACACATTTCCATATCCTCCAGATGCAACTACAACAGCATGAGCACTGTGGCGTTCAAGTTTTCCATCTACTAAGTTTCGTGCTATAATTCCTCGAGCTTTACCGTCAACAACCACTAAATCCATCATTTCATGACGATTGTACATTTTAATTTTACCGCGACCAATTTGTCGATTCATTGCTGAATAAGCACCTAACAATAATTGCTGTCCTGTTTGTCCTTTTGCGTAAAAAGTTCGAGAAACAAGAACTCCACCAAAGGATCTGTTATCCAGCAAACCGCCATAATCACGCGCAAAAGGTACTCCTTGTGCAACACACTGGTCAATTATATTTGTTGACACCTCCGCTAATCGATGAACGTTGGCTTCTCTAGAGCGATAGTCTCCACCTTTAATAGTGTCGTAAAAAAGACGGTGGGTTGAATCACCATCTCCTTGATAGTTTTTAGCGGCATTAATTCCTCCTTGGGCAGCAATAGAATGAGCACGTCTTGGAGAATCCTGAAAACAGAAAGTTTTAACATTGTATCCTAGCTCTGCTAGGGTTGCTGATGCTGATGCACCTGCCAATCCTGTTCCAACTACTATAACATCAATTAGACGTTTGTTTGCGGGACTTACTAAATTAATTTTACTCTTATGGTTGGTCCATTTATCGGCTACAGGGCCTTTAGGTGTTTTTGAATCTAGTGACATACTATAATGAGTTTATGTAATGAAATAGAGCTATAAATATAAATCCAACAGGAATAATCACTGAAAATGCAATTGCAAACTTTTTAATACTAGAACTATATTTATTATTGACACCTACACTTTGAAAAGAAGAAGCGAACCCATGGTTTAGGTGAAGGGCTAAAAAGACAAATGAAATAATATAAAGTCCAACTCTTAATAAGTCATGAAATTTGTGAGTCATTTCCTCATAATATCTTTCAGGATCTAAGGGAAGAACCTCAATGTATTTGTAGTTCATTTCAGGGAACCAGAAATCGTAAAAATGAAGACCTAAAAAAGAAAGCACTACTGCTCCAGACCAAATCATGTTTCTAGATACCCAAGAAGCATTTTCACTTCCCTTGAATTCCACATACTGAACGGCTCTTGACTTACGATTTTGTATCTCCAACACAAACCCCATGGTAAAGTGAAAAACTACTCCAAAAATTAGAATCGGCTGAAGGACAAACTGTACTAGAGGATTATTCCCCATAAAGTGAGAAATTTCATTAAAAGTTTTGGCACTGAAGACCGAAATGAAATTAATCGTGAAGTGTTGTGTTAAAAAAACAACCAAAAATAAGCCAGAAATTGCCATTGCTACTTTTCGGCCAATTGTTGAAGATGTAAAACTCATAGAATTTAATTTGCATTACAAAAATAAGATATAAACTCTAAGGATCAAACCGCTTTACTGTATTTTTCCCTTAAATCTTTAATAGGTTAAGTTTACAAACCTTGTGTTTAAATAATTAAATATTACAACCCATCAAAAATCAGAAGATGTCTTTAATTTTAAATTGATACTGCTATTTCAAGAGAAGGTGATTTTAATTTATCTTTAGAAAACTAGTATCTTAGTTAAAAAAATAATCATGCGTTATCGTCCCCTTTCCGCTTCATTTTACCGATTAAATCGGAATAAATTTTCTGCTGAATTAGACACAAAAAGTTTGGCAATTTTCAACTCGAATGATATTTATCCGATAAGTGCTGATAGTACATTGCCTTTTGCACAACATCGTGATATTTTTTATTTATCCGGTATAGATCAAGAGGAAAGTATACTTCTAATTTTTCCAGATGCTCTTGAAAAAAAACATGAAGAAATTCTATTTATAAGAGAAACCAATGAGCATATAGCAATTTGGGAAGGTGCTAAATTGACTAAACATGCTGCAACTAATTTAAGTGGGATTGAAACAGTCTACTGGCTCAAAGACTTTGAAAAAATTTTTAAAGAACTGAGTGCGCAATGTGATTGTTTCTACTTTAATACTAACGAACACTATAGACAAGCAGTAGAAACAGAAACCAGAGAAGATCGTTTTATAGAATGGTGTAAAAAACAGTATCCTGCACATGGTGTTGGAAAAAGCAACCCAATTCTTCAAGAATTACGTGCGGTTAAAAGTGAAGAAGAAATTGCTCAAATTCAAGAGGCGTGTAATATCACTGACAAAGGCTTTAGAAGACTTTTAAATTTCATTAAGCCTGGTGTGTGGGAATATGAGATTGAAGCTGAATTAGCACACGAATTCATCAGAAACCGATCAAAAGGATTTGCCTACGCGCCCATTATTGCATCTGGAAATAACGCTAATGTATTACATTACACAGAAAACAACATGCAATGTAAAGCTGGCGATTTAATCCTTATGGATGTGGCAGCAGAGTATGGTAATTATTCAAGTGACTTGACTAGAACTATCCCTGTATCAGGAACCTTTAGTGACCGACAAAGAGCAGTTTATCAGTCGGTCCTGGATGTTAAAAAAGAAGCTACAAAATTACTGGTACCAGGAACTATTTGGAAAGAATACCATAAAGAAGTTGGTAATATAATGACAAATCAATTACTGAAATTAGGCCTTTTAGATAAAGCTGATCTTCAAAATGAAACTGCTGAAAAGCCTGCTTACAAAAAGTATTTTATGCACGGTACATCACACCATATAGGATTAGACACTCATGATTATGGCTTGCTTCATTTACCTATGGAATCTAATATGATTTTTACCGTAGAACCTGGTATTTATATTCCCAAAGAAGGTTTTGGAGTTCGATTGGAAGACGATGTAGTAATTCAAAAAACGGGAGCTCCTGTTAACCTGATGGAATCTATTCCTATTGAAATTGAAGAAATTGAAACATTAATGAATGCATAAAAAAAGCCACCTGAATAAGTGGCTTTTTTTAAATAGTTAACACACAACCAATTTATACTGCTTCAGTTGATTTTGCGTTGCGTTGCCAGAAATATAAAATCGTAAACAAAACAATCAGGATTACTGGAAAACTGACCATATTTGTTAATGTTTGCTGTCCTGCAGCTAAATCTAAAGCAGTTCCTGTAAGTCCAAGTGCTTCTTGTTCTGCAGTCGAAGAATCAATCCATCCTCCAATGATGGTTTGAAAAATAGAAGTAGAGAACATTCCCATTCCTCCAACAATTGACATACCGAGCGCCCCACTTAATGGTATTTTTTCAGCAACAAAACCAATCATGTTAGGCCAGAAATAACAAACACCTAAGGCAAAGAAAATAGCTGCAACATAAACCATTTCTCCTGTTTGTGTGCTAAATAAAAAGATTCCGATAGCAGTTAAAATAGCAGAACCTAATAAAACACCTGTTTGGTCAAATTTACTAACAATATCTCCTCCAAAATAACGCCCAATAGCCATAAGACCTGTGATAAGGGCTAAAATAACCATGGGATGAGCGCCACTATTATCCAAAATCAGTGTAGTCCATTGTTGAGGTCCAAATTCTGAAATTGCAGTTAGTGCCATACATCCTAATATGAATAAGTATAGTGGAGTCAACATGGCCTTAAAGTTTTCTCCAATCGAAGCTACTTTTTCCATTTTTGGTTTTGGAAATTCTTGGCCAAAAAATAAATAAACATAAATTAGAGTTGGAATCATAATTACCCATATTTGTGCTTGCCAGCCTAAATCAAGACTAGTCATTAATAAAGAAATTAAGCTACCTAGAACAATTCCACCTGGAAACCACATGTGAAATCTGTTTAAAAGGGTGTTCATTCTCTTTCCTTCATTAGCATCTGCAATCATTGGATTACAAGCAGCTTCTGTACAACCATTTCCAATTCCTATCAATAAAGTTGATACTAAAAGGCCAGTATACCCTCCCGAAAAAATAGTTAAGACAATCCCTAATGTATGAGTTAAAAATGCGAATTGCATGATTTTTTTTGGTCCAATAGTATGGTAAAATAATCCTCCTAAAATCATAGAAATAGGGAAACCTAAAAACCACATTGAATTAATAAATCCTAATTGCTGGCCACTTAAACTAAAGGTTTCAGCTAGTTGAGGAAGAATACCTGCGCGAATACTAAATGAAAAAGCTGTCGTAATAAGAGCAAAACAACTTCCGTAAAAAAGTCTGTTACTATTTGTCATAATAAGTTATTTCAATTTGTTTCCTCTAATATATATCATTTATAATAACCTAGGGAAGTCACGAAAACAAAATTATTAATGACACCCACAATCAGGTCCACAGTCTGAATCTTTTGCAGATTTCTTTTTCAAAACATATTTACTTAATAAAAATACAAGTGCTAAACCTCCTGAAAGAAAAACTAAAAGTGATTGAATGAAGTCCATTAACTTAAAATTTGATAGGTTCCAAAAGCAATTATATAAGCTAAAAAAGTCATCCCAAAAAGCTGTATCATGGGCCATTTCCATGAGTTAGTTTCTTTTTTAACAATTGCTAAGGTACTCATACATTGCATTGCAAAGGCATAAAACAGCATTAATGAAATACCACTTGCTAAATCAAATAAAGGTTTTCCATCTGCCCGAACTTCAGAAGCCATTCTGTTTTTTATTGTTTCTTCTGCACCATTTTCTACACTATATATTGTAGCCAGAGTTCCCACAAATACTTCTCGTGCTGCAAAAGAACTAATAAGAGCAATTCCAATTTTCCAATCATATCCCAAGGGAGTAATTGCAGGTTCAATTGCTTTTCCTAATATCCCAATAAAAGAATGCTCTAATTGGTAAGAATTAATTTTTGTTTCTAAAATCTCTTCCGATAAATCAGGGTATTGCTTTTGAACTATTTCTTGGGCATTTGAAAAATCTTCACCAGGACCATAAGAAGCCATTATCCATAATAAAATAGAAATTGCTAAAATAATTTTTCCCGCTTCTGTCACAAAAGTTCTTGTTTTCTCCCAAACTGTAATTCCAATATTTCTCAACATTGGAAGTTTGTAATTAGGCATTTCAACAACAAAATAACTTTTAGATTCAATTTTAAGAGTAACACTTAAAATCCATGCAGACAAAAGAGCCATTCCGAATCCAACTAAATAAAGACCCATTAGGGTTAACCCTTTATAATTAAATCCTAAAAAAGAACCCTTAGGAATAACTAAAGCAATTAAAATCGCATAAACAGGTAAGCGGGCTGAACAAGTGGTAAATGGGGTTACTAAAATGGTAATTAGTCGTTCTTTCCAGTTTTCAATATTTCTGGTAGCCATAACAGCTGGAATTGCGCATGCCGTTCCTGAAATTAGTGGTATTATACTTTTTCCGCTTAAGCCAATTCTTCTTAAGCCCCTGTCCATCAAAAAGACTACTCTACTCATATAACCTGTTTCTTCCAAGACAGCAATAAATAAAAATAAGAAGGAAATTTGTGGAATAAAAATGACAATTCCACCCAAGCCAGGAATAATTCCCTCTGCTAAGAGGCTTGTAAAAACTCCTGGAGGAAATTGATTCTTAATATATTCACTCAATGCGGCAAAAGAGCTGTCAATAAAATCTTGTGGAATACTACTCCAATCAAAAATAGATTGAAAAATTGTCATCAAAATTCCAAAAAAAATAACATATCCCCAAAATTTATGAATTAATACACGGTCTAACCTACTGCGTAAATCGGTAGCTGAATTCCGATCTACTTTAAAAGTTGTTTTAAGTGAGTTATTTATGTATTGATAACGCTTAACCGTTTCTTTTTGTTGTAGACGCTTTAAATCAGAATCTGATTGAATTTTAAAATTAGTATCATCGTGGAACCTATTTCTATCAATTTTAGCAAAATTAACGTCTTGTGTAATTACTAACCACAACTTGTATACAGATTGGGTAGGGAAAGCCTTTTCAAGTCTTTTAAAATAGTCATCATCAATTGAAGCTAATGAAATAGTGGGCTTGGTAGAAAGCTGTCTATAGTTTAAAATCAATGCCTTAAGCTCTGATAACCCATCATTGTCACGAGTACTAATTAGAGATATTTTAGTGTCTAATTCTTTTTCAAGGGATTCAATATCTATTGTAATTCCTTTACGCTTCATTTGATCGGCCATGTTAATGACCAGAAGGGTGGGAATTTCTAAATCTTTAACTTGAGTGAAAAGTAAAAGGTTTCGTTTTAGATTTTCAATATCAGTAACTACTACCGCAACATCTGGAAAATCTTTATTGTTTTTATTGAGCAAAAGCTCAATAACAACGCTTTCATCCATCGAAGAAGCGTTCAGGCTATAGGTTCCCGGTAAATCTAAGACATGTGCTTTTGAGGTATGATTAAGCTTACAGACCCCTTCTTTTTTTTCGACAGTAATTCCTGGATAGTTTCCCACTTTTTGGTTTAATCCAGTGAGCTGATTAAAAACAGACGTTTTTCCTGTATTTGGATTTCCCAATAACGCTACATTCAACGATTTACTCATGATTTACTTTATCAATCGAACGAAAATATGCTGAGCCGTCTCTTTTCGGATGGCTAGATGTGATTCATCGATTTTAAGATACAATGGATCATTTAAGGGTGCTTTTTGTATCAGGGTAATTTCATTCCCTGGCAAACAGCCCATTTCTATTAGTTTTAGTGGCAAAAAATCAGTTTCAATATGCTCAATTTCTGCAACAACACCTTTCTCTAATTGATCTAATGGAATCATTATTTAGAATCATTTTAAAGAACAAAAGTAATAAAATAACTCACTGAAAAAATGATATCCCAGAAAAATTAGTTGGAAAGAATTCATCTTTTAGAATTTCTAAATCAATAAGTAATTCTTTCATTGCAAGAGTATCTGTACCGTCATAAAAACCACGTATTCTTTTTTCAGGATCTACCAAAATGAAATTTTCTGTGTGAATCATATCATAAGGGCCACCGTCGCCATCATCTTTGACAACCAAATAAGATTTTCTTGCCATGGTGTATATTTCTTTTTTATTCCCAGTAAGCAAATTCCATTTTTCATCGTTTACTCCTTTTTCTATGGCATACTTTTTAAGTTGTGGAACAGAATCAATTTTCGGAGTTACACTATAAGAAAGTAACATGACCGTAGAATCATTCAAAATTTCTTCTTGAATATTCACCATGTTAGCTGTCATTTTTGGACAAATAGTTGGGCAGGTTGTAAAGAAAAAATCAGCAATGTATATTTTACCTTCATAATCATCCTGAGTTATGGTTTTACCATTTTGATTTTCAAAAGAGAATGGTGCTATTTTATGATATTTTTTCACATGCTGAAGAGTGCTATCAACGAGTTCATAATTAACCATTGATGGTTGATAGATAGGAAGCACTTTTTTTGGTTTTAAAGCGCCATAAAAAAGAGCAAGAATAATTGTTGAGACTACAAATAAGACCCTTAAAAATATTTTATACTTTTTAAAAAAAAACTTCATATCCCCTGATATATAACAAATTTAGGGGTTTTAAAATCGATAATCTAGAAAGAATCTTAAAAGAATCTTAATTATCATAGCAGTAATTTTATTATGAATGCTATTATGCTACTTTTGTAGGAATTAAAATTTAGCTATGAGTCCCTTTTTTATAAAAGCCATTCAATTATTAATGAGTTTGTCCTTATTAATTGTTCTCCATGAATTAGGCCATTTTATACCTGCAAGAATATTTAAGACAAGAGTTGAAAAATTCTTTTTGTTTTTTGATGTAAAATTTGCTTTGTTCAAAAAGAAAATAGGTGACACTACCTATGGGATTGGTTGGTTGCCTTTAGGTGGATATGTAAAAATATCCGGAATGATTGATGAAAGTATGGACACCGAACAAATGAAACAACCTGCCCAAGAATGGGAGTTTCGTGCAAAGCCAGCATGGCAACGTCTCATTATCATGCTTGGTGGGGTAACAGTAAATTTAATTTTAGGATTCCTTATTTACATGATGATTTTGTTTGTTTGGGGTAAAAATACTCTAACAACTGAGGAACTTCCTCTAGGATTTCAACCCTCACCTGTAGCACAAGAAATAGGTTTTGAAGAAGGAGACCAACTGGTTTCCATTGATGGGAAAATATTAGATAATGTTATGGATATTAACCGTCAATTATTTTTAAGACCCCTTAAAAAGATTACTGTTAAAAGCGCTTCTAGAGGCATTAGGGTTATAAATATCCCTGAAAGTATTGGTCAAAAAATGTTTGAATCCGGAGAAATGAGGCCATTGACTCCCCTATTACCAGCACTTATAGACAGTATTTCACCTAACTCTCCTGCAGACATCTCTGGTCTTCAATACAATGATCGTTTGGTGTCGGTAAATAAGATTTCTATTGTTCATTGGGGTGATTTTCAAGAGTTAATGGAAGAGAAAAAACAACTAACTCTTAGTATTGTAATAGAAAGGGATCAAATAATGCAATCTATAGAAATTAATACCCCGGAGGGAATATTAGGAGTTTATCCTAGAACAGATTCCATAGTCTATACCAATGAAAGGTTAAGTTTAGATGAAAGCATTATTGAAGGTTTTGATTTTGGTTATTGGACTTTATATGATTATGTATCTCAATTTCAATACATGTTTACAAAAAAAGGCGCCAAACAATTAGGGGGGTTTGGAGCTATTGGCAGTATGTTTCCAGGGACCTGGAACTGGAAAGGGTTTTGGTCAAGTACTGCTTTAATATCAATAATTTTAGCTTTTATGAATATTCTTCCCATACCTGCACTAGATGGGGGTCATGTAATGTTTTTAACCTATGAGATTGTAACAGGACGTAAACCGAATGATAAGTTTATGGAATATGCTCAAATGTTTGGCTTCTTCTTATTGCTTTCTTTAGTACTATATGCTAACGGGAATGATTTGTACCGATTACTATTTAATTAAAATAATTTTTTTTAGGGTTTGTATTATGCTACAAAAAATATATATTTGCCCACCTAATAAAACATTCCTCCTTAGCTCAGTTGGTTAGAGCATCTGACTGTTAATCAGAGGGTCCAAGGTTCGAGTCCTTGAGGGGGAGCTAGCGTAACCGCTACACTGCACATACTAACAAAGCCCTTCGAATAATCGAGGGGTTTTTTCTTGAAATAGTAATCCATTTCAAATAGGTTACTTTTATATTTTTTAATTATTAATAAACAATTCCACTTGCAAAGAAAACAACCAAACAATCCTTTACATGGAATTACCTTAAAAACAATTCTCTTGGAGCTAATAGCAGAATATGGATGGGGGAAATTAGCACTTAAAATTAATATTAATTGTTTTAAAAGTCATCCTTCAATTAATTCAAGCCTAACTTTTCTTAGAAAAACACCCTGGGCAAAAGAAAAAGTAATTAAACTATACCTTGACACACAAGACAAAAAAATAAGACCCTTACAGTAAACCAAGGTTATATTGAGTAATTATAATTTTAGAAGTACTCGCATAATGAATGAAGAAGACAAAAAAAAAATTAAAGCCTACAGTAAAAAAACTCCTTTATATTTAAGCAGACGAAAGTTTGATGATCAAGGGACGCTTAAAGAAGTCAAATGTAGTAACTGTAAGGTGTTTAAACCCTTGAGTGAATATCAAAAAAACAAGGTGGAGATCGATGGTATTGATAACAAATGTAAGATTTGTAAAACTAAAAAATAGCAACTAACCTTTGACTTTTTATTTTATTAGAAATAAAACTTTAGTTAAAAGATTTATGTAATAATAAAACTACCCTTAGAATATGTGATTGCTTTCCCACTTATAATGACACGCTCACCAAGATTTCTACAGTATAATACTCCTCCCCTTAAAGATAACTGTTTTGCTAGCATCTTTTGTTTCTTTAATCGCTCAGCCCAAAATGGAATAAGAGAACAATGAGCAGAACCTGTAACTGGATCTTCTAGTATAGAAGCTTTAGGTGTGAAAAATCGTGAAACAAAATCACAAGAATCTCCTTCTGCTGTAACAATAACTCCCCCTGAACCAAAACTTAACTGATCAAAAGTAACTCGGTTGATGGTTATGTTTTTTATATCATATTCTGATTCATAAATCAGAACATAATCTCTTGCTTTAAAAACATATGCTGGGGGAATATTTATTGACTCTTGAAGTAAAGAAGGAAGTTTTATCTTTTTTGGCATTCGAGAAGGAAAGTTAAGATGGTATAAACCATCCTTAAATTCAACAATTAAAATACCGCTTAAGGTTTCAAATTGAAAAATATTTTTTGAAAACTTTAAAATGGTTTTAAGACAATGAGCTGTTGCCAAAGTAGCATGACCACAGAGGTCCATTTCAACTTCTGGCGTGAACCATCTCAAAAAGATTTTTTCATCTTTAATTAAGAAAAAAGCAGTTTCTGCAACAGCATTTTCCTGTGCAATTTTCAATAAAAGAGCATCAGGTAACATTTTAGTTAAAGGAACTACACATGCAGGATTTCCTGAAAAAAGATGATCTGTAAAGGCATCAATTTGATAAAGTGAAAGTTCCATGTTTCTTTTAGTTATTCTTTATAAATGTATTTATAATAACTTAGATGAATGAAATCTTCTACAAAAAAGCTAATTGAAGCAGAAAAAAAAGCACTCTTTCTTTTTCAAGAAATTGAAAAAAGAGGGTTAATAATCCCTGGTAAAACTGAAAAAAAAATAAACACTGAAATTTACAATCTAGCCTTTGAATTATTCGGCATAAAACTTTATTGGCATAAAAGAATTGTGAGAGCTGGAAAAAACACCTTAAAACCATATAATGAAAATCCAGAGAATCTCACTCTCCAAAAAGATGATATTTTATTTATTGATTTTGGTCCTGTTTTCGAAGAATGGGAGGCTGATTTTGGTCGAACCTATGTTATAGGAAATGATCCTCTGAAAATTAAACTTAGCCAAGATATTGAGAAAGCATGGTGGGAGGGAAAAGAATACTTTGAGTCTAGAAAACAAATTACAGGAGCTGAACTTTACGCTTATACTCATGAATTAGCTAAAAAATATGAATGGGAATTTGGGGGGGAAATAGCTGGACATCTAATAGGGCATTTTCCCCACGAAAGTTTAGAAAAAGAAATTAAAACAAATTATATACATCCAGAAAATCATGTTGATATGAGAGCAATTAATCAAATGGGAGATTCTAGAAGCTGGATATTAGAAATCCATTTTGTTGACAGTGAAAAAGAAATTGGTGGTTTTTTTGAGCAACTCTTGACCTTTTAAATTCTTCTTTAACTAACTTGGAATGGTACTTAATTATGAACTATTAATAGAAGATTATATTTAAAAAAAGTAATTAATTACTATAAAATATTTATTTAAAAAAATAACCTTATGGATACCAAAGAGAAAATAGTAAAAGATTGGCTAAGTCGCTATACAGGTAAATCTCTAGACTCATTTGGAGATTATATATTACTTACAAATTTTCAGAAATACATTATACAATTTTCAGAAATTATGAATTCTACCATTGAAGGAGAAAGTAGTATGATGGGGTCTTCAACAGCTGAAAATATTACCATTATAAATTTTGGTCTTGGAAGTCCTAATGCAGCGCTGATAATGGATTTATTGATTGCAATTAACCCTGAAGCAGTCTTATTTCTTGGAAAATGTGGAGGCCTAAAAAAAAGAAATGAAATTGGTGATTTAATTTTACCGATTGGTGCCATTAGAGGTGATGGTACTTCAGATGATTACTTTGCTCCTGAAGTTCCTGCAATGCCCTCTTTTGCGCTTCAAAAGGTGATTTCAAGGACACTTAGAGAAAATAAATTGAATTACTGGACTGGTACTGTTTATACAACAAACAGAAGGGTGTGGGAACACGATGCTGAATTTAAAGATTACCTACAAGCCATTAGAGCTTATGCCATTGACATGGAAACTGCAACCTTATTTACAGTAGGATTTTTTAATCAAATTCCTACAGGAGCCTTGCTTTTAGTTAGTGATCAACCCATGGTTCCTGAGGGAGTGAAGTCTAAAGAAAAAGATGAGATCAATTCTAAATTATTTGATAAAAGACATATTAAAATTGGGATTAGTGCCTTGAAGCAACTGATCAATAAGAGTGAGACCATTAGACACTTAAAGTTTTAATTCTTAAAACTTTACTTTACTTAATATTAAACTAAATGATAAAAAAAATGTCAAAGAGTAAGACTTAAAATAATCGCAATTGAAAGAATACTCTTTAAAGTATGTGAGTCTTTATAAACTAAAACGCTTCAAATCTTTTCTTGCCTTTTTCCTTGTTTTATCATTAATGGTTGTTAATGCCCAAAATACAAAGCGGTCTCTCCTGGTAAAAAAAGTTGAAGAAAAAATAATACTAGACGGGAAGCTTAGCGAAAACATTTGGTTAAATGCTAATAGCGCAGAAAATTTTTGGCAATTATTCCCAACAGATTCTCTAAAGTCAATTAATAAAACATCCGTTAAAATTCTTTTTAATAATACACACTTATTAATTGGAATTGAAGCACTTGCCATCGACCAGGATTTCATTGTTAGTTCCTTAAAAAGAGATTTTAGTGCCCTCACAAATGACAATGTTACCGTTTTGTTTGACACCTTTAGTGATGGACAAAATGCCTTTTTATTTGGGGTAAGTGCCTTTGGTGTCCAACGTGAAGGATTAATTTCTGAAAGAGGGTCAGATATAAATGGTTTTAGTCTTACATGGGATATAAAGTGGCAGTCAGAAAGTGTGCGCAAAAAAGATAGGTTTACCATTGAAATGGCTATTCCTTTTAGCTCTATCAAATATCCTGAGGGAAGTCAGAAATGGGGCTTTCAAACATACCGATTTGACCTTCAGACTAATGAAAGGAGTATCTGGACAAAAGTACCTCAGAATCAATTTCCGATAAATATTGGGTATTATGGAGAGCTCATTTTTGAAGAACCCTTACCCTCTAGTAATACTCCAATTTATTTAATTCCTTATATAAACGGATTAGTTTCAGAGGATTTTAGTGAAACTACTTCACAAAAAAAAATATTATTTGGAGGCGATATGAAAATTCCTGTTGGAAACGGGCTTAATCTGGATATAACTTTAAATCCAGATTTTTCAAATGTGGAAGTTGACAACATTATTACTAACCTTACTCGGTTTGAAATATCACTACCAGAAAAAAGACAGTTTTTTATTGATAATCGAGACCTGTTTGAAAGTTTTGGAAGTAGAAGAGATGCAATACCTTTCTTTTCTAGACGTATTGGAATTGCTAAAGATTCAAGTGGGTCTAGTAGTAGAAATAATATTCTTGGAGGCATTAGACTTAGTGGAAAATTAAATCAAAACTGGCGTATTGGAATCCTTAATATTCAAAATCAAGAAGATATTTATAAAGGAATCGCATCAAATAATAATTCGATGTTAGCCGTTCAAAGAAAAGTATTTGGACAATCACAAATTGGTCTATTTATGGTTAATCGACAAACATTTAAAGATTATAGTTTTACAAAAGAAGAGGATAGATACAATAGAGTAATTGGAATAGATTACAATTTAAACTCTAATAATAATAAGTGGATTGGTAAATTTTTTACCCATAAATCATTTCAACCAAATGACACTAAAGGAAACCTTTCAAGCCAGGCAAACTTAATTTACAATACACGAATTTGGAGATTTAGTTCAGACTGGGTATATGTTGATGATGATTTTACCTCAGATTTAGGTTTTATTCCACGTACTGGTATATTTAAATCAGGTACTAGCGCTAGTCGAAATTTTTATCCAAATAATAAAAATATTAACTCTCATAGCTTTAGCTTATTAAATCTTATGTGGTTTCAAAAAAACTTAGACTATAAAAAGACAGATCATTTTTTTTCATTTGAATACGAATTGGAATTTAAAAAACAATCAAAATTAGGAATAGAATTTAAAAAACAGTTTGTGTATTTATCAAGTCCTTTTGATCCTAGTAGAAGTGACAATGGAAAGCCCTTACCTGGACAAACAGGATATGATTTTGGTAACTGGAGCATAAGTTATCAATCACCTTTAGCAAATACTTTTAATTTTACTTCAACTTTTTCTTATGGAACATTTTTTAATGGAACTCGTTTTTCGTATCAAGGAACAACCCAGTATAGATTTCAACCCAAAGTAATTTTAAGTCTATTGTGGGACTACAATAAAATTATACTACCAAACCCCTATCCCACAACTAACTTATTATTAATTAGTCCAAAAATACAAGTTACTTTAAATCGAAATTTATTTTGGTCTACTCTCATACAATATAGTAATCAAATTGATGATTTCGGAATAAACTCCAGGCTACAGTGGCGTTTTGCTCCACTATCAGACCTTTATTTGGTCTATAATGATAGTTACGATGCTGAGCAGTTTAGCCCTGTATTTCGCTCTATAAATCTCAAACTAACCTACTGGATTAATCTTTAAAAATAGGCACCTTAACATTAGGCTGCGTTTTCTTTTTTGATCAAATTAAGGGCAGAACCTTCTCTGAACCACCGAATTTGTTGTTCATTATAAGTATGATTCGCTAGAATAGTATCTTTTGAACCATTAGCATGAATTACTTCAACATTAAGTTGTTTGCCGGGAGAAAAGACGTTAAGATTAGTAAAGTTAAACGTGTCATCCTCTTGGATTAAATCGTAATCGGCTTCTGATGCGAAGGTAATCCCTAACATTCCTTGTTTCTTAAGATTTGTTTCATGAATGCGAGCAAAAGATTTTACCAATACCACTTTTACACCAAGATGACGCGGCTCCATGGCTGCGTGCTCACGAGAGGAGCCTTCGCCATAATTATGATCCCCTACCACTAAAGTTTCAATACCAGCGGCTTTATATTTACGTTGTACATCAGGCACACCACCATATTCTCCTGAGAGTTGGTTTTTAACAAAGTTTGTTTTTTCATTAAATGCATTAACCGCTCCAATTAAACAATTATTCGAAATATTGTCTAAGTGACCTCTAAAACGAAGCCAAGGTCCTGCCATAGAGATATGGTCAGTAGTACATTTCCCTTTAGCCTTAATTAATAATTTAGCTCCCATTAAGTTTTCATTATCCCAAGGTTTGAATGGAGACAATAGTTGTAGACGTTCTGAATTTTCTTTTACAACTACACTTACAGAAGACCCGTTTTCTTGAGGTGCTAGATATCCATTTTCTTTAACATCAAATCCTAAAGGGGGCAATTCGACTCCTGTTGGCGGATCTAATCGAACCTCTTCTCCATCTTGATTAATTAAAGAATCTTTCATAGGGTTGAAATCCAAACGTCCAGAAATAGCTACTGCAGCGACCATTTCAGGGGAGGCTACAAAAGCATGAGTATTTGGATTTCCATCAGCACGTTTAGAAAAGTTACGATTAAAAGAGTGAATGATAGAATTGCGCTCTTGTTTATCTGCACCTTCACGAGCCCACTGTCCAATGCATGGGCCACAAGCATTGGTGAATATTTTAGCATCTAAATCTTCGAAAATTGATAAAAGACCATCTCTCTCTGCAGTAAAACGTACCTGTTCAGAACCAGGATTAATTCCAAATTCTGCTTTGGTAACTAATTTTTTCTCAACCGCTTGTTTCGCGATGGAAGCAGCTCGAGCTAAATCTTCATAAGAAGAGTTAGTACATGAGCCAATCAATCCCCACTCAACCTTTAAAGGCCATCCATTTTCTTTAGCTACTGTTCTCATTTCTAAAACAGGTGTTGCTAGATCTGGAGTAAAAGGACCGTTAATATGGGGCGTTAAAGTATCTAAATCAATTTCAATTATTTCATCAAAATAATTTTCTGGATTTTTATATACTTCTGGATCTGCGGTTAAATGTTCTTTAACTTCATTGGCAGCGTCTGCAACATCATCTCTTCCAGTTGCTCTAAGATAACGCTCCATAGAATCATCATATCCGAAAGTGGAAGTGGTTGCACCAACCTCAGCACCCATATTACAAATTGTCCCTTTTCCAGTGCAAGACATAGACTCGGCGCCTTCTCCAAAATATTCGATTATAGCTCCCGTTCCTCCCTTTACAGTAAGGATTCCCGCCACTTTTAAGATTACATCTTTAGGTGCGGTCCAGCCGTTTAGTTTTCCAGTTAATTTGACACCAATTAATTTAGGAAATTTTAATTCCCAAGCCATGTCAGCCATTACATCTACTGCGTCTGCACCACCTACTCCAATCGCAATCATTCCAAGTCCACCAGCATTTACGGTATGAGAATCAGTTCCGATCATCATTCCTCCGGGAAAGGCATAATTTTCTAATACCACTTGGTGAATAATTCCAGCACCTGGCTTCCAAAAACCAATACCATATTTATCAGAAACCGATTCTAAAAAATCAAAAACCTCTGCAGAAGTTGAGTTTGCAGATTTCAAATCTAAGGCAGCACCTTTTTTTGCTTGAATTAGGTGGTCGCAGTGAACCGTCGTTGGAACTGCAACTTTAGACTTTCCAGATTGCATAAACTGTAATAGAGCCATTTGTGCAGTTGCATCTTGACAAGCAATTCTATCGGGAGCAAAATCCACATAATCTGCTCCACGTGAAAAAGCTCTTTTTTCTGCAGATTCCCAAAGGTGAGAATATAGAATTTTTTCAGTTGCCGTTAAAGAACGTCCTGTAAGTTTTCTTGCTTCTGCTACACGCCTAGAAAGACGACTGTAGACTAGCTTAATCATGTCAATATCAAATGCCATAATACCTTATTTAAATTTTGACAAAACTATAAAATAAATAGATGGGTTAGATTAGTTTCGAGAGGTTTTCCCAAGAAATTATTAGTTTTCGATCTTAATTGACTCAAAATAAAGAATACCCTGTTGAGAATATTATTTAATTAAAAATTATTCAGCCTATTTACAATGAAATATTTAAAAGTTGCCCACATAATTGTAAGACACCTAACTCTGCTAATTTTGCCTCATATTTTGATAAGGTCCATTGATTTTGAGCATTCCGCAAATTAACTTGTGCTTGACGAAATTCTATTGAAGTAATAGACCCTAATTTATATTGTGCTTCTGAACGTTCAAAATTATAGGTCCCAGTTTCCACCTGCTTTTCTTGAATAGCATAAATTTTTAAAGCATTTTTATAGGTTTGTAGAGCATTTGACAAATCACGTTCAAACCTAAGTTTAGTTTCTTCTGAACGTATTTTTTGGTTATCTAAGGTGATTTTTGAGTTTTTAACCCGCGTTAAAGCTCGCCCATCAAATAAATTCCAACTAAGATTAGCACCCAAACTCATTGAATAGGTATTATTGTTTGTTCCTGGGAAGAATGCAGAAGCAGGACTTTGGTTTAAATTCCAGCCATAAGATCCTACAAGCCCTATAACAGGCAAATATCCAGATTGGCTCACCTTAATGTCATAGGCATTTATTTGTGAATTTTGCCTTTCTTGTAATAAGTTTACATTGAATTGTGCTGCTGTTTGAATAGCTTTATCAATTTGAATTTCAGGTATGAAATTTACAATAGTTTCAACTTGATATTGTTGGTCCATTGATTCATTTAAGAGTAAATTTAAATCTCGCCTAGCATTGTCTAATTGTTGATTGATCTGAAGTAGACTAATGCTATCATTGGTAACATCTACTTGAGCATTTAGAACGGCAAGTTTATTTGACTGCCCATAACTGAAAGCACTTTCTGCTCTTAGTTGACGCTCTTTTGAAACAGCCAGAGCTTGTTTGAAAATTTCAGTAGATTCCTTTAATTGAGCTACATTAAAATAAACACTGTAAAGTTGAAGTATAGTAGTTTCAATTGTTTCGCGTAATTGTAATTCACTTAATGCAAACTGTTCTTTTAATATTTTGTAAGTAAATTTTCTCCCTAAACCATCAAAGAGTGTGTAATTCAAATTTATACCTGCATTATAACGCTGACTTTCCTGATCGTTTAAATTTAAATTAGTTCTTGGTGAACCGTCATCTAACACTTGTCCTGGGAAAGCAATTTCTGAATCTGAATCTATAAAATTTGACCCTCCTGAAGCCGAAACAGAAGGAAGATAACCTGAATTTAAAAGGCTTGAATTATTTTTTATGATTTCTACATTATTTTTAGAAATCTGAATTCCAAAATTCTTTTCTAAAGCAATAGCCAAAGCATCTTCTTTTGATAAGGTTTTTTGTCCATAGAGAGGTGAAATAATTATACTTAAAATAATAAATACTCCTGCTAGTAAAGATCTCATGTCTATATTGATTTAAGAGTTTCTTCTTCTCCTTCTGTAATTTTCTTTTCTTCTATAATTTCTTTTATAGAACTCTCAACTGATTCTCTTGAAGGATATTCACCAGAAATCAACCATTTAACGGTAACCTTTAACTGATTATTTAATGAAAGAAAAATAGGCAAGACTATAAGTGTTAATATGGTTGCAAAAGCAATTCCATATGAAACACTGATAGCCATAGGTTTTAAAAATTGTGCCTGTCTACTTTTTTCTAAAATCAAAGGTGTTAACCCTGCTACCGTTGTGGCTGAGGTTAAAAATATTGCTCTAAATCGAGAGTTTCCAGCATTAAGAAGACCTTCTTGAAAAGAAAAGCCTTTTCTTAAATTATTATTAAACTTTCCAATAAGAACCAGACCATCATTAACCATAATTCCAATAAGTGCAATAATCCCTAATAAGGATAGTATATTCACGGGGAAATCATGAATCCAATGACCCCAAGCTACTCCAATAAGGCTAATTGGAATTAATAAGAACAGTAAAATAGGCTGAGAAAAACTCCTAAAGGTAAATGCAATGGTCATATAGATTAAAATCAAGATAGGTATTCCTGCACCTGCTAATGAATTCAAAAGCTTGGTAGCTTCTCTATTTTGTCCTTCATAAGAAGCGCTTACAGAAGGATATTTCTTCTGTATTTTAGCCATAATATTAGATCGAATATCAGCCATTATGTCTGTTGCAGAAGATTCTTTTGAGTTTTTAAGATTTGCTGATACTTGTATTTCTCTTCTTCCATCAAGGTGATTTATCAAAACATCGCCTCTTCTAATAGTGTAGTTTGCAATTTCTTTAAGGGCAATAAACTGACCATTTGGAAGATCAATTTTCATGTCCTCTAACTGAGTAATGGAAGATCTGTCTTCTTTTTTGTATCGAACCCAAACCCTAATTTCATCTTGCCCTCTCTGAAAACGTTGCGCTTGTACTCCAAAAAATCCAGCTCTAACTCTACTCATTATGTATTGTAAATCTAGACCTAAAGAATATGCGTTATCTTTTAATTGAAGTGTAATCTCTTTAATTCCCGCAGGGTCATTATCTTCAATATCTTTTAATAGTGCGTTAGATTCTAATACGTTTTTAAGTTCATTTTTAGCCTGTTTTAATTCATCAATATTATTTGATAATAAAGAAACTGAAATAGGTTTTCCCCCAAAATTAGAACCAGAACCATATATAATGCTTTCTATACCTATTAAAGGGCCTACTAATTCTGATAACCTTGAGGAAATCATATCTGCTCGAATCACATCTGGACGTTGTTCACCTGGCAAAAGGTTAATGGTTAGATTCGCTCTTGAAGAACCATTGCCGAGTGTTTTAATAGTATTTACAAAAAGTGTATTTTCAGTTCCCTTTAAATACTTTTCAGAAAATTCCTTATCTACAATTTTTGCTTTAGTTTGAATTAAACTAATAATAGAATCTGTTATTCTCTCATTGGTTCCATTTGGCATTACCAAGCTTATTGATATACGATCACTTGCGATAGATGGAAAAAAAGAAGTCCGGATAATTCCACCTCCAAAAGAGCCAATCGTTATACTAAAAAATGCAACAAAAACCGTAAGTACCAAAAATCTATTATTCAATGAGAATTTTAAGGTGGGTTGATAGATGTTATCTCTTAAAGATTGCATCAAGGAATCTCCTAGTTTGTTAATCTTCCTTAATTTCGAAAAACCTTTAGCTATAAATGTTTTTGGTTCACTTTTTTTCTTAATTAAGGCCTTAGAATTTGCTAAATGGGCAGGTAATATTATTAGTGCTTCTACTAATGAAATCAATAAGGTCAGAATAACTACAACAGAAACCTCACTAAAAAATTCTCCAATTCTTCCGTCTAAAAATAAAAATAACGAAAAAGCTAATATGGTTGTTATAATTGCAGAGACTACAGGGGGAAGAACTTCTAAGATTCCGTCTACAGCTGCTCGATAAGGACTTTTCCCTTTTTCATATTGTTGGTAAATATTCTCTGCAATTACAATCCCGTCGTCTACTAAAATTCCTATTACGATAATCATTCCAAAGGTTGACAATACATTTATAGTCACTCCAAACATAGGAGCAAAAATAAACATACCTAAAAATGAAACTGGAAGTCCAAACGCTACCCAAAAAGCAAGCCTTGAATTTAAGAAAAGAGAAAGAAATAATAAAACTAAAAGCATTCCCTGAAAAATGTTTTCAATCAGTAATTTATTACGTTCTGTTAGAGTAATCGATTGATCATTCAGTACCGTTAGCGTGAAGTTATCGTTGATTTCATTATACTCTTCAATATAATCTCTAACAGAGGCAGCGGCAGTAATTACATCTTCTGAATTGGTAGAGTTTACACTTATATTTACTGAGATATCATTACCTACATATATTCTATTAGGTGTTTCAGAAAACCGATCACTTACCTGAGCAACATCTTTTAATAAAACCCTAGTTCCGTCTGGTTTTGAAAGTACTTCAATATTAGCAAGTTCATCTGCATAATAAAATTTGTTGTTTGCACGGATCAAAAATTCCTCAGCATTAGTTTTAACCTGTCCACCCGTTACAATAATATTAGATTTCGCAATAGATTGTGCAATGGATGCAAAGCTCAAGCCATAAGCCAAAAGTTGACTCTCATTAACTGCAATTTCAATTTCTTCTTGTGGATATCCTGAAACGCTAATTTGAGATATCCCATTTATTGCTCGCAAGTCATTTTCAATTTTACGGCCAATTTCTTTAAGTTCAATAAGAGAGATGTTATCTCCTGTTAAAGAAAAGATTATGGTTGATCTAATTTGTTCTTGCTTTGAAACAACCAGGGGCTCCATTCCAGTTGGGTAACTAGGTACTCTATCTACCGCATTTTTAACTTCCAATAACATGAAATTAATATCCCGTTCTTTTTCAACCTCCACTGTTATAGAACCTGAATTTTCTCTTGATATTGAGGTAACACGTTCAACGCCTATTAATCCTTTTAAATTATCCTCTATTTTTAAAATTACACCTTCTTCAATTTCAAATGGAGATGCGCCAGGATAAGTCACCGCTATTTGAACCGTATGTGATTCTGCAAGTGGAAAATAAGATGACTTTAGTGACGTAACCCCTAAAAGCCCGAACAATAAAAAGGCTAAAATGACAATGTTAACTGCCACATGGTACTTTATGAAATAATCGATTATTTTCCTCATGTTAGCTTATTTTGATGGAGTGATAACCGATGGAAGTACTTCCATTCCAACAAAAGCCCCAATCAATGGCTGAGCAACTATTTCATCTGAATTTTCTAATCCCCTAACAATTGCTAATGTCTCTGTAAAATGAAGGGGAACTACTGTTTTGAGTTGAAGTTTGTTAGCCACAACGACATAAAGTTGTTTGTCATCGTTTAGTAACCCTCTATTAATTGCAAAAACATTATCAAATTCTTTGGCTTCTATTTGAGCCTCTAAAAACATTCCTTCTTTTAATTTTGAATTTTTAACTTGTATATATACCGCAACAGACTGTGTTTGGGTATTTACTTGCGCATTTATGCGTTTAATGACTCCCAGATAGGTTTGATCATCATCAATAGATTTCAAAAAGACTTTTGCTCCCACTTCTACATTATCTACATAAGATTTTGGGAGGGCTACCATTAGTTCGTAATTACCGGGAGCTATAAATTCACCTAATTCTTGGCCAGGCCTAACTAAAGAGCCCTCTGTTGTATTTGCAGATACCAAAACGCCATCAAAAGGAGCCTTGATTGAATAAAATTTTAAGTTTTGCTCTAAGTTCTGAAGCGAGTAGTAAGAAGATATAATTCCGCGCCCCGAGACAAAGAGCCTTACATTTTCTTCCATTAAAGGAAGTGCTGGAACTGGCTTATTTAATTCAAATTTTTGGAGAAATATTCTCCAATTTGAATGTGCAACTGGAAAATCTAATTGTAAATCTGGAAGAACAGAAGTTATTAAATTATATAAAGAAGCCCGCTGAGCAATCACGTTTGCCTTAAAATCCGAAGCATCAATTTGAACTAACGCTTGACCTTTTTTATAATTTTGACCAACTTTAAATAATGGTTTAATAGTTTGCATTACTCCTTGAACTCTAGAGGTTAAACTTATACGCTTGTATGCATTAAGAACACCGATAGAAGGGATTTGAACTTGATAATAACCATTCGTAACTTTACGTGTATACACCTCCTTAGTAACAACTTTAAATTCTCTGTTTTTTGAAGGCCTACTATTTGCAATGGTTTGAGATATTTTATAAGACCCATAAAGGATAACAAACCCAAGGATTAACAAAATCCATTTCCTACTATTTTTTAAGGTACTTTTTTCTAACATTTTTTATTAATTAAAATGATGTTGATTCTTCAAAATGGAAAATAATTATTTGTTGTATTTTTTTGCGAAATTATGCATAATTTTTCTTGAAATTAAATAAAAACTAGCGTATTAATTTTTTTAGAATTAATATGTAGACTCTTTTGATTGGGAAAGGTTTAATTAAATCTTTATCTTTTTAAAATATTTTATAAAATGGAGTTGTTAGAAAGTTTTTGGAACGAAATTATTGGGTTTTTTGGTGTTAATCAATTTTTAACAATTCTTCAAGATAGTGAAATTGAAAAGTTTTTGACCTATGAAGGAATTGTTGCTCTAATTCTTCCCATCATCCCCTTACTTTTATTTTTAGAATTAAGTTTAGGTTTTATTTATAAGAAACCTCAAACTAAAGTCTACAAAGTAATTTTCTTAATTTATCTTTTCAATAGAGTTATAGGACGTTTTATTGCTATTGGAATGGTAACTCTTTGTATTGGTCTTTTCCAACCTTTTGCTCTAGTTGAGACCTCTAGTACCTGGTATTGGTTTATTTATGGCTATATAATTTGGGAATTTGCTCATTTTATATATCATTTTTTAGCGCACAAGGTTCGTTTATTATGGTGTTTGCACGCTACACACCATTCTCCTGAAGAAATGAATTTAAGTGTTACTCATGCGCATTTTTTTTTAGAAGCTCCTTATGCTGATTTTATCCGAACTTCTATTTGTATGATTTTAGGTGTAAACCCAGTTATGCTATTTGCCATTATGTTTATAGATGGTACTTACGGGGCCTTTATTCATGTTGGCGAAAACTTAATAAAAGATGCACGTTTTGGATTTTTAAATAAATTTATTCTTACCCCTTCTCATCACCGGGTACATCATGCTAAAAATCCCCTATACATTGATACCAACTACTCTAATTTATTAAACATTTGGGATCGTATTTTTGGAACCTACCAAGAAGAAGACCTTAGTATGAAAATTGAATATGGTGTGACTCGCTCTATAAAATCAGGAAGTTTTGTTGATGTATATTTTGGTGAAATAATTAATTTAAGCAAAGATGTTTACAGAGCTCCTGGAGTTTTAAATAAATTAAAATATATTTTCTACCCCCCTGGATGGAACCATAATGGTGAGCATCAAACTGCTAAAATAATTAAAGCCGAATATATTAAGACTAATTAAGGACTACCTCAACTTAACTGCTTAAGTTTTAGTTTTAAAACTATTTTTTGTTTTTTTGCTTAAATTAAATTCGACTTTACTCTCTAACACCAAAAAATGGCACTTAATAATCAAGAAATAAGTAATAAAGTAAGGGTTTACCACCGTTATTTAGGGTTCTTTTTAACGGGTATTATGTTTATGTATGCATTAAGTGGAATAACTCTTACGTTTAGAGATAAAGAGTATTTTAAAAAAGAGGTTTTTATTGAAAAAGTCATTGAAAAAAATTTAAAAGAATTGCCTCCTCCGGGGCGTGGTGTGAAAAATGTAGAATACAATAAAACTACAGGAGAACTTAAGTACATTCAAATGCAACCTCCAAAAATATTGGGCATGATTGAAAAAATGCATAAAGCGACTTCGTCAACACCTCTTTATTTTTTAAATGTATTTTTTGGTATTGCGTTACTTTTTTTTGTGTTTTCTTCGTATTGGATGTTTCTACCTCAAACAGATATTTTTAGAAAAGCGATTTACTTTACCCTTGGTGGAATTGCACTTTCTTTACTAATGATATTGATATAATTAAGTAAATTTTTTAAGTTAAAACGCTAATTAATAGATTTTTAAACTAAATTTATAGTGTAATTAATTTTATGTAAATGTTTAGATTTTCTTTTCTTTTTATCGCAGCCTCTTTTTTTATAAGTTCTTCATTTACAAGTCCTTTATCAAGTGAAGAAACCAATGAAGACTTTGTTTATCTATGTAATAAACCTGGGCAAAAATGTTATTATGTAATACCATGTCAAGAACTCAGAGAAACTTGTAATAAAGTGAATGGAAAATCATTTAAAGTTCCTTTAAGCAGAGCACTTCAGATGAAGCGAAAAAAATGTTCTTGTGATAGTGAAGTAAATAACTAGTCCTGTTACTCTTCAGGAGTTGATACTTCAGCCTGGACTGCACTTCCAGAATTTTCTAATCTAAACCTAAGGGTTAATTCATGTGTTTTCACACCTAAATTTGACATAGCAGATCCTATGGAGGTTTCATAAGCATACCCAACATCTAGGAAGTCTTTAATTTTAATGAAACTTATAATCCCCATAGCATTATTGGTTCTATAGGAAATCCCTATATCTAAAAATTGTTTAAATCCTAGCATCCCTAAAAACTCTGAAGTTGCTTTTAGATCTTCAACTGAACGAATAAGTAAACTTGGTTTAATACTTAAAAAATCATTTAACTTAAAAATTGCACCAGTAGCAATATAAGAGTGTACTTTATCAGTTGAGGTTGCAGAAAAATCTATTTCATTTGAAACTGAAAAAAGACGTGGTATCGATAGTGATAACCAAAAGGATTCCGACTGAAGCAAGGCACCTACTCCGAGGTTGGGGTTTACTCGTGAAAACAAGCCTTGTGCAGGATCAATTCCCGAACCTGAACTATTGAGTCCTAATAAGTCTGCTTTATAAAAGGTAGCGCCCCCTTTTAATCCTAAAAATAAGTTAGTGTTTTGCGTTATACTTAAGCGATATGAAAAATCAATATAGGTTGATGTATTTCTCTCAACAAAAAATTTACTAGAGCTAATTGATACTCCTAATCCTACATTATTTTTTCTTTGAGAAGAAAAGGTAATGATTTGATTTTTTGGAGAATTTTCAACAGCATTCCATTGGTTTCTTGAACTAATGGCAACCATGTTTTGTGATTCAGCTCCTGCATAGGCCGGGTTTATTAAGTTCATTTGATACCTGAAACTGGTTAAAAAGGGTTCTTGTTGTGCCGTTACAAATAGTGGGAAAAATAATAGAAATAAGACGTGTTTTATATTCATAACTAACACTAGCGTGTTAAAAATACCCATCCTTGATAATCTACAGAGCCATTTCCGTCTGCATCAACCCTGTATAAATAACTAGCTTTGGGAAGCGGTTGCCCATTGTTTGTTCCTCCCCAGTCATTTGAATATTGCTCTTGGCTAAAAATTAAATTACCTGTAGCATCATAAATCCATACTTGATTATTACCATAGCGTTGTAATTCTCCAATAGTCCACGTATCATTAACACCATCTCCATTTGGGGAAAAGAAATCTGGGAAAATTAAAGCAAAATGTGATTGATTATCTAAAAATTCTTGGTCTGGATTAAACAGTTCAGGAGCATTGTCAAAACTATTTGGAATACCATCTCCATCTAAATCAGCATCTATAGCGTCTGGAATAAAGTCTGAATCTAAATCTGCAGGAAAATCTGAGGCATCTAAGGGATCTGTTCCAATGGCTATTTCATCAAAATTAGAATACCCGTCATTGTCATTATCTTCATCGCTATTGTTTCCAATAGAATCATTATCAGAATCGAGCCATTCATTTGGATTAAACGGAAACGCATCTTGACTGTCTTCCACACCATCATTATCATCATCTGTATCTGCATTATCTCCAATACCATCTCTATCATTGTCTGAAGATTCATTTGGATCATTAGGGAAAAGATCTTGTGAAATATAGTTTTCTTGCCAGTTTACAGAAAAATCATATACCCCATCATTATCATCGTCATTATCAGCATTGTCTGGAATACCATCTCCATCAGAATCAATCCATTCATTAGGATTATTAGGGAATTGATCATCTTCATTTAGGTAACCATCATTGTCAATATCACCATCATAAAAGTCTAAAATTCCATCTGAATCAATATCGGTTGGAAAGCTTCTAAAATCAAACTGATCTGTTCCAATAGCAATTTCATCTGCATCTACGAATCCATCACCATCTGAATCAATAAAACGAGCATCATAGGAAATTGATCCTGAAGATTGAACTTCTTCTACTGATAATGAACCATCTTCATCTACTAAGACTTCAAATTGTGCTTCTAAACTTAATCCTTCCCAGTCGGTTGCTCTAATGATTACTTGATAAGGTACATTAGCTTTACTAGTGGAAGTGTTATAGTAAAGTTTTTGGTTTTTGATCTCAAACTTTCCAGCATTTGGAGAATTAGATGGTACTGTTACGGTAATGATATCATCTTGATCTGGATCGGTAACGGTTATATTCGCTATAAACTGTTCTCCTTTTGAAGTAAGCTTATTACTTAAGTCTGTTAGGTTAATACTAGTGGGCTTTTCATTAACATCAACGACATCAAAATCATAAGGTGTATCAGAAGTTTTAAGGGCAGAATTACCACTAGGCTCAATCGCAGATTTGCCCTTGAATCCAGATTTTTTCTTTTTTACTTTCCATTTACCAACATTGAGTTTTTTGGTATTGGGAGAGTCTTTAGTGCTAGATGAATATTTCGAAGTTGAACTGTTTGGTTTTTGGACCGTTCCTTTTTTAGAAGTATCTCTATTGAATTCAAAGTTTAAAACCGTATCAAGATAATTTATTAGTTCAGCAGTTGCAATAAGATATTCTCCACCATTCAATGTTTGAACAATCCCTTTTGATTCTGAAAGGTCTGTATCCCAAACAATATCATCTCCTTTGACCTTTCCAAGGGCACCGAGTTGTCCAAATTTACGATACCCCCAACCATAAGGCTTATCATTTTGATCAAGTGCTACTTGGAATCTAAAGCCACCTAAATTTGATTTCCAGTTAATATTACCTTTTACGAGTGTTGGTATGTTTTTATCAGAATAATCACCCACTGCAAGTGTTCCTAGGTCATTATCCCCCCATGCATACATTGAATTGTCACTTGCAATGGCAAAGCTAACCTCCGCAGAGGCGTCAACGCTTGTAAATGTTTTGGTTACAGAATCAGTAACGACTGGACCTAGTGCTCTAGGCTCATTTATAATATCCCATTTACCTAGATTCACTCCCAAACCTAATTGGTTCTGAGTATTGGCTCCCCAAGAATATAATGCCCCTGAATCTGTTAAGGCAACTACATGACGTAATCCCATAGATATTTCTTTCCAATTATTACCTTCAGGGAAAATTTCGACTAAATCATTAATGAACCCTGGATAACAATCAACAGATAGTTTTGCTTGAGTATTAGTTACAGTAAGAGAACTAGAAGATGTATTTGAATTTTGTAATTCAGTGGTAATAAAAAAGGATTGATTATAAATGTTTTCTATTAAAATAGAGGTTGTATTTGTGACTGTTAACACAAAGGATCCAGAGTCAATTCTATCAGATGTTTCAATCGCAACTTTAATATTAGCAACTGCATCAGCACTGTTATCAGCAGAAGCTTCAATTCTACTACCACTAATATTAATGGTGTAAGTAGCTGTTCCAGAAATATTCTCAACGGTATCAGCAAAACTGATTGGACCAGAAAAAAGAGTTGAGGTTGATTTGTCTGTAATTGAAAAAGAATATTTGTTTTGCTGATAAGCATTTGATTTGAAATGCAAAGTAGAACTTCCCGACCCCGTTGGTGTTACAGTTAAAGAAAGTGCATTTGTTAAGGTTTGATTTGCATCAAATAAAGTTTTTAAATCATTTACAAAGTTTGCTGAGCTAGTGACATTTGTCACTGTTAGACTAATATCATTTGCTTTTATTGTAATCGTTGCGTTTCCTGTTATTTGACCAACTTCAAAAACAGTTTCCTGGTACTGGTTTGGATGAGTAATAGTAAGTTTTTCAATCTGATTTCTTGGCTCAGGACATGGATTCTGAGTCAATACTCTATTCCAGTTTGCCCCTGCACCCCATATAGAGCCATCCGTCTTTTCAATCATTATATTGAGCTCACTGTTCATAAAATCATGAAAACGAGACCAATCTGAATATTTTCCAATTTTTCTGGGTACGGTTAAAGGGAACCATGATCCTGTGTAAAAATTAGCACCTGCACCCCATAATTCACCATTAGTTTTAATGTAAACAAAACCTCCATTTATGGGTGAAAAGCCACCTACTTCTTTCATCTGACTTCTGTTGACTCCCGCTACTTGTGTTGGTGTTGCAACATATTCGCTTTTAAAGCCTAAACCTAAATCAAAGTTTTTATTTTTTCCCCAAGCCCAGAGTGTCCCGTCGGCTTTAAAAGCATATACATGTTCAGTTATTGCATATACTTCACTCCAACCAGAAACATCAATTTTCTTAGCTTCAAAATTTTCT
>Ga0102854_1000062_pt1 | contig 35671 bp, 37 predicted proteins | sample Colrivmet1370A02_FD_84502 | JGI IMG/M metagenome (GOLD analysis project Ga0102854, IMG submission 84502) | Estuarine microbial communities from the Columbia River estuary - metaG 1370A-02 | ecosystem: Environmental > Aquatic > Marine > Intertidal zone > Estuary | place: USA: Columbia River... | reverse complement strand
ACAACTTCTTCAAGAAGGTTTTATGAAAATGGCATTATTTACCTTCTTTTTCACTTTGGAGTTTTACATTTCCTTCATTACTTAAGGGTTAAGCCAATGTTTTTAAATAAATATTATTCTCGATATGTGATTTAAAAAAACTTACTTTTGAATATTAATTTAATTTATCACACGAATGAAAAATCCTAATGTTGTAAAATGGTCATTAAAGTATGGTATAATGTCTGCTCTTGCTGGAATTTTATGCTGTGTTGCTCCTGCAATACTTTTTATGTTTGGATTGATGGGAGGAGTTGTAGCTATTTCTTTTGCTGATTTCTTCTACTCCGAAGATGGTTCAATTGGAATGGGTTCGATCATACTAAGAATAATTGGATTTGGTATTGGGTGCATTGCCGTTTTTAAATTTCGTGAAAAACAAAATCAATGTTCCATCGATCCAAAAAGAAAAAAAATAAATTTAATACTACTTGTAATTTTACTTTTAATTTTTGGTGTAGTATTTTTCTTGGCAATGGATTCATGGTCAGCTTGGTACTTTGATGAATACATAGTTCCACAACAACAAATTGAACTAAATACTTAATGTCTTTTGAAGGTAATCGTATTGTTGTCATAATTCCTGCATTTAATGAAGAAAAATCTATTTCTAAGGTTATAAATGCAATACCAAATATTGTTGATGAGATCATAGTAATAAATAATGGATCTGATGATTCAACAGCCATAAAAGCTTCACTTTCAGGTGCTAAAGTAATTCGCGAGGACAGAAAAGGATATGGATATGCTTGTTTAAAAGGAATAGATTACCTTCATAAAAACCCACCAGATATTGTAGTGTTTTTAGATGGTGACTATTCTGATTATCCTGAAGATCTTGGTACAGTTATTAAACCGATTCTTGAAAAAAATGTAAAGTTTGTAGTTGGGGCAAGAGTTAAATTTCTTCGTGAAAAAGGAGCCTTAACTCCTCAACAAATATTTGGAAACGCACTGGCTTGCTTTTTGATGAAATTACTTTACAATGCAAATTTCACGGATTTAGGTCCCTTTAGAGCCATAGGTTGGAAAAATCTATTGGCACTAGAGATGAGTGACAAAACTTATGGATGGACTGTTGAAATGCAACTTAAAGTTTTACGTAGAAAAATAAAATACATTGAAGTGCCTGTTCGATACAGGAAAAGAATAGGATATTCCAAAGTTTCAGGAACCATAGAAGGAACGATTATGGCAGGTTATAAAATATTAACATGGATTGGTAAATTTTACTTCTCAAAATGGAAATAGATTTAAACCTTATAGAACGATTCATATCCTACGGTATTTTTAGTGTCTATATTTTTTGCTTATTTATTATTTTTATTTACAGCCTAACACAACTGAATATGTTGCGGTATTTTTTATTATATAAAAAAAACAAAAAAACAAATGCTTCACATATAAATCAATTAAAAGAATTTCCAAATGTGACTATTCAACTACCGATTTATAACGAAATTTATGTTATAGAAAGACTTATTCAATGCATCTCAGCCCTAGAATATCCTAAAGAAAAACTTCAAATTCAAGTATTGGACGATTCTACCGATGAATCCTTATCATTGACAAAAAAAATAATTTTAATACAGCAAGAGAAAGGGACTCCAGTAGAGCATGTAATCCGAAATACAAGAACAGGATTTAAGGCCGGAGCTTTAAAAGAAGGATTAAAAAGTGCAACAGGTGATCTTATTGCAATTTTTGATGCAGATTTCTTACCACACCCCAAATGGTTACTAGAAACAGTTCCTCATTTTTCAAACCCTAAAATTGGAGTAATTCAAACGCGCTGGGGACATCTAAATAGAGAGTATTCTATATTAACACAAGCACAAGGTTTCGCGCTAGATGCACATTTTCTTTTAGAACAAATTGGAAGAAATCAACAAAATCACTTTATAAACTTTAATGGAACTGCAGGAATATGGAGAAAGAAATGCATTATTGATGCTGGTAATTGGGAAGGTGACACCCTTACTGAAGATCTAGACTTAAGCTACAGAGCCCAACTAATGCAATGGAAAATTTACTATTTAGACACTGTAGTAACTCCAGCGGAATTACCAATAACACTAAGTGCTATTCGGTCTCAACAATTTAGATGGAATAAAGGTGGGGCGGAAAATTTTAGGAAAATGATAGGACGGGTTATTAATTCTAAAAAGATCTCACTTTCCACTAAATTTAACGCATTTTTTCACCTCCTCAATAGTAGTATGTTTTTATGTATTTTGATCGCAGCTAGCCTTAGTGTACCGCTTTTATTTATAAAAGAAAGGTATGAAAATCTAAATTTTCTTTTTAATTTAAGTGGGTTATTTATTGTAAGCACCCTAATCTTTTTTGTGTGTTATTGGTCTATTCATAAGTATTTGTTTGGTGGAGGAGTGAATTCATTTATAATTTACATAAAAAGGTTTTTTCTTTTTTATTGCTTGGCTATAGGGTTTGCTTTCCACAACACTATAGCTGTTCTTGAAGGGCATTTAGGTAAAAAAAGTGCCTTCATTCGGACCCCTAAATTTAATATCAGCGAACAAAAAAAGGGGATAAAAAATAATATGTATATCCAAAAGAATAAATCAATTTATACTTTTATTGAATTTCTTTTTGCCTTATACTTCCTCTTTGGAATGGTCAGTGCATTTACAGTTTCTCAAAAAGGTGATTTTGGATTATTTCCTTTTCATCTATTATTATTTATTGGGTTTGGCAGCATAACATACTATGGTATGAAACGAACTTAATATTACTATGAAAATAAAAAAACTCTTAACCCAAGCAGTTCTTCTCACACTTATTTTGTATGGATTTTATTATTTAGAACATGAACTTAAAAGAGAAAATACACTTCCGCTTCTAAGTATTTTTTCACTTCTTTTTATCTTACTTTGGTATTGGGCACAACATTTCAATTCTCTGACAAATATTTTTTTGTTAGGAGTTTTAAGTAGAGCTATTTTCATGTTTCATATTCCAGAATTTTCTCAAGACTTTTATCGTTTTATTTGGGATGGATCCATTCAGTTATTAGGAGTTAACCCATACATCTATACCCCAAAAGTTTTGATCTCCTATATTTATTTCCCCAATGCACAGCTTTTATATGAGTCAATGGGTTATTTAAGTGCAGGGAACTTTTCCAACTATCCTCCATTAAGTCAGTACCTTTATCAAATAATGGGCTATTTTAATAAAGGAGATTTACTCTACCCTGTTTTGAGTTTGCGAATTATTTATTTTACGGGAGAAATCATTGTATTTTTTTTAGGAACTACTTTACTTAAAAAAATAAACCAAAATCCCGAACATATCCTTTGGTATTTCCTGAATCCACTTGTTATCATTGAAGGAATTGGGAACCTTCATGGTGAGGCTTTTATGATTTGCTTTACACTTGCCAGCATTCTATGTATATTTCATAAAAAAGTTGTTCTTGGAGGCTTATTTATGGCACTTGCAATAGCGGCAAAGCTACTACCTCTATTAATTGTACCCTTATTTTTTAGATTCCTTGATTTGAGGAAATTCATTTTTTTCATCCTATATATTTTTATATTTTCACTCATTCTTTGGTATCCTTTCTGGGAAGAACAAATGGTTTCTAATTATAGAGATACTATTAACCTTTGGTTTACTACTTTCGAATTCAATGGTAGTATTTATAATATAGTCCGCTTTATTGGCTTCGAAGTTAAGGGCTATAATATTATTCGAAAATTAGGTAAAATAACTCCATTTATAACTGTGGGATTAGTATTTATCTTTACTTTTTTACGATCAAATAGAGATCTGAAGTCTGTTTTAAAAAGCATACTTTTCTTACTAAGCTCTTACTTTTTTATTGCAACCACTGTTCACCCTTGGTATATTATCAATCTAGTTATTTTAGGTGTTTTAACAGGGTATGTATATCCGATACTTTGGAGTTTAACTGTTTTTTGGAGTTATAGTGCCTATGGTTCAGAGGAATTTAAAGAAGAATTGATTTGGACCTTACCAGCATATCTTCTTGTATACACATGTTTCGTTTATGAAATAATAAAAGGAGCACTAGGGGAGCATCTTCAAAAAACCAACTTCTTTAGAGTTTAATCTTCTGTAGTTTCCTCTGGGTAATTCTTTTTTAGTTAATCCTCCAAAGACTACTCTGTCAATTAAAATAACAGAAAGTCCGACTGCTGCAAAAAGCTTAACAATAATAGAAGGACTTATTGAATGAACTTCAATACCAACTTCTTTTTTAGTTTTACCATCAACATGACTAATGGCAGTGATTTTATATGTCTTTTCAAAAACAAGCTGTCCTTGCTTTAATTGCTTCATCATTTCAGAGGTTACATTTTTATCCAAAACAACTTTATAAACCATTGGAATGGAGATTGATTTATTTAATTTTTTACGCAATTCCTCATCATTAGTAAAAAAAAGTAGGCCAGTCATGGGGCGTCCCATCTCACCAATTGGAGGAACTTTTGTTTTAACAGCAGAACTAATTAGCTCCTGTACTGATTTACTTGTAACTCCAGATTGTGAGGTAGCCACAAAACCTTTTGGCTTATTGAGTAATAAATATACAGGAGGGGTTTTTTGAATTCTTGAACCATCAAATTTAACTTCATCATTAGACTTTACCTGATATCCCATTTCAGTCATAACCTTACCATTAACATGAACAAGACCCGTAGCTATATGTTCATCAGCTTCTCGTCGTGAGCATAACCCTGCGTTTGAAAGAAACTTATTTAAACGCACAGTATCTCCCTTTTTTGGTGGGACTTTAGTGACTTTAATTTCAGTAGAATTATTGTGGAATTTCATTTCGGTTAAATTTAGTGATGAATTTTAATAAACTTTATGTATTAGGCTAATGCTTAATACTCCTACTAAAATCCATGCCTTGATTAAATTATGCAGCCAAAGGTAAGTCTTTTGATCGTTAGCTCGCCATAAGAATATTAAAACCAAAATCAAATATAGCGGACTAATTCCAAAATAAAAATGCATTAATCCCAAAGGATACTGAATTAAATAAAAATTTGGAATTAAACAACCCAATAAACACAAAGTAGTAATCCATTTTGTTGATTTATTGTCAAAGACTATAGGGAGTGTTTTATAGCGATGAACCCAATCGCCTTTTAAGTTTTCTAAATCTTTAATAATGTCTCGCGCAAGAATTAAAAAAAATAAATAGCCTGCATGATAAAAAACTAAAATATCAAAATTTTTAAAATACAGAGTAATTGCCCAAAATGGTAAAATCATCAATAAAGCAGAATATAAATTACTTAGCCAAAAAAGACGTTTAACGCGAAAACTATATATCCAAATAGCAAACATATATAATAGAAAAAATAATACAGCACGAAAAGAGACTATACTAGCAAATATAAAAGCCATCATATTTAGTATTAAAAATAATACCAATTGAATCTGTTGTGATACTAAATGCTCTAGAATATATTTTTTTGGACGATTAATTTGATCCTTGGAGGCATCATAAAAATTATTAATGATATACCCTGCAGCTGTTGTGAGTGCTGACGCTATAACAATACTGAAGAATTTTATATCAAAAAGTAAGGTCCACCAAGAAAGTTGTGGTGCTAAAATATAGCGAGCTGTTAAGTATTGTGCAATAATTAATACAATAATATTGTATCCACGCACAAGACTAAACAAGCTTACTAATTTTAAAAGGAAACGTTGCTGTTTATTAAATAATAGCATACCAATTTCTTAAAATTGATATACCACTTCAAGAGGATATTCCTTTAGCGCTGTTTTAGCTTTTTCAAAGTCACGTGTAAAGCCTAACATAAAACCACCACCCCCTGAACCGCAAAGCTTGAGATAGTATTCATTAGATTCTATACCTCGTAACCATATATCATGAAAAGAATCAGGAATCATAGGTTGGAAATTTTGTAAAACTAAAGTCGATAATGACTTTATATTTTTAAATAATGATACCATATTTCCTTTTAGAAAATCTTCTACACATTCATCAGAATATTTAATAAACTTTTCACGCATCATAGTACTAAATGCCTCTTGCTTCATGTTCTCTTTAAAAATAGAGATCATGGGTGCTGTTTCTCCAATTATTCCACTATCTAATAAAAAAACAGCACCACTTCCAGTAATATGTTGCGAGGGAATTCCAGTAGTTTCAACATGTTCTTTTGATTTAATCAAAATAGGCAAACTTAAATAACTATTTAAAGGATCCAGACCAGAAGATTGTCCGTGAAAAAAGGATTCCATTTCAGCAAAAATAATTTTAAGATATTGTAATTTATCTTTAGTCAGATTCTCTAATACTGTTATTTTATTTAAGCCATACTGATCATAAATAGCCGCCACAAGAGCACCACTACTACCTACACCATATCCCTGAGGAATACTGCTATCAAAATACATTTTTTTGGCCAAATCATGATCTAATTGTACCCAGTTAAAAGAAACTAAAGCATCATCTAAGGTTTTTAAATATTCAGAGAAAGCAAGTAACTTGTCGTGAGAAGATTTATTTACCAAAGTATTCTCTGAAGGAATTTTCAAAGCACCTCTATAAAAATTATAAGGTATAGAAAGGCCTTTAGAATCTTTGATAATTCCATATTCTCCAAAAAGTAAAATTTTAGCAAAAAATAACGGCCCTTTCATGAACTTCAAAGTTACATTTTTTTAGCCCCTAACCCAACTTCATCTTTAAGGTATTGTCCATTTTCACAAAAAAAAGCAAGCTCCCTATTTATGAACTCAAGAATTACATCTTTATATTCTTTTGGATAGAGTAAATGTATATTGGCGCCAGCATCTAAAGTAAAACACAATGGGATAGAAGTGCTTTCTCTATATGCCCATACTTTTTGAATAACTGCCAACGTATTGGGTAACATTAAAATAAAATAAGGTGATGAAGTCATCATCATAGCATGTAAGGAGAGTGCTTCTAATTCTACAATTTGAATAAAATCATCTAATTCTCCTGACTTCATTATGGTATGTAGAGAAGACAAATGGTTTGTTGCTTGTAGAAATCGATTTTCAGCAAATGGATGTGCATGCATTAAATTATGACCTGTAGTACTTGAAACTTGTTTAGTGCCTTTATCTATCAATAATATAGTATCCTGATAGGTTTTAAATACCGGATGTAATGATTCACCAAAAGGTGTGGCATATAAATCAGAGCTTGTGTTTTGTATCTCATTTTTTCCCCAAAGTGTTACGGGTCCTTGAATACTTCTAGAAGCACTCCCTGAACCCAAACGAGCTAAAAAAGAAGCCTTTTGATGAAAATAACGGCTTTTCATCTCTGGGAAAAGTTGTTGCTCCAAATCCATCAAGCATAAAGATAAAGCAGCCATTGATGAAGCTGAAGATGCTATTCCACTACTGTGAGGAAAAGAATTTTCACTTTTAATTGATAAATGATAGTTCCCAATCCATGGGACATAAGAATGTATTCTTTCTAAAAAAATAGCGATTTTTGGTTTAAAATCTTCTTTTTGAACGTTATGAAAATAAAAGTCAAAATCAGAGATTGATTTTGAATGAGGTGTAAAAACAACATTAGTATTTGTAAAACTATTTGATAGTGTAAAACTTAAAGAAGGGTTTTTAGGTAATTGTTCTGCGTACTTACCCCAATACTTAACCAGTGCAATATTACTTGGTGCCTCCCAAGATGTTGCATATGAAATGGGAGAAGCTTTTTTAGAAATAAATGATGTTATATCCATATACTACAAAGATACAGTCTTAATCCTAATCGTTAATGGGAATTATTGGAAATGGTTTTTTTGTCTAGTTTTACTATGTCATGAAACTTCAGAAGTCAAAACTTATACTAGCTATTATTTCAAGAATTGTACTATCGGTTGCACTAGGGTTACTCTCGAGTAAAGTTACCCAACCAGTAATTGTTTCTTGGTATGCTGGTTTAACTAAAGCTTTTTTCTGTCCACCAAACTCCTTATTTGCCCCAGTTTGGACACTATTATATGTTTTAATGGGCTAGGCATCTGGATGTGTTTGGTATTTTGGAAGATGGCATCTCTTGGGCAAAACTGCACTATATCATTTTGGTGCTCAACTTATTTTTAATGGTCTTTGGTCCCTAGTTTTCTTTGGATTAAAGAATTCTTCAGCAGGACTTCTAGTGATAATAGTGCTTTTGATTCTTATAGAACGAACCATTAAATGGTTTCGGATAGTAGATAAATTATCTTTCTACATGTTATATACCCCTGCTTAATCTGGGTTTGCGTTGCAACCCTATAAATGGTACAATCTTATATTTAAATTAATATTTTTAAAACAACTTCTAAAGTGAGGTTTTCCATAGATTAAGTACTCGTTCAGGATAATCAGTGATAATACCATCAATGCTTAAATCAATTAAATTTATGATATTTTCATGAGTGTTTACTGTCCATGGATAAATCTTAAACCCTGCCTTTTTAATTTTTTCAATATTGTTTTTGTCCAATGACTTATAGTCAGGATTAATAGCTATGGCATTTAATTTTTTGCCAATAGCTATCGCATCTAAAGGATCGTCCTCAGTTAAAATAGCAATCGGAACATTTGAATTGGCTTGATAAAATATTTCAAGTTCCTCCCAATTAAAGCTTGAGATGATTATTTTATCAGGAGACCATTTAGTTCCCTCAAAATAGCGTTGTAAAAGTTGGTTTGTAATAAGTGCTGTTTGAGTTCCTTTTAATTCAATATTTAACAAAATACGGCCATCAATCAAATCTAAAACTTCATCAAGGGTAGGGATAGTATAATGGTCTAATACTTTAATATTCCTTATAGAATCTAAATCTAGCTGCTCAATATATCCAGAAGCGTTAGTTAACTTCTCAAGAGTTTTATCATGAAAAACCACAAGCTCTCCACTGGCACAACGAAAAACATCAATTTCGACACCGTCAACTCCAAGATTAATAGCTTTAGAAATTGAAGGAAGTGTATTTTCAGCAATATGACCTCGAGCTCCACGATGTCCAATAACTAATGGATTTATAGAAGTAGAACATGCTATCATGAACACACTAATAAAAATGGATGAAAAATAGAGTTTCTTATTTATTTTATTAAAATTAAAGAAACTATACAGCGATTGGTTATTTATCATATTTATTTTATTAATATCCAAAACTCCCAAGGTTTCATATCATATTGATAGGATGCAGAAAGACGCTTTGGTTTATAATCTTCGTAGCGCCTAAACATTCCCTCTAATGGCATTGTAAATTGGGCATAGTCTTTACTCAAATTTGCAATAACCACAAGGGTATCGCCTTCTTTTCCACGTTCAAAAGAAAAGACTTGGTTGTTTTTAGTGTTTAATAATCGTTTATATGAACCCCCATTTTTGCCAGAAGCAAGTGCTTTATGATTATTTTTTAATGCTCCCAACTGCAACAATAACTCCATTGTCTTTCCTGTATTTTTAGGAAAACTGTCTTTTTCAAAAAAGCGAAGTCTTTTGTTTAAATCATATTCTTGACCAGAATATATCAAAGGCATTCCAGGGGTAGTATAGTTTAGTGCCATAAAAACATGGCTAGCAGGTCCATAACTTTCTTTAATTGTTCCATTCCAAGAATTTTCATCATGATTAGAAACGAAATTTACAAGTATATTTTCTTTTCCATATCTTTTTAAAGTAAAGTCTATATGTCTTGCGAAATCGTTTGCTGACTTAACACCCTTTGCCACATCTTTAGATAAAGAATGTCCGGGCCAATCATAGGAAGCGTCAAACTTACTTATAAGACCTAAACCTCCAGGGTGATAAATATCTGTTTCCGCCAAAAGAAAAATAGACTTTATTTCACGTAACGCCTTAAAAGTTTTGTCATAAAAGGCTTGCGGGACGGCATAGGCTTGATCAATTCTATAACCATCAATATTGATTTCTTTAACCCAATAAAACATTGCTTTACCTAAAGCTTCTTGCATTTCTAAATTATCATAATTTAAATCTGCTACATCCGTCCAACCAAAAGATTTCCCAGTTCTAAAGTCTATGGGATCAATTATTTCTCCTTTTTTGTTTTTTAAATAAAAATCGCTATTATCTTCCATCCAAACATGATCCCAACCAGTATGTCCAGGAACCCAATCTAAAATAATATACATACCAAGGCTATGTGCTTTTTTTACTAAAAATTTAAAATCTTCTAAAGTTCCAAACTCTGGATTTACTTTGGTATAATCTGAAACAGCATAATAACTTCCCAAAGGTCCCTTACTTTTAGTTGAAGAAATCGGATTGATAGGCATTAACCAAATAACTTTTACTCCCATTTTTTTTAAAACAGGCAAATCTTTTGTAAAAGCATTAAAAGTTCCTTCACTAGAATATTGTCTAATGTTTGCTTCATATAGAACTGAGTGTGCAATGTTTTGTTTTGAAATTGGAGTTAGAATATCATTAACCTCAGGACGTGGCTGAGGAGATCTTGCTTCTTCTTTAGTTGACTGGCAAGAAGCAATAAGAACAGTGATTAAAAGTATGGTGATATTTCTCATTGTTTTAATTCAATTATTTATTCATATTATTTAGCTAAAACTAATATATCTTTTTATATGAAATATTGTTTTAAATTATTTTGTCTTCGCAAAATACATTTAATTCAATATTATCATGCTTAATTTTAGTACCGACTTTTGTTTTTTGAACTTTAATTAAAGTACCTCTAAAATTTATTTTAAAAGAATATTCTTTCCATTGTACAGGTAATTTTGGATTAATGTGAAGTTCATTATTTTTTAAACGAACACCACCAAAACCTTCAACAATACTCATCCAAGTTCCTGCCATACTAGTAATATGTAAACCTTCTTCCACTTCATTGTTGTAATCATCCAAATCTAAACGTGATGTTTGTAAATAAAAAGAATATGCCAGTTCCATTTTATCTAATTTCGCAGCCAATATCGAATGAACACATGGTGACAGAGAAGACTCATGGACAGTAAATGGTTCGTAAAAATCAAAATGTCGTTCCAAACTTTTAATATCAAATTGATCTTCAAAAAAATAAAATCCCTGCAATACATCGGCTTGCTTTATATAAGGAGAACGTAAAATTCGATCCCAAGACCAGTGCTGATTAATAGGACGTTCTTGTTTAGATATTTTAGTGGTAGGAAATAATTCTTTATCTAAAAATCCATCCTGTTGTAAAAAAAGATCTTCTGTAGGATGTTTTGGGAAATACATTGCCTCTGCAATAGCTTTCCATTGATTGACTTCATCTTCCTTCCAATTAATTTTACTTTTTACTTCCTCAAAGCGTTTTGGATTTGTTACAGCAACTTGTAATACTTGCTCTTTAGCATAATTCAAACACCACTTTGCAAGATAATTTGTATACCAATTATTATTTACGTTATTCTCATATTCATTTGGGCCGGTTACACCCAAGATCACATAAGCTTTTCTAAAATTAGAATAATGGACCCTTTGTGTCCAAAAACGTGCAATTGCTATAATAACCTCAAGTCCCATCTCCAGAATATAACTGGTATCACCTGTAAAACGCTCATAATTAAAGATCGCAAAAGCAATAGCGCCATTTCTATGAATTTCTTCAAATGTAATTTCCCACTCATTATGACATTCTTCTCCGTTCATTGTTACCATTGGATATAAGGCAGCACCATTATTAAAACCAAGTTTTTTAGCATTTTCAATTGCCTTATCTAAATGTTCATATCGGTATTTTAATAAATTACGTGCTATATCTTGGTTTTTTGTAGCCATGTAAAAAGGTAAACAATAAGCCTCGGTATCCCAATAAGTACTTCCACCATACTTTTCACCAGTAAATCCTTTTGGACCTATATTTAAACGTGCATCTTTTCCATTGTAGGTTTGATTGAGTTGGAAAATATTAAACCGTATTGCTTGCTGAGCCTTATCATCTCCTTTTATCACAATATCGGATTGCTTCCAAACTTTTGCCCATGAAGCTTTTTGATCAGCAATTAGTTTGTCAAAACCTTTTCCTTTCGCTTGGTTAATTACTGAAAGTGCTTTGGTATTAAATTGAGAAGCTGAATAATTCATTCCATTAATATATCCGCCAAATTTCAAAAGAGTGAATTTTTCTCCCTCAGCTAAAGAAATACTACTACATTGACTTAATCGCCATGCTTGTTCTTTGGTTTTAAAGTTGGAAGAAATGATTTCATTTCTATTTATTAGATTAGTTTGGGCAAAAGTACATACCTCAAATTCGGTTTTTAATGTTTTTGAATGTAAAGAAATTAACTCATTAGAAACTGTCTTTTGTTGATGTTCCCAAAAAGGATCGTCCCAGTTAGAATCTTGATTTGTAATATGTCCATCTACAAAAGAATCAATTGAAATTTCACAAGCTCCCTTAAGTGCTTTCACTGAATAATGAATGACCCCAAGTGCACCTTCATCCATTGAAAGAAAACGCTTAGCTGTTACTTCAATTCTACAGTCATCCGTAATTTGAGCTTCAAAAAAGCGAGTGTAAATTCCCGTTTTCATGTCTAGTTCTCTGAAGAATCCATTTACTTGTTTACACGTATTTAAATCTAAAGGAACCTTATTAATTTCTAGATGTATTCCAATCCAACTTGGTGCATTCAAAACTTTAGCAAAATAGTCTGGGTATCCATTTTTCCACCAACCTACACGTGTTTTATCTGGATAATAAACACCACCAATATAACTTCCCTGAAATGTATTCCCTGAGTAATATTCTTCAAAATTTGCGCGTTGCCCCATGGCACCATTACCAAGGCTAAAAATACTTTCAGAAGACTTCACCCTGTTAGAATTAAATCCTTTTTCAATAATCTTCCATGGGTGAACATCTAAATATGAGTTTTTCACAAGACTTTATATTAATTAAATAATGAATTATTTTAGTTTAAAATTAAAAAAGATTTGAAAGTACTTTTATGTTTAATTGCGTAAAATCTGAAAAACAAAAATCTGCATTTGAAAAAAACTTTTTGTCTCCCAATGCAACGGCAGTCATTCCTGCCTCCTTAGCGGCTAGTATCCCTGCAAATGCATCTTCAAAAACAATACATCTATCCTTGGGAACATTTAATGCGCTGCAGCCTTTTAAAAAAACCTCTGGATCTGGCTTACCCTTAATAACTATATTTCCATCTATAATCACTTCAAAATAATCCATTAATTGTAATTTTTGAAGTATAATTTTTGCGTTTTTACTTGCTGAACCCAAACCAATTTTAATCCCACGTTCTTTCAAAAAAATTAATGCTTCAGATATTCCCGGAAGAATATCATTAGGAGATATAGATTGAATAAGAAGCAAATAATCATTATTTTTCTGAAGCAAATAATGATTAAAAACTTCTAATTCTATAGAAACATTTGCCAAATCCAAAATAATATTTAAAGAATCCTGACGACTTACTCCTTTTAACTGCTCATTGTCTTCATGGGTTAATTCATAACCAATATTTTTTGCTATTTTTTTCCAAGCTAAAAAATGAAATTTTGCTGTATCAACGATAACCCCATCCAAATCAAATAAAGCACACAAATGTTTTTTTTTATTCATTTTGTCAATATCTAATAAATAGTTTTAATAAATTAAATAACTACTACATTATTCAGAAGGAGCCAAACGAACTATCAATCCATCAATAGCATTTGACATTTGAATTTGACACCCTAACCTACTATTATCTTTTACATAAAAAGCTTCCGAAAGCATTGCTTCCTCGTCAGCAGAACGTTCTAAGATTGAGTGGCTACTTTCAATATAACATTGACATGAGGCACACATTGCCATTCCTCCACAGGTACCTTCTACAGGAAGCTCATGTGCTTTGCAAATTTCCATTAGATTCAACTGCATGTCTAAAGGAGCACTTAGAGTATGAAATATTCCTTCTCGATCTATCAAATGAATGGTAATATCTTTTAGCATTTTATTTTATTGCTTTTATAAAAGATTTTGAAGCTTCTTTTAGAGAACCGTCAAAACCAGCCACACCACTCACTGTAGTGTATTTCAAAACATTTTTTCTGTCCGGATGTATTCTTTTAAATGCACTCTGACACATTAAAGTAGCTTCATGAAAACCACATAATATTAATTTTAACTTACCAGGATAAGTATTCACGTCTCCAATAGCATAAATACCAGGAATATTTGTTTGATAGTCTAATGAATTATCAACTAGTATAGCATTTTTTTTAATTTCTAAACCCCAATTTGCAATAGGACCTAACTTGGGTGTTAAACCAAAAAGGGGTATAAAGCTGTCACACTCAATAGCTTTTGAATCACCTAAATGATTAACTATAACTGAGTCTAAAAAATCATCCCCTTCTAGGGCGATTACCTCAGCTGGTGTTAATAATTGAATGCGTCCTTTATTTTTGAGTTGCTGTACTTTTTCAACTGAATCTAAAGCACCTCTAAATTCATTTCTACGGTGAATCAAAGTAACAGAAGCTGCAATATTTTCAAGAAAAATAGTCCAATCTAGAGCGGAATCTCCTCCACCTGCTATGATTACTTTTTTATTGTGATAAACCTCAGGATCTTTAATAATATAATTTACTCCCTTTCCTTCAAAATTTTCTAATCCTTCTATTGGTGGTTTCCTCGGCTCAAAGGTGCCTAAACCTCCGGCAATTACAACTACAGGTGCTAAATGTTGGGTTCCTTTATTAGTAGTTACTAAAAAATTATTGTCGTCTGCCTTTACAAGACTTATAGCACTTTCACCCAATGTATAAGTAGGCTGAAAAGGTGCAATTTGCTTTTCTAAATTCTTAACTAAATCACCTGCAAGAATTTCTGGGTGTGAAGGAATGTCATAAATTGGTTTTTTGGGATAAATTTCAGCACATTGACCACCTGGCATTGGGAGAGAATCTATCAAATGGCATTTAAGTTTTAAAAGCCCGGCTTCAAAAACAGCAAATAAACCTGTAGGTCCTGCCCCAATAATTAGTATATCCGTTTTAATCATTTAGATTTGGCTCTATACTTGTCACTGTTTCAATTTGTGGTAAATACTTTTTAATGGTTAATTCAACTCCAGACTTTAGTGTCATTTGATTGACACTACACCCCACACAAGCTCCATGCAATTGAACTTTTACGTGCTTATTGTCTTCAACAGAAACCAAAGAAATATCTCCTCCGTCAGATTTTAAAAAAGGTCGAATTTCTTCTAAAGCTTCTAATATTTTTGCTTTTACTACTTCTGATTCCATGGTTTAATTTTTAATAGCTTCACATCCTACTAAATTAGTTATCTCAACTGCTTTAGTTGGAGGTAAATTATTATTTCTAAATAAAACTTGAGATACTAATTTTCTAGTTATTTCAGCAAAAGCTGTAGTTAAGGCAGTCCCTTCTTGAAGGGCTGCAGGTCTTCCAAAATCTGCAGCCTCTCGCACACTCTGTTCTAGCGGCAAAGAACCCAAAAAAGGGACTTCTTTGTCTTTCGCTAAGTATTCTGCACCTTTTTTTCCAAAAATGTAATATTTATTATTTGGAAGTTCTTTAGGAGTAAAATAACTCATATTTTCAATAATTCCCAGTACGGGTACTTTTATATTTTCTTGTTGGAACATTGCAATTCCTTTTTTAGCATCAGCCAAGGCAACATTTTGCGGGGTGCTAACGACTACAGCTCCATTAATTGGAAGCGACTGAACTATACTTAAATGAATATCCCCTGTTCCCGGGGGCAAGTCAATTAAAAGAAAATCTAGTGCTCCCCAAGCAGCATCAAAAATCATTTGATTCAATGCTTTTGTGGCCATAGGACCACGCCAAATGACTGCCTGCTCGGGTTTAGTAAAAAATCCAATAGATAAAATTTTAACACCATAACTTTCAACAGGCTCCATTTTAGATTTACCATCTACTTGAACCGAAAGAGGTCTAGCACCTTCCATATCAAACATTGTTGGAATGGAAGGTCCATATATATCTGCATCTAAAACACCTACTTTACATCCCATTTGGGCTAATGTTACTGCTAAATTTGCTGTGACAGTAGATTTTCCTACACCACCTTTTCCAGATGAGATAGCAATAATATTTTCTATACCAGATATTCTTTTCCCTTTAATTAAGTTTGGCTTAGAGGCTACTTCAGGAGTAACAACTTTAATGTTTATTTTAATTTTAGCTTTTTCATAAACGTATTCATGAATTATTTTCAGAATAGTTACCTCCAATTTTTTACGTGCCTGTAAACTAGGATTCTCAAGCTGAATATCAATATCAATTTGATCACCAAAAATCATAATATTAGATATAGCACCTTTATCAATTATATTACCGCCTTCTCCTGGAAGAGAAATTTTCTTAAGTGCTTGAAATACAGCTTCTTTAGTGATTTCCATAAATGTATTAACATAATCTACAAATATACGTTTAAGGTTTTAATATCAAAAGGTAAAATATTTTAAAAAGGAGGAAGTGCTTTGGATGGATCCCAAAAATATTTATTTAATTGTTGAATCTGATTTTTTTTAATTTCAACACCTTCGTTTTCTAATAATTGCTCCATTATATTATCTGCTCCAAAGTGATGCTTTCCTGTTAATAATCCCAAACGATTTACCACCCTATGTGCAGGAACGTCAGAATGAACATGTGAAGCATTCATCGCCCAGCCAACCATCCTCGAACTCTGAGGAGATCCTAAATATTTTGCGATTGCACCATAAGTAGTTACTTTTCCTTCAGGAATACATTTAACCACTTTATAAACATTATAAAAAAAAGAAAATTCTTTTGCCATTTTAAAGTATAAAATTCATGTAGCTAATGGCTTTCTTCTTTTCTAAAAATTGATTTTCATAAAAAGTTTGAATTTCAGTTGCAATATCTGGTGCATCACTATTATTATAAATATCATGATGGGCATATTTAATTACTCCCATTTTAGATACAACACCTAAAGTATATCCAAATAAAAACTCACTATCAGTTTTAAGATGAATCAATCCTCCAGATTTCAAGACAGTTTTATAGATTTTTAAAAGATCAGGTTGAGTTAGCCTATGTTTAGTTCTTTTATATTTAATTTGAGGATCTGGAAACGTAATCCATATTTCATCTACCTCTCCCTCGTCAAAACACTGAACAATTAATTCAACTTGCATTCTAATGAAACAAACATTAGTATATCCTTCTTCAATTGCTGTTTTTGCACCTCGCCAGAAACGCGCTCCTTTGATATCAATTCCTATGTGGTTTATATGAGGACTACGTTGAGCTAAATGAATAGTATATTCACCTTTTCCACAACCCAATTCTAAAACAATTGGGTTTTTATTTTTAAAAAAATCCTTTCTCCAAGTTCCCACATAGGGAAAATTTCCTTTTAAAACATCATCTCTCTTTGGCTGAATAACGTTGGGAAAAGTTTCGTTTTCTCTAAAACGTTTTAATTTATTTTTACTCCCCACCCTCTTTATGTTTTATGCGAAAATAAGGATTTAAATTCTCCTTTGAAGGTATGATTGAAAGTGAAAAAGAAAATTCAGACCCGATACCCACTTTACTTTCAACAAATATTTCTTCATTGTGAGCCTCAATAATGTGCTTAACAATAGCCAATCCAAGTCCAGAGCCGCCTGTGCCTCTGCCACGACCTTTATCTACTCTATAAAAGCGTTCAAATAAACGTGGCAGGTGTTCTTTCCCTATACCATCCCCATTGTCATTAATTCGAACCCATATTTTAGAATCATTCGTATGTTCAATGCTTACCTCAGTTACGCCCTTTTTAATCCCATATTTTAGTGAATTAATAATTAAATTTGTGAGCACTTGTTGAATTCGTTCTTCATCAGCAAATACATTAATAGGTGTTTCATAATTTCGATCCAACCTTAATGTTATTCCATTTCGAATCCCATCGATTTCCAATAAATCAAATACATTTTTTATTGTTTCTCTTAAATCAAAATCTATTTTATTTAGGGATTCAATTCCTGACTCAAATTTGGTAATCATATCCAAGTCATTTATTACAAACATTAAGCGATCTACCCCTTTAGCCGTTTGTTTTAAATACTTTTCCCGAATTTCATCATCTTTAATATCCCCTTCCAATAATGTTAAAATATACCCCTGAATAGTAAATAGTGGAGTTTTTAATTCATGCGAGATATTACCTATAAAATCTTTTCTATAATTCTCTTGTTTCTTCAATAGTTCCATTTTCAAATCTTGCTCAGAGGAGATTTTTTTTAAATAATAGACTAATGAATCTATTTTTTTTAACTTCCCAATAGGGTTGGGAGAAACCAGAACTGGAAAAATATCCTTATATATTTTGACTACTTTTTTAAAAATTATTTGTTTAACGATAAGGGATATAAGAAAAAAAGAAATGATAGATAAAAACATGAAAAATATAAAAAGTGGAAAAATTATATTTTTCATTGAAATCTCAAAAAAAAAAGTGCTTAACAAAAAAAGTGAAATAGCAAAAAAAGAAGCTAATGCTAGGGTTAATATACTGTAATATTTATGATTTAATGATGACACAAAATTAATTTTCAGGTTCAATGAATTTATAGCCAACTCCTTTAACAGTTTTTAAAAAATGGTCGCCTAATTTTTCTCTAAGCTTTCGGATATGAACATCAATCGTTCTGTCTCCAACAATAACCTCATTCCCCCAAACATTTTCCATTATATTATTTCGTTTGAAAACCTTTCCTGGTTTTGAGGCCAAAAGGTAAAGAAGTTCAAATTCTTTTCTAGGCAAGAAAAGCTCTTGCTTTTTAAAAACCACCTTATGTTTATCTTTATCAATTGATAAATCCAAAAATTCTAAAGTTTTGTCATTAAGGGAAGTTTCCTTAAATCTTCTCAATAATCCTTTTACTTTAGAAACTAAGACTTTTGGCTTAATAGGTTTGGTCACGTAATCATCTGCACCAACTTCGAAAGCAGCTACATAAGAATAATCTTCTCCTCTAGCTGTTAAAAACATAATGACAGTATCATTAAAACGGCTGTCCTGACGAAGTCTTTCGCATGTTTCAATCCCATCTAGATTGGGCATCATTACATCAAGTATTATTAAGTGAGGTAATTCTTTTTCTGCGACTCTAAGTGCTTCCAAACCATCAGAAGCAGTAAAAATTTGATATCCAACCTTCTCAAGGTTAAACCTCACAATTTCGATGATGTCTGGCTCGTCATCTACCAGTAAAATTTTAATATCTGTTTTAATCATCATTTTTTAAAAGTTTAAATTTAACACTTTATTAAAGTTAACGGCATATCCTCAATATTAACAAAACACTAACTTTTTATGTTTTTAACATAAGTAATTTTATTTAACCTGATTTTTTTATTAAGATAAATTGATAATTATAATGTATCGAGTGATCAAGTTTTTAATTGTTTACTTTTTTTAAAAAAAAATTGTTTAAACTTTTATTAATAAATTAAATTCCTATCTTTTTATTTTACATTCCTATGAATACGATTTTACATGCTTTTGATGAAATTATATCCCCTATTCAATTTAAGCAACATGCACTTGATTTATTCAAATACCAATATGAAAATAATACTGTTTATAGATCATATTGTGACTTGATTAATAATGCTAATTCTGAAGTTACTGAGGTTCATGAAATTCCATTTTTACCCATTCAGTTTTTTAAATCGCATACTGTAAGTTGCGTTTCTAATGCTCCAGATAAAATATTTTTATCTAGTAAAACTTCAGGGCAAATAGCTTCTAGACATTTCGTAAATGATTTGAAAATCTATCATAAAAGTTTTGAGAAAGGATTTAATAAGTTTTACGGATCTATTGAAGACTATGCGATACTTGCCCTGTTGCCTTCTTATTTAGAAAGAGGAAATTCTTCTTTAGTTTATATGGCCAATCAACTAATTCATCAATCAAAACATCCGTTGAGTGGTTTTTATCTAGATGAGTGGGATCAATTAATTAATATTCTTCAGACACTGGAAAAAGAGGGACAAAAAACAATTTTACTTGGTGTTACTTTTGCACTTTTAACACTTATTGAAAAAAAGGAATTAAATCTAAATAATACAATAATTATGGAGACAGGAGGCATGAAAGGAATGAGAAAAGAAATGGTGCGCGAAGCATTACACTCTTCATTTAAAAAAGGTTTTGGTGTTAAAAACATACATTCTGAATACGGAATGACAGAGTTAATGAGCCAAGCCTATTCTAAAGAAAATGGTCTTTATAATTGTCCCCCTTGGATGAAAGTTTTAATTCGCTCTACTGATGATCCATTTGAAATAGTTCGAGAAGAAAAAACAGGAGCATTAAATATAATTGATTTAGCAAATATTGAGTCATGTGCTTTTATAGCCACCCAAGATTTAGGTAAAAATTATAAGGATGGGAGTTTTGAAGTTTTAGGTCGCTTTGATACCGCGGAAATAAGAGGCTGTAACCTTATAGCGGTTTAAATAATAATATTTAAAATAAAATAATTTTTTTTACCCCGTTGTAATAAAACATATTTATCAGCAATCAATTCTTTTTCAGTAATTATGAAATCTTGTGTCACTTTAAGCTTATTAACAGAAATCGAATTTTCTTTTAAAGCACGTCTTGCTTCACCGTTTGAACTTAAAAAGCTCGATAACCTCGAAAGTGCATCTATTATATCAATTCCATCTTTAATTTTACTTCGTTCAATTTCTGCTTGAGGGACACCTTCAAACAATTCCAAAAAAGTGTCAGGTGTTAAATTTTGAAGCGCTTCACTAGTTGCGTTTCCAAACAATATTTGAGAAGCTTCCTGAGCCTTAACAAGCTCTTCACTGCCATGCACAAGTATTGTTACTTCATGAGCAATTGTTTTTTGAAGGAGTCTCAAGTGAGGGGCTTCATTATGTTCTTTAATTTTTTGATCAACTTCTTTTTCTGATAAAAAAGTAAATATTTTAATATAACTCAAGGCATCCTCGTCTGAGGTATTTAACCAAAATTGATAAAACTTATAGGGAGACGTTCTATTTTTATCTAACCAAATATTACCATCTTCAGTTTTTCCGAATTTTGTTCCGTCTACCTTTTTTATAAGAGGACATGTAATTGCATATGCTTTTCCACCTTCTTTTCTACGAATTAATTCAGTACCGGTTGTAATATTACCCCATTGATCACTTCCTCCCAATTGAAGTCTACAATCGTTTATTTTATATAAGTGAAGAAAATCATATGCCTGTAATAATTGATAAGTGAATTCAGTGAAAGACATTCCTACTTTAGCTTCAGAGCTCAATCGTTTTTTTACCGATTCTTTAGCCATCATATAATTTACTGTTATATGCTTTCCAACTTCTCTAGAAAAATCAATTAAACTGTATGATTTCATCCAGTCATAATTGTTAACGAGAAGGGCAGCATTGGGTAACGAGGTTTTGAAATTTAAAAATTTTTGTAATTGATTTTCTATGCCAGCACAATTTTTTTCTAGGGTATCTTGATCCAATAAATTTCGTTCATCAGATTTTCCAGAAGGATCACCAATCATTCCAGTAGCTCCTCCTAAAAGAACGATGGGTATATGGCCATGTTTTTGAAAATGCATTAATATAATAATCTGTACTAAACTCCCAATATGAAGCGATTCTGCTGTAGGATCAAAACCTATATAGCCTTTGGTCTCATTTTCAAGCAAAAAAGTTTCTGTTTCTGGCATGATATCATGGAGTAAACCACGCCATTTGATCTCTTGTACAAAGTTTGTTGGCATAAATTTTTAAGACAAAGATAGATTTCTAGAATGGAAACCAAAAATCAAAATTTAAATATTGTACTTTCGTTGGAATGATATTAGTCACAGGGGGAACCGGTATAGTAGGAGCTCATTTACTACTTAAATGTGTTAAACAAAATTCTAAAGTGGTTGCTACTTACCGAAGAGAAGAGGGTTTGAAAAAAATAAAAACACTTTTTGAAAAACAATCTCCAGATTACCTTAAATACTTTAAGACAATTGAATGGATTAAAGCGCCCTTAAACGATCTGACTTTACTCAATAATGCTTTTAAAAATATTGACTATGTATATCATTGTGCTGCAAAAGTAACACTTGCTGATTCTAATGCAGAAAAATTGATGAAAAGTAATGCAGAAGGAACCGCCAATATTGTGAATGCATCAATTAAACACAAAATTAAAAAATTAGTTTATGTTAGCTCTATTGCTGCTATTGGTGCAGAAAAATACATTACAACAGTTAATGAAGATTCTAGCTGGAATTCAGATCAAAATCATACCGCTTATGCATATTCTAAATATGGAGCAGAACTAGAGGTCTGGAGAGGTTCACAAGAAGGATTAAATGTTGTAATTGTAAATCCTGGGATTATTTTAGCAGGCGAATTATGGGAAAGAAGTACTGCGAGTCTATTCAGAGATGTTGCAAAAGGTATTAGATTCTATCCTACTGGAAGCGCTGCAGTAGTTGCTGTTGAAGATGTAGTGAATGTTCTTATGAAGTTAATGAAATCAGATGTTTTAAACGAACGCTTTATTCTTGTCGCAGAAAATATTTCTCAAAAAGAATTACTTTCCAAAATTGCTACTTCAATAGGAATAAAACCTCCAAATATTCCTTTGAGAAAATGGTTTCTTTACTGTGCTTTTGTTTTTGAAAAAATATTTAAAATTATAGGTATTAGAAAAAACTTTTTAAGCATAGCCTTAATTGAAATTTTAACAAGCAATCAAAAGTATAAAGGCTCTAAAATTTGTGGAGCAATTAATTTTCATTACACTAATATTGATGAAACGATAAAAAGAATTGGAACCTCCTATAGAAGGTAATCTACTTTTTATTTTTTTATTAATAAGTCTAAGCTATCTTTCACAGCATCCATTTTTTTTAAAACAGCAGAATGAATACGGTGAAAAATTCGTGGATTTTTTGCGTAATAATTTTCGCTTTCAATTAACTGAAGACTATCAATACTGTATTTTTTATATAAATATGATTTTCCTAGAATAGCTTCAAAAGCTGGATTTTTTTTAGAGAAAGAACTCATCACCTCCATAAGAGTTGCATCGTATAAAATTTGTTCCATTTGATTTTCACTAATTAAATTTACTGGTTTCATCACTTTCCCTGAGTCTGCACAACCAAAAAGAATAATGATAACGATCAATTCTAAAAAAAATAGTTTTCTGAATTTCATTTTATCTATCGAATATTAAGGCCTTTGCTGCAGATACTGGCTGGACTTTTCCATCTTTGTAAGCCCATTGACCATTCAAAAGGGTTAGTTCAACAGATCCTTTAAAAGTAGTACCCTCGAAAGGTGACCATCCGCATTTATATAAAAGACTGGATTTTTCCACTAAATGTTCTTTATCTAGATCTACAAAAATTAAATCGGCAAAATATCCTTCTCTTATATAACCCCTTTCTTTAATGTCAAATAAAATTGCAGGATTATGACATGCTTTCTCTACAATTTTTTCCAATGTAATTTTACCTTGATGGAAAGCTGTCAATAAAGCAGGAAGTGAATGCTGGACAAGAGGCCCTCCTGAGGGTGCATCTCTATATTTATTAGCTTTCTCTTCAATAGCATGTGGTGCATGATCTGAAGCAATCACATCTAGTAAATCTGAATTAAGTCCGTCCCACAGTGCATCACGATCTTGTTTAGTTTTAATCGCAGGATTCCATTTAATATTAGTTCCCTTTAAGGTATAATCATCTGAAGTAAACCACAAATGATGGATACAAACCTCAGCTGTTATCTTCTTATCCTTCAATGGGATGTCATTCCGAAATAAAGACAATTCTTTAGCAGTAGAAACATGAAAAACATGTAACCGAGCTCCTGTTTCTTTTGCCAGAGCTACGGCCTGTGAAGAGGATAAATAACAAGCTTCCTCACTTCGAATAATATGATGTTGCTCAATTGGAATATCTTCACCAAAAATCATTTCAGCCTTACTCATGTTATTTCTAATAGTTGATTCATCTTCACAATGAACAGCAATAACTAGATCTGTTTTACTAAAAATTTTTCGAATTATTTTAGGGTTATCTACCAACATATTTCCAGTTGAAGAACCTAAAAATATTTTTAATGCAGGAACACGTTTAATATCTAATGCAAGGATTTCATCTAAATTATTATTAGTACCCCCAAACATGAATCCATAATTGGCAAAAGATACGTTTCCTGCTAGTTTAGTTTTTCTTTCCCATTCTTTAATTGAAGTAGTTTGTGGTAAGGTGTTAGGCATTTCAATAAAAGAAGTGATTCCACCAGCAATAGCTGCTTTAGATTCCGTTGCTATTGTTCCTTTATGAGTAAGTCCTGGCTCTCTAAAATGTACTTGGTCATCAATTATTCCAGGAAGAACGTGATAACCCTCAGCATCACATATCTCAACCTCATCTTCAACCTTGATATTGGTACCAATAACTGCAATTCTTGCACCTATAATTAAAATTTCGGTTTTTTGAATTTCACCTTCATTAACTATTTTAGCATTAATTATTTTTAATTTTTGCATTATTTAAATCTTTGTTTATTCAATCTCAAAAATAATACTCCAAAAAGTGCTTCCCAAATAATATTACTACTCATTTTAGACTTACCTAAAACTCTGTTTTTAAAAATAATAGGATGTTCAAATAACTTAAATTTTTTTATCCAAGCCTTATATTTTAATTCAATTTGAAACGCATATCCTTCAAATTTAATGTCATCAAGGGCAATGGACTCGAGAACTGTACTTTTATATCCTATATAACCAGCGGTAGGATCTTTTATAGGCATCGCCGTTATTAATTGGACATACATTGACGCAAAATAAGATAGAAGAATTCTATTGAGAGGCCAATTCACAACATTAATTCCATTAACATATCTAGATCCTATCACCATATCAAAATTTCCTTTTAAAAGTGCTAACATCGGTTTAAGTTCATTTGGATTGTGAGAGAGATCTGCATCCATCTCAAAAATATAGTCATACTTATGTCTTAACGCCCATTTAAAACCGTGTACATATGCAGCACCCAGACCACTTTTCTCTTTACGAGATTCTAAAAATAATTTTTGCCTATAAATAGTCATCAAATCTAAAACTAAAGCGCCTGTTCCATCCGGTGATTGATCATCAACAACTAAAATATTAATATCTAGTGTTGTAGCAAAAATAGCTGCAATAATAGCCTCAATATTTTCAACTTCATTGTATGTCGGGATGATAATAAGTGTTAGTTCCATAGTATGTCATAAAAATAGCAAATGTATTAACAACATATCACCAAGAAACATATATTAATTTTTTAAAAAACTTGTAAATTTGTTAAATGGGAGAATTGATTTACAATACAAATATTCACCAAGATTGGATCAGTTTAATTTTCCTTTTCAATCTTATCCTTTTTGTAATGCTGAATTATACTAATCATGATCGGTTTGTCGATATTCTGAGAATTTTTTCTTCTAGTTTGTACATTGGAAAATATGCAAATGATCATAATTATAATTATTTAGAGCGCTTTAACTTTGTTAGTTTTTTATTTATTGCTAATACAATGGGACTATTTTTATTATGTGTCAATAATTATATTTTTATCCCTATTATTGATGGAATTGAATTTTATTATTATTTGGCAGTTCTCTTTAGTATAATTTCAATTCGCTTTTTTATTAGCCAATTTATTTTGAGCTCTTTGAAGTTAATTAATATTATAAATATTTTCCTCTTTAAATCTTTTACAAACAATACCCAAACTGCTTTTTTTTTGTTCATCCTTTTATTTATAATTCACTATACCAAAGACACTTACTTATTTCATCTCTTAATACTATTAATTATCATTTTAGGATTTTGGTTATTTAATCAATTGAAAATTATTTTATCTTTTATTAAATCACAACCAGGTAACCTTTTTTATTTAATTTTTTATCTTTGCAACATTAAAATTGCCCCTTGGATTTGGCTCTATATATTATTTCTACAAACAAGATTGTAATTTATTCACATTATGAAAGTTAAAACTATTTTGGTTTCACAACCTGAGCCTTTAAATGAGAAATCCCCTTACAGTAGACTTGAAGAAAAACACAAGCTAAATATAAATTTTCGACCTTTTATCCATGTAGAAGGAATGAACGCAAAAGAAGTTCGCCAACAAAAGATTGATTTTAATAATTTTCAAAACATCATACTTACCAGTCGAAATGCTATAGATCATTTCTTTCGTCTTTGTAAAGAAATGCGTTTCGTAGTGCCTGATTCAACAAAATATTTTTGTCAATCTGAGGCTGTAGCTTTTTATCTTCAAAAATATGTGGTTTATAGAAAACGAAAGATTTATGTAGGTGAAAAAAAAATTGAAGACTTAGAAGCGGTCTTTAAAAAATTCAATAAAGAAACCTTTTTATTTCCTACATCTGATGTTTTAAAACCTGATGTACCTGACTTTTTAAACAAATCATCTCTTAATTGGCAACGTGCAATTTTATACAAAACAGTTGTTAGTGATCTTTCAGATTTACGAGATGTATACTATGATATTCTTGTCTTTTTTAGTCCCTCAGGAATTGAATCGCTTTTTAAAAATTTTCCTGATTTTGAACAAAAAAAAACGCGGATTGCTGTTTATGGAAATTCAACAGTTGAAGCTTCAGAAGCAGCTGGTTTAAGAATAGATATTAAAGCACCCACGCCAGAAACACCTTCTATGACTATGGCAATTGAAAAATATATTGAAAAAATTAATTAGTTGTTTTTTAAAAAAATCAGAAAAAGGAATATTTAGCCTTGAATAAAATTTCCATATTGAAGAAAAATATCGCTTAATTTTAATTTTAAAAAGTGATTTGAGGCTTAATTAAAATGATATATCTTTAATATAATTATCTTATTAATAATCGTAGTCTAAAACTAATCTCATGAAGATTACAGAACAAACAGTTATTATTGACGGTATTGACAAAGTTATTTTGAAAACTCTTATGCAAGACGCTCGTACACCAATTTTAACAATTTCAAAAATAACAGGCATATCTGGAGCTGCAGTTCACCAGCGATTAAAAAAATTAGAGAAAGGTAAGGTTATTTCAGGCTCCCAAATTATTATTAATCCAAAAATACTAGGTTTTAAAACCGTTGCCTTCATTGGTATATTTTTAGATAAAGCCATGCGAAACCCAGAAGCGGTCAATCAGCTCAAAAATATTCCTGAAGTAATTGAATGCCACTACACCACAGGAAACTGGAGTATTTTCGCAAAATTATTATGTAAGGATAATGAGCACCTAATGGAACTACTTAATAAAAAAATACAATCTGTAGAAGGTGTTTCGAGGACAGAAACCTTTATATCTCTTCAACAACAACTTAATAGACAAATAACTTTGTAATTACTTTCTTGTCCTATTTTAAAAAGATTTTTTCTGCAGTTTCTTTACGGAAAATATTCCATTTTGAATGTTAAACTGAGAATACTTTTGAATTTGCTTAATAATCAATTAATAATAACAATATTAGCTGATGAAGTTGGATTAATAATTTTATGATAAACTCTCATTCTTTATTATTTTTTTAAAAAATCTTCATTACAAGTCCCTTTATCTCAATTTTAATTTGAAATAAATAATAATAAGTTGTAAAATTCCTGCGACTAAATTAGCAGAAATTACCGCTACACTATCAATCAGAATACCATATAAAAACCACATCACCACTCCAGTAAACATAAATAAATACATACTTAACGAAACGCCATCAGAACTCTTTAACTTCCAAATTTTATATACCTGAGGCATAAAAGAAGAGGTGGTTAATACAGCAGCTATTAAGCCAATGATTTCTATCTGTATTTCAGTCATTAAAATACTATATTGATGATTTTATTTGGTACAATAATCCATTTCTTTGGAGTCTTCCCTTTAAGATATTCCTCAGTTCTAGAATCTAATATAACCGCTTTCTTTATTAAGTCATTATTCAAAGATAAAGAAAGTGATAAAGTGAATCGCATTTTACCATTAAAAGATATTGGATAATTTTTGCTGTCCTCTTCCAAGAAAGTATCATTGAATAGAGGATAAGATACATTAATAATACTACTTGTATTTCCTAATCTATTCCACAGCTCTTCACTAATGTGCGGAGCAAAAGGAGAAAGTAAAATAGTAAGTGGACTCAAAATTTCCTTACTATGACACTCTAAGCTGGTAAGTTCATTTACGCAAATCATAAAAGTGCTTACACAAGTATTGAAAGAAAAAGATTCAATATCTGTAGTTACTTTCTTAATGGTTTCATGGAGAATTTTTAAGGCTTTTTTATCAGGTCTAATGTCATTGACAACATACACTTCATTCTTATAAAAAAGTCGCCAATATTTATTCAAAAAGTTAAATACCCCAGAAATTCCAGCAGTATTCCATGGTTTTGCCTGTTCAATAGGCCCCAAGAACATTTCATACATTCGTAGAGTGTCTGCTCCATACTGTTCACATATCTTATCAGGATTTACAACATTATATTTTGACTTAGACATTTTTTCAACCTCACGTCCAACTTTATAGACCCCATTAAAAAGCTCAAATTGAGCTTTTTTAAATTGTGGTTGCCATTGAATCACTTTCGCTATATCTAATTCATCTGAGGTATTAACAAAATTAATATCTACTCTTATTGGTTCTAAAATATCTGAGGACTTGATAAGGTCTTTGGATACATATGTTTGTGTTCCAGGCTTTCGATACATATAGGCAGAACTTCCTAAAATCATACCTTGATTTATTAATTTTTTAGCGTATTCATCAACATTTACATAGCCTAAATCAAACAAGAACTTTTGCCAAAACCGAGAATACAATAAATGTCCAGTTGCATGTTCACTTCCCCCCAAATAAATATCTATATTTTGCCAATATTCCATTGCTTCTTTACCTACAAATGCTTCTCGATTTTGAGCATCCATATAGCGATAAAAATACCAAGAACTGCCTGCCCAACCAGGCATTGTATTCAATTCTAATGGGAAAACTTTTTTATGATCTATTAAATTATTAGAAACTACAGATCGCTCCTTTTCATTCCAGGCCCATATACCAGCATTTCCAAGAGGTGGAGCTCCTTCTGGGGTAGGTAAATAATTTTTAACTTCAGGTAAATTTAAGGGTAAGTCGACTAAACTTAATGGCTGTGGCATTCCGTCTTTATAATATATAGGAATTGGCTCTCCCCAGTACCGTTGTCTACTAAAAATTGCATCACGAAGTCTATAGTTTATGGTACCTTCACCACATCCTTTTTCTTCTAAAACTTTAATAACCGATTTCATTGCATCTTTATATTGAAGCCCTGATAAAAAATCTGAATGATCAATAACAGAATTTGTTTTGTCAGTATATGCTTGATTTTCAACAGAAGCCCCTTTAAAGATGTTTTTAATTGGAATATTAAAATGTTTAGCAAAATCATAATCGCGCTGATCTCCACAAGGAACTGCCATTACAGCACCTGTTCCGTAATCAGCTAAAACATAATCACCTATCCAAATGGGAATTTTATCGCCTGTTAAAGGGTGCAACGCATATGACCCAGTGAACACTCCACTGATGTTTTTAATGTCTGCCATTCGCTCCCGTTGAGTTCGCTGTTGAGTTTCCAATATATAAGTGTTAACAGCTTTTTTTTGTTCTAGTTTTGTTATTTCACCAACCAAATCTAATTCAGGTGCAAGAGTCATAAAAGTAACTCCAAAAACAGTATCAGGACGAGTAGTGAAAACTTCAATTTGAGCATCATGTCCTTCAATTTTGAAAAATACTTTTGCACCAATTGATTTTCCAATCCAGTTACGTTGCATTTCTTTTAATGAATCTGGCCAATCTATCTTATCAAGACCCAAAAGCAAACGTTCAGAATAAGCTCCAATCCGCATACTCCACTGTTTCATTTTCTTTTTATTTACTGGAAATCCACCACGTTCTGAAACACCATTTATAATTTCGTCATTTGCAAGAACAGTTCCAAGTCCAGCACACCAATTCACTTCTGCTTCAGCTAGGTATGTTAATCGATAAGCTAAAAGAATTTGCTGTTGTTTTATACTGTCAAAAGATTTCCATTCCATGGCAGAAAAAGAATCAACTTTTAAATCAGAAATTACGTTTAAAGTAACATTTCCTTCTTTTTCAAAACAATCGATTAGATTAGAAATAGGGAGTGCTTTATTTGCTTTATTACAATAATAATGATCAAATAGCATTAAAAATATCCATTGAGTCCACTTGTAAAAATCTGGACTTGATGTTCTTACCTCTCTACTCCAGTCAAATGAAAATCCCATTTGATCAAGCTGTGTTCTGTAGCGTGAAATATTTTCCTTTGTCGTTTTTGCAGGATGTTGTCCAGTTTGAATAGCATATTGTTCAGCGGGTAGTCCAAAAGAATCATATCCTTGAGGATGTAAAACATTATAACCCTTGTGCCTTTTGAAACGTGCATATATATCGCTAGCAATATATCCGAGTGGATGTCCAACATGAAGTCCTGCACCTGAAGGGTAGGGAAACATATCTAGAATATAAAATTTAGGTTTTTCAGATAGATTAGAAACTTTAAAGGTTTCGTTGTCTGCCCAGTACGACTGCCACTTATTTTCAATGTCTTTAAAATTGTATTCCACTGTTTGACTTGTTAATTGCTATTAAAGGAACAAAAATACGTTTATTGGTCGAATGTTAAAAAGCAAAAAGAATTTTTTATCCCTCTGTGATCTTAGATTTCTTTTATATTTTTACAAAAAAAAGGGTGTGGCTAAAAGCTTTCAAGAAACATATCAAAAAAGAAGACTACTCACAGGATACTTTTCAGTAATTGTAAGTATTTCTTTTGTCCTATTTTTTGTTGGTGTATTAGGGTTATTCTTACTCAACACAAAAAATATTGCATCGCATTTTAAAGAACAAATTGTAATGACTATTTATCTTGAGGATAGTGCTAAGGATATTGAAATTACTCAATTACAGAAAAAAATTAAAATTAATTCAGCGACAAAAAAAGTGAGATTCACTCCTAAAGAAGAAGCTGCAGAATTGTATGCTAGAGATATTGGAGAGGACTTTATTGAATTTTTAGGATATAATCCACTTTTGAATTCTATTGACATTTATTTTAATGCTGCTTTTGTAAATAGACTTTCTTTAACGAAAATTAAAAGAGAATTTGAGATAACCAATTTTGTAAATGAAGTAGTTTATGATCAACCACTTGTAGTTCTTTTAGATGAAAATATTCGAAAAGTTACATACGTGTTGTTAATAACCACCGGCTTATTTATATTAATAGCTTTATTACTAATCAATAGTTCTATTCGTTTATCAATTTATTCTAAAAGGTTCATCATTAAAACAATGCAATTGGTGGGAGCTACAAAATCTTTTATTCGAAAACCATTTATATATATACATCTTCGCCTAGGTATTCTTAGTTCACTTATTGCCCTAAGTGGACTAACCATTTTAATTTTTGAAATTAACAAACGGTTTCCGGAATTGAATATGATGCAATATCCCTTTGAACTCTCTGTTGTTTTTGGTAGTGTTTTACTATTAGGAATAGGTATTACAGGAATCAGTACTTTTTTTGCAACACAAAGGTATTTAAACCTTAAAACAGATGCCATTTATTAATATTTTTAAAATATGAAACAATCCAAGACTCCCAAAAAAAAATTATTCAAGAAACGTAACTACAGATTTTTATTTTTAGCCATGGCAATTATTACATTAGGATTTATTTTGATGGTAGGTGGCGGAAGTGATGATCCCCTTTATTTCAATAAAGCTATGTTTAATTTCACACGCATTCGTTTAGCTCCTTCTTTTGTGCTCATTGGCTTTGGTGTTGCTATGTATTCTATTTTGACAGAAGAAGCTGCTCAAAAATGAACTATTTGGAAGCCATAATATTAGGAATTATTCAAGGATTCACTGAATTTTTACCGATCTCATCTAGTGGCCATTTAGAAATAGGAAAAACTATTTTTGGAAATCAAGCTAGTGCTCAAGAGAGCCTCTTTTTGACCCTCACTTTACATTTGGCCACAGCACTAAGTACCATTGTGTTTTTTAGAAAAGATATTTTTCAGTTATTACAGGGAGTTATAAAATTTGAATGGAATGAAAGTACTCAATTTAGCTTTAAAATAATTTTATCTATGATTCCTGCAGTTTTTGTAGGTCTATTTTTACAGGATTCTATTGAAGTATTGTTTTTACAAAATATGGTCTTAGTTGGAGCTATGTTATGCATTACAGCAGTTATACTATTTTGGGCAGATAAAGCAAAAAAATCATCTAAGGATATATCTGTTAAAAACGCGTTGATTCTTGGTTTAATTCAAGCAATTGCAATTCTGCCTGGAATTTCAAGAAGTGGTTCAACTATAGCTGCTGGAGTTTTGTTAGGAATAGATCGAGAAAAAGCCGCTCGTTTTTCTTTTTTAATGGTTCTACCTCTTATTTTTGGAAGCATGTCAAAAACAGTTATAGATTCAAGACAATTAAACCATGATATTGACTTACTGCCTCTTATAGTCGGTTTTATTTTTGCTTTTATCACTGGTCTTGTTGCCTGTAAATGGATGATTATTTTAGTTAAAAATAGCAAACTCAAATATTTTAGTTTTTACTGTCTAATAGTAGGAGGAATAGCTTTGATTTATGGACTTTTTTAAACAACATTTTACTCCTGAAGAGTTACTAGAGGGAAAACTATTTTTAATTAATAAACCTCTTGGGTGGACCTCTTTTCAGGTCGTTAATAAATTAAGATGGCATCTTAAAAATCTAAGTGGTCTCAAAAAAATAAAAGTGGGTCATGCAGGTACACTTGATCCTTTAGCCACGGGTCTCTTATTAATATGTACAGGTAAAAAAACCAAATCAATTAGTACCCTTCAAGAAACTGAAAAAGAATATACAGGAACGTTTCTAATGGGTGCTACAACTCCCTCATATGACTTAGAAACTTCCATAGATCAAACATTTGATACAAAATTACTTACTGAAGAAATAATTCTTAAAACCACTATTAAATTTACAGGAGAAATCTTACAATACCCTCCCGTTTTTTCTGCACTAAAAAAAAATGGTAAAAGATTATATGAATATGCAAGAGCTGGAGAAGATCCAGAAATAACTCCAAGAACTGTTAATGTCCACGAATTTAAAATAATAAAAATAAATCTTCCAAAAGTTGACTTTTTAGTTCGCTGCAGCAAAGGAACCTATATACGAAGTTTAGCTCATGATTTTGGAAAATCGTTATCTAATGGTGCGCATCTTTCTTCTCTAAAAAGAACTAGAGTAGGGAATTATAAAATTGAAAATGCCTTTTCAATGGAAAGTGAAATTAATCTTGCTTCAGAAAAAAATATAACACGAAAATAACTTAATAATTTATGGTAATAACCTTCCATAAAAACATCATTTTAAATAAGTCATTATAATGTTAAGATTTAAGAAGGATAAATTCTGCTTATATTTTTTATATTTGTTAATACATTCCTCTAAATGAAATATCAACGAATACTACTAAAATTAAGCGGTGAAGCCCTCATGGGAAGTCAAACCCATGGAATTGATCCTGTCAAAATAGACAGTTATGCTAAAGAAATAAAAAAAGTTTTTGATGAAGGAGTTGAAATTGCTATTGTAATCGGTGGAGGCAATATTTTCAGAGGAATCTCTGGAGCGAGCAAAGGAATGGACCGAGTTCAAGCGGACTACATGGGAATGTTAGCAACAGTAATTAATGGTCTTGCCTTGCAAGGTGCGCTTGAAAACAATGATATCCCTACACGACTTCAAACTGCTATAAAAATAGAGGCCATTGCTGAACCATTTATCAAAAGAAAGGCAACCCGACATCTTGAAAAAGGAAGGGTAGTGATTTTTGGTTCTGGCACGGGAAACCCGTATTTCACTACAGATTCAGCAGCAGTATTACGTGCTATAGAGATAAATGCCGATGTGATTTTAAAAGGAACTAGAGTAGACGGTATCTATAATGAAGACCCTGAAAAGAATAAAGAAGCAATAAAATTTGATATCTTATCTTTCGATGATGTTCTCAAAAAAGGTTTGAAAATAATGGACACTACTGCTTTTACATTGAGTCAAGAGAACAAACTACCAATTATTGTTTTTGACATGAATACTCCAAATAACTTAATCAATGTGGTTAGAGGTAAAAATATAGGAACTAGAGTAGACTTGTAAAATTTAGATATGGAAGAAATGGAGTTTATAGTAGACGCAGCTAAGGAGTGTATGGAGCAAGCTGTGGTTCACCTAGAAAAAGAAATGCTCAATATTAGAGCTGGAAAAGCAAATCCAATAATGCTATCAAGTGTAAAAGTAGATTATTATGGGACACCTACACTTATTAGCCAGGTTGCCAATGTTAATTCTCCAGATGGAAGAACACTAACCGTTCAACCATGGGAAAAAGGAATGCTTCAAGAAATTGAGAAAGCCATTTTAGCTGCTAATCTTGGGTTTAATCCAATGAACAATGGCGAATCTATAATTATTAATATTCCACCTCTTACAGAAGAACGCCGTCGAGATTTAGCAAAATTAGCAAAAGCTGAAACTGAAAATGCTAAAATTGGAGTTCGTGCTGCTCGAAAAGAAGCTAATGGTGATATTAAAAAATCTGATTCCTCGATTGATATTCAAAAAAATTATGAGATTGATGTGCAAGAATTAACAGACACCTATATTTCTAAAATAGATGAAATTTTTAATAGCAAAGAAAAAGAAATTTTGACTGTATAAAAGTATTTGCTTTTTTAAGCAGCTGATTTATTTTAATGAAGAAGAAAAAAAAATCAAGTGTTTGGGACTTAGTTGCACGACTTATTCTTAGGAATCGTCTCCTAATTCTTGCCAGTATAATTATTCTAACTGGGTTTTGGGCAACACAATGGAAGTACATGCAGTTTACCTTTACAGAGGCAAACTTACTTCCTGATGATCATCCGGAAAATATTCAATACCAGGAGTTTGTTAAAACATTTGGTGATGAAGGAAATCTAATTGTAATTGCCGTTCAAGATTCTTTATTTTTTAAATCTGAAAAAAGAAATGCATGGCGTGATTTAAATACAAAAATTAATGATTTTAAAGAAATAAGCTTTGTTCTTTCTATCGATAATATTAAGGAATTAGTTAAAAACCCTGTGAATCAGAATTTTGACCTTAAGTTATTAAAATTTAGTGAAGCAAAAGATTCTTTAGCCATTTTAGCATTTAAAGAAAAACTATTTTTAGAACTACCCTTTTACAATAATTTAATTTTTAACTCCGAAAACAATTCCATACGAACCCTAGTTTATATGGATCCGAAGATTGTAAATACCTCCAAACGTAAAGATTTTTTTTTCAAGAAATTCATTCCTCTTACTGAGGCTTTTGAAAAAAAATCTAAAATGGATGTTCGTGTTTCAGGAATGCCATATATAAGAACTTTAAATGAACAAAATATTGTTGATGAAATTGGCTTGTTTATT
>Ga0102854_1000022_pt1 | contig 54065 bp, 46 predicted proteins | sample Colrivmet1370A02_FD_84502 | JGI IMG/M metagenome (GOLD analysis project Ga0102854, IMG submission 84502) | Estuarine microbial communities from the Columbia River estuary - metaG 1370A-02 | ecosystem: Environmental > Aquatic > Marine > Intertidal zone > Estuary | place: USA: Columbia River... | reverse complement strand
TCATGAGTCAAAAGATATTTTGCTATGGTCCACCCCTGGTTTAAGCTCCCTATTAAATTTTCTTTTGGCACTTTAACCTCGTCAAAAAACGTTTCGCAAAAAGGTGATTTGCCACTAATCAATTTTATGGGTCTAGTGCTTACTCCCTTAGAAGCCATGTCAATTAATATAAAGCTAATTCCGTTGTGTTTTGTAGCTTCAAAATCTGTGCGAACTAAACAAAATATCCAATCTGATTTATCGGCATAAGAAGTCCAAACTTTTGAACCAGTGATTTCATAATGATCTCCCTTGTCAATTGCTTTTGTTTGAAGGCTTGCCAAATCACTTCCTGCATTGGGCTCACTATAGCCTTGACACCACCATATTTTTCCCTCTACAATCTGCGGAAGATAATGTAGTTTTTGATCTTCTGTAGCAAACTTAAGTAACGCCGGGCCCAACATAGAAATTCCAAAACTATAGAGAGGTTTTCTACATCCCAAACGGGTCATTTCTTGTGTTAAAACATTGTTTTCATCAGAACTTAATCCAGCTCCTCCATATTTAACATCCCAATAGGGTACAACCCATCGTTTTTCAAGCATGCGTTCAAACCAAAGTCTTTGGTCTTCTGAAATAAATTTAGCATTACGTCCTCCCCAGAACAGATCAAAAGGATCTTTAACTGGTTGTCGCATACTAGCTGGACAATTGGCCTCTAGCCAAGCCCTTGTTTCTGTTCTAAAATCATTCAAAGAAGTACTGATTTTCGTTTCCATCTGTTATTATTTAATATAAATTATCTATTTTATTTTTTTGAAAGGCTTGTACTCCCATCTTGCCATACATTTGCACAGCTTGATTTAAGTTTTTAAAGCGTATATCAGTTGTAAATCCCTTTTTATATCTCAAATAGATTTGCTGAATAATTACAGCAATTTTAAAAAGACCAAAAACATAATAAAAAGGAATATTAATCATTTCAATATTACTTTTCTTGGCATAGAGCTCTACCAACTCACTACGAGTTAAATTACCTTTTACAAGAGTAATATTCATGCTATTTTCTTTCATAAAATCAGGATCTGATTCTTCAATCCAATATCCTAAGGTTGTACCCAAGTCCATTAAAGGATCACCAAGGGTGGCCATTTCCCAATCTAAAACACCTTTTATATCAAAGCTTCCATCTTTAGAAAGAATCAAATTATCGTACTTAAAATCATTATGAATAAAAGTATTTCTTTGCTCAGTTGGGATGTTATTATTAAGCCAAGTATACATTTTTTCAATGGACTCAAAGTTATCAGTTTTAGAATTGATGTATCGCTTAGTCCAACCCTCAATTTGGCGCCGAATGTAACCCTGTGGTCTTCCTAAAGTTTGAAGTCCAGCAGCATTATAATCCAATGAATGTATTTCTGCCAATGTACTCACAAAAGCTTCAGATAAATTTCGCATTTGATTTGGTTCTGGTAGCTGAATTTTTGGCGTGTGACCTCTAAAAATAACCCCTTGCATACGTTCCATTATATAAAATGGGGCCCCTATAACGGTCTGATCATCACAGTATAAAAAAGGCTTTGGAGCCTTATTATAAATAGGATGTAATCCCGAAAGAATTCGGAATTCTCTTCCCATATCGTGTCCTGATTTAATTTTTGCTCCTTTTGGGGGTCTTCTCAAAACTAACTCTAGTTTTCCAAATTTCAATAAATAAGTAAGGTTGGAATAGCCCGAGGGAAATTGTAAGACTTTCAAATCAGCCTCAGGCAGTTCCATAGCATTTCGCAAATAAGTTTCCAAAGAATCAATCTTTAAAGATTGTCCTTCTCTAATTTCAATAGCTTTATCTAATTCGATTAACATTTATTTAGTGCTAAAAACTCTTTCCAAATAATCCCCCAATTCATTAATTATCATCTTTTTATCTTTGTCCATTGGGATTCTAGTTATTACTTTTAAATCCATCTTTTATTACTTTTCCGATTTATACTTTTTTAAAATGCTTTTTGCTAATCTACTTTTATGAACTTCATCTGCTCCATCATATATTCGAGCAGCACGTTCATGACGGTAATATGCAGCAAGAATAGTATCATCTGTTACCCCTTTTGCTCCATGAACTTGAATTGCACAGTCCACAACTTTTTGAAGTACTTGTGCGCAATAAAATTTAATGATTGAAATCTCAGGTCTAGTTTTGTAAGCCCCTTGAGCATCTATTTTATTTGCAGCATCCTGAACTAAAAGTCTTGAAGCGTTTATTTCTGCTCTACATTCTGAAATCCAGTTTTGAATAGTCTGTTTTTCACCCAGCATTACACCCTCAGAAATTTCTCTCGAAACAGCACGTTCACACATTAGATTAAAAGCACGTTCGCACATTCCGATCCAACGCATGCAGTGATGAATCCTTCCCGGTCCCAATCGTTTTTGGGCGATAGTAAAACCTTCACCGTCGCCACCCAAAACATTGGATAATGGAACTTTTACGTCATGAAATTTAATTTCAGCATGACTTTCCCAGCCGCCGCCTGGATGTCCCATAATAGAAATATTTCTGACAAATTCTAATCCTTCACTAGATGTTGGGACAATCACCTGACTTGCTTTTTTATGTGGAGCACTTGCATCGGGATCTGAAACTAACATTACAATTGCAAAAGTAGCTCCATCAAAACCTGAAGTAAACCACTTATGGCCATTGATTACATAATTACCATTTTCTTTGGTGGCAATAGTTCCCATTTTAACAGGATTAGATCCTGCATGATCAGGTTCTGTCATTGCAAAACAACTTCTTATTTCACCTTTTAAAAGAGGATATAAATAGGCTTCTTTTTGCTTGTCAGTCCCAAACTCAATAAGAATTTCCATATTTCCAGCGTCGGGAGCTTGACAATTAAAGCAATAATGACCGTATGGACTTGCCCCTAAAATTTCACTTACTTCTCCATGTTCAGCATTTGTTAATCCCAAACCCCCATATTCTATGGGAATCTGTGGAAGCCAAAGTCCCTTTGACTTCACTTTTTCTCTAAGTTCATTTAGCTTAGGTAATTTTTCCTTCCATTCAACATTTAGTATCCAAGGTTCGAGAGTAAATAATTCATCTCTTACAAAAGCTTCTGTCTTCTTTTTTATTTCTTCGAAATTCATTTTCTTATATTATTTTCCCAAAAAATTAGGTTTTCTTTTTTCAATAAATGCTGAAACTCCTTCTTTTAAATCATGACTTTTAAATGCCTCAATTTGTTTTTTTGCTTCGAAAGCAATTGCTTCATTAAGACTGTGATCCATAGCAAAAAACATATCTTCTTTAGCAATACCTATTGCTAAAGTCGGACGTACTGCAAATTCTTCTGCCCAAGCTTGAGCATTACTTAAAATATCATCTTGTGCTACAATACGATTTGTTAGTCCTAATTCCAAACATCTTTGTCCAGTCACTTTTTTTCCACTTGTAGCAATTTCTAGAGCACGACTGTAACCTACTTGTCTTGCAAGAAGCCAACTTGCCCCACCATCAGGACCTAAGCCAATATTAACAAAGGCATATAAAATCCCACTTTGATCACTCATTACGCGAAAATCACAAGCCAACGCAAAAGCCGCACCTACTCCAGCAGCCGTTCCGTTTATAGCGCCAATAACTGGTTTCTTTAATGAAAAAAATTGATTCATTAAGGGTTGATATTGATCTATTATATATTGACTTCGTTGATCCGCAGTAACTTCATCTCCAAAAACAGACATATCTGCTCCAGCGCAAAAACCACGTCCTGCACCAGTTATAACTACTGCTCGAATTGATTCATCAACTTCACATTTTTTAAGAGAATTTGAAATTCCATCTACCAAATCTTGATTTACAGCATTATAGCGATCAGGTCGATTTAAAGTAATTGTAGCTACTCCATTCTTAATTTTAAATAATACGGCTTTTTCCATGATTGTTTAATTATATGCAAGCGCTAAAAACTCAGCCACACAAGCAGGCTTTTCCTGACCCTCCAATTCAATGATTACATTTAATTTATACTTAGCTCCCTTTGGAATAAAATTAAATTCAGCGAGAGAAACACGACCTCTAAATTTTGATCCTGCTGGAGTAGCGTTGGGAAAACGAACTTTATCTAAACCATAATTTATGGCCATCGATACCTGTCCAACTTCATAAGAATCATACATTATTTTAGAACACATTGATAGCATCAAAAATCCATGAGCTATGGTTTGCTTATATGGAGATTCTTTTGTGCACCGTTCTTCATCAATATGAATCCATTGCTCATCTTCAGTAGCTTTAGCAAAAGTATTGATTCGTTCTTGATCCATTATTTTCCATGGTGTAAGACCTAATTCTTTACCTACAGCATTTTTCATTTCAGATATATTTTTAAATATACTTCTATGAGATTTTTGTGTTTTTTGTGTTTCCATAATTCTCGTTTTACATTGTCATATGCCCTCCATCAGCAGTATAAACACCACCTGTAGAATAACTTGCAGCAGGGGAGGCTAAATAAAGTGCTAAACCTTTCATTTCGCTTGGCTGAGCCATTCTTCCCGCTGGTAATTCATTTTCCACTTGATTTAACAATACTTCATTATTCCAAAGGGCTTTACTGAATTTGGTTTGAATTAATCCAGGACAAATCGCATTAGATCTAATTCCATGTTTTCCCCATTCTTTCGCCTGAACTTGGGTTAGCATAATTAAAGCTGCTTTAGTCACACTATAAACGCCTAATCCAAGACTTGGTTTTAATCCCTCCACAGAAGCAATATTAATAATAGCTCCCTCTTTTTTTTCTTTTAAATGAGGGAAACATAAATTACTCATCGCGAAAGCTGCCTTTACATTTACATTCATCATTTTATCATAAACAGCATCGGTCATCTGCTCCAAAGGTTCATATACAGGATTTATAGCAGCGTTATTTACTAATATATCTAATCGTCCAAACCTCTCTAAGGTCTTATTAACTAAATTTTTACGCTGACTTTCATCTCCAACATGGCAAACTTGTGGCATAGTGGAATATCCTTTGTTACTCAATTCTTCAGCGGCCTTATCTACTGCCTCTTGTGAACGGCTACTTAGCACAACATGAGCCCCGTATTCAGCAAAAGCAGATGCAATAGCAAGTCCAATTCCCTTACTGGAACCTGTAATGATGGCGACTTTACCGGTTAATTCAAATAAATTTTTAGTGCTTTTTGTCATTTTTAAATAGGCATTGCTCCTCCATTGGCATGTAATGTATGTCCACTAACAAACCCTGCTTCTTTTGAAGCTAAAAACAGATAAGCATGAGCCATATCTTCTGGCGTTCCAATTCGACCAACTGGAATTTGAGTAATTCCAGCTTTAATAATTTCTTCGGGCATAGAATCTGTCATTTCAGATTTGATAAAGCCGGGAGCTACAGCATTAACTGTAATATTGTATTTACCAACTTCTCTACATAACGAGTGCGTAAAGCCAACAATTGCTGCTTTGCTCGCTGAATAATTCGTTTGACCAAATGCTCCTTGAAAAGCATTTATCGAAGAAGCTGAAATGATCCGACCATAATTAGCTGACTTCATATGAGGTAAAATTGCCTTAGTGGTTATAAATAACGAATCCACATTAACTGAACGAACCATATCCCATTCTTCTCGGGTCATTTTTAAAATAGAACGATCTCTAATAATTCCTGCATTATTTATTAAAACATCTATCTTTCCATGATTGTCAATTATATTTGCTACGGCAGAATCGACAGAGTCTTGACTAGTAACGTCTACCTTTTGAAAAAAAATAGTTCCTCCATCTTCTGAAATATTATCGGCTGTTATTTGGCCTTCTTCGAGAACATCCCACAGCGCAACTGTAGCACCTTCATTACAAAATATTTTACAGATTCCTTCTCCTATTCCGCGTGCACCACCGGTTATAATAACAATTTGTCCGTCTAATTTTTTCATTATTTAATTTATATTTTAAAAGTTGATTCTATTTATTACTTCCTAGCCAAAGTTCTCCATGGTGTTTTATTGCTGAAGTAAGGTAATAAGTTTTTCCTGATTCATCCTGTAGATTTTTCAGCTCCAGTAATAAATACTATTTTTTCTTCTTTCATAATAAAAAAAAAGGGTAACTGCTTTCGCAATTACCCTTTATGAAGTTAAATAATATTAAAAGCTATACGTTGCTCTTGCTATAATTCGTCTACCAATTACAGGCATTCCGGGGAATGATCTATATTTTTGGTCAAAAACATTTGTTCCTGATAAATCTAGACTAAGCCCTGATTTTAGTACATATCCAATATTCATGTCTACTAAATTCTTTTCTTGAACAGTTCCGGCATATTGTGCCATATCAGAATTGAATTCATCATCATGTTGAAAAGAAAGACTGTATCTGAATCCTTGTAAACCAGCAGCATAATTTAATCCCATTCTATACTTAAATTTAGGAGCATTTAAAGATGAGGTAAATGGAAGGTCATCATCACCAACTTCCCACTCATTTTGACTTAACCAAGAGGTATTTGCAAAAAGTGAAAATTTATCCGTTGCATAGTACTGAAGCGATACATCAGAACCCCAGTGGCTTCGTGTAGCATCACCATAATTTCTGTATCCCCATGCTGGGTGAACAAAACCGTCACCAGATGGTGAAGCAGAAGATTCTACCGCTCCAATAAAACCAAAGTCGCCTGTAGGACCTGCACCAGCTGCAGCATTAAATCCTTCTCCCCCAGCTGTAAAAGCTCCGGCTGCAGCCGCAGCAAGACCACCGATAGACTGCCCTATAAGTGGGGCAGCTGTCGCTGCTGTTGCAGCGGCAATTGATGGAACGGCAGAAGGCAAGCCTAAAAGTGCAGCAGTAGCAGCATCAAGGCCGGTTGCAGGTAACCCTAAAGCAGCATATTGCGCTGTAACACCTGCTTGAACCTGTGCAGTCACCCCTTGTGTAACAAGAGCTATAATTGTTGGATCAGATGCAACATCTGCAGCAACTGCTGCAGCTAAATCTGTAGGAACATCAGCTCCAACTGTAGAATAAGAAGGTCCTATATCTTGATAATTTGTGAATCCAGTATTAGCATAGGTATAAAAATCTACACTTACTTTCAATTTTTTATTAATTACACCTGTATATCCAAATTCCAATTGATCTAGTGTTTGCAATCTAGATTTCCCTGATCCAGTACCATTAAAATCAAAAGGTTGAGGATTTCCAGCTATCGCAGAAAGAAGAGTATATGGAAACAAAGATCCTGTAAATCCAGCTGGTCCAGCATAAGTTGCAAAGAAATTATTTAAAATTGGTTCTAATGCTGCCACTGGTGCCAAAGCTGGGTTTGTTTGAAAAGCTGCGGCTAGTCCCTGGAGTGAAAGGTCTCTAACTGCTCCGTAAGGAATGGCAAGAGGTAAACCAGGTGTGTTTTGAGGAAGTGGCACTCCAAAAACAGTATCAATAGGATCGCTAGGGTTAATAGATTGGGGTTCATTTTGCCCAGATAACCAAACACTAACTCCAGGTGCTAGATTTAAAAGAGGGAAATTTATGTATTGCTGAATTGAAGCAACACTTGAGAGAGCTCTGTTAAAGGATGCTCTGAAAGTATGGTTTTTGGAAGCCTTATACACTAGAGCTACTCTTGGTGCTACTCCACCTGTATCTTGAAAAGTGAATTTATCATATCTAAGGGCATAAGTAAGATCTAATTTATCTCCTAATTTAGATGTTCCTTGTCCATAAAAACCTACAATACCGTAAGGATCATCGTCATCAAACTTCCCATATAATGTATACTCTGAATCAGAAACAACATTTCTATAATCTCCTCCTACTGTAAAATTAGAACTTAGAAACCCTGGAGTATCAAAATTGTATTGAATTTGAATTTCTGTATTAGATCGTCCTGTAATTTGTTGCAAACCTGTTCCGTAAACAAAAGTTGGATTTTCGTCATCTCCACCATCATTATAATTATAGTATGCTTGAGCAAAAAATCCACCCGACTGAATTCTTGCCTGAGCCCAGTAGTCATTACCTTGAGTGTATCCAGATCCTAGGTTGTTAAAAAATAGACCACCACCATTAGCAAAGCCTCCAGAAACAAATGCTGTAGTTTTATCACTTGGACGAAATTCTAAATGAAGATTAGCATTATAATTTTCATATTCGCTAATCTGAGGATTCCCATCTCCATTTAGATCTAAATCACTAGGACCTAATAAAACTGTTCCAGGTCCAGACTGGTCTACCTGTCCGCCTGTAATTGTTGGTTTTCGAATCGTAGTTGCTAAACCTGCAATTTGAACAGCATCCTCAACAGGATCAAGAGTGAAGTCATCACCTGATGTATATCTTACATTAACTTTATAACCAAATGTTTTATCATCATTAGCCCATGCATGTCTTAATGATGTTCCTCTAGTTTTTAAACCACCTCCAAAAACTTCGATAGTAGTTCCAGGTTTATCAATTGCACTTTTACTTATAAAGTGAACAACTCCAGAAGTTACTCCAGGACCATAAAGTGCTGAGGCTGCTCCGCGAACCACCTCAACTCGTTCTATATCTATATTAGATAATCCTGTTTGAAAGGCTAAAAAAGATCCTGCAGCAGGAGTTACAAGATATCTATAATCTAACATAGGAAGCGTAGAGGTTCCAAAAACTCCAGATCCAGCTCTCATTTCTATGTTTAATGAATTAATAGAATTCTGTTGAATTTGAACCCCAGGAATATTCACTAGATTTCTTATCGGATCAACAACATTGGCCGAATTTTCAATCTGTCTAGAAGAAATTACAGAAACTGAAGATGGCGCTTCTTGAATTTTTTGAGGTCTTCTTGAAGCAGATATAATTATTTCATCTAAATTCTGTCCAGCCTCAAGTGTAATATTAATTTCTTGATCTGCCGCTGTTACTTCAACAGTTTGAGAACCAAATCCTATAGAAGAAATAGTAATACTAAATGGGAATTCTGAGGAGGTATTTAACGAGAAATTACCATCAAAATCTGAGGAAGCCCCAGTATTAGTTCCGTCAATAACAATATTTACCCCAGGGAGAGGCTGTTGATCTGAATCAGAAATACTTCCTGATATTGTTGATTGTGCCATCGCAATATTTCCCACAAAAAGCATGAGCGAAAAAAGTGCTGTTTTAATTAAGTTGTTTTTTTTCATTTGTTTAGTTTTCATTTGTTTAGTTACTTACATGTAATAAAATACTCCTAATTATTGATTTTAAATATTTTTTTGGTAGGTCATGTTCCAACCCCTTTCAAATATAATTTTTTCGAATTTTGCATCAATATAGCATATTTTTTGGCATGTTCATAATTTATTAATGGGTCTTTCATACCATGAACAATTACTATCATGAACAATTACTATTAGGAGTAGTGATCTTTTTAATTCTGCTAATATTGAGCCTGAAAGTTTTGTTTTGATAATGGAATGCTTCTGGATTTATTTCTCCCTTATGTTTGTACTCATATTAACAAAGAGATATCTGGCAATCGATATCTATAATGTAATTCCCATAAACGCATATCCTGTTTTACTATGAAAAAATTAAGTAAGCTTTTAAATTTTGAATTTTTTGCTCTAAAAGCTCTTCGTAAACTTTAATTTTAAACATTTATTAAAGTATAATTATTCCCATATCACACTTGCTTGATCTTCATGCCATTTTGTGCAAAAGTCAAGATACTTTTTATCTACTTGATTACGCTTAATTTTAAGGGTTGGTGTAAGAAGACCATTTTCTATAGTCCATGGTTCTTTTACTACCACCAGAGTGGAAATCTTTTTATAGTTCTCTAATTTTTCGTTAGTTTCCACTAACAGCTTTTCTAATTTATTTGAAAGAGTCTTTTTGTCTGTTGCTTTTCCAATATCAGAAAGTACGGCCATACATATGGGCTGCGGCATGCCTAACCCAATAACACAAACTTGTTCAAGAACAGTAGTTTCTCCAAAATAATTCTCCAAAGTAAGGGGTTCAATATATTTACCTTTTGTAGTTTTAAAATTATCCTTTACCCTCCCTGTAATAAATAAAAATCCGTCCTCATCAATGTGACCTTGATCCCCAGTGTGAAGCCATCCGTCTTTAAGGGTTTCTTCGGTAACTTCGGGCAATTTAAAATATCCCTTCATCACAAAAGGACCTCGCATTAAAATCTCATTGTTACTAGGATCAACACTAAGCTCAACGCCTATCTGTGGGATTCCAACGGATCCTTTTTTATTGGTGATTTCTCCATCTAATTGAGTACAAACAGCACAATTCTCGGTCATTCCATATCCATTAAGAATTTTTATGCCTAATTTATAGAACCACTCTCTTTGACTTTCTTGCAGGGGAGCAGCACCGGAAACAGTCGCTCTAGCTCTACTAAGACCTAAAGCTTTTTTAAATTTTTTCTTTAAAATTCCTGAGATTATTGGAATTTTGAGTAAAATATCCAGTTTTTCTTGAGAAACCTTTGCCAAAATACCCATTTGAAATTTTGTCCAAATTCGAGGTACAGCTAAAAATATGGTTGGCTGAACTTCTTGCAGGTTTTCACTAAAAGTGTCAAGAGACTCGACAAAGGAAATTGTCCCCCCATATCTAAAACATGTGAACTCAACTACCATTCTTTCTGCAATATGGTTTAAGGGTAAATATGAATAGAAATCATTATTTCCTGAAAAATTTATTTTAAGTGGATTAGATCCTTGAGTTAAAACTTTTGTATTATCGTTAGATAAAAAGTCTAAAACAACCCCTTTGGGATTTCCGGTAGTTCCTGAGGTAAAAACAATTGTCCAAGTATCTGAAAGTTTAGGTACGTGGGGGGTTTTTAAGGGTTCAAATTGATTAATAAAATCAAACCATTGATGTCCTTTATCAATATTAGAATGTCCTTTATAAGTTGGAAAAGCAATTATGGGTATCGAATTTGGAATTCCTTTTTGCAATTCATCCCAAGTTTCAATTTTCCCAACAATTAATGTGTCTACCTCCCCAAATGTTACCAGGTTATTAATTTCATCACTAGATAAATTAGGGAAAAATGGAACCGAAATATATCCAGACATGAGAATTGCTAAATCTGCAATAATCCATTCTCGACAATTTTTTGAAATTAATCCTATATGTGCTTTTTCTCTCAAACCCAAAGACTGGAGGCCTGTAGCTAATTTTCGAGCCATTTGCCCAACCTCACCCCAGGTATAAGTCTCCCATTGATCTTCAAAGGGTTGCTTTAAAAAAGGGCGGTCATGAAATCTTTCTTCCCACTCATAAAATTTAAAATCAAAATTGTCATTTTTCATTGGATTAAATTTAGATTAACAATACCTATCGGATTTTCACCTGCAGCAATATTTAATAAATAATACTTTTCTTCTTTAGTTTTATAAATATACGGATCTCTTAATTGATTGACTTATAAATTTTTAAATGTGAATGGTGGAAGTATTTCGATCGATGATCCTTATGATTTGTTTGGATCTAGAATGGTTGGCCATGCACTGATTGAAGGTAAAAGAAGAGGTGCTAAATACGTCGCCTCTACAATGTGTGTTGGAGGAGGAATGGGAGCTGCTGGTTTTTTTGAAGTACTTTAAGGATCAAAAAGGATTAGAATACTTTAGGTTTACTCTTGGGGAAAACTTATTTTAGACAGCAATAATATATCTCCTGTGTCTTGAAATTAATTGTTTACCTATTTCTCAAAAATATATTTCGCTATTATAACAGAATCTATTTTAGGTCTGTCAAAATTTATGGTAAAAATAATATACCAACTGACGGAGGCGTTATTTTTTCACCTAATCACCAAGGCGCATTACTTGACCCGCTTGTCCTAGCATCACTAACCAAAGGTAAAATAACATCTCTCACTAGAAGTGATGTTTTTGGTGGACCATTTCAATGGTTTTTAGATGCTTTTTATATGCTTCCTGTTTACCGAATAAGAAATGGCTATAGTAATTTAAAGAAAAATGATGAAATCTTTGCCAAATGCTATAATTTACTTGGACTTGGAAAGTTTATGTTGATGTTTTCAGAGGGTCGTCATCACAATGAATACTATCTCCAGAATCTATCAAAAGGAAGTAGTCGCCTTGCCTTTAAAGCGGCCCAAGAAAATCCGGGAAAGAATATTTATTTACAGCCTGTAGGTATAAATTATGGTCACCATCAACAACCCCAATGCACACTACATTTAGTTTACGGTCAACCCATTGAAGTTTCTGGTTTTATTGATTTAAAATTAAATGATGTAGAAAATATAAACATCCTTAAACTAGAACTTCAAAATAGAATGAAAGCTTGTCTTTGGCTCCCGGATAATAATGAAAATTACTCTATTCAAAAGAAAAAAATAAATAGACATACAACCCAGGTGGATTTCAAAACACTTAAATCGGCCTTGCAAAACAACTATGATAAAATGCCTGAAGTCAAACAAAAGAGCAAGACAAGAAAAGCTTTAATCTTCTTGCTAAGTTTACCCAATATTATTCCCCTTTGGATTAGTAGAAAAATAATTGGGAAAATTGAGGATATCGTATTTGTTAGCTCTTTAAAATATGTATTGGGTGTCTTTTTATTCCCAATTTGGTGGCTTGCTACTTCGATTACAATTGCATACATATACGGAAACAGAGTAATGACTACCTATCTATTAATATGTACTCTCACATTATTGATAAAACAAAGAATTTCTCTATCATAATTAGTTTTATTATAATAAATAATTATATATAGGCTATATAAGTCTTTTTAAATCTTTTGATTATTAACTATTATAAGTAAATATTATTAATAATGATTTATTAATAGATTATTAAAATATATTATAATTAAGCTGAGTATTTGTAATTTAGTAAAATGCAAGATGTAATTATTATTGGAGCAGGACCTATTGGACTTGCTTGTGGTGTAGAGGCTCAAAAAAAAGGCTTTAAATATATAATATTTGATAAAGGAACTTTGGTAAACTCATTATACCATTACCCTTTAAACATGACCTTTTTTTCAACGTCCGACAAACTTGAAATTGGCGATATTCCCTTCATATCTCATAATCCAAAACCAACTCGCGCTGAGGCATTAGAATATTACAGAAGAGTGACCTCACACTGGAGGCTAAATATAAATCTATATGAAGTAATAGAAAATGTAGAAACTAATCCTACATGTTTTAAGGTAACTACTTCAAAAGGTAATTATAAATCAAAAAACATCATCGTTGCTTCTGGATTTTATGACCGTCCATTTTTACTTAATGTACCAGGAGAAAACCTTGATAAGGTTCGCCACTATTACAGGGAGCCTCATCCTTATTTTGCAATGGATGTTACTGTAATTGGTGGAGCAAATTCAGCTGTTGACGCAGCTTTAGAAACCTACAGAAAAGGAGCAAAAAGTGTTACCATGATTATTCGTGAAAAAATAGTAGGTGAAAATGTTAAATATTGGGCACGGCCTGATATTATTAATAGAATCAAAGAAGGAAGTATTAAGGCGTATTTTGAAGCTGATATTACAAAGATTAGTCCAACATTTGTTGAATTTAAAGATCCTAAAGGGACACATAAAATTCCTAATGATTTTGTATTGGCAATGACTGGCTATCAGCCAAACTTCGAGCTACTAGAAAACTTAAATGTTGACTTTGAAAAAGATGCTTTTAAAACACCCAAATACTCAAAAACAAGTATGGAATCAAATACTAAGGGGGTATATTTAGCTGGGGTAGTTTGTGGTGGTTACAAAACCAATAAATGGTTTATTGAAAATTCTCGTGATCATGCCAAAAAGATCATGGAACACATCCATCAAAAACAAAATCTTTAGTAAAACACTCGATTTACTACCTTTCATAAAAATTAAGAACATTGAACATACTCATTATTCCAGATTCCTTCAAAGGAAGTCTAACATCGAGTGAAGTTGCAGAAATAATGGGGGAAAAAATATCTCAAATTTTTCCAAAAAGCACCTCTCATATTATGCCATTTTCTGACGGTGGTGAGGGTGCGTTAGGGGTATTAGAGGATCATGCCTTGGGAACTTTTTTTAATTGTGATGCTCATGATGCATTGGGCAATTTCATTAAAGCATCATATTTTGTGTTTAAAAATGAAAATAGTGCTTGGATAGAATTATCAAAAACCTCTGGACTAACAAAAATAAAAAAAAAGAATAGAAATCCTTTAAAGACGTCAACTATAGGTACTGGAAAAGTTATTGTTGATGCACTTGATAGAGGTTGTTCAAAAATTTACCTTGGTATTGGGGGGAGCGCTACACATGATTTAGGAACGGGTATTATAAATGCGTTAGGCGGAAAATTAATTGATTCAAGGGGAAAAGAGGTTTTTCCAAATGGGGAAAATTTAATTAATATTGAAACTATAGACCTTTCCAAAATGGACCCTAGAGTTTTTGAAACAAAATTCATTATCGCGTGTGATGTTCAAAATTCTTTACTTGGAAGAAATGGATCTGCACATACTTATGCAAAACAAAAAGGTGCCTCCCAAGAAATGATCAATCAATTAGAAAAGGGTGGAAGAAATTTTACTGATGTTGTAGAGCGCCAGTTTGGAAAAAAAATAGATCGGATATCAGGCGGTGGTGCAGCAGGTGGAGTTAGTGCTGGCTTATTTGGTGTTTTTAATGCAAAATTAGAAGAGGGTTTTGAATTATTAGCAAAGCAAACAAATCTAAAAAAAATTTTGAAAGAAATGGATTTAGTTCTTACTGGAGAAGGAAACTTTGACGCTCAAAGTACTTTTGGAAAATTACCCTATAAAATCGCGCAACTCACAAAAAAATACAACATACCCACCCTACTTTTTGCTGGAAAAGCTAGTCTTAAGAAAGTGCCAGGATTTCCGCAGCTTAAGGTTTATGAAACTAAGCCTAAAAATATGTCCATTGAAAATGCAATGGAACAAGCAACTAAAAATTTAAATGTTTCATTAGAAAAAGCACTTAATAAGTATAAAAGAAACTAATTGTCATGATGTTCTCCCTCCTTAGTATTTTCATTGCAATTGTTTGGATTATTCTAGGCACCTCCTTTACTAAAATTCATCCCATTATTATCTTACTAATTGCTGCAGTCATATTATCAATTCTTTTGGGGATAGCTCCACTTGAAGCAACTGGACTAATTTTTAAAGGGTTTTCTAAAATAATTACGGATATAGGTTTACTAATACTTTTTGGAACAATAATAGGAGCTGCTTTAGAGCAGTCAAATGCAACCCTTGCACTTGCAAAAGGAATTTTAAAATCGTTACAAAAATTACCCCTTCCATATGCCGTAAGTTGTATTGGTTACTTAGTTTCAATTCCCGTTTTCTGTGATGCAGCTTTTGTTATTTTATCACAACTTAACAAAACTCTTTCTTCTCAGACTAAAACACCTATGGTTGGACTCACTGTTGCATTATCAACAGGACTATTTGCTCCTCACGTTCTTGTTCCACCAACACCAGGGCCCCTAGCTGCAGCTGCTAATCTTAATTTAGAAAATCTTATCCTACTTATTGTAGTGGGTGGATCAATTGCACTTATATTGATTTTTGTTGGAGGCTGGTATGGGAATTATCTCATTAAAAAAAACAAATACATAGAGTCAGATGAATCATCAAAAAATCCAACAACAGAAGAAATAATTGAACTACCTAACTTTAGCAAAGCAATACTACCCATACTAATACCAATTAGCTTTATGTGCCTTGGCACTTTACTTAAAATAGTTCCCAGTTTTATTGGGCTAGAATATTTAATATTTCTGACAAAGCCTTCAGCTGCCTTGGGAATAGGATTGCTTTTTGCCTTTAGACTGCTAATTAACCAACCTAAAAAAAACATTAGAATGGTAATAAAAAAAGGCTTTAAACAAGCTATTCCCATTCTGATCATAACCGGTATGGGAGGAGCGCTTGGAAGGGTTATTCAGACCATTCCTTTGGAAGATTATGCACTTGAAGTTTCGACTTTTTCTGGGTTTGGAATATTAATTCCTTTTATGATTGCCGCTTTACTTAAAACAGCGCAAGGCTCCTCTACTGTTGCCATTATAACAACTTCATCTATTATATTCCCCTTACTTTCTATTTTAGGCTTAGATAGTGAAATGGGAAAGGTTTGGGCCATTATGGCCTTAGGTGTTGGATCAATGACAGTATCACATGCAAATGATTCTTATTTTTGGATTGTGTCACAAATGAGTGGTATGAATATTAAAACTGCATATAAAACTCACACTGTTGGCACCTTACTTCAAGGGACAGTTGGACTAATAGTAGTGTTTATTGGATTTACAATTTGGACTTCAATTTAGCGCCCCTAATAAGAAGAATAAATAATTTCCAATCGGACTCTTTTATCATCTAAAGGCTCGTCGGGATGAGACCCCACTAAAACAGCTCCAATTGGGTTAAGGGTTGCTGTTAAAGGATATAATAAATCTTCTTCTGAAAATTCAGTAATTGCTTTTATAGGAGTTAGATTATTAATGTCAGCATTAACAACCAGTCCCAAATCAATATTGGTGGAATCATTTCTAATAATATTAGAAATATGATCCGTGATATTAAATTTATATCGAAAGGGTAAATCTGCATCGTCAAATTCTAAAAGACCACCAAAAACTTTTTTATTGGCATTTCTCCCAAAATTAGAAACAGATCCATCACTTACATAATCTGAAAGAGGTGCTCCTGAATTATAATTAAAAAGGTATAAACGAAGTGCTAATAACTCTTCTGTGTTTGATGCTGTTGGATCGATATAAAAAATTAAATTAGCTTCGTTAATTAACCAAGGTTTGCTTCTTAAATCTTCTAGCAATTCGTTTTCATTTTGATTTTCTTGAGAGAAAAGGCGAACTTTTCCCATCAAACTTCCACTTTGAATATAAATTTTATCTACGGGTATATTATTGTTTGAATTTGTGATTCTTTCTTGAATAGCCACATCAAATAGAGAGTTTTTTAAAGTATTTATTCGAATACCATCAAATATTAATGAAAAATCCTTCTCTGATACCTCAATAACATCGTCAGTATCATCACTCAAAGTTCCTTGGGTTTGATAAACATCATATTCATATGTTACTTTTACTTCAGCATTCTGAATATCTAGAAGCATATATAAGTCATCTGAAAAATCGTCAGCACGTATGATAAGTCCTCGCATAGCTCTTTGAAAAGAATCAGGGGTAAGAAGATCATCGGTCCCTTCTTTGTCGATAAGATTCTCTTGGAAGAATGATGTATCCAAAGGAACCCTAATACGAGGGGTTATTCTTGTTTCAACCTGAGTAGATTCATCAACATCAGGTGTGTCGGGATCATCTTCTTCAAAATTGATGCGAGTTTCTTCAAAATTTAATTGAATTTTATCATCAAACAGTATCCTGTCATAAAAACCTTCTTCAAAATAATCTTGATTAGAATAATAAGCTTGGTTGGTTTCAAAATTATCTAGTGGATCTAAGTTATTAAGGTAAGCCGTAAGTTCATATACTTTTAATGAAAAAGATGCCCCACGATTTCCATAAATAGAATCAATCCCATAGGATGTGTCTGCAGTTTGGTAGCCTGAATTATCATTATCATTGTGGTCTAAAATTCCATCGCCATCACTATCTTCACTTAACGGATTCAATCCTGCTTGAGACTCGATAAGGTCCGTTAATTCATCTCCATCAGAATTACTCTCAGGATCATTTGGGTCAACATCTAAATCATCGATTACACCATCGAAATCTGAATCTTGCTGATTAGTAAAAAATGGGATCTCTAAGTAAACTGATGTTACTCTTTCGTTCTCTGGAATCAGATTTGGATCTGATTCGTCAGGCTCATCTTCAAATAGTTGTCTGTGATTTCCAAAAAATGGATTATTTCCGATGTTTAGTTGAGCAGCAAAACTCGCCTCTGCCAAACCAAAAACAGGATGATTTATTTTACCTAGTTGGGCTAAAGGAAGACCATTTGTTTGAACTTTTCTAAGTTTTTTTTGAAAAGTAAAAGCAGGCACAATTTCTTTGAGCGAATTTATAGTTTGATCCTGAAATAAACTCTCACCAACCGGAGTATAATCTTGGTTGCAAGAAGTATAAAGAAGGAAAAAAAATAGGCTTACAAATAGATTTGTTGTGAGGCGCATTAATTATTTTTTACTTTTAAAATTTTTCGCTATAAAAATCAATATAAACCTCCTCATCTTTCGATTGATTAAAGTCTAAAATAGGTTTGTTACTTTTTTTAACTTCAGAAACTACCGAGTCAGGAATCTTTTCATCTGATATTATAACACCGTCAGAGTATTTTATTGCTATTGAAGAAAGTGCTTCATAGCTAGCCTTTTTTAATTCCTCTATATGTTCTGGATCAATTTTATCAAAAATAACTTTTTTATGAAAATTTTTAGAAAAAGGAGTATTAAAATCTGGTCTGTAAAGAGAACTTATAATTTTACTTCCTGCAAAAAGAGGTTCATCTTTATAATAAGTTTTTAGATATAATGGGAAAAGTGAGGTAAACCATCCGTGTAAATGAATAATATCTGGAGACCAGTTTAATTTTTTGACTGTCTCTACAACACCTTTGGTGAAGAAAACCATACGCTCATCATTATCTTTGAAGCATTTTCCTTCAGCATCATGTAAAAGGGCACGGCGTTTAAAATACTCTTCATTATCAATAAAGTAAACTTGCATACGTTCTTTTGGAATAGAGGCAACTTTAATTATCAATGGCATATCCATGTCATTAATAACTAAATTCATTCCAGACAAACGAATCACTTCGTGCAACTGATGCCTTCTTTCGTTAATTAGACCATAACGAGGCATAAAGATTCGTGTTTGGCCTCCTTTCTGGTTAATCTTTTTGGAGATTTGAAACGAATTGAGCGCTTGATCGGTTTGAGGTAGATAGGGAACTACCTCAGATGAAATGATTAAAACTTTCTTGTCTTTCATATAAATAATTTTCCAAAGGAAAAAGTCATGCAAAAATACAAAATTAATGCACACATACTCAAAAACTAACTACTTTAGCAACGTTAATGATTTACTAAATGTATGTATTTACTACTCATGGTGAGCTTCGGAGCTTCTTAAAAAAGCAAATAGGTAGTATAGGTTTGGTCCCCACAATGGGTGCATTGCACAAAGGACACCTTTCTTTAGTTCAAAAAGCTGCTGAAAACAATAATTGGGTTTTAGTAAGTATTTTTATTAACCCAACTCAATTTAACAATTCTAGCGATCTTACCAAATATCCTAAAAATATTGCAAAAGACCTTGAATTACTAACTCTATACAACAAAAAGCTTATCGTATACACCCCTGATGGCTCTGACTTGTATCCTAAAGCCATAAATGCTAAAAAATATAATTTCGGAAGTCTTGCTCTTTACATGGAAGGTGCTTTTAGAGACAATCACTTTAATGGTGTTGCCACAGTTATAGAGGCCCTTTTTCGAAATTTAAAGCCAGATAGAGCTTATTTTGGTGAAAAAGACTTCCAGCAACTGCAAATAATAAAAGCCTTAAATAATCAATTAAATCTTGGAATAGAAATTATAGGTTGCCCGATTATTAGAGAAATCGATGGTATTGCAATGAGTTCTCGCAATCAACTTCTTAATAAAAAAGAACGAAATGCGGCACCTATCATATTTCAAACCCTTCAAAAAATAGATGAACATAGTGATCATTGGGATGTGAATTATATGACCCGTTTTTTTAAAAAAACTGTAGAAAAAAATTACTGTTTAAGGGTTGAATATTTTTTCGTGGCAGAAGAGGCAACACTAATACCCATCAAAAGTTTTAAAAAACAAAATGCCTATCGAATATTTGTGGCGGTTAATGCTGGGAAAACTAGGCTTATTGATACCCTAAAATTAGGGAGAATATAATACCTTTGCCGGATGTTAATAGAAGTGATAAAGTCTAAAATTCATCGTGTTACTGTAACCAATGCCGATCTTAATTACATCGGAAGCATAACACTTGATAAAAATCTTATTGATGCTGCCAATATAATTTCAGGGGAGAAGGTCCAGATTGTAAATATTAATAATGGTGAGAGGCTGGAAACTTATGTAATTGAAGGTGATGCTGGCTCTGGAGAAGTTACTCTTAATGGTCCTGCAGCTAGAAAAGTTCAAAAAGGAGATATTATCATAATTATAAGTTACGCTCAAATGGAGTTTGAGGCTGCTAAAAAATTTAATCCTCATCTTATTTTTCCAAACGAAATTACAAACCAACTAAACTAAATTTTGGTAAAACTTAAAGTTATTTTAAAAATTTTAGTCCCTCTAAGCATTGGTCTATTTTTTATCTTTTTAACCGTAAACGCAACTTCGAATGAAGAGCGTAAACTAATTTATTCATATATAAAAAATGCAGATTATCGCTTTTTATTTCTGTCAGTTTTTTTTGGGATTTTGAGCCATCTTTCACGTGCATATCGTTGGAAATTTTTGTTAGCACCTTTAGGATATAAACCTAGGTTTATAAATACGGTCCTTTCTGTATTAATTGCCTATATCGCTAATCTTGGAATCCCTCGTTCTGGAGAAATTTTAAGAGCTACCACACTTAGTTCCTATGAAAAAATCCCTTTTGAGAAGACCTTTGGAACTGTAATTGCTGAACGTTTAGTTGATATGATTATCTTATTCAGTATAATTTTACTGGTACTTAGCTTTCACTTTGAACTTATTTGGAATCTTTTAAAAGAGAAACAGGCTTCAATGATAAGACCATTATATTGGTTCTTTGGGGGGTTAATTCCGGTTATTTATGTAATTAGATTTTTGTTTAAACAAGAGAGACATCCTGCAATAATTAAAATTAAAAACTTTTTAAAAGGATTGACTGAGGGAATCTTAAGTCTAAAAAAAATGCCTAAAAAAGGGGTGTTTGTTGCCCATACATTATTTATTTGGATAATGTATATAGCCATGTTTTATGTTGTTAAATGGGCTGTGCCTGAAACATCAACACTTGGCTTGAATGCCTTATTACCCGCTTTTGTTATTGGTGGTTTAGCAATATCTACTTCTAATGGTGGAATTGGAATCTATCCTTTTTCCGTAGCCTTAATGTTAGCCACTTTTGGGGTTTCAAATGAATCCGGATTAGCTTTTGGTTGGATCACTTGGACTGCTCAAACTTTAATGATAATTGTCTTTGGAAGCCTTTCCTTTTTTGCACTACCTTTAGTTAATCGCAAATAAAAACGTTTATTCATAAGTTATGGCCAAAGTAAAAAAAGCTTTTTTCTGCCAAAGTTGTGGAGCACAAAATGCTCAATGGCAAGGACAATGCAATGCTTGTAAAGCCTGGAATACCTTAGTAGAGGAAATTATTGAAAAAGAAACTCTTAAAGAATGGGTCTCAGATGCTTCTCAACAAAACACAGTACCTATCCCAATAAATGCTATAGATGTAACTCAAGCTCCTAGAATAAAAACTAAAGATGAAGAGTTAAATCGAGTATTGGGTGGGGGTTTAGTCCCTGGATCAGTTATTCTTTTGGGTGGAGAGCCTGGTATTGGAAAATCAACGTTACTGCTTCAAGTCTCGCTTAGTTTAAATACAAATGTGCTTTATATTTCTGGAGAGGAAAGTCAACAACAAATCAAACTTCGTGCAGACAGAATGAGTCTCTCTGGAGAAAATTGTTTTGTGCTCAGTCAAACCGAAACACAAAAAATATTTCAGCAAATTCAAAAAATAAAACCAGACCTCTTAATTGTGGACTCTATTCAAACCCTCCACAGTAATCATATTGAAAGTGGTGCTGGTAGTGTATCTCAAATCAGAGCAACCGCGGGAGAACTAATTCAATTTGCAAAAAATACTAACACACCCGTCATTTTAGTTGGTCATATAACCAAAGATGGGAACATTGCTGGGCCTAAAATTTTAGAGCATATGGTTGATACGGTTCTTCAATTTGAAGGAGACAGAAATCATATTTATCGAATACTTCGAGCACAAAAAAACCGCTTTGGAGCTACTTCTGAAATTGGAATCTATGAAATGATCTCTCAAGGATTACGCCAAGTTACCAATCCTAGCGAAGTGTTGATTTCTGAAAAAGAAGAAGCCTTAAGTGGCCATGCAATAGCAGCAACTGTAGAGGGTATTCGGCCTTTAATGATTGAAGTTCAGGCCCTTGTAAGTACTGCGGTTTACGGAACACCACAAAGAAGTAGTACGGGGTTTAATGCCAAACGCTTAAACATGCTTTTGGCTGTTTTAGAAAAAAGAGCAGGTTTTTCCCTTGGCAGTAAAGATGTTTTTATCAATATTACAGGAGGCATTACGATTGAAGATCCTGCCCTAGACATGGCTGTTGTAGCTGCCCTTTTATCTAGCTATCACGACGTTCCTATTTTACAAAAAATATGTTTTGCTGCTGAAATTGGTCTATCTGGAGAAATTCGTCCTATTGCTAAAGCAGAAATAAGAATTCAAGAAGCTGAAAAATTAGGCTTTGAACAAATTATAGTGTCAAAATTTTCTAAACTTGGGACAACACCTAAATTTATAAAAATTAAAGCCTTTTCTAAAGTAGAAAATCTGGTCGATTTTCTTTTTTAAAGAAGCTTGTGTTATAAATTACAATATCTTTATATAGACTTAAACTAGTTTTCTATGGACAAAATTGTGAAGCAATTTCTTGAAGAAGTGAGCGCAAAAAACAAAAATGAACCTGAGTTTATGCAAGCAGTAACTGAGGTTGCCGAAACTGTTATCCCTTATATTGTTGAACATGATATTTACTATGGGCAAAATATTTTATTAAGAATGGTTGAACCCGAACGTGTATTGTCATTTCGCGTTGCTTGGATTGATGATAACGAAGAGATTCAGGTAAATAGAGGATATAGAGTACAAATGAATTCTGCCATTGGTCCTTACAAGGGAGGTTTGCGTTTTCATCCTAGTGTAAATTTGAGTGTTTTGAAATTTTTAGCATTTGAACAAACATTTAAAAATAGTTTGACAACACTTCCTATGGGAGGGGGAAAAGGAGGTTCAGACTTTAATCCTAAAGGAAGGTCAGATACTGAGGTTATGCGTTTTTGCCAAAGCTTTATGACGGAACTTTATAGTCATATTGGTCCTAATCGTGACGTTCCTGCAGGAGATATTGGTGTTGGAGGAAGAGAAATAGGTTACTTATTTGGACAATATAAAAGACTACAGAATGAATTTACAGGAGTCTTAACTGGAAAAGGAGCCTCCTTTGGCGGATCATTAATTCGACCTGAGGCGACTGGTTATGGTGTGGTTTATTTTACTGAGCAAATGTTGTTGCACAATAAAAATAATTTGAAAGGCAAAAAAATTACTATTTCAGGCTCTGGAAATGTTGCGCAATATGCAACAGAAAAGTGTATTCAATTGGGTGCTAAAGTAATTACGTTGTCAGACTCTTCCGGTTACATAATGGATCCAGATGGAATTGATGAAGAAAAATTAGCCTTTATAATGGAATTAAAAAATGTGAAAAGAGGTCGCATAAGTTTATTCATTGAAAAATTCCCAAAAGCAACTTTCCATGCAAAAGAGACTCCCTGGAAGGTAGCATGTGATATTGCACTTCCTTGTGCTACTCAAAATGAATTAAACGGTGACGACGCTAAAATTTTATTAAATAATGGTTGTATTTGCGTTGGCGAGGGAGCTAACATGCCGTGTACTCCAGAAGCAATAGAATTATTTAAAAAAAAGCAACTATTATTTGCGCCAGGAAAAGCCTCTAACGCGGGGGGTGTTGCTGTTTCAGGTCTTGAAATGGCTCAAAATTCATTGCGTTATAGTTGGACTAGAGAAGAGGTTGATAAGCGTCTTCAAACTATAATGGTTGATATTCATGAATCTTGTTTAGAATATGGTAAAAATAAACATGGATATATAGACTACGTAAAAGGAGCCAATATTGCAGGTTTTGTAAAAGTTGCCGATGCCATGCTGGCTCAAGGAGTAGTCTAACAAATAAAACAAGTGCAATATTCTGTTGAAGCCATAACACTTACAACCATAAAATATGGGGATTCAAGTCTAATTTTATCTTGTTTCACAAAACAGTATGGGTTTCAATCTTATATGCTTAAGGGTATTCTGTCCTCTCGTAATAAAAAAATTACTAAATCTTTATTTGAGCCACTGAATCTTCTTGAGCTAGAGGTTCCTAAAAATTCTAAAGATCGTTTAGGCTATATAAAAGAAGCAAAACTACATTACCCCTATCAATCAATTCCTTTTGATATAAGAAAAAAGTCACTCTTGTTTTTTATAGCTGAAGTAATAAGTCAAGTAGTTAAAGAAGAGCAAGAAATTAATCTGGGTCTTTACACTTTTTTAAAAACAAGATTACTATGGTTGGACACTGAGGATCAAGTTGGACTTTTTCATATTAAAATGATGATAGATTTAACAAAATTTATTGGGTTTTATCCAAACTTAACCAAAATGAATGCTCCCTTTTTTGATTTGAAAACCGGTTGTATGGGATTTACAAAGACACATCCTGATTTTCTTGAAGGAAAATTAAAAGATTATTGGATACATTTATTTGGCGCGAAATTTGATAATATTGAAAATATTAGACTTTCAAAAGATGAAAAATCGGATTTATTAAAATACGTTGTCCGTTATTTTCAATTACACTTACAACAATTCAAACCTCCTAAATCAACTGAAATATTGAATGAAGTTTTTAAGTAGTTTTAGCGTATTTTTTATATTAATTCTGCCCTTTGGGGTTCATGGACAAGAATTGTTATTACTCAATGCAACTTCAAATGATCCCATAGAGGGCGCATCAATATATGAATCCTCTAAAAAAAAATATACTTTATCAAATGAAAATGGAAAAGCAGACCTTTCTGTTTTTTCCAAAAACGATCAATTATACATCCAATATTATGGATACCAAAGCTATACTTTAAAGCTTTTGCCAGAGTACTTGGATAGTGGGTTAACAATTCTCTTAAAAGAAAAAGAACAAACGCTCGATGAGGTTATTTTATCCGTAGCAAGAAAAGCAACTTCTCGAAAGAAAATTGCAGAAAAAGTAAATATTATTGGATCCGATGAAATTAAATTACACAGTCCTGCAAATGGTGCTGATCTATTGGGATTAAGTCCTGGAGTTCGTATTCAAAAATCACAAGGTGGCGGGGGAAGCCCAGTAATAAGGGGGTTTGAGGCTAATAGACTTTTATTAGTTGTTGATGGTGTTCGCATGAATAACGCTATTTATAGAAGCGGTCACTTACAAAATGCTATTACCGTTAACCCTAATATAGTTGAACGTGTTGAAGTGGTGTTTGGATCTTCCTCTGTGGGTTATGGATCTGATGCATTGGGTGGTGTGATTCATTATTACACCCGAAATCCATTAATTAACAGTGAAAAAAAAGTAATCTCTCGATTTTCTACTAATTTTTCATCTGCTGATCAAGCCACCACTAATTCAATTTCTACTGAGGTTAGTTTCAAAAAATGGGCAAGTCTAACTAGTATTAATTATTCAAATTTTGGAGATCTAAGAATGGGTAAAAACAGAATTCATGGTTTTAAAAACTGGGGTCTTACTAATTTTTATTCAGAAAATAGTAGGTCTTTATTTAGTCCTACTCCATTAAAAAATGAGAATCCTTTTATTCAAAAAAATACCGGGTATAATCAGATTGATTTATTTCAGAAGCTTTTAGTCCAACTAGATGGTCAAAGTCAGTTCATCCTTAACTTTCAATATTCAAACTCTTCAGACATTTCAAGATATGATAAACTTTCAGAAGAGCGCAATGGGAGTTTACGATATGCAGAGTGGTTTTACGGTCCTCAAAAAAGGATATTAATCTCCCCACAATACAAATTTTATAAGAATAAACGCTTCTTGAATTCTGGAAAAATAATCTTTGCTTATCAAGATATTGAAGAATCCAGAATTAATCGAAGCTATGGAAGCCTAACAAGAAATTATCAGCGAGAAGGGGTAAAAGCGTTAAGTTTGAATGGAGATTTTGAGTTTGATTTCAAAAAAAATCATTCCTTTTCCTATGGCTTCGAGGGGATCTTTAATAAAGTGAGTTCTTTTGCCTTTAAAAAAGATTTGATTGTTAATGAAAATCAGATTATTGGATATGACCCTAATTTACCTATCCCAACCCGCTACCCAAGCGCAGGGAGTTCCTACAGCAGTTTTGCAGTTTTTATTAACTGGATTTGGGATCTCAACGAGCTACTAACATTAAATGCAGGAATAAGACTTACTTACACAGGTTTAAATGCAAGTTGGAAAGAGTGGAATAATATTGATGCGTTTCTTTCTTCAGTTAAAAATAATTCTGATGCACTAACGGAAACAATTGCTCTTACTTACCGCCCCTCAAAAAAAATACAATGGAATGTAATTTTTTCAAATGGCTTTAGAAATCCTAATATTGATGATGTTGGTAAAATAAGAGAAAGTAGAGGAATTTTAGTGGTGCCGAATCCATTTCTTTATCCAGAATATGCTTACAATTTTGAAGTTGGTTTAACAAATTATTTGAAACAATCAAAAAATTATATTTCTCTTCGCGGATTTACCACTCTAATCTCACGTCACATAGGACGTGATAAGTATTTGATTTTTGCTGACAAAACAACAGAGGATTTAAATACCATTATTTATAATGGAGAAGAATTAGAGACCTATGCGAATAACAATTTAGGGAATAGGTATCTTTTTGGTGCATCAATGGACTATTATTATTCCTTTACAGAATCTATTTCAACTCAAGGGAATTTATCATATATAAGTGCTGTAAAAGATGAATTATACGGTCCACTTCCCTCCATTTCTCCGCTTTTTGGGAGTCTATTATTGACATTTAAGAAAGAAGCCTGGCAAGCATCTTTACGATTTCAATTTAGTGATAGTAAAAGCCCTGAAAACTATAGCTTGGGTGGAGAAGATGGTCTTAAAGAAACTCCTTTATTATCAGAAAATTCAATGCTTTATTCTGGAACACCTTCTTGGAATGATCTTTCTTTATTAACACAGTATAAGCTTAAAGAAAATATCAGTTTTCGTCTTGGTGTAGATAATATTTTTGATGTTCACTACCGAACTTTTGCCTCTGGAATTTCAGCACCTGGCAGAAATATTAAAATTGGACTCAATCTTTCTTTTTAGTACAAAAATATCTCTTGCGTTAATCCGTAAAGGTTTGCCTCACTATTTTATTGAAAATTAATTACTTTCGCAATGAAACACAAAAAAGAAGAGTAAATAGAAATATAAAGCCCTTGTCTTTATTATATTAACCATAAAAATAGTTTTAAGTAATACCTTTTGAACATGCTTAAAAATATAGCAAAGAGATGAAATTTAATGAATATAAAGGATTAAACTTACCCAAAATAGCTGTCGAGATTTCGGATTGTTGGGAAGAGAATGATACCTTTTTAAAAAGTGTTAAAAACAGGGAGGGTAGTCCTGATTTTGTTTTTTATGAGGGTCCTCCCTCTGCTAATGGAGTGCCTGGTATTCACCATGTAATGGGACGTACCATTAAAGATATTTTTTGTCGTTATAAAACTCAAAAAGGATTTCAAGTCAATAGAAAAGCTGGATGGGATACCCATGGACTTCCTGTAGAACTTGGTGTAGAAAAAGAATTAGGTATTACAAAAGACGATATTGGAAAAACTATTTCAGTAGAAGATTATAATATCGCCTGTAAAAAGGCTGTAATGCGCTACACAGATGTTTGGAATAAACTTACAAAAAGAATTGGCTATTGGGTAGATATGGAAGATCCTTATGTTACATATACTTCAAAGTATATGGAAACTGTTTGGTGGCTAATCAAACAAATTTATGAAAAAGGACTTCTTTACAAAGGTTATACCATTCAACCCTACTCACCTGTGGCTGGAACAGGTTTAAGTTCACATGAACTAAATCAGCCTGGAACCTATCAAGATGTAACCGATACCTCTATAACTGCTCAGTTTAAAGCAATCGAATCTAGTCTTCCTTCTTCTCTTAAAGGTAAAATACCATTATATTTTCTTGCCTGGACAACTACACCATGGACACTCCCTTCTAATACAGCACTTACAGTTGGAAAAAATATTGATTATGCAGTTGTTACTACTTTTAATCAATATACCTATCAACCAATCCGAGTTGTACTTGCAAAGGCATTAATATTGAAACAATTTGGTAAAAAATTCACACCACAAAAAGAGCTGTCAACCTATAAGGCAGGCGATAAAACTATTCCTTACCATGTTGAAAGTATTCTAAAAGGGAGTGATTTACTCCATATTAAATACAAACAGCTTTGGACCGAATCACCCTTGCCTTTAACCAATCCTGAAGACGCTTTTCGCATTATTACTGGGGATTTTGTTACTACTGAAGATGGTACCGGAATTGTACATACTTCTCCTACTTTTGGTGCAGATGATGCTAAGGTTGCCAAAGAAGCATCACCTGAGATCCCACCATTACTGGTTTTAGACGAAAACGGAAATACAGTTCCACTTGTTGATCTTAAGGGGCGTTTTAGAAAAGATGTAGGGCTTCTTGGAGGTCGTTTTGTCAAAAATGAATACTACCCTGATGGAGAAGCGCCAGAACGATCTACCGATGTGGAAATAGCAATTCAGCTAAAGAAAGAAAATCGAGCATTTAAAGTTGAAAAATATGTTCACTCTTATCCTAATTGCTGGCGCACCGACAAACCTATCTTATATTATCCGCTAGATTCATGGTTTATAAAGGTAACTGAGGTGAAGGATCAAATGGTATCATTAAATAAAGAAATTAATTGGAAACCAAAATCTACTGGTGAAGGTCGCTTTGGTAATTGGCTGTCTAATGCTAATGACTGGAACCTCTCTAGATCACGTTTTTGGGGGATTCCCCTGCCATTATGGCGAACAGACGATGGGAAAGAAACTAAAGTGATTGGATCTATTACTGAATTAAAAGAAGCTATAGAAATATCTGTAGGTAATGGTTTAATGGATGAAAATCCTTTTGCTGATTTTAATGAAGGAGATTTTTCTGATAAAAATTACAATCTTGTTGATATACATAAAAATATAGTTGATAAGCTGATTCTTTCTGGTTCTAATGGACAGCCAATGAGAAGAGAGTCTGACTTAGTTGATGTTTGGTTTGACTCAGGTTCTATGCCCTATGCTCAGTGGCACTATCCATTTGAAAATAAAGAAAAAATTGATGCAGGTGAAAGCTTCCCTGCGGATTATATTGCTGAAGGAGTTGATCAAACAAGGGGATGGTTTTATACCATGCATGCTATTGCAACACTAGTTTTTGAGAAAAAAGCATATAAAAATGTTATTTCAAATGGATTGGTATTAGACAAAGCTGGACAGAAAATGTCAAAACGATTAGGAAACGCAGTGGATCCTTTTAAAACCCTTGATAAATTTGGAGCAGATGCAATAAGGTGGTATATGATTTCAAATACTAATCCTTGGGACAATTTAAAATTTGATACTGAAGGAATTTCAGAAGTGCAACGAAAATTTTTTGGCACCCTTTACAATACATACTCATTCCTTAGTTTATATGCCAACATTGACTCTTTTGACCCCAAAAAAGAAGTAACAATACCTTTGAAAGAAAGAACTGAATTAGACCTTTGGATTCTCTCTGAATTACACAGTTTAATTAAAGAAGTAGATGCGGCTTATGAAGATTATGAGCCCACAAAAGCAGCTCGATTAATTTCTGATTTTGTGCAGGAAAAATTAAGTAATTGGTATGTACGCCTTTGTAGAAGACGTTTTTGGAAGGGTGATTATGGCCCTGACAAAATTGCTGCATACCAAACGTTATATGAATGCTTAATTTCGGTTTCAAAGTTGGCTGCTCCTATAGCTCCATTTTTTATGGATAGATTGTACCAAGATTTAGTTCAAAATACTAATGAATCTATTCACTTAACGGATTTCCCAGTTGTAAATTCAGAAAATATTAATGTCTCTTTAGAAGAACAGATTAATAAAGCACGAACCCTTACTTCATTGGCATTATCTCTTCGTAAAAAAGAACAAATTAGGGTGCGACAGCCACTTCAAAAAATGATTATTCCTGTAAAAAATAGTTCAGAAAGAAAACAAATTGAAAGTATCACAAAGCAATTGAAAGGTGAAATTAATATTAAAACTATTGAATTTTTAGACGATGCAAATTCATTATTGGTAAAGGAAGTGAAGCCTAATTTTAGAGTATTAGGGCCTCGCTTTGGAAGAGATATGAAGGCTATAGTTGATATTATTCAAGCCTTAACTGACGAACAAGTTATTGAATTAGAGGAAAATGGTACGCTTAAGGTTGAGCTAAACAAAAAAAATATTATTTTAGAGCAATCGGATGTTGAAATTTGCTTCAAGGATATTGAGGGGTGGCAAATAGCTCAAGGCAATGGAATGACTGTAGCACTTGACATGACACTAACTCCTGAACTGATTAGAGAAGGTATCGCTAGAGAGTTAATCAATAGAATTCAGAATTTAAGAAAAGATAGTGGACTAGAGGTTACTGATAAAATTGATGTTTTCTTGAAAAAGGAGCCAAAACTAGAAGCTGCCTTTTTAGAAAATAAAAGTTATATATTGTCTGAAACTTTAACAGAGAATCTAACATTTGAATCTTCTTTGGAAGAGGGTTTAGTCCTTGAATTTGAAAACATAAATACATCTATTACAATTAAAAAAAATAAGTTATGAGTTCAACAATAAAAATCCGTTTTAGCGACAATGAACTTTTAGAGTTCAAAGCCTTAATTGAAGAAAAAATTCAAAAAGCAAAAGTAGATCTCGAATTATTGAGGAGTTCATATATGAATGATGGAAATAATGGTACTGAAGATACCTCACCAACATTCAAAGCTTTTGAAGAAGGTTCGGAAACAATGTCTAAAGAAGCTAATACACAACTTGCCATTCGTCAAGAAAAATTTATTCGTGATCTTAATAATGCGTTGATTAGAATTGAAAATAAAACATACGGAGTTTGCAGAGTGACTGGTAAGCTTATTAACAAAAAACGTTTGTTTCTTGTGCCACATGCAACCTTAAGTATTGAGGCAAAAAATATGCAAAAATAAGTTTTAAAGATTCTATTTTGACTGCTAAAAAAATATATTCCACTTATTGGTGGGTACTCCTAATTATTGTCAGTATCATCTTTGTTGATCAATGGAGTAAAATTTACATTAAGTTGCACTTTCCCCTTTCTGGTTATGGGATTCCCCCTATTATAGATATTGGATTTTTTAAATTACTTTTTGTAGAAAATAAAGGTATGGCAATGGGAGCTAAATTAAATGACTTCATCCCTTTTATTAGCGAGGGAACTGCCAAATTATTCCTAACTCTTTTTCGTTTAGTCGCAATTGTTGGATTAGGATACTGGCTTTGGGATACTATAAAAAAACAAAGCCCGTTATTATTATGTTGGGCACTGACCTTAATTTTTGCAGGTGCGCTGGGAAATATTATTGATTCTGTTTTTTATGGCGTTTTATTTTCAAGTAGCTATAATAGCATCGCAACTTTTTTACCTGAAACAGGAGGATATGCTCCACTGTTTTACGGACATGTTGTTGATATGCTTCAGTTTCCTTTGGTTGAATGGACCTGGCCTTCATGGTTACCAATAATAGGTGGTAATACTTTTTTATTTTTTCAATATATTTTCAATATTGCGGATACTGCTATTAGTGCAGGAGTGGGAATTATGATTGTTTTTAATAAAAAAGTTTTTGTGCAAGAAGTACCTAAAAATAATGAATCCTCTCAGGAGTAATGCAGTAATTTAAAGGGATATCTTCTGGATGTATTCCTTGAATCTTTTTTACAGGCTCAAAAAAAGAAATACCAATTTTCAGTATATTAGATTTGCAGTTTTTTAAAAAATTATCATAAAACCCTTTTCCATATCCAACTCTGTTTCCGTAAGTATCATACCCCAAAAGAGGAATAAAAACAACATCTAACATTGAGGGAGTAATTGGAATACCATTATCAGGCTCAGAAATTCCCCATTTATTTTTTATGATCTTGGTCTTATCTGTCAAAAGAAAGTGTGTTAGAGGATTGCCAAAATTGACTTTTGGTAAAACAATGTGCTTGTTTCGTGCTTGAAGAAGTGTCAATATAAAATAAGTATTTACCTCAGCTTTTTTAATGATTGGTAAAAATAAATGAAAATATTCGAGTTCCCAGATAGGTAATTTCAAGCATTGATTTGCGATAGATAAGCTTGCCTCTTTACGAAACGATGGAGAGAGTTTTAATCGTTTTTCTAAAAAAAGAGTCCGTAAATTTTCTTTCGTTTCTTTCATTAACTTGAATTGATGTGTAGAACAGTTTCTAGACCCAAAGAAAATCAATATTTTCGTTTTGTGAAACCTGATCTCGTCGAAATACAATTAAAAAGTCTCCCTGAAGTGTCTGGAGTTTATCAATATTATGATAAATCTGATCGTATTATTTACGTTGGGAAAGCAAAAAACCTTAAGAAAAGAGTTAGTTCATATTTTAATAAAGTTCATGAATATAAAAAAACCAATGTCCTTGTAAAAAATATTGTTCGTATTGAGCATATAGTAGTTGATACGGAAATGGATGCCTTGTTGTTAGAAAATAACCTCATCAAAAAACATCAACCTCGTTATAATATCCTTTTAAAAGACGATAAAACCTATCCTTGGATTTGTATTAAAAAAGAACCTTTTCCAAGAGTCTTTTATACCCGAAAGCTTATTAAAGACGGTTCTGAATATTTTGGCCCATTTACAAACCAAAAAACAATCATGACTCTTTTGGGACTTATCAGGTCGCTTTTCCCACTTCGTAGTTGTAAGTTTGACTTAAGTGACGAAAAAATTAAGTCTGCAAAATATAAGGTTTGCTTAGAATATCACATGGGAAATTGTCTTGCTCCCTGCACAAGTCAGATTAATCAATCCGATTATGATAATAATATCAAGGAAATAAGAGAGATCATTAAAGGAAATTTTAAGGTCTCTTTAAATGCTTTTAAAAATCAAATGAAAGACCATGCAAAGTCTATGGAGTTTGAAAAAGCACAATTGATAAAAGAAAAAATTGAGTCACTTAATAACTATCAGGCGAAATCAACTATTGTAAATACTAAAATTAATAATGTAGATGTATTCAGTATTATTTCTGATGAAGGTTATGGATACATTAATTACCTTCAAGTATCTCATGGGGCTATTGTAAAGTCACACACCCTAGAAATAAAAAAGAAGCTAGATGAATCTGATGCAACATTGTTGCAATTAGGTATTATTGAAATTAGACAATTATTTAAGAGTGATGCTAAAGAAGTTTTTCTTTCAGAATTAGTACCATTAGGAGAAGCATTGAAAATTAGCGTTCCACTCCAAGGAGATAAAAGAAAGCTTTTGGATCTTTCAACTCGTAACGCAAAGTTTTTTAGGATGGACCGTTTTAAACAAATGAAGATAGTCGATCCAGAGCGACATACCTCGCGTATTATGAGTCAAATGAAAATAGATTTAAGGCTTCCAAAACTCCCTTTTCATATTGAGTGTTTTGATAACTCAAATATACAGGGGAGTACTCCTGTAGCGGCCTGCGTTGTTTTTAAAAACGGAAAACCTAGCAAGAAAGAGTATCGGCATTATAATATTAAAACTGTTGAAGGTCCAGATGATTATGCCTCTATGGAAGAAGTTGTTTACAGACGTTATAAAAGACTTTTGGAAGAAGAGGCTTCCATGCCTGAACTTATTGTAATAGATGGTGGAAAGGGACAATTGTCTTCAGCTGTAAAAAGTCTTGATTTACTTGGCTTACGAGGTAAAATATCTATTGTCGGTATTGCCAAACGCTTGGAAGAAATATACTTTCCAGAGGATCCGGTTCCCTTATACCTGGACAAGCGATCTGAGAGTTTAAAAATTTTACAGCGCACAAGAGATGAAGCACATCGCTTTGGAATTACTTTCCACAGACAAAAAAGGAGTAAAGGAAGTTTACATTCAGAGTTAGATCAAATTTCTGGAGTGGGACCAGCTACAAGAGAGAAACTACTTGGTCATTTTAAATCACTAAAACGAATTAAAAAAGCATCTAAAGAAAATTTAGAAAAAGTGCTAGGAACCCTAAATGGTGATAAAGTTTATAATGGGCTTCATGCCAAAGGAGACATTTAATATTTTATAAACTCAGAGTTTAGTAGTTGCAAAAAGGTATTTATTACCTTTGTGTTATGATTAAGAGTGTACTTTTTGGATTACTTTTTGGAATTTTTGCTTCATTTTCTCAAGCTAATTCTGATAAAAAAACATTAAACTCACCTCCTTTTAAGCAGGGTGAATGGTTTCAATTAAGAATTCATTATGGTATTTTTAATGCCAGCTACGCTACCCTTTCCCTAGAGCGAGACACCCTAAAAGGAAGACCTGTTTTTCATGCAAAAGCGTATGGTGAAACTACAGGCATAGCAAATTGGTTTTTTAAGGTAGAAGATTATTATGAAAGTTATTTTGATGAAATAACAAATCTACCCTATAAATTTATTAGAGATATTAATGAAGGAGGCTACACAAAAAAAATTGAAATTGACTTTGATCAAGGGCTTAATACTGCTGAAGTAAATAATCTAAAAAAAAATACAATTCAGGTTTTTGATACTCAACCAAAAGTGCAAGACTTAATTTCTTGTTTTTATTACCTGCGCCACTTTTATCCTGAAAAAGACATTGAGATTAATGAAAGTTTTGACATTAACATGTTTTTTGATCAAGAAAACTATGTGTTCAAACTAAAGTATTTAGGTAAGGAAATTGTTAATAGTAAGTTTGGTAAAATAAATTGTTTGAAATTTCGCCCTGTTGTTCAGTCAGGAAGGGTCTTTAAAGAGCAGGAAAGTGTAACTCTGTGGGTCTCTGACGATAAAAACAAACTTCCTATTCGAATTCAAGCAGATATTTTAGTAGGTTCAATAAAAGCTGATTTAGAAAATTTCAAAAACTTAAAACACCCTTTTGAAATTACTATTGACTAACTGTATAAAAAATGAGGATAACTTTATGAGCTCTTTTTATATTATATTGATTTAGTTTAGAAATTTGTTAAAAATATTTATATGCTTCGTGCGTTTGTGATTTTTTCTGCTTTACTATTAATTTCTTGTAATAATAAAGGAGAAAAATTAGCAAAAAAAGAGTCTGTCAAAATTTCTGCGCCTATTCCTAATCTCCACTATGGGATTGACTTAAATTATTTCGAGGTAAGAAAACATAAAATTAGAAGAGGTGATACCTTTGGTAAAATTCTTGAAAGTAATGGGATTGACTACCCACAAGTATATTCAATTTTAGAGGCTATAAAAGGAAAAGCTGACGTTCGAAAACTAACCATAGGAAAGCCCTACAGCCTTTTCTTTTCTAATGACAGTATTGCGCTGCCTGAGTATTTTGTTTATCATCCGAGTGTTTCTGGGTATACAGTAATCCACTTACAGGATAGTTTATACGGAAATAAAATTATTAAATCCTCTCGCTTGGTAGAGCTGGAAGCTTCAGGAATTATTGAAAGCTCATTGTATGAGACCATGAAAAACAGTGGTATTAATGATGATTTAACCTATTACTTATCTGATGTTTACGCTTGGACTGTTGATTTTTTTAGACTTCAAAAGGGCGATCGTTTTAAAATTATTTATACTGAAAAATTTGTAGATGATTCGATTTCTATCGGAATAGATCGCATAAAAGCCGCTTACTTTGAACACAAAGGAAAACCACTTTATGCTTTCGAATATATAAGTGACCCCAATAAAGGAATTGTAGATTATTTTGATGATAATGCGAAAAGCTTACGTCGCGCATTTCTTCAAGGACCCTTAAAATTCAATAGGGTTTCTTCACGTTATAATTTAAGAAGACGTATTGCATATTATGGAAACCGAATACGTCCCCACAAAGGAACTGATTTTGCAGCATCAGTAGGTACTCCAATTTTAGCAACTGCTAATGGTTCTGTTGTTAAATCTGGTTATACCAAAGGAAACGGGAATTATGTAACATTAAAGCATAACAGTACCTATTCTACTCAATATCTTCATATGAAAAAAAGAAAGGTAAAGACGGGGCAATTTATAGAACAAGGAGAAATTATAGGATGGGTCGGAATGACTGGAAATACATCAGGACCTCACGTGTGTTATCGCTTTTGGAAAAATGGAAGACAAGTAGATCCCTTCAAACAAAAACTTCCAGATGCTAAGCCTATTTCTAAAAAATTACAAGCTGAATTTTCAAAGTACATTATTCCTTATAAAACTAAACTAGATTGCATTCCATTTGAAACATCAACAACAGATGAAATTGTAATAGATAATAACCAAAACAAGAATGCAGACCCTTCCTAATAAAAATCCCACTCAACTAAAAGCGTGGGACGCACTTATAAAACATTTTAAAAAAACCTCTCAAATATCTATTGAGGAGCATTTTAAAAATGAATCAAATCGTTTAGATTATTCTGTTATACAATGGGATGATTTTTATGTTGATTTTTCTAAAAACCGTATTAATAAAAAGGGGTTTGATTTACTACTTCAGCTAGCAGAAGAGAGTGGGCTTAAATCCGCCATAGATTCACAATTTTCTGGTGCTAAAATTAATGTCACTGAAAATCGTGCTGTTCTTCATACTGCTTTAAGATCAATAAAAAAAGAGCCCATTTTAATTGAAGGAGAAAATGTGCTTTCTGCTCTTGTTAAAACTCAAAAAAAAATGTACTCCTTTTGTAATGATGTGATTTCTGGAACATGGAAAGGCCATACAGGAAAAACTATAACGCATGTTGTTAATATTGGAATTGGTGGTTCTGATCTTGGTCCCGCGATGGTGGTAGAGTCTTTAGAACATTATAAAAATCATTTAGCCCTTCGGTTTATTTCTAATGTAGAAGGAGATCATCATAAAGAAATAATAAAAGATCTTGACCCAGAGACTACACTTTTTGTGATTGTTTCTAAAACATTTACAACACAAGAAACTCTAAGTAATGCGAATAGTATTCGTGCTTGGTTTTTAAACCATGCCCCTGAAAGTGCTATTGTCAAACATTTTGTAGCCGTTTCTACTAACACCCAAAAAACAATAGCTTTTGGTATTTCTTCTGAAAATACCTTCCCAATGAGCGACTGGGTTGGTGGCCGTTTTTCATTGTGGAGTACTGTTGGACTAAGTATTTGTTTAGCCGTAGGGCCAAAAAATTTTGAAGGTCTACTGGAAGGTGCTGGAAAAATGGACCGTCATTTTCAAGAAACTCCATTTGAGAAAAACATACCTGTTGTGCTAGCGCTTCTAAGTATTTGGTATAACAACTTTTATGGCGCAGAAAGTGAAGCCATTATTCCTTACACTCAATATTTAAGAAACCTTCCTGCCTACCTTCAGCAAGGAATAATGGAAAGTAATGGTAAAAGTGTTGGGCGTGACGGTATTCCGGTAAATTACCAAACAGGAACCATTATTTGGGGAGCATCAGGAACCAATGCCCAACATGCCTTTTTTCAATTAATTCATCAAGGAACCAAACTGATTCCTGCTGACTTTATTGGTTTTAAAAAATCATTATATGGCAATAAAGACCATCAAAATAAATTATTAGCAAATTTTATTGCCCAAACAGAAGCTCTTATGAATGGGAAATCGCTTAGACAAGCAAAAGAAGAATTGAGCACCAGTAGAATGTCCGCTGATCAACAAGAAAAAATCGCACCTTTCAAAGTTTTCACAGGAAATAAACCTACTAATAGTATTCTTATTGATTCTCTTACGCCCTCTTCTTTAGGGGCCGTAATTGCAATGTATGAGCATAAAATTTATGTTCAAGGTATTCTTTGGAATATTTATAGCTATGACCAATGGGGTGTTGAGCTTGGAAAACAACTTGCAAGTGCAGTTTTAGAAGACATAGAAGGTATAAGCAGCCATAAGCACGACCCCTCAACAAAAGCGCTTTTAAAAGCAATTTCTTAGTTTTCTTTTTTTCAATAACTCAAGTATTAGAGTTGTTAACATTTTCTTAATAAACTCTTGGGTTTCACCGTTTCTAAATGAAAGTAGTAATTGCTTAAAAAGTAACTTTGATCAATAAATCATTAAACTAAAAAAACGATGAAAAAAAATTTATTAATCGCATTTTCAATTGCTATTTTTCCTCTTTTTGCCCAAGAAGGAAATGAGAAAGCAACTGATACTTTAGGCACCTATCAAAACCTTGAAGAAGTTGTAGTTTCTTCAGGTGTAATTGATGTTGCTAAAGAAAGAAAAACTCCAATTGCAGTAAGTAAAATCACTGCTAAAGAAATTCTGCTCAAAGTTGGGAATCAAGAATTTCCAGAGATAATGAACAATACTCCTGGTGTTTACGCTACAAAACAAGGAGGAGGTTATGGCGATAGCCGTATTTCACTTCGTGGTTTTGATCAAACAAATACTTCATTTCTTATTAATGGACAACCTGTTAATGACATGGAAAACGGAAGGGTATACTGGTCAAACTGGCAAGGTTTAACAGATGTTGCTTCGGGAATTCAGATTCAAAGAGGTCTAGGAGCTTCAAAACTTGCTGTCCCGTCAGTAGGGGGTACTGTTTCAATTTTCACCAAGAGTGCTGAGAAAGCTCAAGGGGGATCCTTTGCTCAAATGTTTGGTAATAATGGTTACAACAAGACTACAGCTGCTTATAACACTGGAGTAAATGACAAAGGATGGTCATCTTCTTATTTAATATCTAGATGGTCTGGAAACGGATACATCAATAACACTTCTGGAGCTGGTACTACTTATTTCTTTGCTGTTGGCTATACACCCGAAGGATCTAATCATTCTTTTAACTTATCAGTATTGGGAGCTGCACAGTGGCATCACCAAAGAGATGTTTGGGTGTCCATTAGAGATTATCAAAACTTTGGAGATGTTGGAATTGACAGAACATGGAATACCAATGGTGGAACTTTAAATGGAGAAGAATTCAGCATGAGAAGAAACTTTTATAATAAGCCTCTGGCTACCTTTAATTGGGATTATAAAGTTGCAGATAATATTGATTTAAATACTTCTTTCTACGCTTCAGCAGGGAGAGGTGGTGGAACAGGTCCAAGAGGAAATAACTTCAGAAATTCTACAACAGATATTTTGCCTTTTCGAAAAGATCTTACAGAACATTATGCAGAAAATGGAAGAGGAACTAGAAATGCTGACGGATCAATCAACTTCGATGCAATCGTTAATTCAAACCAATCAGTAGGAGCTTATTCGGGAGATATTTCAAGATATGGAGGATTGAGCATTGGTTCAAACGGATTTAGAGACGACGGTGTAAGTAGAGAGATTTTAGTGCGTCGCGCTTCTATGAATTCTCACGATTGGGTTGGAGCAATCTCTAACTTAAATATTCAGTCAGGGAAAATGAAATACTCTTTAGGTGTTGATTTACGTTCTTACACAGGTTATCATTACCGAGTATTGAATAACCTTATGGGCCTTGACGGATACTACTCAACAGGAAACAAAAATAGTGCTGGCCAAATCGTTGAGTCTACAATTGAGGCGAGTCCTTTCCAAAGTACGGGTCTTAAAAACGGAACTAAAATTGATTACTTCAATATTGGATATGTAGGATGGCAAGGAGTTAACGGTTTAGTTGAATATGGTGGTGAAAAAATAACTGCTGTGCTTCAAGCTGGATTATCAAATCAATCTTTCCAGCGTGAAGATTTATTTGACCAACCAACTAATCCTTTATCAGATAAACAAAATCAAGGAGGTGGATATTTAAAAGGGGGTGCGAACTTCAACTTTACGGAAACATCTAATGTGTTTTTTAATGCAGGTTATATCTCTCGTCAACCTCAATTTGGAGCAGTTTTTCCAAACTTTGGTAATGAAATAAATCCTGATTTACAGAATGAGAAAATTACGTCAATTGAAGCGGGTTATGGATACATCTCTAATTCAGTGAGATTAAATGTAAACGTATATGCTACAAACTGGGGAAACAGATTTGTAACACGTTCTTTGTCTAATTCTCAAGGTGTTGATGGAACGGCTCAATTTCCCAACGTAGATGTTCTTCACAAAGGAATTGAGTTTGAAGGTAGCTGGAGACCCTCAGGGAGTCTTAAACTTATTGGTATGTTGTCAATTGGTGATTGGGAATACACAAAAGATTTCGAGTCTAATATTTTTGATGACCAGCAGCAATTAATCGGTACAGGTAAACTCTACACCAAAGGAGCAAAAGTTGGTGATGCGGCTCAATTTACGATGTCTTTTGGAGCTGATTATCGAATAGGTAGTATTAACCTTGATGCAAACTACAGATTTGTAGATGGGCTATATGCTGATTATAGTATCGTAGACTCTGCATTTTTATCACCAGATAATCCAGGAGCATTAAAATTACCTTCTTTTGGACTGGTAGATTTTGGAGCTTCTATTCCGATAAAATTATCAAAGAAAAATTCAGGTAATCAGTTAACCTTCAGATTAAACGTTAACAACTTATTTGACACTACTTATATCGCAGAATCAAATACAAACATTCATGCAGACGCTAGCTCAACTAAATGGAATGGAGTTGATGTTAATAATTCAGTATGGTTTGGATTTGGAAGAACTTGGAATGCAGCATTCCGCTATAACTTCTAAATCAATTTTCATTGAAATTATAAACCCTCACAGTAGTGAGGGTTTTTTTATGGGGTAAACACGAGGTCTTTAACCTTTAATTGTAAGAACGCTATTCCGTTATACTCATTTTCTTCCAAAGTATACAAAAGCGAAAAAGATTGTTGATTTTTAATTTGAATAAGATATTGTGCCATCCCAAAAGCAATACCCTGAAAAGGTATCCCAGCAGCGTCAATAATTTCAAGCTTTAAGTGATTATTTTCTTTTCCAACAGCTCTTGTTCCGCCGGCATCCTTACATAAATGAGTAACAAAAACTGGACGCATATTTTTAGGTCCAAAAGGTGCCATTTGATTAATGATTCGATATAATTTAGGCGTTAATGCGTCAAATTGAAGTTCAAGGTCATAGCTATAAGTAGGCTGAAGCTGTTCAGGCAATAAGTGAGCTTCTGCATAGGCTTCAAAACATTGCTTAAATCCTGTTAATTGTTCTGGCTTTAAGGTAAGTCCTGCAGCATATTTATGTCCGCCAAACTGAATCATAAACTCGCTACAAGCCTCCAGCGCTTGATACACATCAAAGCCAGAAACAGAACGAACAGAGCCTGAAAGCACTCCCTCAGATTCAGTTAGAACTACTGTTGGTCGGTAATACGTTTCTATTAATCTTGACGCCACAATTCCAATAACACCTTTATGCCATGAAGGATGAAAAACAACTGTTGAAAAACAGGTTGTTTCTTCATTCAAAACAATTTGCTGTAATGCTTCTACTGTAATTCGCTCATCTGTAGAACGTCGTTCAGTGTTAAAAAAATCAATGGAGCGTGCTTTTGGTAAGGCTAGTTCCAGATTATCTGACATTAAAAGTTCAACGGCACTTAAGCCCTGGTCCATTCTTCCTGCGGCATTAATTCTTGGGGCAATCACAAAAACTAAATCTGTGACCTTAATTGGCTTTTTAAGGGTTTTAAGAAAAAATTGAAGTCCTATGCGAGGGTTTTCTTGAAACTGCTGGAGTCCTAAAAAAGTAAGAGTTCTATTTTCTCCTTCCATAGGAACAATGTCTGCAGCTATGGCAGTAGCAACTAAATCTAAATAAATTGTTAATGCCTCTTGTGAAAAATTTAAATGTTTCTGTACAGCTTGAATAAGCTTAAACCCAATACCACATCCACATAATTCTTTAAAAGGATAATCACAATCATCACGCTTCGGATCTAAAACAGCTACCGCTGGGGGTAAAATTTTACTGGGTAAATGATGGTCACAAATAATAAAATCAATACCCTTCTCAGCTGCATAATTGACCTGCTTATGTGCTTTGATGCCACAATCTAAGGCAATAATTAACGTAATTCCTTCTTCTTTAGCTGCATCTATACCAGACATAGATATCCCATAACCTTCTTTATAACGGTCTGGAATATAAGGGATTAAAGAATTTATTTTATCTTTAAAATACGAAGTTACTAATGCGACTGATGTTGTACCATCTACATCATAATCTCCATAAATCATAACTTTTTCCTGCTGGTCAATAGCTTTTACTAACCTTACCACGGCAGCCTGCATATCCTGCATTAAAAAAGGATCGTGTAATTGTGACCACTCTGGTCTGAAAAAAGTTTTTGCCTGTTCAAAGGAAGTAATACCCCGTTGAGTAAGAAGTTTTACAATAACTTTAGGGACCGTTAACTTATTTGTAAGAGTCTTTATTGACTCTTCAGTGGCTAAGGGGATCGATTTCCAGCGCATTATTGTTTTTTTACACCTTCAACAACAATTACAAATTCACCTTTAGGAGGATGCGCTTCAAAAAAATCAAGTCCTTCTTGAGCGCTACCTCTAAAAGTACTTTCATATAATTTTGAAATTTCTCTAACCACAGCTACAGGTCGATTAGCACCAAAAAAGCTAACGAGCTGTTCTAAAGTTTTAAGTAATTTATGTGGTGACTCATAAAAAACCTGGGTTCGGGTTTCTAATGCCATTTGTTCTAGTCGTGTTTGACGTCCTTTTTTTGGTGGTAAAAATCCCTCAAAAACAAAACGATCACATGGAATACCACTTTGAACTAAAGCAGGTATTAAGGCTGTAGGTCCAGGTAAACATTGAACCTCTACCCCCTCTTTGAGAGCTTCACGAACTAATAAAAATCCTGGATCAGAAATTCCTGGAGTGCCTGCATCAGAAATTAGTGCAACTGTTTTTCCATTCTTTAATTGGTCCACGATCGTTTGAACTTTTTTGTGCTCATTATGCATGTGGAAACTTTGTAAGGGAGTGCCAATTTCAAAATGCTTAAGTAATTTTATGCTTACCCTGGTATCTTCCGCTAAAATCAGATCAACTTCTTTTAAAAGGCGAATAGCCCGAAGTGTAATGTCTTCTAAATTACCGATGGGTGTAGGGATCAAATAGATCACATTTGTATAATTAAAGGATTAAGCTACTGACTTATTATCATGCAGTAAAATTATTTTGTAAAATAGATAAAAACCGTGCTTCAACTTCTTCTTTATCTTTCCAACTGTTATATTCAGGTTTCACCATTTGATTTAAAAACGCAGTAACCTCCTCCCAGCTTTCAAAGGTAATTATCTGAGAAATTACGCGCTCATAAGAAACTGTATCATTATCAAATAAATGCTTTATAAATGAAAGGCGATCGTTTATATCAATTGTTATAGTCTTTGAAAAGAGGTCATTAATATTTGCTTTTTCTTCTTCATTTAATGTTTCTGAAACGGTCTGAGAATCATTATTTTCATCTTTAATAACAAAAGTAGGAGTGTCTGAAACTGTGTCAAATAATTTTTCATAACTCTCACTCTCTGGCATTTCAGTAACCATATTTTTTATCGTGTCCATTACAGAGGGTACTTCAATATTTTCTTCTTGAACCGTTTTTTCTTCAGACGCACCAATCCCGCTTAAGGAATCTATCACGGATTTAAGCTTGTTTTGTTGTAGTTCCCATTCCTCTGTATTTTTCATATCCTCTCCTTCTGTCATTTTATGATAGATAGAGATTTCATATAACTTTTGCAAAGCCTCATGAGTTTCTAATGCATCCCAATGCTCATGGTCCTCTAAGACCCTTTCCGCCCATTTAACTAATGCGTTTTTTATTTGTTCTGTCATGATTTTTAGCCCTACAACCCATTAGATTTTAATACCTTTGATGAAATAGGCTTTAAAAATCTATTTTTCAAGTTGAAAATTACAAAATGTTTTTAGAAAATACCGTAAACTCAAACGAACAATTTGGATGGATTGAAGTGATCTGCGGCTCTATGTTTTCTGGAAAAACAGAAGAACTTATTCGCCGTCTTAGACGAGCACAATTTGCAAAGCAGAAAATTGAAATTTTTAAACCTGCAATAGACTTGCGTTACGATGATGAGTTAGTCACTTCTCATGATAAAAATCAAATCCCATCTACTCCAGTTCCGGCTGCGGCAAATATTCCTATGTTAGCTGATGGCTGTGATGTCGTGGGTATTGACGAAGCTCAATTTTTTGATGATGAAATTGTTAAAGTCTGTAACGATCTTGCCAATAATGGTGTGCGTGTTATTGTCGCTGGTTTAGATATGGATTTTCAAGGAAATCCTTTTGGTCCTATGCCAGACTTAATGGCTACCGCAGAATATGTTACTAAAGTACATGCAATTTGTACCCGAACAGGAAGGTTGGCACATAATAGTTTTAGAACCTCTGAAAATAATACTTTGGTTCTTTTAGGTGAAAAAGAAAATTATGAACCTCTTTCTAGAGTAGCGTTTAATAATGCCCAAAAAGCCCAAAAGAAAAAAAAAGATAATAATCGTGGTATCTAAAAAAACGTCTTGAACTCACTCAAACTTCATCTTTCTCATCTTAATTATAATTATTTTCAGATTCAAAAACAACTGAATTCCGAAACACAAATTGTGGCTGTTGTAAAGGCAGGAGCGTATGGAAGTGCTTCAGAAACTGTTGCAAAAAGACTTGAGGAACTAGGAGTTGATTATCTTGCAGTTGCCTATGCAGAAGAAGGGGAAGTATTACGCAGTTATGGAATTAAAATTCCTATTATGGTATTTTATCCTCAGTTAGATTCCTTAAAATTAATTATAGAGAAGGCATTGGAACCTTGCCTATACAGTCGCTCACTTTTAACTGCCTTTGGAGGGCTTCTAAAGGATGCAAATAAGACACAGTTTCCAATTCATATAAAATATAATACTGGCTTACATCGAGTGGGGTTTTCTCCTAAAGACACCAATTGGGTGATTTCACAAACAGTTTCCGATCAGTTTAATTTAAAAAGTGTTTATTCTCATTTAGCTGCTTCAGAAGACCAAAGACCGTCCCAATCATGTGATCAGCAAATTGCACTATTTGAAGCTATAAAAAAGGCGCATTCAGTGCAAAGCTCTTCAATACCTAAATTCCATTTACTGAACAGTTCGGGGGTATTCAATTATCCTGAGCTGCAATATGATATGGTGAGGTGTGGTATTGCTTTTCATGGATTTGCAAATCATCCAAAGTGGGATGCTCTTTTAAAGCCGATTGCAGTTCTGGAAAGTAGGATTACACAAATTCATGAAGTCAAAAAAGGTTCTTATGTAGGCTATGACCATGGTTGGAAAGCTCCAGTAGATTCTATAATTGCAACCCTACCACTTGGCCATGCTGATGGAATAGGAAGACACTTTGGGCATCACAAAGGAAGTGTTTTTATTCATGGAGAAGAAGCGCCCATTGTTGGTAATGTATGTATGGATATGCTGATGATTGATGTAACAAACATAAAATGTAAACCTCAAGATACTGTCTGTTTTTTTGGGGTAACTTATAACACAGCAGCCTCATTTTCAAAACAAGGTCAGTCTATTAGCTATGAAATACTTTCTGGATTAGGACCTAGAATAAAGAGAGTAATTAATAAATAATTATTTGTTATAATTAAAACAAATTGTTGTTTTAATTTAAATTTATAGTGAATTATGGTCGCTGTATTTTTTAATTCTACTTTTGATAAAAATTAATTAAAATGAAAATTGCCCTGGTTGGTGCCACCGGAATGGTTGGAAATGTAATGTTAGAAGTTTTAGCAGAACGTAAACTTCCAATAACAGAATTGTTACTAGTTGCTTCAGAACGATCGGTAGGGAAAGAGATTCCCTTTAAAGGAAAAACACTTAAGGTTATTGGTTTAGAAAAAGCAGTTGCAGCCAGACCAGCTATTGCATTATTTTCTGCAGGAGGTGACACTTCACTGGAATGGGCGCCAAAATTTGCTGCCTTAGGAACCGTAGTAATTGATAATTCTTCTGCATGGCGAATGGATCTCTCTAAAAAATTAATTGTTCCTGAAATTAATGGAAACGAATTGACGTCAGAGGATAAAATTATTGCTAATCCTAACTGCTCTACTATTCAAATGGTTATGGCGCTAGCTCCATTGCACAAAGTGTACAAAATAAAACGCCTTATTATTTCAACCTACCAATCCATTACTGGAACAGGTGTAAAAGCAGTAGAGCAATTAAATAATGAAGCTCAAGGTAAAAAAGGAATGATGGCTTATCCTTATCCTATTCATAAAAATGCCATCCCACATTGTGATATCTTTCTAGAAAATGATTACACCAAAGAGGAAATGAAATTAGTCCACGAAACCCATAAAATTTTAGGCGATGACACCATGGGGATTACCGCGACTGCAATACGTATCCCAGTATTAGGTGGACATAGTGAAGCTGTAAATATTGAATTTGAAAATCCTTTTGAAATAAGTGATATTAGAAAACTGCTAAATAATACCCAAGGGATTGTTGTACAGGATAATCCAGAAACAAACACCTACCCAATGCCAATTTATGCAGAAGGTAAAGATGATATATTTATTGGAAGGATTCGACGAGATACTTCACATCCTAATGCTGTTAATTTATGGATTGTTGCAGATAATTTAAGGAAAGGTGCTGCCACAAATACAGTTCAAATTGCAGAGTATCTCATTGCAAACGTTCTGTAAAAAGGAATTATTTGGTTTTGAAATTACTAATGATACTATTATATTTAGATTTTGAAAAATAGAAATAATTGACGATACGATTCGCGTAAGTAATTCCAAAATTACAAAAATTAATTATTATGAAAGCACATACAAAAGAAACGCAAGCACAAATGACCCCCGATTCTTCTCTTCAAGAATTAATAAATGGAAACCAGCGTTTTACTCAAAAAAAGGAACTTGAAAGAGACCTTATGCAACAAGTAGAAGAAACTAGTACAGGACAATATCCTCATTCGACTATTCTAAGTTGCATTGACTCTAGAGTTTCTTCAGAACTGATTTTTGATCAAGGAATTGGAGATATTTTTAGCGTTCGTGTTGCTGGAAACTTTGTGAATGAAGATATTTTAGGAAGTATGGAATTTGCTAGCAAACTTGCAGGCACAAAACTAATAGTAGTATTAGGGCACACTGCTTGTGGAGCCGTAAAAGGAGCTTGTGATCATGCTCGTCTTGGAAATCTTACTGCGTTAATTAAAAAAATTGAACCAGCCGTTGCAGCTGTTATTGATCCAAAAGAGGAGGCTTTAAGAAATTCAGGGAATATTGATTTTGTAAATGAAGTTGCAGTGAAAAATGTACTAATGACCATTGATAGTATTCGCGCTAACAGTGAAGTTATTGCTGAAATGGAGCAAAAAGGAGAAATTAAAATTATTGGTGGTATGTATGACATCAATACAGGAATAGTAAATTTTTACAAATAATGTAAATTTCAAATCAAAGATAACTACCCTTCTATCGTTCATTAAAAGAACCTTTAGAAGGGTTTTTTTTTATTAAAAAGAGTACATTCAGGGTTCAAAATCATTTTTATGAAACCCTCCATAGCCTTTCTACTTTTATTAGCCTTGGCCTCTTGTCAAGATAACTCAGGAAAAATGAATTACCCAGATACTCAAAAAATTCCAATAATAGACTCCTATTTTGAAACAGAAGTTATTGATAGTTATCGATGGTTAGAAGATGATAATGCTAAGAAAACTAAAAGTTGGGTAGGCAAGCAAAATGAGGTGACCTTTTCTTATCTAGAAGACATTCCCTTTAGAAGTCAATTAAAAAATCGACTCGAACAGCTCTGGAATTATGAAAAACTATCAGCCCCCTTTAAAGAGGGTGACTTCACTTATTTTTATAAAAATGATGGCTTACAAAATCAATCTGTAATCTACCGGCAAAAAAAAGATGAAGTAGCCAAAGTCTTTTTAAACCCTAATACTTTTGCAAAAGACGGCACTACATCTTTGGCGGGACTTAGTTTTTCGAGCTCTGGTAAATTAGTCGCTTATTCTGTGAGTGAAGGGGGTAGTGATTGGCGAAAAATAATTGTGCTTGATGCTATACAAAATACCATTATTGAAGACACGATTGTGGATGTAAAATTTAGTGGGATTCAATGGAAACTAGAGGAAGGATTTTTCTACTCAAGCTATGATAAGCCCGATGGAAGTGAACTTTCGGATATGACCGATCAACACAAATTATACTATCATAAACTAGGAGATCCACAAGGGAAAGATGTCCTTATCTATGGCGGAACTCCAGAGCAAAAACATCGTTACGTAGATGCTTCTGTAACCGATGATGGTCATTATTTAGTTGTTTCTGCATCTAAAACAACTTCTGGTAATATTACTTTTTTAAAAGATTTGACCATCCCAGATAGTCCATTAATTCCAATGGATCAAGATTACAGCACTGATAGTTATTTAATGGACTCTGAAGGGTCACTTCTTTATATGGTAACCAATACAAATGCCCCTAATCAAAAAGTTGTAACGGCAACCGCAAAAAGGCCTCAAGAAAAATATTGGAAGGATTTTATTCCAGAAACAGAACATGTTTTATCACCAAGTAGTGGGAGTGGTTTCTTTTTTGCTAAATACATGGTAGATGCAATTACTAAAGTAATTCAATATGATAGTAAGGGGAATAACCTGGGAGAAGTTAAACTGCCCGGTATTGGAACTGCTGGCGGTTTTAATGGTAAAAAAGAGATTGATTTACTTTATTACAGCTTTAGCAACTATCACTCTCCAGGTATTATTTATTCTTATGAGCCCAAAACTCAAACCTCAAAAAAATATTGGACTCCTGAAATTGATTTTAACTCAGACGATTATATCTCTACCCAAGTATTTTATAACTCAGAAGATGGCACTAAAGTACCAATGATCATTACCCATAAAAAAGGGATAGAATACGATGGAAAGAACCCAACCATTCTATATGGCTATGGAGGCTTTAATATAAGTCTTCGCCCTTCTTTTAGTATCACGAATGCAATTTGGATGGAACAAGGAGGTGTATACGCCGTCCCTAATTTAAGAGGAGGTGGAGAGTATGGAAAAAACTGGCATAATGCAGGAATCCAGAAAAAAAAACAAAATGTATTTGATGATTTTATTGCAGCGGCTGAATATCTCATTGCAGAAAACATTACAAGTCCTGAATTCTTAGCTGTCCGTGGAGGGTCAAACGGGGGTCTTTTGGTTGGTGCAGTGATGACACAACGTCCTGAATTAATGAAAGTAGCTTTACCTGCTGTTGGAGTTTTAGATATGCTGCGCTATCATAAATTCACTTCAGGAGCTGGATGGTCCTATGACTATGGAACTTCAGAAGAATCGAAAGAAATGTTTGATTATTTAAAGGGCTATTCTCCTGTTCATAATGTAAAACAAGAAACACGTTATCCTGCGACTTTAATAACTACTGGAGATCATGACGACAGAGTGGTCCCTGCACATTCTTTTAAATTTGCTGCGGAATTACAAGACAAACAACAGGGTGATAATCCTGTGCTTATTCGTATAGAAACTAATGCAGGACATGGAGCTGGAACCCCGGTTTCTAAAACTATTGAACAGTATGCAGATATTTTTGGTTTTACACTCTATAATATGGGTTTCAAAGTATTACCAGAAAAAATTATTAGTAAACCTAAAGGATAATTCTTTTAAAATCTAAATTTCACAAAGATTTCATTTCCACTTCTAGTAACTGCAGACTTTCCATTTGGGATACCAAAGTCATAGGCATAGGCCGCAGTAAGTCCAAACTTAGTTTTTATAATTAGTAATACATTGGTGTAGCCGATACTCTTATATCCTCCTCCTATTTCAACGGTGTCTTTAAAATCAAAGGTATCGCTAATATATGGTGTTTGTGAGAAAACCATATTTGATAGTATAAAAGCAGTAAAAATAAGTTTGTTCAAAATAAACTTTAAACAAAAATAAACTATTTAATAACTATTAGAAAAATAAATGATTAATAAGAGCAACATAAGAAAACCTTTATAAAGAAATCTGAGTAATTATAAATTAATTACTCAGATATTTCCATAGAAAAACTCTCCATAAACTTAGTGGTATAATCGCCCTTAATATAAGACGGATCATTCATAAGCTTGAGATGAAAAGGAATGGTTGTTTTAACACCCTCCACAATAAACTCTTCAAGTGCCCTTTTCATTTTACTAATAGCCTCCTCACGAGTTTGTGCTGTAGTAATAAGTTTAGCAATCATAGAATCATAATAAGGCGGAATTACGTAGCCACTATATACATGAGTGTCAATCCTTATACCATGTCCTCCTGGAAGATGAAGGTTTGTTATCACCCCAGGGCTAGGTCTAAAATCATTTAACGGATCTTCAGCATTAATACGACATTCAATAGAGTGCAGCCTGGGGAGGTAATGTTTTCCGGTGATTTTCTGTCCTGCTGCAACTTTAATTTGCTCACGTATCAAATCAAATTCAATAACTTGTTCTGTAATGGGGTGTTCAACTTGAATACGAGTATTCATTTCCATAAAATAGAAATTTCGATGCTTGTCAACCAAAAATTCTATTGTTCCTGCACCTTCATATTTTATGTGTTCTGCAGCTTTTACAGCGGCATCTCCCATTTTCTTTCTCAGGGTATTTGTCATAAAAGGAGAGGGGGTTTCCTCAGTTAGTTTTTGATGACGCCTTTGAATAGAACAATCACGCTCTGAAAGGTGACATGCTTTCCCTGTTGAATCGCCTACAATTTGAATTTCAATATGGCGAGGCTCTTCAATAAGTTTTTCCATATACATAGCGTCATTTCCAAATGCAGCTTTAGCTTCTTGACGAGCGCTTTCCCAAGCCTTTTCAAGCTCATCTGCTTTCCAAACCGCTCGCATTCCTTTTCCTCCTCCTCCAGCGGTTGCTTTTAACATAACGGGGTAACCAAATTCTTTTGCAATAGAAGCAGCTTCCTTTAATGAATCTAAAAGACCTTCTGACCCTGGAATGGTTGGAACGCCTGCAGCTTTCATGGTGGCTTTAGCAGAAGCTTTATCACCCATTTGATTAATCATTGAGCAAGAAGCTCCAATAAATTTAATTTTATGTTCTTCACAAATTTTAGAAAACTTAGCGTTTTCAGATAAAAAACCATAACCGGGATGAATTGCATCAGCATTGGTTATTTCTGCTGCAGCAATGATATTAGGTATTTTTAAATAAGACTCGCTACTTGCAGCTGGTCCTATACAAACTGCTTCATCAGCAAAACGAACGTGTAAACTATCCGCATCTGCTTTAGAATAGACTGCTACTGTTTTAACACCCATTTCCTTGCAAGTACGAATAACACGCATTGCTATCTCACCACGATTGGCAATTAATATTTTATTAAACATACCTGATTTATTTAAGAAGGATTGATCACAAATAAGGGTTGGTCAAATTCTATTGGAGAAGCATCATCGACTAAAATCTTAACAATAGTACCGCTTAGCTCAGACTCTATTTCATTGAAAAGTTTCATGGCTTCGATAACACACAATACGTCTCCTTCCTTAATTACTTGTCCTATTTCAACAAAAGAGGGTTTGTCTGGAGAAGCTTTACGATAAAAAGTTCCAATAATTGGTGATTTAATAGTAATTAAATTGTCTTCTTCTGATTGAACAGGAGCTGCAACAATTTCTGGAGCTGAGGCTGCAGGGGGAACTGGAGTCTGAGCTACAACTGTTACTGGTTGCAATTGTTGAGGCATTCCTGAATTTTCAACAAAAGGTTTATCTGGTCCGGTTTTTATAGTGATTTTAATATCCTCCATTTCCAATTTTACTTCCTGTGCGCCAGATTTAGCAACAAATTTAATTAAGTGTTGAATGTCTTTAATATCCATAGTTAGTTTTCAATTGATTATTAATAAGCCCACGTTAGGTGCGCAGCACCCCATGTAAATCCACCACCAAATGCAGCGAAAATAAGCTTGTCTCCTTCTTTAAATTTTGATTCGTAATCACTTAACAATAAGGGTAGAGTAGCAGCTGTCGTGTTTCCATACCGCTCTATATTCATCAAGACCTTTTCTTGGTTTAGACCCAATCTTTTTGAAGTAGCATCTACTATCCTTTTATTTGCTTGGTGTGGAACAAGATAATTTATTGTATTACCGTCAAGTGCATTGCGTTTCATTATTTCTTCAGCAGCATTTGCCATTTCTGAAACGGCATATTTAAACACTGCTTTTCCATCTTGATAAATGTTATGATCTCCTTGAGCAAAACTATCCTTTGAAGTAGGGTACAATGAACCTCCTGCTTTAATTCGTAAAGACATACGCTCAGTTCCATTGCTTCTGAAATATTCGTCTTCCCAACCATAATCATTTGTGCTAGGTTCAAATAAAACAGCACCGCCTCCATCTCCGAAAATAATACAGGTGTCACGATTAGTATAATCTACAATTGACGACATTTTATCCGCTCCAATAAGTAATATTTTTTTATAGCGCCCAGAACTAATATGTGATGCTGCTGTACTCATCCCATATAAAAAACCAGAACAGGCAGCGTTTAAATCATATGCAAATGCGTTTACAGCTCCAATGCTTGAAGCAACATAAGCAGCGGTAGCGGCAACGTGTATATCGGGAGTAATGGTAGCAACAATTACTAAATCAATAGTAGAAGTGTCGAGAGATTTTTTAGAAATTAAATCGTTGGCGGCTTGAATGGCTAAATATGAAGTGGCTTTACCTGGTTCCTTGAGAATTCGTCGTTCTTTAATTCCTGTTCTGGAAGTAATCCAAGCGTCGTTAGTATCAACCATTTTTTCTAAATCTTTATTAGATAAAATTGTATCGGGAACGTATCCTCCAACTGCTGTAATTGCTGCTTTTAACAGCTTTTTATCTTTTAGATTCATTATAAAATTTCAGCAGAAATATATATTAATACTTAGTGAAGATAATAGTTTTTTGATCCAAACAAAACATTTCTAATAAAAAAAGCCCCCCCACTGGGAGAGCTAAATAAAATGTTTTTTGGCTTATGCTTCTGCGGTTTCAACAGCGTCAACAAGTACTTTCCCGCGATAATAAAGTTTCCCTTCATGCCAGTGAGCACGGTGATATAAGTGCGCTTCGCCCGTAGTGTTACAAGTTGCAATCTGTTGATCAGCCGCTTTATAGTGCGTACGCCTTTTGTCTCTTCTTGTTTTGGAAATTTTCCGTTTAGGATGTGCCATAATATTTGTTTTACGCGACCTGCTTTAAAGGAGGTCTTTTAATTTATTCCAACGGGGGTCTTTTTCCCCATTTAAATTTTCTTCTCTAGGTTCTAGTGCTCTGAGTTTATCTAAGATTTCGCTTTGTAGCGTTCCATCTTCGATTCCAGGATGAACTCGCTTTTGTGGAACAGCCAATATGATCATTTCATAAAGGTATTGAGCCACATTAATTTGGTAGGTCCCTTCGCTTAAGATGATAATTTCATCTGAAATAGTTTCTTGAACTTGACCAAACTTCACAAGCAAGGTATACTGTGCATCAAGATGAAAATCGAACAATTCAGTAGAGATGTCGCATGGAAGAACAATTATTCCTTTAACATTAAAACTTAACTCTAAAAAAGTAGGTTTTTTATCTAAAACCAACTTAGCTTCAATGGAAGCTTGATCAAAATCGATGTACTCAAAATGCTTAAAGAACGTACTGTCAATTGTAAAAGAAAAGTCGTGTTTTCCGTCTTTCAGACCCACGAATGGGATAGTAAACTCATTTAACACTTCCATTACTCAACAATTGAGCGGCAAATTTATAAAAAAAAATAACGTAACACATTAAAATTGTAGGGTTTATAATTTCTTGTCTGTAATTTAGATGTTCGCTTTAAATCCTGT
>Ga0102854_1000019_pt1 | contig 54527 bp, 40 predicted proteins | sample Colrivmet1370A02_FD_84502 | JGI IMG/M metagenome (GOLD analysis project Ga0102854, IMG submission 84502) | Estuarine microbial communities from the Columbia River estuary - metaG 1370A-02 | ecosystem: Environmental > Aquatic > Marine > Intertidal zone > Estuary | place: USA: Columbia River... | reverse complement strand
CTAATAAACAATAGTAGTAAGAAAATTCCCAGAGCGGAGAGAATTGCAAGATTAGATCCTTCCATTCCAAACAAGCTAAAGTTAAATAAATTATAAGCACCTTCAGATATTTTAGCAACAGGATCATTCAGAATCCATGAAAGTCCTAAAACCCCTGCGATTCCTATAAGGGTTAATTGAACAGAAGTAAATGGATTTAATTTAGGTTCTTCAGCACTTGTCTCTAGGACAGTTGCATCAATTTTTAAGGGCTTTTTACCGATGTCACCAAAAATATTTTGAGCAAACCAAAACTGAAGCAATCCAAATAGCATAAAAATTCCTGCTAAGCCAAATCCCCATCGCCATCCAATTTGCTCGCCTAAATATCCACACAATAATATTCCTAAAAAAGCACCAGCATTTACCCCCATGTAGAAGATCGTATAGGCACCATCTTTTTTTTCGTCTTTACCTTTGTACATTTCTGAGATAATGGAAGTCATGTTTGGTTTAAAAAAACCACTTCCAAAAACCAATAATGTTAGGCCCAGATAGATAAAGAAAGGTGTTTCAATAGCCATGGCTCCATGACCCAACGTCATGAGTAAAGCACCAATGGCTACTGCGTAGCGATATCCAATTTTTTTATCAGCAAAATAACCACCTAATAAGGTAGATAGGTATACCAATGAAGTATAGGTTCCAAAAATTGCATAGGCATGTTCTCTTGGCCATCCCCATCCACCATCTAAAAGAGAAGCAGTAAAAAACATGACAAGCAATGCTCGCATTCCGTAGTAGGAAAAACGTTCCCACATTTCAGTAAAAAATAGGACAAAAAGCCCTGCGGGGTGTCCAAGAACTTTGTCTTTAAACATGTTTTCAATATCTGTAGTCATAATTTTATTGATTTTAATAGAATTGTATATTTTAATTATTGAGTTCCTTGTCTACTCCATTCATAAGTTTTTTAATCATTGGCGATAAAATCAATAATACAATACCAAAGCCAATCCCAGTATAAAATAGATATTCAAAGAGCATTAAATAGCTCTGTTTTGCGATGTTTAAGTCCATTGCAGTTCCGTTAGAGGTATCAACAGAGGCAATATTTGCCAGAAGAGAAGCAATGAATTCTGAACTTGCAGTTGCTAAAAACCAAACACCCATCATAAAACCTACAATTTTTGGTGGAGATAATTTGGTTACAGCCGACAGGCCAACCGGAGACAAACAAAGTTCTCCACAGGTATGAAGAAAATAAGTGATGACTAGCCAATATACTGCTACTTTACCTAGTTCAGATGCATTAATTCCTATTACTAAAGAACCGAACCCAAGTCCAACTAAAATAAGAGCCAACGAAAATTTCACAGCAGTATTTGGATTGTATTTCCCTAATTTTACCCAAAGCCATGCAAAGACAGGAGCTAATAAAATAATAAATAAGGCGTTTAAACTTAAAAAAGTTCCTGCAGCAATTTCTCCTCGATCCAATACTCTATCTGCAAAGAGGTTTAAAGAAGTATAGGCCTGTTCAAAAAGTGCCCAAAAAATCACTGTAAATACAATTAATATGGTCAGTGCAGTGAGTTGTTGTCTTGCAATTTTATCTAGCTGGGTAACGGCGTAATATATGATATAAATAAATGAAATTGCCCCTGCAATGATTAATGAGTTTGATACAGCTTCATGTCGTTGAACCATTTGCCAAAACACCACAGTAGAAAGAACACTTGCTAGGTAGATTAGCCATTCATTTTTAAGTCCAAAGGTTCTTTTTTCTAGGAAATCAGGCGCATTAGATTCTCCTTTGCCCATGAGTAGTTTTTTTCCGGAGATAAAAGTAATCAGTCCAAGAAGCATTCCTACACCTGCAGCACCAAAACCATAACTCCATCCATATGCTTCACCAAGCCAAACACAGATGATTGTTGCTAAAAAGGATCCTAAATTGATTCCCATATAAAAAATAGTGAATCCCGAATCTCTTCTCTTATCTCCAACAGCATACAATTCTCCTACTAAAGAAGAAATATTTGCTTTTAAAAAACCAACTCCTAATATAATGAGAGCCAATGAGAAGTAGAATACTTGAAGTGCAACATTGTCTCTTGTAATTTCTCCAGTTACAGATTGTGTCGCCGCATTTCCTTCATAAGCCATTCCCATGTGACCTAGTACTAACATAATTCCACCAAAAACAATTGCTTTTCTAAATCCTAAGTACTTGTCTGCAATAAAACCTCCAATTACAGGAACAGCATATACTAATGCGGCATAACTTCCAATCAGTAAGTTTCCATTTATATCTGAAAATAAATGATATTTCGTAAGATAAAAAATCAATAGTGCTTTCATTCCGTAAAATGAAAAACGCTCCCACATTTCTGTAAAAAATAAAATAAATAGTGCTTTTGGGTGTCCAAAAAATGTATTTTCACTCGCTGATATATCTGTCGTCATCATTTGTTTTTTTGATAATTGATTTGAGTATTAGTTAAACTATAAAATAATGAAATATGATTTTTTAGAGTAATAGAATGCCATGAAAGTCCAAGGGAATATCATAAAAACAAACAAACCATTCATTATATTTATAAGGTTTTAATAAAACTCTGCCAAGTTTACGCAAAAATCAGCAAAAAATATCTTAAAAAAGTAGAAATCTTCAATATACTTTACTGTTCTTGTAGATTGACTTATCTTTGTATTTGATAGATTTATACCCAAATAAATGCGCAAAATTATTTCAGGATTTTCTAAGTTAAGTAAGAAAGAAAAAATAAATTGGTTAATTGAAAACTATTTTCACAATCAATCTGAGACGCTAAAAACCATTACTCAATATTGGAACTCCGATACTGCTTTACAACAACTTCACGACGATTTTATAGAGAATACGATTTCTAACTTTTACATGCCTTTTGGGATTGCTCCTAATTTTGTAATAAACAACAAAGACTATGTAATTCCTATGGTTGTAGAAGAAAGTTCTGTTGTGGCTGCAGCTTCTTTAGTGGCAAAGTTTTGGAGTACCAGAGGAGGTTTCAAAACAAAGGTTATTGGCACAACAAAAATTGGACACGTCCATTTTATGTATGCTGGTGATGGAAGTGTATTGCAAGATTACTTTGATGAAAATAAGACGGAATTATTACAAGCGACAGCATCCATCACAAAAAATATGGAAAAACGTGGTGGTGGGATTCTAGAAATTCAATTGGTTGATAAAACGGATGCATTACCCAATTACTATCAATTAGAGGTTACTTTTGAAACGAAAGATTCAATGGGTGCAAATTTCATCAATTCTTGTCTAGAAGCCATTGCAAAAAAGTTTGAAAAACAAGACATAGAAATTGTGATGAGCATCTTATCCAATTATGTTCCAGAATGTTTGGTAAGTGCAGAAGTAAGCTGTAAAGTTGAGGAATTGGGAGGGCAAAATCCTCAGAAATTTGCAGAAAAATTTCGTCAAGCAGTACAAATTGCTTCCGTAGAACCTTACAGAGCGGTTACGCACAATAAAGGAATCATGAATGGTATTGATGCAGTTGTTTTAGCAACGGGGAACGATTTTAGGGCAGTAGAAGCAGGGGCACATGCCTATGCATCAAGATCTGGGCAATATAAAAGTTTGTCTCATTGTGAAATTAAAGATGGAATTTTTAGATTTTGGATAGAGGTACCCCTAGCTTTAGGAACTGTTGGCGGGTTAACCGCACTTCACCCAATGGCAAAGTTATCTTTGGAAATGTTGCAAAAACCTTCTGCAAAAACTTTGATGCAAATTATGGCAGCGGCAGGATTGGCTCAAAATTTTGCAGCTTTAAGAGCTTTAACGACCAAGGGAATTCAGGAAGGTCACATGAAAATGCATTTACAGAATATTTTAAATCAGTTTCATTTAAACGATCAAGAAAAACAGCTTGTTACTGCTTATTTTGATAACAAAACAGTGACGCATTCTGCTGTTGTTGAAAAAATAAAAGCTTTGAGAAAATGACAAACTATTATTCTAACGGAAAGTTATTATTAACAGGTGAATATTTAGTCTTAGAGGGTGCTAAATCTTTAGCAGTTCCGACGAAATTTGGACAGGATCTAGTGGTTGAAACAATCAAAGAACCACAACTTATTTGGGGAAGTTTTTCGCCCAATGGAAATTGCTGGTTTGAAGCTGTTTTTGAGGTATCAAAATTTCGTTTGGTAAGTTGTACCTATACTTCCGATACCCAAGGAAATGCAGAAGTGATTGCAGAAACACTTTTAGAGATCCTACAAGAGGCAAGAGGTTTAAATCCTAATTTTTTGAACTCTGAACATGGATATATAGTTAAAACATCACTGACTTTTCCAAGAAACTGGGGTTTGGGAAGTTCCTCCACGTTAATAAATTCTATTGCTTCATGGGCAAAAGTAGATCCTTTTAAATTACTTTGGAACTCTTTTAAAGGGAGTGGTTATGACATTGCTTGTGCTCAAAATAATGCACCAATTTTTTATCAAATAAAGGATAAAAAACCAATGGTACATCAAGTAGCATTTAACCCAACATTCAAAGAGAATTTATTTTTTGTACATCTGAATGCGAAACAAGATTCTAAAGAAGGAATTGCGAAGTTTAGAGAAAGTAACCAGAATACTGAAAAAGAAATAGAAATGATTTCAGCAATTTCTGATCGGTTTTTAGAGGCAACATCATTGGAAGATTTTGATACGTTGATTGTTGAACATGAAAGAATTATCAGTTCGATTATCAAACTAAAACCGGTAAAAGAACGCTTATTTCCAGATTATTTTGGAGAAATAAAAAGTTTAGGTGCTTGGGGTGGAGACTTTATATTAGCAACAGGAAATTCCTCGACACCTGACTATTTTAAAAATAGAGGATTTGAAACAATTCTTTCCTACTCAGAAATGGTTTTATGAACAACGTAATTATTATTGGAGGCGGAGCAGCAGGATATTTTACAGCCATCAATGCGAAAGAAAATAATCCTGAATTAGATATTATTATTTTAGAAAAAGGGAAAGATGTTTTACAAAAAGTGAAAATTTCCGGAGGCGGTAGGTGTAATGTAACTCATGCTTGTTTCGAACCAAAAGAATTGGTAAAATTTTATCCAAGAGGTGAAAAAGAATTACTTGGGCCTTTTCATCAGTTTATGACCGGAGATACTTTTGAATGGTTTGATAACAAAGGGGTTCCCCTAAAAATTGAAGCTGATAATCGTGTTTTTCCTGAAGCAAATACCAGTCAAGCAATTATAGATTGTTTTCAAAAAGCGGTAGAGGAGTTAAAAATTAAAGTGTTCACAAATCATGGAGTGAATTCTGTCTCTCGCCAAGAAAATAAATGGATTATCAATACGAAATCGCAGGTTTTTGAAGCGGATAAATTAGTGATTGCAGCAGGGAGTTCTAAAAAAGTCTGGCAGCTGTGTGAAAGCCTAGATCATGCAATTATAGCACCTGTACCCTCCTTGTTTACGTTTAATATTAATGACAAAAGATTGTTGGACTTACTTGGGACTTCTGTGCCGAATGCCACTGTAAAAATTAGCAATACAAAATTAGAAGCTTCCGGGCCTTTATTAATTACACATTGGGGGATGAGTGGGCCAGCTGTCTTAAAACTATCCGCTTTTGGAGCTAGAATTTTGGCGGATAAAAACTACCAATATAATGTGGAGGTAAACTGGTTATCTAGACCAACCGCTAAAGTGTTGAATGTTTTATTAAATTTAAAAAAGAAAGAACCCCGTAAAACTGTAATCTTAAAATCGCCATTTACAGAGATTTCAAAAAGATTGTGGGAGCGATTTGTGATTGCATCTGAGATAAAATCAACACAAAATTGGGCAGATTTAAATAATTATCAATTAGAAAACTTAGCCAATCAATTAACCAAGGGAGTTTTTAATGCCAACGGAAGAACCACTTTTAAAGATGAATTTGTGACCGCTGGAGGAATTGATTTAAAAGAAATTAATTTTAAACGCTTTGAGAGTAAAAAACATAAGAACCTCTTTTTTGTGGGCGAAGTGTTAAATATTGATGCAGTTACTGGTGGTTTCAATTTTCAGAATGCATGGACTGGCGGGTATATTTGTGCAAATGCGCTCTGCGATTAGCGCTAACAATAAACCGTTTTTATGATCATAAAACTAAAGATTGTATCAAAAAATTAAAAATAAAGATGGCATTAACAGCATCCAATGAACTAGCGCTCGGAATCATTGCGCCCAATTTTACACTGCGAAACACGATCAATGATCGAATTGTTTCGCTCTCAGAATTAAGAGGGGAAAAGGGTACTGTGATCCTATTTATTTGTAATCATTGTCCGTATGTAATTCATGTAAATGATGAATTGGTTAAAATGGCTTCCCAGTATCAGAAGAAAGGAATCAATTTTATCGCGATTAGTTCTAATGATATTAAAAAATATCCACAAGATGCCCCACATTTAATGAAGCAACTTGCCAAAGATTTAAAATATCCTTTTCCATATTTGTATGATGAAGATCAAAAAGTTGCAAAGGATTATGCAGCAGCATGTACTCCAGATTTTTATGTTTTTGATGAAGTTTTAAAATTGGTTTATCATGGTCAATTAGATGATTCAAGACCTGGAAACGAGAAACCTGTTTCAGGAAAAGATATTCGAAATTCTTTAAACAATCTATTAGAAAACAAACCTGTTTTACAAAAGCAACAACCAAGTATGGGTTGCGGTATTAAATGGAAGTAGCTTTACCTTGTGGTATAAGAAAGGTTTCTTTTTTTTGATAAAAGTTAGAAAATATTCTTTACTTAGTTAACGAACTCTGTAAAAATAAATTACGCAATTTCACCACGATGCGGTTTCAGAGCATCCCTGTAGGTCTTCATGTCGCTTTCATCTATCGTTATAAAAGCAGCAACCAACATAGGGTTTTTTTCATGAATGTCTATTGCATAAAAAGGGAGTTTTTCAATAGATGCAAACTCTTTTAAATGTATTGTATGATGTTTTGCAGTTTCTTTGGCATCTTCGCCTCTAAAATCCCACAGTAATTTTATTTTTTTACTCATATTTAATTTTTAATGATTGATAAAAATAAAGAGTTCTCCCGTTTCGAGGGTGATTTCTATATTATTTTCTAGGGCTATATTTCTTGTTCCTATTTTTTTGCCAAAAGTTAAATCTTCCTTGTTTAATGAATATTTTAATCCCCTTGTAATGATTCCTGTTGCTTTTGGAAAAGGAATCAAAGAAATTATTTTGTCTTTACAATTTAGAATTGGATTTTTTTTCTTTGCCAAGAAATAGGAACCATGGTTGTCATAAAAAGTAAGACTTAATTTTTCTTTCCATTGAATAGCAGTGTGTAAATTTCCTAAAAAATGATCTTGTTCTTTTCCACTTGCACCATATACATCGATGGTTTTATGCCCTTTGTTCTTCAAAATTTGAAGGATTTTATCAAAATCAGTAAATGCTTGGTTTGGTGTATGAATTACTTCTATTTCTTCAGGAGGGTCCTCTATAGAATCAAAATCTCCAGAAATAAAATCAGGAGTTATGCCCTTCTCCTTTAAAAAATGATAAGCTCCGTCTGTTGCACAAATGATTTCATAATCATTTAATTCTGGAGTTTTTACAGGAGTTTCTCCATTTAAAAGCAGAAAGACTTTTCCATTTTTCATTGTTACAAAAATAGCTATTTTAGAATTAATTGAAGTTTTATTTATTATCAAGACAAAAGTGTTTTTTGCTATTTAATTCAGGTAGAATTCTAGCAGTCAATCTTAAAAAAATGTGTAATAATATTTTTTTTATTGAAAATTAAGAAAATATTTATACCTAAAATTTATCCAAAAAAGCTACTTAAAATCTTCGTTTCAATTTCTTTGAAATAGTTTTATCTTTGATGCAAAATTAAGAATTTGGATACAGCACAATTTATTACGAAATCATTTAAAGACTCAATTGAAAAAGCGAACTTTTCCTGGCAAACACCAAGTAATATTGCGCTGGTTAAATATTGGGGAAAAAGCAATCCTCAAATTCCTAAAAATGCTTCTATTAGTTTTACGCTAAACAATTGCCACACAATTACAACGATCAAGTTTGAGAAAAAAGAAAAAACCTCTTCAGTTGATTTTGAGTTGTTTTTTGAAGGAAAAGAAAAAGAGGAATTTAAGCCAAAAATTGCAGATTTTTTTACAAGAATTCAAGACTATTGTTCTTATATATTTGAATATAAGATGATAATTAATTCAGAGAATTCTTTCCCGCATTCAAGTGGAATCGCTTCTTCAGCAAGTGGCTTAAGTGCCATTGCCATGTGTTTAATGAGTTTAGAACATGCCTTAAATCCTACTTTAACAAAAGAATTTATCAATAAAAAAGCTTCTTTTTTAGCGCGTTTAGGTTCTGGAAGTGCAAGTAGAAGTATAGAAGGCCCTTTGGTTGTTTGGGGAACTCACCCAAATATTGAAGGAAGTTCAGATTTGTTTGGTATTCAGTTTCCTTATAAAGTACATTCCGTTTTTGAAAATTATCAAGATGCAATTTTATTGGTAGACAAAGGAGAAAAACAAGTGTCAAGTACGGTGGGTCATAATCTAATGCACGATCACCCATATGCAGAAAATCGTTTTCAACAAGCCAATGAAAACATGTCTAAAATGGTAGAAATTCTTCAAAATGGAGACATTAAGGCGTTTGTAAATTTAGTTGAAAGTGAAGCTTTGACCCTACATGCAATGATGTTAACAAGTACCCCTTATTTTGTGCTAATGAAACCAAATACTTTGGAGATTATCAATCGTATTTGGGAATACAGAAAAGAGCATGATAGTAATCTTTGTTTTACATTAGATGCGGGTGCTAATGTACATGTTTTATACCCTGAATTAGAAAAAGAATCAGTAAACCATTTTATTGAAAATCAGCTATCTAAGTACTGTCAAAAAAATCATTACATTTGTGATAGTGTGGGTTATGGAGCTGCTCAATTGTAAGTTTCCAGTTTAAAATGAAAAGTCAAATGAATGCTCTTGTCAAGAATATATCAATCATTATTTTTCTTTTTTCAATAACTGTTTCTGCTCAAGAAAAAATCTGGTTAGATCAAAATTTAAATAAAACAGATCAATTAAATTCAGTTTATTATAAATTTTCCCAAGAGGATCCTCAAAAATTATTGTATTTTTATAAGAGCAGTAAAATGTATAGAAAAATTTCCTATTCAAACAATATGCTCATTGCAAATTTCTCTGAATTCTATGAAACAGGAAGTCTGAAGGTTTCTGGAAAATTTGAAAATGAACTTGAAGAGGGTTTTTGGAAAATATATTATGAGAATGGAAAAATTAAAGAAAGAGGACGTTATAAAAAAGGAAAAAAAGTAGGAGTTTGGAAGACTTTTTACAAAAACTTTTAATAAGATTCTACTCACATAATTATTTTGTATTTTTGTGTTGTTATATTTAAAGATAAATGAAAGGACCACTATTTTATGCAAAAATTCTTCTTTTTGGGGAATATGGAATTATAAGAGACTCTAAGGGGTTAGCAATTCCTTATAATGCATATAGGGGCGCTTTAAAGTCTTCTCGAGACCTACAAGGCACTTCCAAAACATCCAACCAAAACTTACGCTCATTTTATAAGTATTTGGCCTCTTTGGACACACAACTGGTTTCTTTCAATTTAAATGATTTACAGACAGATCTTATGAACGGTATGTATTTTGATTCCTCAATTCCACAAGGGTACGGTGTTGGGAGTTCTGGTGCTTTAGTGGCGTCAATTTATGATAAATATGCTGCTGATAAAATTACAGTTTTAGAAAATTTGACTCGAGAAAAATTGTTAAAACTGAAACAAATATTTTCTTTAATGGAATCTTTTTTCCACGGTAAAAGCTCTGGTCTAGATCCTCTAAATAGTTACCTAAGCTTACCTATTTTAATAAATTCTAAAGAGCACATAGAGCCAGCAGGAATTCCTTCACAGAAAGAAGGGAAAGGGGCTGTTTTTTTGTTAGATTCTGAACAAATTGGAGAAACAGAACCAATGGTAAGTATTTTCATGAACAAGATGAAAAATGAAGGTTTCAGAAAAATGATTAGCGAAGATTTTTCAACAATAACGGATGCTTGTATTGAAGATTTTTTACAAGGAAACATCAAGTCGTTGTTTGGGAATGTAAAATCATTGTCTAAAATTGTTTTAAAGAACTTTAAACCAATGATTCCAGACGCTTTTCATAAGGTTTGGGAACAGGGAATACAAAGTAATGCCTATTATTTGAAACTTTGTGGCTCTGGTGGAGGTGGCTATATTTTAGGTTTTACAGAAGATTATAAAAAAACTCAAAAAATCCTGAAAGACCACAAATTAGAGTTGGTTTACAGGTTCTAGTTATATGTTTTCCCCTAAACTCAATATATCTATTCTCAAATTTTTCAGTTTTTTTTCTGTGATAAGAGGATACAATATTCTTGTTTTAATTATCGCTCAATATTTAGCAGCGATTTTTATATTTTCTCCTACAAAAATACTTAAAAACACCCTTTTCGATATTCATTTATTTTATATCATTTTAGCAACAATATGTGTGGTGGCGTCTGGCTATCTGATTAATGATTTTTATGATGCAAAACTTGATAAAATCAATCGTCCATTGAAAGCACGAATTGATAATTATGTAAAACAATCTACCAAGTTATCATTGTATTTCATTTTAAATATTTTAGGAGTTATTTTTGGACTTCTTATTTCTTGGAGAGCCGCCCTCTTTTTTGCTATTTATATTTTTGGTATTTGGTTGTATTCCCACAAGCTTAAGAGGTACCCATCCATCGGAGTTTTTTCTGCAACGATGCTTACAATTCTTCCTTTTTTTGCGGTTTTTGTGTATTTTAAAAACTTTTCGAAGATCATTTTTGTGCATGCATTTTTTTTGTTTTTAGTAATCATGATCAGAGAGTTGTTAAAAGACTTACAAAGTATGAAAGGAGCAGTAGTTCATAACTATGACACCTTTCCTATTGTCTATGGAGAGAAAAAAACCAAGTTAGTATGCCTTTTTTTATTGACCTTAACGATATTTCCAATTATCATTTTATTTAGTTTTCCTGCATTAAGTTATATGAGGTATTATTTTTATATTGTTTTAATTGTTTTCTTTTTTTTAGGGATTTATCTTTGGAAATCATCCGAACTAAAGCATTATCGAAGGATGCATAATGTTCTCAAGATACTCCTTTTAATAGGTGTTTTTGCTATCATTTTTATTGACACCTCACTCTTAGTAGAAAAAGTGATGGACAGATTAAATTAAGATTTTTATCCCTATTTTTGCAAAAAATTTATTTTAAGTAATGAAATCAAACAAAAACTCGTCGAGAGGACGACAAGAAGGTAAAAAAAAGACTCCTTTAAACAGGAAAAGCACCAAAAAAGAGTTTAAAAAAATTAAAGAGACTCCACAATCTGATGCATCGTCAGGAATTCGGCTAAATAAATACATTGCAAACTCAGGAATCTGTTCTCGTAGAGAAGCGGATACGTATATTGAGCATGGAAGTGTGGAGATAAATGGGAAACTTGTCACAGAGATGGGGTATAAGGTGCAACCAGATGATGTTGTTCGTTTTGATGGAACTTCCATCACTCCAGAGCAAAAAAAGTATGTTCTTTTAAATAAGCCTAAAAACTATATCACCACAATGGACGATGATCGCGGTAGAAAAACGGTCATGGAGCTAATTGCGAATGCGTCCAAAGAAAGAATATATCCAGTTGGGAGGTTGGATAGAAATACGACAGGATTGTTGTTATTTACTAATGATGGCGATTTGGCAAAAAAATTAACGCATCCTAAACACAATGTTCGAAAATTATATCATGCTTCTCTAGACAGAAAACTAGAATTAAGAGATTTAGAGAAATTACGTGGAGAAGTGATTATAGAAGGTAGAAAAGTATTTATCGATGCAATATCCTATGTAAATGGTGAACCAAAATCAGAAATAGGAATTGAAATTCATTCTGGTAGAAATAGAATTGTTCGTAAAATTTTTGAACATGTTGGGTATAAAGTGAATAAATTAGACAGGGTTGTTTTTGCAGAGCTTACCAAGAAAAACTTACCAAGAGGTCGATGGAGACCCCTAACCAATTTAGAAGTAACCAATCTTCAAATATTGAAATAAAAAAAATCCAGCAATTTGCTGGATTTTTTTTTGTTTATTTCTTTATGAGCTTGAAGGAGCCTATGATTCTATTTGAATCATCATAGGTTCTTAACAGATATATATTCTTTGTTAATTTTGAAAGATCTATTGTTTGAGAACTTGACTTTATGAGTTCTCTTCCTGTTAAATCAAAAACTTTAGCCGTAGAAAAATCAAAAGATATATGTATGAATGAGGACGTTGGGTTTGGAAATATCACAAACTCATTTGCTTCAATGTCATCTGTACTCAGGGAGGTTCCTGCATAACTTATTGAATTGTTTTCAATTAAATAATAAGTAACATAAGGTTCCTCACCTAGATTACCATTTGGATCTGTTATTTCTAATTTGATCTCAATATACCCATCCTCTAAGGAAGATAAGTCTAGGTTTGAAATATTAAACTCTTCCGATGAAATATCTCCCGTAAAAGTTAATGGATCCGTCGAATTTATTTGTTTAACACCGGAGATTCTTGATGCATTTGAATTGTAGTTTTGTGCGCTAGCTGAATAGGTTCCACCAACATCTTCACTTTCTACAACAACATCAATAAGTAACTCATCAATGCTTGAAGAGCCATCATTCTGGAGATTAGATCTCGTGTAATAAGCTTTAGGATATACGACATCTTTGGTGTACGCTGTTGTTTTTGTGGCGACTAACCTATCTTCAGAATCTGTAAGTTGTACCGTCAAATTAACTTCACCATCTAAAATACCAGTGGTATTTAAATTTTCTACAATTTCTTCATCGGCACTTAAGCTACCCTCACTTCTCACAATAGCACCACCTCCAAATCTTGAGTAAATGGTGGCAACATAATTAAGACCCGCACATGGTTTACAAGACATTTTTGCTTTTATAGCATCTACATTTCCAGCGTTAATTACTTTATCGGTAATTTCAATTTCTAGAGGTTCTTCTAATTCAATATCAGATTGAATAATATCAAAACGAACATACTCTTCAAAATTGTAGCTTTTTGTATTTCCTACTTTATCAATAATTACAATGTCGGAAATACCCCAAACACCAGCTGCAGAACCTTGTGGAAGTACTAAATCAAATCTATAATTACGCCATATTGAGTCTAAAACAGGCTCAGTATCTCCTGTGTCAATATCAGGATGATTCATTGTTTCATTCCCTGTTTGATAACTAAATTTTTCTCCTTTGGGATCTCTTAAAGTAAGATTTAAATTACCAATACCAGCTTCATAACCTGGAAAATCTGATAAATCTCTGGCGTTAAAGTTAATATCTACCCTAGTTTCACCATTAGGTGCTGATGGGTTCGTGGGTTCAGCAACAACTGTAATATTATTTAAATCTATTTCTGGCTTTACAATATCTGGATATTTTGTTTCTACATAAACTGAATCTTTTAGTGCTGCAAAACTGCTGATATTATCAACAAACCCAGCATTATCTGGGTTGTTTGAAAAATTAACCCAACTAGAGTTTCCAGCCTCATCTCCTGTATACATTGAGGTTACAGCATAATATCCAGATGGATAATAGTCTTCTATAAAAAAGAAGCCTTCCAACTCTTTAATCAAATCGTTGGGGTTTTTTGCAAACGTTCCTGCTTCTTTAAAGTAAGTTTCAGCTTGATCTGGATTTGGAAAATCTATTCTTACAACTGCACCATTTCCACTTAATTCTAGAGGTTCTTCCCATCTAACATTTAATTTTACGGCTTGGCCAGGCTCTCCATTATCATCAAAATTACCATTAGCATTAAAGGTACTATCTATTCTTGAAATTTGATAATCTAAAAACTTTGGAGGTATAATATCTTCTTTAGGGTTTTCAATCCATAGTTTTGCTCCAACAGTAGAGGTGTTTTCATATCTTTTATTCCTTACTTGATCAAAAATTGCTGCAGAACCCATGTTCCAATAGCCATTTTTAGCATATTTGCTTAGAGTAGCAGATCCTACTAGAATAGAGTCAATAGTACCATTTTGAGGTGTCAATCTTATATCAAATATTGTCCCTATAGATGATGCAAATCTAGTATAAACTTCTACGGCTCCGTCTACAGCAGGATCTTCAGAGTCGAGAATTACTTTCATTGTGATTATTTTATCCTCTCCTGGAGCACCTTCAACGTCTAAGTCAAGTTCTATGATTTTGCCAGGAAAGATGTAATCTGGATATAAATTATACACAGTAAAGGTTAAATCTTCTCGTATTAAAGATACATAACGTGTACCATGCATAATACGATCTCTTATAAATTCATATTTTTTTTGAGATACGTTTATTAAACGATCAGGATTTGTTAAATAAATAGCAATTGATTCAGCCATATCTTCATTTGGATTTTTTGCATGTGCATAGGCAGAAACAAATTCTGTAGTATTGTAGGTTGACCATCCCGATGCAGACGTTGGATCTTCAAACCAACCTCCAAGTTCTGTCCAATCCTCTTTGGTTGTGTCATCAAAAGTATATTCCCATAAAAAATGTGCTTTTTCGTGTAAAATTAAACGTCTTGTATCACTTAAATTCCCTCCAATAAAAGCTTTGCTCATAAATTCTGTAGTTTTTAAGCCTGTCCAAGCAATTGCGGCAGCTGGTTTATAAGTAGGATCAGGGTGTTCTTGACCATCTATTCTACGAACCAAATATTTTAATCCTTCTTGCTTATGAAAACCTTCTGGTAATTCTTCAAACATTCCCAAAATTTCTAATTTTTCTGTTTTGTAAAAATCTTGGAAATTAGAATTATCATCACCCATAAAGGTGGCATTTTCTTCCTCAAAAATTTGTGCAAATTCACTTGGTTTTACAAATTGAATTCCAAAACGTTCTCTAGCTAACCAATTTAATACTTCTTCATTCTTCGCAAAATCGGTAATAAAGCTCACCACAGCATGATATAATCTTTTAGAATAGAATTTACCACGAATACCATCTAGTTTAACAATTTGAGGATTGGCATAGGTAAAAGCACTTTGACTTATTGTGGCATAAGGAACATCGCTTGCATTACTAATGGTAATATCGTCACTTAATTCTTGATCGGTAAGCATAAAAACACCTCTCACTTTTTCTCCTGTACTAAAATCTATTGTATTTCCTTCTCCATAAGGTTGGTAAGGTAAATTAGAAAACATTTTATACAACCGAAAACTATCTTCTTTGGACCAAGGTTGTATGGAGTCTGATAACACAACACCATATTCTGTTCTTAACTTTATAGAAGAAAAATCTGTAGGTACATTTACAGTATCATTCAGTATGATAATTTCTGTTGGTTCAGCAACATAAGATTGTGTGGAATGCCCTGCTGCAGATCCATCATCTCGCCAATTATAGGAAAAATCACCTTCGGTGGCTTCTGTTAAACCAAGAGTTATTTGCGTGTCATTTGGGATCGATACTACTTGTTGTGAAGGGTAGGTATAACCAGTTGCGTCAAGTTTGACAGCCCAATTACCATCGCTAAGAGAAAACACAGCTGATGTAGGTGAATCACTTGCATGGATCCACTTTTTCAATAGGGATTCAGATGATTTTTGTACAATGACCCTTATAGAATCATTTTCTTTTATTCCATTAACATTGACTTCAAATTGAGTTTGAGAAAAAATGGAAACAGTGAGCAACAGAAAAGTTAATTTAATAAGCGTATTTTTTATCATAATTTTTTATTTAAAAACTGATAGATTGAATGTTTTGAACTCTTAATTTTTTCAATTTACTCAGTAAATTTAGTTTTTTTAAAATACAAAACTAGCCCATATTTGGCTCATTTTCTTTATATTTATGAGATGTTATATTTATTTGCGAGTGTTTTACTGTTTTCTATTAATAATTTGTTGTGGAAGCATTTCACTCTAAAACAAAATATATACGTGATTATGTTCAAACGATCTAGCTTTACTTGCTTGTTTATAGGGGTAATTTTAGCGGTGGTTTTGTTTTATAATCGACAAGAATTTACCCTAAAAGAGATCCTTAACTTATTTATGATAAGTAGTTTGGGGTTCGCAGGTTTGAGTTTTTTAGTACTTGGATTCAAGAAAGGAAGTATCTTACAATATGCAATTTATAGCCTTTTATTCACCTTTATTTTAGGTTTTACTCTAGAGTATCAAATAAATCATGATTGGTATTGGAATATTTTTTCGTTGTTATTTGTAAGTTTTGGCTATTTATATTTTATATTTAAACAGTTCAAAGAGCAGACAATTACTCTAAAATCTGGACAGGCTCACCTATACTTCTTTTTAGCACATTGTTGCTTTTCTATGCTACTAATTTTACAAATGGATTTTTTGGAGCGAATACCTGAGGTGGCAATTGCTTTTATTCAGGAGTTGTGTATATTCATTTTTGCTGGGATCATCATATCAATGCAACCAAGAACTTCTAAAGCTAAGAAAATTCCCATATGGCAGTTTGCAATTTTTGCCTTACCCATTACTCTGGCAGTTTTTTTAGGTTTAAAAGGGTTAAAAGTTACCAGCCCATTTTATTCGTCACTTATGGGGCTTTTAACACCAATTATAACGCTAGTTTTAGGGATATTTTTAGGAAACGAGAAACTCAACCTGAAATCGCTTCTTGGCTTGTTGATGATAGTCGTAGGGATGTTAATCTTTTATTTAAACTGATAAGTACATGAAAGTAGAACAACAACAACTTCGAACTGATATCGAGATAAAAATTGGCTTCAAAATTGTGTCTTCATCGGATATTAAAACATTTGTAAACATACTAAGGGAAAATCAAATAGTAGATTTAAGTTATAATACTTTAAGGCGTTTTTGGGGTTTGCTACCTGAAACTAAAGCAAGACAAAATACCTTAAACAAGTTATCCCTTTTTTTAGGATATCAGTCCTATCTTAGTTATATCAAAGAAAAAAATAAATTTGAACTGTGGCATACGGAGGTTAAATTACAGCGCCTTAAATACCAAGAAGATCTTACTGTTTCAGATTTAAATTTCATAAATAAAATCATCAAATACCAGGGGAGTATCCATTATTTTATAGCCTTATTTGAACATGCTGTTCAATATGAAAAATGGAACTACATCCAAACGCTTTTCAACTCAAAACATTTCAATTTAACAGGTAAAAAGAAAATTGAAGCCTTAGAATTCAATGTTAAGATAGCTTCTTTAATTTTTATAAAACTAAAATCAATTCCTTTAAACGATTTTAAAAAGCTCATGCCCAATTTGATTGAAATAACAAAATTTAAGGAAAATGTACTTTATATTTATGTAGATCTTACTAACATGAATGGAAGGTATGGGTATTTGATAGATCTGATAGATAAGAAAAAGGCGGAACATCAAGAAAAGGTTTTTATTGAACTCCTTAAAGGTCTAGTTCAATTTTTAAATCACGGTCAAACGAATAAGATAAGGATTGACGAATCAACTCTTTTGAACTTACCTGTAACTTTAAGAGGGCGCTATTTAGGTTTTCAAATTTTATATGCTTCACAAATTTCTGATCAAAATTTAGAACAATATTATTGGAGTTTATTTTTTGATTTAATAGCTGAAGAAAACGATATAAGAAATTTCTTACATGAATTTATTCATCATCTACTTTTAGCCAAACGATTTAAAAAATTGAACTTTATCATGAGTAAGTATTATGAAGATATTTTAGACATATTTCATGTCCACAATTATCTTGATGTATTTATTTATGATCTTATAGATGCTATGTTTAGTTTAAGATCATCTGACATCAAAAGAGCTAAAATTGTTTTTAAAAATTTAGATATTGACAAGATTTTATACGATTCATATTGTGATTATTACCTAATCTTTTATAACATTACCGGTTATCACTTAAGCGATAGCCAAATAGAAAAAAGTAAATTTAAACAAGATTATTTAAATTTAAAAGAGCTGTTTGGTTTTATGCTATTTAGTGAAGACTACCTTTTACATTTTTTTGAATAGGAGTATTTTACTGTTTAGCCACATCACCAAAATTGTCCTACACCCCTCAACAAACTACCTTTATCGAAATAATGAACCGAATAAAAATATATTATTTATTTTTGAATTGATCAATAATAATTAATGAAGTAATTGACAAAAAAATAAAATTTTAAATATGAAGTTTAAATATCTTTTCTTAATTGGATTTCTAGTAGTACTATCACAAGATGCTTTTACTCAAGGAATAGGCCCCAATAATTGGCGTACTTTTGCTTCCATAGCTCGGTATGATAAAGCGAATCTTGAATTAAAATTACACATGAAAGCTGAAAATAGAGTAGTCTTTATGGGGAACTCTATTACTGAAGGTTGGATTCAGATGAGATCAGATTTCTTTAAAGACAGAGATTATATTAATAGAGGTATTGGTGGACAAACTACACATCAAATGTTGTTAAGGTTTAGACAAGATGTCGTTGATTTAAATCCAAAAGCTGTGGTTATCCTAGCGGGTACAAATGATCTTGCAGGGAATACAGGATATGCTTCTATTGAAACAATTATTGGGAATATTAAATCGATGGCAGAAATTGCACATGCAAATGGGATTAAAGTGATTATTTCCTCAATTTTGCCAGCCATAGAATATCTCTGGAAACCTGGGTTAGAACCTGCGGTCAATATTGTTAAAATTAACAAAGCTCTTAAAACGTATGCTTCAAAAAATAATTTTATTTATCTAGATTATTATTCGGCAATGGTAGATGATAAAGGAGGTTTAAAAGTGCCTGATTATACTGCTGCAAATGATCTTGTTCATCCAAATATAAATGGCTATTTAGTAATGGAAAAATTAGCAGAAAGAGCAATTAAAAAAGCATTACAATAATAATTATGAAAAAGCATCTTTCATATTTTAGTTGTTTATTTTTATTATTTTTTTCTTGTAAAAATTTTGAGAAAAGTGAATTGGAACTCAATCCGCTTTTTTCTAATCACATGGTACTTCAACAAAAAGAAAATGTTGCTTTTTGGGGAAAATATGTACCTAATAGTTCTGTAACAGTTAAAGGAACTTGGGGAGAGGCATCTTCCTGTACATCCGATAATGATGGAAACTGGAAGCTACTTATACCAACGACTGAGGCAGGGGGTCCATTCGAGATAGATATTATTACTAAAGACACTACTCTTACCCTAAAAGATGTAATGATTGGAGAGGTTTGGTTGGCTTCTGGACAATCTAATATGGAAATGGATTTTGATTATTGTTGTAATACTACAGATAAATCAGAAATAGAACTGTCTACGGCTAATTATCCTCAAATTAGAATGTTCAATGTAAGCAAACAGATAAGTTCATTGCCTACAAAAAAAATCAAGGGGAACTGGAAGGGTGCTGTTGGAAAAGACATTACTAAATTTAGTGCCGTTGGATATTTTTTTGCTAAAAAATTACACAAAGAATTGAAGGTGCCTGTTGGAATCATTAATGCAAGTTGGGGGGGGACAGATATCGAAGCTTGGACTAGCAGAGAAAAACTAAGTACAATAGATTTTTTAGATGAAACAATGAATTCTTATGATACCTTAGTGAATAGATTTCTAAAATCAAAACAATGGTTTTCTCAATTTAATTCTGTAAAATTACCTTCAGATATTTGGTATTTGTTTCTTGAAGATTCCATAGGAGCTCCCGATAAGTGGGGAGAATTAGATTTCAAAGATCAAAAATATGTTGCTTCAGATTATCATGACTATGCTCAGTGGAAACAACTAGAATTACCGGGTTCATTTGATAATATTTTTGAAACTAATGATTTTGACGGAGCTATTTTGTTCAGAAAATCATTTACATTAAAAGAAGTGAGAGGAGATTACACGTTAAACATAGGCCCAATAACTGACATGGATTTCACCTATGTGAATGGAAAAAATATTGGAGCTAGTTTAGGTAAAGTTAGTTTAACTAACAAAGTATATACAATCCCAAAAAACATTCTGAAAGTAGGTGAAAACAATATTGTTATTAGGGTTATAAACCAATATAAAGAGGGTAGGGTTGGAGAAATATCATTGATAAACCCTTCAGGAGTCTCCACATCATTGGCAGGAAAATGGAACTATCGGGTTTCTGCTGAAGTATTTGATCAAATAAATGAGGAGTTTTTCACTTGGCCTTATTACTCTTTTTATTTATACGAAGACCAACCTATTGATTTTTCGAAAAGAACGCGAGTTCAAAGCTACACTCAAAACTCAAAATCAGCCCTTTTTAATGGAATGATCAACCCTCTAATTCCTTATAATATAAAAGGATCTATTTGGTATCAAGGAGAAAATAATGTAGCAAGGTATCGAGAATATGAAACTTTATTTCCTGCAATGATAGAAGATTGGCGCGAAAAATGGAATGCAAAATTTCCATTTTATTTTGTTCAAATAGCGCCTTATAAGAATTACAACGGACTATCTTCATTATTACGAGATGCTCAAAGAAAAACGTTAAAAGTTGATAAAACCGGTATGGTAGTAACCTTAGATATTGGTGATATAGATGACATACACCCTTCAAATAAACACGACGTAGGGAACAGACTTGCAGGTTTGGCATTGCAGAATGAGTATGAAAAAAATAGCGTTGCTTCCGGGCCATTATACAAGCGTTTTGAAGTGGCTGAGAATACGCTAATAATTGAATTTGATTTTATCGGTTCTGGCTTAATGACCCATGATTCTGAATTGTCTGAATTTGAAATTGCGGGTGCTAATAAGCTATTTGTTCCTGCGAAAGCAATAATTATAAACAACAAGGTTCATGTTCGTTCTTCTAGCGTTCAAAAGCCGATACATGCAAGATATGCATGGAAAGATATTAGTGTTGCAAGTTTATTTAATAAAGAAGGGTTGCCAGCCTCTTCTTTTACAACAGAATAATGAATGTGCGTTCAACTAAAAGTTCTTGTTACAATCGGTTTGCTATAATTTGTTGAACTACTTCAGGATTTAATAAGGTAGAAACATCCCCTAAATTGTCCATTTCATTACATGCAATTTTCCGCAAAATACGTCGCATAATTTTTCCAGAACGTGTTTTTGGCAACCCTTCTGAAAATTGAATTTTATCCAGTTTAGCAATTGGACCAATTCTATCTGTAATGAGCTGATTAATTTCTTTTCTTAAGTTATCATGATTTCTTGATTCACCGATATCCTTTAGAGTAATATACCCATATAAAGCACTTCCTTTAATATCATGAGGAAAACCAACAATGGCAGATTCTGCGACTGCAGGATGTTCGTTGATCGCATCTTCTATAGGAGCAGTTCCAAGGTTATGACCAGAAACGATGATTACATCATCTACTCGTCCAGTAATTCTATAATAACCAACTTCATCCCTCAAGGCTCCGTCACCTGTAAAATACATCTGATCAAAAGCAGAAAAGTAAGTTTCTTTATACCGTTGGTGATTCCCCCATATGGTTCTTGCCATACTAGGCCAAGGAAATTTAATACACAATCTACCTTCTACTTGATTTCCTTTTAATTCTTTTCCGTTTTCATCCATTATTGCTGGTTGAATACCAATAAAAGGGAGTGTTGCATAGGTGGGTTTTGTTGGAGTTACATAAGGAATGGGGGTAATCATCATTCCTCCTGTTTCTGTTTGCCACCAGGTATCAATAATAGGACTTTTCTTCTTTCCAATAGTATCATTGTACCAATGCCATGCTTCTTCATTAATTGGCTCACCAACAGAACCTAAAACTTTTAAAGAAGACAAATCATATTTATCTACCAATTCTGCTCCCTGTTTAGCCAGAGCTCTGATCGCAGTTGGAGCGGTATAAAATTGTGTTACTCTATGTTTATCTACAATTTCCCAAAAACGCCCGAAATTAGGATAACTAGGAACCCCCTCAAACATTACTGAAGTTGCCCCATTTGCCAGTGGACCATATACAATATAAGAGTGTCCTGTAATCCAACCAATATCTGCAGTACACCAATACACATCATTCTCTTTATATTGAAAAGCATTTTTAAACGTATACGCAGTATATACCATATAACCAGCAGTTGTGTGCACCATCCCTTTTGGCATTCCAGTGGAGCCTGAAGTGTATAAAATAAATAAAGGGTCTTCTGCCTCCATTATTTCTGCCTCACATTCTATAGATGCTAGGTCTAATAGTGGTTGTAACCATTGATCACGACCCTCTTTCATGTAGATTTCTGAGTGGATTCTTTTTGCTACTAAAACAGTTTCTACACAAGAACAATTTTCTAAGGCTTCATCTACAATCCCTTTTAAATCAATGGTTTTTGCACCCCGAAAAGATCCATCTGATGTAATCACCATTTTACAATCGGCATCGTTAATTCTTGTAGCCAATGCTGTTGCAGAAAATCCTGCAAAAACTACTGAATGAACGGCTCCAATTCTTGCACAAGCAAGTGTTGCAATTGCTAATTCTGGGATCATTGGAACGTATATACAGACTCTATCTCCTTTTTGTATTCCTTGCTTTTTTAAAACATTCGCAAACTTGTTGACTCTTTCATATAACTGTCTATAGGTAATATGCTCTGCCGCTTCAGTTGGATCATTGGGTTCAAATAATAAGGCAGTTTTATCTCCACGAGTAGCTAAATGTCTATCAATACAATTTTCTGTAATATTTAATTGCGCGCCCTCGAACCACTTCACTGCTGGTTTTGAGAAATCCCATTCCAAAACAGTATTCCACTTTTTCCGCCAAACAAAATGCTCTTCGGCAATTTCTTCCCAAAAATTTTCTGGTTCTCGAATAGACTTTCTGTATACTTGATAATATTCCTCTAAATGTTTTATATGATAATTACTCATTTGCCATAATTAGTTTTCAGTTGCTATTACTTAGCTGTTAGTTTCTATTATAAATTGGATTACTGATTACCATTCAATATTTTGATCAATAAATTCAATTAAATTTTTAGCCATTATTTCTTGATCTTCAATCGTAGGATGACCCTCTGATTTTAGATAAGGCATAAAATGTGTCTGTATTTTTTTGTCATTAAGATTTGCTACGGCAAGTTTAATATACTCCATCCATTTTGAACCTTGTTTTGCAGCATCCATACTTCCAAGTGTGCATATAATATTCGCTTTCGGGTAGTTATTTCTTAAATTAGTTATAAATTGCTGATAAGCGTTTATAATTTCTTCTTCTGTTGGAGGGGTATCTCCAAATCGTTTTTTAAACTCTTCGTGTTCTGGTAAATTTACCAGCCAAGTGTCGTTCTGAAATAAGTTAACGACAACAATATCGGGTTCATCTGCGGATAAATCCCATTTGCTATTTGGATCTAAAGGATTTAATCTGTCATATATTTCTGGCATTATTTGGGGAACCCAACTAACGGTTATACCAATACCACTTCTACAAATGCATTTATATTTAGCATCATAGTGTCTAGCTGTAATTGCTGCATAACTTAAATAATTATTAGTATAAGTACTGTCTGGAGAATCTTTTCCTGAAAAATCTTCAATGGCAAAACCTGCTGTAATAGAATTTCCATAAAATTCTATCTTTCTATTTTTTGGTGCAGATTTTGATAAAAGTTTAGCGCCACTATTTATTTTAAAACCATAAAAACTAGTTTTTCCTCTATCCCATTCGGCTCTTTTAAAAAGCTCAATAGTGTGCTTTCCTTTAGACAATCCTGAAGCTAATTGATGGTATTGTTTCACCTTACTTGGTCTCAAAATAGAAATAGAGTCATTATCTAAAATGACATTATAATAATTATCTCCAGATTCGTCTTTTAAAAGAGCTTCAATAGATTCGCCTTCAAAATTTATCTTTATAGAACTCCCAGACCAATAGATATCTGCGGCTTCTTCTTGAGAGAAATCTATTCTTCCAGAAAACGCTATTTCAGAATTTGAAAAAGGGATTATTAATTCGTTATTATTTTTGCAAGACATTAAAATTACTGTGATAATAAATAGAAGTTTATGAATTTTTCTCATGTTTGTAAATTTCACATTAACTAATGTGTTGCCTTTCCAGCACCACTTGGAATCCTAATATTAGCGACTATTTCTTGAACTTCATCTGGCGGATCTGGAGTAAATTTAGAGACAACTATTGCTATTATGAAATTAATGATCATTGCTACAGTTCCAAATCCTTCTGGAGATATTCCAAACCACCAGTCTTCTTTTTGACCTCCGCCGAACCAATCAAATTTAAACTTTAACATATAGAATAGCATCGTTAAAATACCTGCGATCATCCCTGCAATAGCTCCTTCTTTATTCATTTTTTTTGTAAAAATGCCTAAAATAATTGCCGGAAAAAAAGAGGCTGCTGCCAAACCAAATGCTAAAGCAACTGTGGCTGCCACAAAATCTGGTGGATTGATGCCAAAATAACCTGCCACACAAACTGCTACAAATGCAGACAAACGTGCAGCCATTAGCTCTCCTTTTTCAGAGATATTTGGTTGGATCATTTTTTTTATTAAATCATGAGATACTGAGGCAGATATTACCAACAACAATCCTGCTGCTGTAGACAATGCTGCCGCTAATGCTCCCGCCGCAACCAAAGCAATTACCCAGTTTGGTAATTGTGCAATTTCTGGGTTTGCCAACACCATAATATCTTTATCTATTGTCAACTCATTTACTGAGGCATCTTCTACATATTGTATTTTTCCGTCCTTATTTTTATCATTAAAAGAAAGCAACCCTGTTTCTTCCCAGGTAGTAAACCAATCTGGCATATTTTTATAATCTTGATTGTTTACGGTTTCTATCATATTCGTTCTTGCAAAAACTGCAATTGCGGGTGCAGTTGTATATAAAATCATAATAAATAATAACGCCCAACCTGCAGACTTGCGTGCATCGGAAACTTTTTTAACTGTAAAAAAACGAACGATTACATGGGGTAATCCTGCCGTGCCCACCATTAAAGCTGCTGTTATAAAAAATACGTCTAAGGTAGATTTACTACCAGAGGTGTATGCTGCAAATCCTAATTCTCTATGCAACTTATCTAATTTATCTAATAAATAAACTCCATTTTCATCCAAACCTCCAAAACCTAATTGTGGAATAGGATTTCCTGTCATTTGAATCGATATGAAAATAGCGGGAACCATAAACGCAAAAATAAGTACACAATATTGTGCAACTTGAGTGTATGTAATTCCTTTCATTCCTCCCAAAACAGCATAAAATAAAACGATAATCATTCCAATGATTACCCCGGTGTTAATGTCAACTTCTAAAAAACGAGAAAATACCAACCCTACACCTCGCATTTGTCCAGCAACGTAAGTAAATGAAACTAAAAGTGCACAAAAAACAGCAACAGTTCTGGCAACGTTAGAATAATAACGATCACCAATAAAATCAGGTACCGTAAACTTTCCGAATTTTCTTAAATATGGGGCTAATAATAACGCCAATAAAACGTAACCACCTGTCCAACCCATCAAATAAACCGATCCGTCATAACCGCTGAAAGAGATCAATCCAGCCATTGAAATAAACGAAGCAGCAGACATCCAATCTGCAGCAGTTGCTAATCCGTTCGCAAGTGGGGACACACCACCACCAGCAACGTAAAATTCTTTGGTTGATCCTGCTCTAGACCAAATTGCGATACCGATGTACAATGTAAAGGTGATTCCTACGAACAACCAAGTCAAAGTTTGTAATTCCATAATTAACTGTCTAAATTATATTTTTTATCTAATTTGTTCATCAATTTTATGTACACAAAAATTAAAACTGTAAAAACATAAATTGATCCTTGTTGGGCAAACCAAAATCCAAGTTTAAATCCACCCATTCTGATTGTATTTAATTCATCAACAAAAAGAATTCCGCAACCAAAAGAAACAATAAACCATATTGATAACAAAATTGCTAAGTATTTTAAGTTGGTCTTCCAGTACTTTTTTTGATGACTTTTTTTCATTTTTTAGTTGATTTAATTTGGGTCTTATTTACAGGATGGTTGTTTTGATTTTCTTCCAAACTCTAATTAGTGAAATTCCAGAAATAATGGCAGTTACTGTTAACGGGACAGCATAATTATACTCACCATAAATCCAATAACCTGTTGCAAACATGCAACTGTATATCAGTACACACCCGATTAACATAGCGACAATTCCAGAAGGAACACTCCATTCTGCATCTTTGTTTTTGATCTTAATTCCTTCTTTTTTTGCAACGTTTACTACTTTAGACCATCCAGGACCTCCAGGCTGTGTTTTTATGTAAAAGTTTTGCAATACCTCGTTGCTTTCGGGTTGTGTCATATAAGTAGCTATTAACCATATAAAAGTGGTTATCAAAACCACGAATGGGTATTCATAATACGCTTCAAATACGCCACTCTCTGGAGCAAATAAATAATCTCCAACAGAGGTTAATTTTAGGACAATTGAAATGATACCAGAGGCAAACATTGCTGTAATTTCACTCCATGCGTTAATTCGCCACCAGAACCAACGTAGAATAAAAATCAATCCAGTACCTGCTCCGAATACCAACAACACTTCAAATAATTGCAATGCGTTTTGGAGTAGTAAAGCCAATAAGGCACTTAAAACCATTAAAACAACTGTAGAGATTCTTCCTACAGTTACAAGTCTTTTTTCAGATGCTTTTGGGTTTATTTGTTGCTTGTAAAAATCATATACCATATACGATGAACCCCAATTAAGTTGTGTTGATATTGTACTCATGTAGGCAGCTATTAACGAAGCGAGTACCAATCCAAGCAATCCGCTTGGTAATTTAGTAAGCATCGCAGAATAGGCTAAATCATGCCCTAATTTATCGGAAGGAATATTTGGGAAAGCTTCTTGAATACTTGCTAAATCTGGAAAGATAACTAATGATGCTAATGCGACTAAGATCCAGGGCCAAGGTCTTAATGCATAGTGCATAATGTTAAAGAAAAAGGTAGCTCCAATAGCATGATTTTCATCTTTTGCAGCTAGCATTCGCTGAGCAATATAGCCTCCTCCTCCAGGTTCTGCTCCAGGATACCAAGAACTCCACCACTGAACAGCTAAGGGAATAATGAATAAGGTTATTAAGGCTTGTTTGTCACTGAAATCGGGTAATATTGAAAGTTTACTCACTACATGTTCGTTTGCCACTAGAGCTTCTAAACCTCCTACTTCTGGAATATTTACTAAATAATATGCCGCCCCAATAGCACCTCCCATGGCTACAAAGAACAATACAAAATCAGTATATACTACTCCTTTAAAACCTCCTAAAACACTAAAAACAACTGTAATTAAACCTGCGCTAATTACCGTTTGCCAGGGTTCTAAACCCAACATAATACCGCCAATTTTTATCGCAGCCAATGTGACTGCAGACATCGTAATAACATTAAAAATAACGCCTAGATAAATGGCTCTAAACTTTCTTAAAAAACTCGCTGGAGCGCCCCCGTATCGGAATTCATAAAATTCAATATCGGTTTTAACATTTGACTTTCTCCATAGTTTTGCATACACAAAAACAGTTAATAAACCTGTTATTAAAAAAGCCCACCATACCCAATTACCCGAAACACCATTTGTTCTAACAATGTCTGTAACTAAATTGGGAGTATCTGTAGAAAAAGTTGTAGCTACCATAGAAACTCCCAGTAACCACCAAGGCATAGTTCTTCCCGAAAGAAAAAACTCAGAAGAATTTTCACCTGATTTTTTAGAAACATAAACTCCTATACAGAGTGTAATTGTAAAGAATAAAACAATTATTGTATAGTCTAAAGTACTCAATGATATCATAGTAAATCTTTGTTTTTTTATAAATTACATTTATTGTTTCTTGGATATTTTAAATACTATTGATCCACACCATGAAATATACAAAAAACATAATAATGGGAGTATAAAAGAAAAATTAACTTCAGAAACACCAATAATTTTAATATCATTTACTGCTGTTCCGCCTAGATCGATATTCATTCTTTTCTTTGAAACGATATTTTTTTTCATACTTAATTTAGTTAAAATAAAAAACAAGAACTAGATGATCCAGCTCTTGTTTTAAATCTTTAGTTAATTCACACAAAAGAAAACAATTTACATATTTTAAAGAAACTCATATCATGAATAATTTCAAAATTAGTTCGACCAATAACAATTTTTTTAAGACAGAGGTTTATTTCCATATTGATTGCATACTATTTTAATGAAGTATTCTTTTAACTGGTTGGTTTTTTATTAATTTTCTATTAAATAATCTGTAGATCTTAAATCCTAAATCAGTAAGGTGAACCCCGTCTACAGTTCTTTCGTTATCCATTTTTTCGTGTTGCTTATCTATGATATAATAAACATTTTGAATTCCACTTTTTAAAATATTATCATATTCATTTTTAAGAGCTAAATTTTCTTGGATCAATTCTGTTTCTGTTGTCTTATCCATAAAAGCCGTCTCATACATCATATTTTAAACAAGGACCATAGCTGTATTAGGTTGTTTTTTCGTATTGTTTTTACGAGTGGTAAAACACGTTTTTTAACTTCCTCTGTATTTATGTTTTATAAACATTCAATTACATAAAAGTTAGCATCAATTCCAATCTCTAGTTGAGTAACTCCATCATATAAGGGTAAAAATAACTTGTACTCTCGAAATTCAGGAGTCAGATTTTTTATGAGTTCATATTCATTTATGCTATCCGAAGGGACGTCCTTATTTTGGTGTTTTTTTCTCCTACAAGGGCTCCTGCTGTAGTTACATATCTCTATTTATTATTATATTTTATATATATATCTATTCCTTTAATACCAGTAGATGCCATATGAGGCATGTCAAAATCATTTAATACAGTCTATTTTAAACCGATACTTGTCGAATTCGAGTGAAATCGAACAGTTATTCCTGCAGATGCTTTTGATAAGTCACAAACAGGTTCTCTTACTTTTTCTTTATACGAAATAGGCAACCTATCGTAAGGATTCTCCTTTAAAGAGTTAGTAATGGCCTGCCTTCAATTAAAAAGTGTTTTCTTCCATAGTAGCTGATATTGCTATCTTTAGTGCTTTCTTTTTCTTGAGAAAAGCCCACTGTAGAACATTCACTGATCATAAATAATAAAAGATATTTCATTGACCTTATAAAGGTATTCTTTTTTAAAAGTAAAGGGAGATTTTATAAAAAATCTCCCTTTACTGATTGTTTGAATCAATTTAATTATTTAGCAAACCATAATTTAGTTGACATTAAATCCGGTCCTTGTTGAGCCAGTGCTGCTTCAACATTAGCCCCGTTTGATAAATAGACACCTGTCCCGTATCGTAATCTATTAGCATACGAGCCATTAAGAGGTCCCGCTAGACTAATAATTTCATCATTTGTAGATTCAATAAATGCAGTTTTTGGATAACCAGTATCTCTAACAATTGACCAAGCTTCGTAGCTATTGGTATAATTAGCTATCCATCGTTGTGTAGCAATTTTTTCTAACTTTTCATCCATAGAACCACTGAGTGTTCCCATATCAGAAGCTGAAAAATCTCCTGATACAGCTGTTCCCCAATAATTCATGGCATGCGTCAATCCTGATTGATAATATGATGATGCATCACCAACCGAGGCAAGTCCTTTAACAATTGCCTCTGCAATCATAAAATGTGTATCGGCAGCTGTAATAATAACTGTAGGTAAAACAGGCTTACCTTCATTTACCTTTTGAGTTAGCACATCTGAAGGGTCAGAAAACAAATCAGCATTAAAATATCGTTGAAGTTTTCCGTTCATTCGTGAAGGTACTCCAATAAAATTAGTGTTAGCAGGCATGGTGATGGTTAGATCATCTCCTGTTTCGTTCCACGTATAATCGGTATCCAAAACAAGTCCTGCTTTATCAAATGTGCCTTTTAGAAATTCAACATGTTTAGCAACAAGCTCAACATTCTCTCCTTCTCTAGGAGATTTAGCTATAGTCACTGATCCACCTGCACTTGCTTTTGCAATTTTTGCTAGTCTTGGATCATTATTATTGCTTAAAATATTTATCATCGGTTCAGCAATTTTCCAACGAGCAGTTGGCCAAGTATGCCAGACATCTCCATAAGAAGTTGAACCTCCCCAAATATCCGTTTCAGCAGCATATCCTTCAAACAAAGCATCTTCGTCTGCAAGAACTCCAGAGGCGATTGCTTCAGAGGCAGTAGTTGCAGAAAAATTTTCGCCAGGTGAGCCATGAGCACGAAGTGCAATTCTTAACTTTAAGCTATTGGCTAGTTTTTTCCAATTTTGCATGTTTCCATTAAAAACAACATCATTTTCAGTAAGCTTATCTACTCCTTCTCCAGTACTATTATTACTTCCTATAATTGAGATAGCTTGATTTAGATCAGCAATAATTCCCTTATAAATATCGATTTGATTATCATATATAGGCAAACTTATATCTGGATTAGATGCTTCAGAATATGGAATCGCACCAAACATATCAGTAAAAGTGTGATAGTACAAACTTTTCATGACAAGCCCTAGAGCATAATATTGTTCGTTTTCCAGTACTCCTCCTTCACCAACAAGATTCATGTAAGATGTAAGCGTGCTATTATACGAAGCGTAAGGACCCCAAGAACCGTTATCTGTTAAAGCATTCCAGTAATTCCATCCAAAGTCTCCAGCCCATGCGTAAGCACTATGCCCCCCTGATATATGACCAGCAAACATGTCAGGATGTAAAATCCTTCCATACCATATTTCAAATACATTGGCTCTAAAAAGCTTCTGTTGAAGAGTGGTGACAAAAAATTTAGCACTCACATCAGTAACAGAAAGTGCATCTGGTTGTTCATTAATTTCATTAAAATCGTCTGTACATGATACTGAAAATGTCAGTATAAGACATGTTAATATTAGAATTTTGTTTTTCATGATGATTAATTATTTTATTTTAAAAATTTAAAGTTAAATTCAACCCGACACTTCTAAGAGTAGGCATGGCATAATGTGACATACCTTGTACACCAAGGGATGTTCCTAGCATTGCTTCAGGATCAATATCTTCAGCTTTTTTTGACAAGAAAAATAAGTTTCTTCCTACTAACTGAATTGAACCACTTTGAAGTCCAATTTTCGATAGATCTGGAATATTGTATCCAATAGAGAACTCTCTTAAACGAATGTTATCTTGGTCATAAATATAATTTCCAGAAATATTAGACATTGCTGTCCAATATTCTTGAGCAGTTATGCTTTCTGTATTTGTTTCACCTGTTCCGGTGTTAATACCACTCAAAGTCACCCCAGAGTCGCGATATTTTAAACTTCTTTCAGATACACCAACTCGATCTAAATCAGCTGAAGTTTGGGAATAAACTTGCCCGCCAATTCTTGCGTCAATTAAGAAACTCATGGAAAAATCTTTATACCTAATTGTATTTGACCATCCGCCTAACCAGTCTGGTTGTGCATTTCCCAATAATTCTGTTGGAGCTGCTGAACCAAGTGGAGCTCCGGAAGCATCTACTTCACCCGTTGCTACTTTACCATAAATATCTCCTATACTACCGCCTTCAGTTGCTTTAATGAAAATATTTGAGTCCGTTGAACTATTGTATACAAAACTGTCAAGTCCTTCTGTTAACTCCTCAACCTTGTTAACATTTTTAGAGTAGAACAATGAGGTGTCCCATGAAAAATCATCTGTCTTTACGATGTTTGCACTAAGCGCAATTTCTAAACCTTTATTGGATACTTTACCGATGTTTTCTCTAGAAAATTGGAATCCAGTTGCAGCAGGAACAGGAATATCAAAAATCAAATCCTTGGTTGTGATATCGTAAACGGATACATCCAAAGTTAAATTATTATTTAACATGCTTAATTCTAATCCAAATTCGGAAGAAGTTACCGTTTCAGGTTTTAAATTAGAGTTCAACTCGACACTCGGTGATATTAATGTAGTAAGACCTAAATATCCATTTCCTGGAACATCGAAAGTTTGATTTATCTGGTATGGATCAGTATCGTTACCTACCTGAGCGATACTAGCTCTTAATTTTATTAAACTAAATAACTTTCTATCTGGATCAATAAATTTATTTAGAATTGCAGATAAGCTTGCAGAACTATAAGTATACGATCTGTTATCTTCATTCAAAGTAGATGACCAATCGTTTCTCATTGAGGCATCTAAGTATAAAAAATTATCGTAAGCTAAGTTAATAGATCCATATAATGAATTTACTTTTTTAATAGACATTGGAGACTCCTGTGTTGCGTTAATTTTGCTAAGGTTATTAATGAAAAATTTTGTTGGAATTTTAAATTCCGATCCTCTAATTAACATACCTTCAGAAGTTCTTTTGGATAAGTTTCCACCGATATTTGTCACCACATTAAGCTTTTCTGTGAAATCATGCTTTGCGGTAACTAGAAATTCAGAGTTTAATTCTCCAAATGAACTTTCGCTAATTTCCATTTCACCTAGTCTACGATTGTGATGACCTGGTTTATAAATTTTACTATCTCTAATACTCGTAACATCAGCACCGACCCTAACAAAAGCATTAAGCCAGTCCGTAAATTTATAGTTGAATTTAGTAAAGCCTAAAAATCTATTTCTTCGGACTCTGGTCTCATCATTATATGCCATCCAGAAAGGATTGCCCACAAAACCATCTGCATGACGTATAACATTAAAGTCATCTGGAGTAGCGGGATTTGTCTTTTGATAGGTTCTTAAATCATTGATATTTATGTTTCTAGGAATTTGAAATAGTTGACTTATTATCCCTTGAGCACCTGTTGTCGAAGCTCTATTTTTAATATCTTGAGTGAAATAAGTTGCTTTGGTATCTACGGTTAGTTTATCCGACAAATTAGCTAATGCTCTTAAATTAAAGTTATGACTATTTAAGTCTGAGTTTTGTATAATTGACTCGGATGAGTTGTTTGTGTATGAAAATCGCATTGAACCAGCCTCTGATCCTTTATTAACAGACACAGACGTTATTTTACGCAAAGCTGATCTAAAAAAGTTCTCAGCAGGATTAGAAGTAGCACTGTATGATTTAGTAGTACCATCAAAATACACTTGTTGAGATCCGTCTAAAGGAGCTCCCCATGAATATTCACCCCAATCGTTTGCACGGTCAGAGTAGGCAGAGCCGAAAGAACCTTGGCCATATTGATTTTGAAAATCAGGTAAAAACATAGGATTATCGACATATAAATTTGTTTTTACTGTAACCCCTAATCTGTTTGAGCGTGAACCTTTTTTGGTTGTAATCAAAATTACACCATTACCTGCTCTAGAACCATATAGTGCTGCTGCACTTGGTCCTTTTAATACAGTAACAGATTCTACATCATCGGGATTTATATCTGAAATTCCACCACCCGCTATACTTGGCTCATAGTCAGGTTGTCCTCCGCTATCATTACTTCCTGCATTTTTCTGATTTCCATCAGAGTTGATTGGTAAAGAGGCATTTATAGGCATACCATCAACAATGATAAGTGCTTGTGTATTTCCGTTTAAGGAATTATTACCCCTGATAGTAAGTCTAGAACCAGAACCTAATGATCCAGATTGAGAAACCTGAAGCCCAGCTACTTTACCAGAAAGGGAGTTTGCAAGGTTGTTGTCCTTAACAGTGTTGACATTTTCGCCAGACACTTCTGTTACTGCATACCCCAGAGATTTTTTCTTTCTTGAAATTCCTAAAGCCGTAATCACTACCTCGTCTAAAGCTTCAGCGCTTTGTTCTAGAGTAACATTCAGCATAGATTCGCCATTCAGAGTTACCTCTTTGGTTTTGTAACCAAGAAAAGAGAACTCTAATGTTGCGTTTTTGTTGGATATTTCAAGGGTGTAATTCCCATCGAAGTCTGATGTGGTCCCGTTAGAGGTACCTTTTTCAAGAACAGTAACACTTGGAAGTTCCATACCGTCATTAGCATCAGTAATAGTTCCTGTTATTGTAGTTGTTTGAGCAAATGTATTTACAGCGCTAAAAACAAATACGATAACTAACAAATTCAATATTTTTTGTTTCATAATCAAAATTAATATGTTAATAATATATAAATCAATAAAAATTAAATGCAACCATTAAATAATTTCGACAAATAACAAATAAAGTAAGGAGTTTGTTAAAATTTTTAACATTCTATGAGTAATTTAGTTTTAAATTATTGAAAATGTTATTTATGGATTACAATTAACTGAGATAGAAAAACAAAATAGTTATTCTAAATAAATGTTCAAATGTTACCCATTAGTAGGTGATGAATGTGATATAAAAATGATTCTATTGTTTTACATTCACCCTAAAATTCATTTTACGAATGTATTTTTTTTACCCAATACTTTTGCAAATTGTGCAATACGAAAGTCTGAAGTTTTTTTGTGTTTAAAAACTGAACTGCTTTTGGATGATACAGTTATTAAAGATTCCTTTCTTGTATATTGTTTTATTCTTGTTGAATTATTTTATAAATGAGTTGCAATTTAGATATATGATAAAATTATTATTGTCAGTTTAGTGGTAGAATTTAAAATACATATTTAAAATATAAATGCCCACTTAAAGCGCTGTTTTTATTTAATATTTTGAAAAAGTGTGTTTAATAATTCTTGATCTTTATCCAAGCTATACTCCCAAAACATAGCTCCTCCAAGGTTGTTTTTTTTAATATAGGTTACTTTTTGTTTTATTTCTTTAGGTGTTTCCCAAGATATAAAAATACTGTCTTTTGCGTTCCACAAATAAGATGCTTTGGCTGAATCATCATAGCCTTTTTTGTAGTTTCCAGATTTTATCTTTTCAACAATATCCCAATAAGGAGCAATCGTTCCTGTTGTCATTGCGGTTTGATATAATCCATCATTTGCTAAAGCTACTTTTTTCCATTGTCTTGCATAAAATGGGATTCCCATTATTAACTTATTACTAGGAACACCTGCTTTAATGTGTCTTCTTATAGCTTCTTGACCGCTATTTCCCGTGAATTTTTCTTTTTTTGAAGGATATAAATTAGCATGATGACCTGTTTGAAAGAACCATCCATGGTAAAAGTCATAACACATTACGTTAATGAAATCTAAATATTTATGCGCTTTCCCTAGATCTGTATTGTCAATATAGGCTTGGTCAGCTCCTGTTGCTATTGTAAGTAAATAATGTTTATTATCAATTGCTCCTACTTTTTCTAATTCCTTTCTTATTTCTTCTAAAAGAAGGTTAAAGTTATTCTTGTCTGATGGTCTAAAATCATTGTCTTCTCCTCTTTGACCTGGATATTCCCAATCTAAATCGACTCCATCAAAACCATGTTTTTTCATGAGTTTAACACTACTAATCGCAAATTTTATTCTGTTTTCTTTGTATGCAGCAGTATGTGAAAAATGATTAGACCATACCCATCCACCAATTGAATAAAGTATTTTTAATTTTGGGTTACTTTTTTTGAGTGCTATTAATTTTGAAATTTTGACTGAATCAGTAGTTAACTCAAACTTTGGTTCCCCATCTACAATATTTGCAAAAGCATAATTGATATGAGTTAATTTTTTAGCATCAACAAGAGCTGGATCATAATTTTCATAACCTGCCACATATCCAATTATTTTCAAATCTTCAATTTTGTCTTTTTGAGTTGTATTTACCTTAGAACAATTAAAAAACAACGTCATCAGACTGATAAAAGCAAATGATTTTATTAATGGAAAATAATTTTTGATACTCATAATTTTTGATGTTTACAGGCTGTTTTGTTTTGTAAATTGAATGACTTCACTCAATTTTCCGAAAGCTACAGCAACGGCTGTATCTGCAGCCCCATAATATATGGCTAATTTATCTTCTTCAAAGTCATGTAAAGCAGCACATGGAAAGACAACGTTTGGTACATCTCCGACCATTTCATATTGTTCTGCTGGCCCTAATAAATAAGGCTGTGTTCTATATTTTACTTTATCAGGATTGTTTTCATCTAAAAGAGCAGTTCCCATAGCATATCTGAAACCGTTACAAGTATTAATAACCCCATGATAAATCATAAGCCAACCTTCTGCTGTTAAGATAGGAATAGGACCTGCGCCAATTTTTGTACACTGCCACGCACTATCTTCAAAAGCCGTTGCTTTCATGACACAGCGATGTTCTCCCCAGTACTTCATGTCTGGACTATAGCTGATATAAATATCGCCAAATGGTGTATGACCATTATCACTAGGCCTGCTTAACATTGCATATTTGCCATTTATTTTTTTTGGGAATAATACGCCATTTCTATTAAATGGTAAAAAAGCATTTTCACATTGAAAAAATTCTTTAAAATCAAATGTGTATCCAATTCCAATGGTAGGGCCATGGTAGCCATTACACCAAGTAATCCAATATCGATCTTCTATAAATACGACTCTTGGATCGTATTTATAATCAGATTCAATCATTTTAGTGTTACCAGCTTGCATTTTAATTGGGTCATGATTTATTTCCCAATTGAGTCCATCTTGACTAAAACCAGCAAAAATATTCATTTGTACGGCTTTATTATCACATCTAAATACACCTGCAAAACCCTCTTTATAAGGTACAACTGCACTATTAAAAATACTATTTGACGAAGGAATGTCATATCTATTGATTATGGGGTTTTTAGAATACCTCCATAATATATCTTTATTATTTTCTGGCCTATTTTGCCAAGGTAAGTTTGCCATTTATATTTTTAAATTAAATTTTAGTCTGTTAGTTTTTTTACTTTATCAAGCCATGTAAATTTAAGGATTATAGACGTTATTGCAAAAACGACTAAAGCAATTAATGCCTTTGGATAATCTCTAATTACAAAGTAAATTGGTAGTACGATCATACTCGATTGCCAAACGATACCAATCGCACAATTTAACATGTCTTTTAAAAAGTCAGTATTTTTTTTAATCCGATCGTCTTCTTTCAAGAGTTCTTTGTAAACTGGGTCCCACCAACCCCATGGTCTTACAGATTTATAAAATGATTTTAGGGTATTTATCTCTGTAGGTTTTGAAAGGAAAGTACCCAAGAAAGAACCTAGTAATGAAATTATAAATATAATTGGAAATAAATAAATAGCATGCATGTTTGATAATTCATAAATTAGTGTGCCTTCAGTAAAATTACCTTTATTTTGGTCCAATACAAATTGAAGAGATGCAACGATTAAACCAGCTAACATTCCCCAAAAATATCCCCAACCGTTGAAGCGCCACCAAATCCATTTTAAAAAGTTTGAAGCAACATATCCACCGAATAGTGCTGAGGTAATCCAGAGTGTTAGCGAGTTAATAGAATCCGCAAAAAACCCCATAAAAACTCCTAAAACAACTACTGTAAATGAAGCAATGTGACTGGCTTTTATATAATGTTTATTACTAGCGTTTGGTTTGAAATATTTTTTATAAATATCATTAACGATATAAGCTGGACCTGCATTAACAAATGCCGAAAATGTTGACATAAATGCTGCTAACAAACCTGCTAACACCAAACCTTTAATTCCAACAGGGATATGAAAATTTATTACTTTAGGTAATAAGACTTCTAAGTCTCCACCACTTAAAGATGGGTTTCCGATCATTTCTGGACTTAAAGCGACCAGAGCTATGACAACTACGCCTCCAATTAACAGGTACCTTGGAATGAATAAAATTAGATTCGTAAAGCCACTCATATAGGCAGCCTCTTTAACCGTTTTTGTTGATAATATTCGTTGCATGTCAAAACTTGGGGTTGGACCTGCGATACTTGCAAAAAAACCTTTAAATAACGTCATCCCAATTAAGGCTCCAAACATTTTAAAACCTTCTGTATCGATTAAATTATTAAAAGCCTGAAACTTATCGCTCCAATGGGTTTCTAATTCCCAACTAAAAAAAATATTCCGCCATTCTGCTGAAATGACATTGTTGATTTCGACATCACTTATGGTGAAGAATGCATACCCTGCAATTAATAATCCTGCAATCACCATAATTCCATATTGAAGCACTTCTGTTGCAACAACCGAAAACATTCCTCCTTTAATCGTATAAATAGTTGTTATAAATATAATGATTAATGCAAAGGATTGTTTTGAATCTAATAAGACGAATTCCCCTATTTGCAGAGTGAGATCCCAAGGTAAGATAATGGTCATAAATTTACCGACACCTTCAAAAAAATAAGCGATAAAACCAATTGCTGCTATGATTGCAAAAATGGCAACAATCATGTGTGATGCTCTACCTGCTTTTGTATCTCCAAATCGAGTTAAAATCCATTCAGAACCGGTCATTATATTTGATCTTCTTATCCAAACAGCTAAAAACATCATCACAAAAATTTGATTCCAAATGGGCCAAAGCCACATAAACATAAAGCTTTTTACACCATACAGAAATAAAATTCCAACCATCCAAGCAGTTCCAGAAACATCAAACATTCCTGACCCATTACTTAAGCCTAAATAATACCATTTGATAGATTTTCCTCCTAAAAAATAAGAATCTAATCCTTTTGAGGCTTTTTTGGAAACCCATATACCAACTCCAATAGTTAAAATTATATATAGTGCTATTATTAAGATGTCTATATTATCCATTATTTTTTCTATTTTTTGTGATTCCCCAATTTTTATTGGGTACTGATCCCATAACAAAATTTAGTGTCCCTCCATTTAGTATTTGTTTATGAGAAATAAATGTTTGGTTAAAAACCTTCCCATTAAGAGTCGCTGATTGTATGTATATATTTTTATTTGAAACATGTTCTGCTTCAATTATGAATGATTTTTCATCAGAAATAGAGATCGTAGTTTTATCGAATATTGGACTTCCAATTTCGTAATTCTCAGAAGCAGGATTCATTGTATACAAGCCTATAGAACTTAAGACATACCAAGCAGACATTTGCCCACAATCTTCATTGCCACTTAATCCATTTGATGTTGTATTGTATTGCGTTTTTAATATTTGTCTTACCCAATATTGTGTGCGCCAAGGTTTATTTGCGTAGTTAAACAAATAAGCAATATGATGACTTGGTTCGTTACCATGGGCATATTGGCCAATGAGTCCTGAGATATCCTTTGAAATATTATCTCCTGTAATTTCTGAACTTTCTGTAAATAGTTGTTCTAATCTTTCTGTAAATATTTGTGTATTTCCATGCAAATTAATAAGATCTTCAACATTATGTGGAACAAACCAGCTATGTTGCCAAGCATTACCCTCCGTGTATTCTGCATTAATTGCGTGAGCAGAATGTTTTGGATCAAAAGGTTCTTTCCATGATTTCCCATCTTCAAATTTCCCTCTCATAAAACCAGTTTTAGCATCAAATACATTTCTGTAAGATTTAGAACGATCTGAGAAAAAAGTATAATCATCTTGTTTTCCTAAAGCCTTTGCTAGCTTCGCTACACACCAGTCGTTGAAAGCATAATCTAGAGTGATTGTTACAGATTCGTCTAGCAAGTTATGTGGAACATATCCATACTTTTTGTAATGATTTAACCCACGTTCATCTTGTGTCATCGTAGTTTTCATAGCTTCATAAGCTTTGTAAACATCGAAACCTTTGATGCCTTTAAAATAAGCTTCTACGATCACTGGTATAGAATGATAACCCGTCATCGTATTTGTTTCATTGCCATATAGATTCCATACTGGAAGTAATTTATGAGACTCATAATACCTGAGCATAGAATTGATAATGTCTGAAACTTTATTGGGTTCTAAAATTGTGAGTAATGGTTGTTGTGCTCGAAAAGAATCCCACAATGATAAAGTAGAAAAAGTGGTATAACCTGTTTCTTTTACGATACGATCATTTTCCATTCTAAACTCACCATTAGCGTCACTAAAAGTAACTGGAGCCAATTGTGCATGATACAGTGCTGTATAAAAAATAGTTTTCAAAGAATCTATTGCTGTTTCTACTTTTATTCTAGACAATGCTTTATTCCAGCTTTTAAAAGCGTTGTCTTTTGTTTTGGTAAAACGATCATTGTTATCTGATATGTTTTCGAGTGCATTTTTTACACTTACTGATGAAACACCTACTTTAACATTGAGTTGTTTTACACTTAAGTCATTGAAATATAGTTGTGCAGCAGTTTTAAGACCAGTAACAATTTTATCTTCTACATATTTAGAATCAGCAACCAAATCAAATCCTTTTATCGATTTAGAAAATTTAGCTACAAAAAAGACTTTCTGATTTTTAGCCCAACCTGTGCTATGTCTGAAACCAGATATTGTAAATTTATCTTCAATTTTTATTTGAGTAAGTTTATTTTTATCCAAATCAAAAGGAATAAAAGCATCTCCTAAATCAATAATTACAGATTGCTTATCATTTTCTTTAAATGTATATCGATGAAATGCAGTTCTTAAACTTGAAGTTAATTCTGCGTTGATATTATGATCTTTTAAAAAAACACTATAATAACCTGCTTTTGCATTTTCTTGTTGGTGCGAATAACTAGATTTATATGAGATATCGTCTCTAGTTTTTATTTCTTTGGCTAAATCTACTTTTTTATTGATAGGCATCAAACGGATGTCGCCCAAATCTCCAATTCCTGTTCCGCTTAGGTGCAAATGACTGAATCCGATTGTAATTGAATCTGAATAATGATAACCAGAGCACCAATCCCATTTTGCAATTCCATTATCTGGACTTACTTGAAGCATTCCAAAAGGCACTGTTGCCCCAGGATAGGTATGGCCCTGACCCGAAGTACCGATTAAAGGATTTACATATTTTATATAAGATTCTTTATTTTCTTTAACTTGATTTTTACATGAGGTTAGTGTCAGAACAAACAATGAAATATATAATATACTTATCTTAGCTTTTTTAATATTCAATTTATTATTAAATTTAATTAATGTAAATATTTAAAAAAACAACTGTTTAACGAATAAAATTAGACAGACGACAATAGGTTCTCGTTGAGCGTTAAAAAACATAAATATGCAAGCCAAAAAATTATTCAAAATTACTCGAAGACATCATGTACTTTTCTGGTCCGTTTATTTTTTATTGAACATGCTTAGATGGGGTAATTATTTTGATGACTATTTATATTCATTAAAAACAAACATTATTGGTTTTCCCGTACATATGATTTTGGTTTATTTAAATATTATTGTTTTAATGCCAAGGTTTGTTTACAAACGAAAATATTTTATGTACATTATTTTTCTTATTGCTTCTCTATTGTTAATGGTTTTCATGAAATTTAACCTTACCTTTTTCTTAGTAAGTGAAAATATCTGGCCAGAGGGACCTTCAGTAATTCATGATTTTACTTTTACTTATGCCATTGATATGATGATAGGAGAATTGTATGTAATAACATTTGTAACTGCAATTAAAATAACGATGGATTGGCTTGAAGAACAAAAAAGAGTTGCTGCTTTAGAAAAAATGCAATCTGATACTGAACTCTTGTTTTTAAGGTCTCAAATTTCACCTCATTTTTTCTTCAATACTCTAAATAACATCTATTCATTATCAATAGAAAAATCAGAAAAAACTCCTAGAATAATATTAAAACTTTCTGAATTAATGCGCTATTTACTCTATGAAACAAAAACAAAAAGGCAAAGTTTAGAAAAGGAAATAATTTGTATTCAAAACTATTTAGATTTAGAACGGATAAGGTATGGTGAATTATTGAAGATTAATATGAATATAAGTGGAGACATACTTGATAAGAAGATTGCTCCAATACTGCTGCTTTCTTTTGTGGAAAATGCCTTTAAACATGGTGCAAATAAAAACATTGGTAATGTGACAATTGATATTGATTTTAGAATAGTTAAAAATTTTCTTTATTTTACTATTTCTAATCCAATATCTGAAATTACCAAACACAAGCTCCTGATTAATCATTCTGGTGGTATCGGTCTAAATAATGTTAAAAAAAGACTTGCTTTAGGATATGATTCTGATGAGTACGATTTAAAGATTGATAATGAAGATAAATTATTTACTGTAAAACTTAAAATAAAAGTATAATGGCTATTAATTGTATAATTATTGATGATGAACCCTTAGCTGTCAATGTGATAAAAAATCATTTACAAGAAATTGGAAGCGTTAATATTGTTGAAACCTTTAACAGTGCTATTGAAGCCTTGAGTTTCTTAAAAGAAAACACAATAGATTTAATTTTTTTAGATATTAACATGCCATTATTAGATGGGTTAAATTTTATTAAAAGTTTAGAAAAGAAGCCATTAATAATTATTACAACTGCTTATGATGAATATGCAATAAAAACCTACGAATTAGATGTTCTTGATTATTTAGTTAAACCAATATCATTTCCAAGATTTTTAAAAGCAGTGAACAGAGCATTGAGAAAAGTGAATTCTAAAAGCTCAACTTCTAATTTAAAAATTGCCAAGAGAGAACACCTTTTTATCAAAGTAGATAAGAAGAAAATGCAAAAAATCTATTTGGATGAAATTTTAGTGATAGAATCTTTAAGGGATTATTTAAAAATAACCACGATTACAGACAGATACATAATACACAGTACGCTAAGTAATTTTACAGACAAACTACCTTCAAGTAACTTTATTCGAATTCATAGGTCCTTCACCATAGCGATAGACAAAATAGATGTAGTACAAGGAAATAGTGTAGAAATTGATGGTATTAGATACGTAATTGGTAGGTCTTATATAGAGGATGTGAAAAAAAGAATTTTAGGCTAAAATAAGGCAGTACCGTTCGAATATTATGACAAAAATCTTGTTTTGAATTCACAAAGCATAGCACATTTTAGCTGATTAAATGCTCTTTTCTTATTCTCTCAATTAAATTATCCATGGGTCTTCGTACAAAACTTGCTCCATTCAAACCTCTTTTTTTTAATTGGGTTGTAATATAATCTTTTGCATAAAATGCAATAGATCCGACAAAATGAAGAGGAACTGTCTCTAATTCTTTTAAGTATTGTGCTATATGGTTTTCTATAAATCGATCCATACCTTCATGCAGTGTTTTTTTCATGTAGGAATGTTGAATGTTTTCAAATAAAAAGATAGCAAAGCCTGCTAAATATTTGTTTGGAGTTTTGGATTGGTAGAGTTTTTTAATAACTTTTCTCTCATTTAAATTGAATTGCTTTTCAAAAACAATTCTTAATTCTTTTGGCATTTGTTTATAGTAATAGGCCTTTAACAGCTCTTTTCCAAAGTAATTTCCACTTCCCTCATCCATTACTAAAAAACCCAGAGAAGGTACTTTAGAATGAATTGATGTTCCATTAAAATAACAGCAATTAGAGCCGGTTCCTAAAATACAAACAACAGCAGGTTTAAGAGTCGTTGCATATACAGCAGCCATTATATCTTCTTCTACAACTGAGATTGCTTTTTTAAAACAAGAACTTAAAACAACTTGAATATTATTTTTACTATTTGGAGTATTACAACCAGCTCCAAAAAAGTAAATAGAAGTAATCAAATCTTTATATTCAAAGAGTTCTTTATTACTCGTAATAATTTTTTTTAATTCTTTTTTTTTTAAAATGGCAGGGTTCAAGCCTTTTGTTCTGATTCGTTTTGGAACTGCATTTAAAGAGTCTAGAAGAACCCAGTCACATTTTGTAGAACCACTTTCTGATATTAAAATCATTTGTTAGTTTTTTAATATAAGCTCATAGATGGATACTATTTTATTGAAAATTAGTTGTCCGTTTTCAAGGTTTTTGCTTTTTAAATTTATTTCTGCTGCAATTTTTCCATTCTCAATTATATTTATAATATGAAATTTTCCTTCTGGAAAATAAACCTGTAAACCATTTGTTTCATCTTGCAAATACAAATCAAATTCACCACTTATCCAGTTAAGAAATGTGTGATATCTATTTTTAGATTTAAAAATAGCATTTTTATTTAACTGATGATAAGGAGCAATAAAAGAGGTTTGGATAGTAGTTTTCAAGATTGTAGTATTAAATTTAGTGATGTTAATTGGTCTTCTTTTATTAGCTCATGAAAAGAATCTCAATTGCCAATTGTTCGTCCTGATGTCTTTGTTAATAATAGTATCTTTTAAATGCCTCAATCGCTGCGTAATCTGTTAAGCCAAAATCATTATACTTTTTAGCAGTTAGACGATTCCTGTCTTCAGCTCTGACCCAAAACTCTCTAGAATCATCTCCCTGAAACATCACTCCGTCTTTTTGAGATTGGTGATAAAAAATGGCATGTCTTTTTCTTAATACTTGATCTGGACTCAGGGGAACAGCCATGTCTATTTCGTGAGATTCCCATTCATGCCATGCGCCACGATATAACCAGACCCAACAATCTTTCATGTACTTTTTAGCTTTTACTTTTTCTAACGATATAAACAAAGCATCTAAACATACTTTATGAGTCCCATGTGGGTCAGCCAAATCTCCGGCAGCATATATTTGATGCGGTTTTATTGATTCTATTAAGTCGGTCATTATATTTATATCCTCTTGTGATAAACTGCCTTTTTTAATGGTGCCTGTTTCATAAAAAGGGAGGTTTAAAAAATGAACATTTTCATCTGATAAGCCTAAATATCTTGTGGCTGCAAGTGATTCACTTTTCCTAATAGCACCTTTTAAATATCTTACTTCTAAAGAATCTACGGCATCTTTTTTTTCTTTGTTTTTTATAAAGTCAATAATGGTGTTAACTTTTTTAGAACCCTCATTTATTTCTTTAGAAATTTCTGCAAATTTTAAAGCTTCTTTGTCAGATACGGCAATATTTCCGGAAGTTTGATAGGCTACATGAACTTCATGTCCTTGTTCTATAAGCCGGTCTAAAGTACCTCCCATAGAAATAACATCATCATCTGGATGTGGACTAAAAATAATAATTCTCTTTCTTGCTGGAGAACTTCTTTCTGGCCTGTTAGAGTCATCGGCAAAAGGTTTACCACCGGGCCAACCAGTGATTGTATGCTGAAGTTTATTAAAGATTTTTATATTTAAATCGTAGGCGGTGTATCTTTGTGTTAGAAGGGCAGACATACCATTGTCATTATAATCTTTGTCTGTTAATTTTAATATAGGTTTATTTAATAAATTACTCAACCATACAATTGCCTTTAATTTTAAGTGATCATCCCAAATACAAGATTTTACTAACCAAGGAGTTTTTACACGGGTCAATTCTGCTGAGGCTTCTTCATCCATCACAAAAGTAGTATTGTTGTGTTGCTGTAAATAGGTTGCAGGTACATTAGTGCTAATTTCTCCTTCTATTGTTTCTTTAATTATTGTACTTTTATTTGATCCCCAAGCCAACAATATAATTCTACTAGCATTTTTAACAGTTCCAATACCCATGGTAATTGCTTTTCTAGGAACATTTTCTATTCCCTGGAATGAGGGCGCAGCATCTATTCGAGTGATATGATCTAAAGTAATGATTCGAGTTGCTGAGTTTGCATGAGAACCTGGTTCATTAAAACCAATATGCCCGGTTCTTCCAATCCCTAATAATTGCAAATCTAAGCCACCACTTTTTTTAATTTTCATTTCATAATCTACAAAATATTGATACAGACTTTCAAGAGGTATTGTTCCCTCCGGAATATTAATATTTTCCGGTAAAATATCTATGTGATTAAAAAGATGTTCGTGCATAAAATAAAAATAACTTTGAATGTTGTTTTTATCCATAGGGTAGTACTCATCTAAATTAAAAGTAACAACATTTTTAAAGCTCAAATTTTCTTCTTTATGCATTCTTACCAATTCTTCATATACTTTTATAGGAGAGGAACCAGTTGCTAAACCCAAGACACACTTTGATTTTTCTTTTTCTTTTTTTCTTATTAATTGTGCAATTTCCTTAGCAACTAGAATAGAAGCATCTAGAGATGATTTGTATATTATATTATGAATTTTTTCAAATCTTGTATCTTCAAATTGACCTACTGGTTGATACATCGTTTGTGCTGGATGTTGCATGTTTTTTAATTTTAAAAATAAATGTAGGACTGTTGCCCATAATTATTTAATTTTTTCGACCAAAAACAAAAAATTACCTACAAAAAACAAGATAAATTCATAAGGCATTAAGACCCATATAATGAATGCGACTAAAATACTTTGATAAAATAGAAAGATGAACTGAAAACAAAATTCAGATACATCTCCTTAAGATCATTATAAAATAAAAACCCTGTGAATCAGTTCTTTGCTTTAGAAGGTTTTTAACAGCATCTTCTTATTATGGAGAGCTGGTTATTGTTTATTTAGAAGGATTAAGTTTATAGTTATAATAAACAATGAGTTTAAAAATTGAAGAAAAGGAACCCAGTATTGAAATTTTAGGTTGTAAAATTTTGTTTTAATTGTTTTTTACAGCCCTTGTTATATTCAGAATCTCCCTTTAACGAAGTCGCTATAAACGATCATATGATTATGATTATTATTCGACACCATTGGAGCACATTTGATATTTATTATTTCTTCCAAGTACCTCCATATTTGTAATTAGGATTGTCTTTTTTGAGGTTTATCAGACATTCCTTACAAACAAACACCCATTCTTTGGGATTTTTATATTGTATCCTGTACATCGTAGCATAATTGATATTACAAACTTCACAAGACTTACTTCGTTGTTTCATAATTTAAAACGAAATAATAGAGTAGATTTCGTCTTCTGAAAAGGGAATTGATTACGATGATGAAAACTGTAAGCACCCTTTTTCTGTGATTTATTTGTTGACATAACTAAGCTTTATTATAAAAAGATGATTTATAATTTTTATTTTCGCCTTGCTTGTATACAGTGTAACTGAACCACTCGTGAATGCAATATGCTCCTGTTTTTCCTTGTTTATTGATCGCAATAAAACCTACTTGAAAATCTTTAAAACGATCTCCAGATTTTTTCACGATCCTTCTCACTGCCTCTTCACATGCTTCTTGAGGTGTTTTTCCTTGACGCATTAATTCAACTATTAAAAAACTTCCTACAGTCTTTAAGACTTCTTCTCCCATTCCTGTAGCAGTGGCTCCGCCAATTTCATTATCGATAAATAATCCTGATCCAATAATTGGAGAATCACCAACTCTACCTGCCATTTTATAGGCCAATCCGCTTGTTGTGCAGGCACCAGAAATATCACCTTTAGTATCTATTGCCAACATTCCAATAGTGTCGTGATTTTCAATATTTATAATTGGTTTATATTGTGAGGTTTCCTTCCACTTTTTCCAAGCTTTTTTTGAGGATTCAGTGAGTAAATTTTCTTTTTTAAAGCCCTGTTCATAGCCAAATTTTTCTGCACCTTTTCCAGTCAATATCACATGTGGTGTTTTTTCCATTACTTTTCTAGCTAAAGAAATAACGTGTGTAATATTTTGCACATACATGACTGCACCATAATTTCCATCTTTATCCATAATACAGGCGTCAAGGGTTACATTTCCGTCTCTGTCAGGCAATCCTCCTTTTCCTACAGAAAAGTTTTTTACATCAGCTTCTTCTATCATGCAACCTTGTTCTACAGCATCTAGAGCAGTACCCCCATTTTGAAGTACTTCCCATGCTTTGGCTGTTGCATTGGGAGTCTTCCAAGTAGCAATAACAATTGGTTTTATAGCTGAATTGCCACTTGTATATCCACTGTTGTTTTTAGTACTATTTTTGCAGCCAATAACTGAAGCTGAAGCGACCACACCTAGTGAAGATAGTGATGCGTTTTGTAAAAATTTTCTTCGTTTCATTTAGAATTATTTTATTTCAATTTCATCTACAAACAACCAAGATTTTCCGTCATAAGGAGCACCTAAATGCCATTTTGGTAGATTTCCGTATTTTTTTGCAATTACTTTGATATACCTCGCTTTTGCTGACTTAGAAAATGCCAATGTTTCAATTTTAATTTCTCCAGTATTTGTAGGGGGATTAAATGTCCAGTTCTTGTATTTTTTATAATTTACCCCATCTAATGAAGTAAATATTTTCAGGTCTCTAGGGAAAAATATCCAAGAGCGTTGATCTCTTAAAAATGAAATTTTCACATTGCTTATCAACGTATCTTTTCCTAAATCAACAACAGCATGAAGGTCTGTGTTAGAATACCCTTGCCATGTTCCTGTTCTAAAATCTTCTGTCCCGAACAGACCATCAATTAAAGCATCGTTACCTCCTGCACTGAATTGGTTTACATAGTCTGAGTATAACTTAATTTTAAGATTGGGGTTTCTTTTGTGAAAATCGGTTGAAATTACAGCACTTTTTTTATCACCTTTTTGAGCATATGTAGATAGTTTTATAGATTTATCTAAAATAAATGGTTGAGTATATCTTTTAAAATCTCCTTTGGACCCTTTTCTAAAAAATATAGTAGCATCTTTTTGAACACATTCCAAGGCAATTTCAGTACTTCCTTTAAAAACAATCTCTCCTTTTTTAATAAATGGTGCAGGAATTATTTTAAAATCTTTAATTTCTGTAGATGGAATAAATGCGTTATTTGTTCCCCAACTTGTTGGTTTGTTGGTCATTTCAAAAACTAAATTTCCTCCATTCATAATATCTGTATGATTGATAAAAGAGTAAACATAGTCATTTCCGTTTAACTGCACTGCTTGAATGTATTTATTTTCTTTTGAGTTGTTTTTTGCTTCAACGGTGAAGGTATTGCCATTTTCTAAATTGAAGGTTCCTTTATTAAATAAGGGGCTTCCAATAATATACTGATTTGATCCTGGCGTAACCGGATAAAACCCCAAAGAACTAAAAACATACCAAGCACTCATCTGACCACAATCTTCATTTCCTGAGATTCCATCTGGAGAATTTGTATACAATTCGGTTAAAATCTGACGAGTCCTTTCTTGTGTTTTATGAGGTTTGTTTATGAAATTATATAAATAAGCCATGTGATGACTTGGTTCATTACCATGTGCATATTGGCCAATTAAGCCTGTAATATCTACTTGATTTCTGCCTGAAGTTTTATCCTCTGCCACAAAGAGTTTGTCTAACTGTTCTTCCAATACATTTTTCCCTCCCAATAAATTGATAAACCCAGTAATATCTTGAGGGACATAAAAACTATACTGCCAAGAGTTGGCCTCTGTATAATTAAAATTTACCTCATAAGGATCAAAAGGAGCAAACCATGTGTTTCTAAAACGACCTCTCATAAATTTGGAGCTAGGATCAAAAACATTCTTATAGTTTTGAGCTCGCTCAAGAAAAGTTTTGTAATCTTCTTCTTCCCCCATTGATTTTGCCATCTTAGCAATAGACCAATCATCATAGGCATATTCTAATGTCTTAGAGACAGATTCTGATTCTTTTTCTACGGGAATGAACCCAATTTTTTTATAAGAGTCTAGGCCAAGTTTATCTTGTAAAGCAGAGTGTTTCATAGCCTCTAAAGCTTTTTTTGTATCATAATTTCGAATTCCTTTCAGATAAGCATCTGCAATTACAGGCACGGCATGATATCCAATCATACAGTCCGTATAATTTCCTGCTAAATCCCAAATTGGCATAATGCCACCTTCCTCATACTTTGCTAAAAAAGTATTGATAAAATCATTGGTTCTCTCTGGTTCTATAATGGTATATAAAGGATGGGCAGCTCGGTAGGTATCCCATAATGAAAACACAGTATAATATTCAAAATCTTTTGTTTGGTGAATGTTTAAATCCATTCCTCGGTATCTGCCATCTACATCTTGGTATAGGTTTGGAGCAAGCATGGTGTGATACAAAGCTGTATAAAAATTTGTTTTGTTATTGAGATCGTCTGCCTCAATAACTATTTTTTTTAGTTGTTGTTCCCAATTTTGTTGGGCTTCTTTCTTTATGTCTTCAAAAGAGTTGTTTCCAATTTCTTGCTCTAAATTTTGTTTGGCTCCTTGTTCATCTACTGCCGAAATTCCAATTTTAATTAAAACGGGTTCATTGTTAGGATTGATAAACTCAAAACTTTCTTTTGTCGGGGATGCTTCATAAAGTCTTTCCCATTCTTTTACAGGATGTGAAAACTGGATGTAATAAAATAAACGCTGGTCTGTAGCCCAGGCTTTAGAGTGTCTAAAACCACTCACTTCTTTCTCGTTAATGATCGCTATTTTAAAGTCATTTAATTCATCTCGGTGTTCCAGATCTAATATCAGAACCTGATTTTTAGAAGATGGATATTGATACTTATGCATTCCACTTCGTTTAGAAACTGTTAATTCTACATCAATATTAGTAGTGTCTAAATGCACTTTATAGTAGCCTGGTTTTGCCACTTCATTTTCATGTGAAAAATGAGCTCGATATCCTTCTTTACCGTCTGCACCGTTATTAAAAATTGCTTTATTTGTTGGCATCAATAGAATATCTCCGTAATCAGAAACTCCAGTTCCACTTAGATGAGTATGCGAAAACCCGTAGATATACTTATCAGAATAATGATATCCAGAGCAGCCATCCCAACCATCTAGACGAGTATCTGGGCTTAATTGCATCATTCCAAACGGCATAGTAGCTCCGGGATACGTATGTCCATGACCTCCTGTACCAATGAAAGGATTTACAAACTTAATTAAAGAATTTTCTTTATTTTCTGGCTGATTATTACAAGAATATAACATCAAAAAAAATACAAGAATATATATATTATCTATTTTAACTTTTTTAATATTCATTTTTAATTCGAATTTGAGCTAAGTAAAAATGAAAAAAAATTACTTTTCAATTAATTAAATTAGACAAACAACTACTGAGTTAAGCCAGACGTTAAAAACATCCATGAATTAACAAAAAATGATGCAATTTAATTTTCATTCAAATAGATTGTTAACTTTACACCACAATATACTAAATGAAAACATACCTTTATTTAAAATTATTAATAATTATACTATTCACAGGATATGGTCCTGAAATAGATAAAATAACTGAACCTTCTATTATCCCTGAAGGAAAACAAGGAGTCGATCATAAATCATGGATATTTGTTGATGAACTTATTATAGAGTAATTATGATATTAGAAATTTGTGCTAATTCTTATCAATCTGCTATGAATGCTGAAAAAGCTGGAGCCCACAGAATAGAGTTATGTTCTGAATTATCTGTTGGTGGCGTTACACCCTCATATGGGTTACTTAAAAAAGTGATGCACAGTATAAGTATTCCCGTACAGGTTTTAATACGCCCTAGAAGTGGGGATTTTAGCTATTCTAATTCAGAATTTGAAATCATGAAAGAAAATATTTTACAATGCAAAGCCTTGGGTTGTGCTGGAATAGTTTCTGGAGTACTACACGAAAATAACACCATAGACATAGAAAGAACCAGAGAATTAATCAAACTTTCTAACCCCATGTCTTTTACTTATCACAGAGCTTTTGACGAGGTGTCAAAACCAAAAGAATCTCTTCTAAAATTAATTGAGATAGGGGTCGATAGATTGTTGAGTTCTGGTCTACAAGAAAAAGCATCAGATGGAATTGAATTATTAATTGAACTTCGAAATACAGCACAAAACAAACTTACCATACTGCCTGGTAGTGGTATAAATCTAGAAAATTGTATGCTTTTTAAAAATGCTGGTTTTACAGAAATACATACTTCTGCCTCAAGAGAAATAAAAGGTAATTCTCATTCTTATTTTGGGAAAACGTCACAAACAGTCTCTGATATACAAGCCATCAAAAACATTATAGAAAGCATAGGGTAAGTGGTTATTTCGAGATAATTGTAGGTTTTAAATCCCTTTCATCGCATAAAAATTGTTGTTGTAAACCTTACAATCCTTAATTCGTTGTTTTTCGGCTCACAAAGAACGTATCTCTTTTGTTACATCTGGATTTTAAATAGAAAATAGTTCTAATTAGTTTTTTATCAACCTACGTCTGTTTTTTTTATTCAGAATCAAAAAATAAACTCCATTTGACAATGAGCTACCATTAATTTTAAAATTTTTAGAGCTTGGAGTTACTGAAAAAATTTTACGCCCAACTACATCAAATAATTCAATTGATTCAAGATTTACTGACGAACTGATCTTCCAATAATTTTGTGTTGGATTCGGTGAAATATTTAGATCATTTATAGGATCATCTTCAATAGAAAGACTAGATGCTACATTTACAGTTCTAGTTACTTCTTCAGCGCTATTTGAGCTGGTGTCCTTTACATTGTAGGTGATCGTGTAGGTCCCAACAGTATCAGTATCAACATTGTTTACAGTTACAATGCTTTCCGTAATATCCCCATCATAGTTGTCACTTGCAGTTGCACCGGTATCGTTATAGGTGTTACCTACTTGAACAGTAACAGAGGCATCACCAAGCAATGTAATTACTGGAGCAATAGTGTCTTCGATGACATTTATATAACCAATCTTTTGAGCTTCACTAGAAATATTTTGATTTGCTTCACTAGATAAAACTACGTTGGAGAATTCAAAAGTATATTGCCCTGCATCTATTGTGTTTTCAATAAATATAGGAAGTCTTAAAATAGTGTTATCACCAGAAACAATATACTCATTACTGATTGTGTAGATTATAAATCGATAGTGATTGTTTCCTAATGAAGATATTGAAGTTGTGAAGTTATTTAAGGTCGAGGTTTCAACGACATTTTCTATGTCAAAAGTGAACCCTTCAGGGATGTTTAAATCGAATTGTAACCCTCTTATGTTTTCGTTATTTGCTAGATTTATAGCGATCTTACTTGAAGTATTTTTTAACACATTTATATCTGTAATAGTCAAATAATTGGACGTAAACACATTGCTAACTATATTTATATTTTGCTGTTTTTCAGTTGAGTTGTCTTTAATTTCACCAAGTTGGCCCATGTTAAAAAATGACTCAACTTTTTTTGACTTAGCATAGTAAACGTTGTCTTTCACATTGTTTTTAAACTTTACGGCCAGTTCAGCTGGATCAAAATTTCTTTTGTTTAGCGATGTTGCACTGAGTATTTGAGCTAATGAAATTTGAGTAAACAAGAGGAATAGTATTATTTTATTCATTACGATTATTTTCTTAAAACTAAGATAATTAAATTATAGTTATTTCTGTAAAAATACACATCCTGATCAAAAAAAATACTCTTTACATAGAAACACCCATTCTTTAGGTTTTTTATATTGTACTTGCTATATGGTAGAGAAATCTACTTTACAAATAGTATAATTCTTAATTCGTTGTTGCATTTGCTACTTATGTTCCCAGTAACTTAACTTTTGGTGTAAAAAATAACCCCTTTCCAGATCTCTTTTTACATCTTCCGAGCAACCTCTCGAGCAACTCTAAAAAACAAAATACACATACATCATTGTTTATAAATGAGTTACGGGATAATTTTGTGGAGTAAAGGGGTGTGAAAACGAACTCTTTTTAATACTTATTTTATTTACACTGTTTTTTTTATATTTTTTATAAATTTTTTTTATATTTGATTGGTTTCAGTTTGGAAGTAATAAATGATTTTTATTTTAATTGCATGGAATAATTTTCCCTCCTTGTTTATGTTTTCAAAAACAGTTCCACACTAATGTGAATACTCACAATACTTGGTTCACTAAAAAGAAAAGTTATTATTAAACCAAAACACCATTATAAATTTTATTTAAACACCTTACTTATGAAAAAAAATTACTTTTTAAAAATTGCTTTTTGCTTTTTACTAATTTCTAATATTAGTTATGGGCAAAACTGGACAGAAGATTTTCAATCTAACCCAAGCACCTCTTATGCAGCTACTAGTGTTACAATTTCTAATAGGGTTTGGACCAAGAACCAGGCTGGAAACTTTAGTTATGCTAATACTAGTGCAGGATCTTATGGTTTCACAATAAACGATGACAAATCAAACGCACATATCACAACACCTTTGTTAAATACTTGTGGTACAGTTTCTTTTAAATATGCCTATATAAATGGGAATTCTTCCAACGTTTTTCAGCTACAGGTTTCTACTGATGGTACAAATTTCAGTACGCTAGATACACGTACGCTAGGTGCATCTTCAAACCAAACCTACACTGATTATACTTACAATGTAAATAATTTATCCAGTACGGTTTTTATAAGAATTTTAAGTGATAATCAGAATGCACACCTATTTATTGATGACTTTTCAGTAACTAACTTTAGTGGTTCTACTCCGGGGATATCTTTAGGAACTGTCTCAGGAAATACGAATGAATCTGGAACTACTGCAACTTTTACAGCTGTTTTAAATGCGGCACCAACAACAGATGTAGTGGTTGACGTTACTAGTGGAGATATAGGAGAAGTTACTGTTTCTCCTTCAACACTTACATTTACAAGTATTAATTG